>Ga0194132_10002641_pt1 | contig 33122 bp, 24 predicted proteins | sample TA2KigOf80mmetaG_FD_148612 | JGI IMG/M metagenome (GOLD analysis project Ga0194132, IMG submission 148612) | Freshwater microbial communities from Lake Tanganyika, Tanzania - TA2015054 Kigoma Offshore 80m | ecosystem: Environmental > Aquatic > Freshwater > Lake | place: Tanzania: Lake... | reverse complement strand
CGGCCCTTTTGGTCTCGAGGGTTCGTCACTGGGATGCTCGATCGACGCTCTCGGTCCGAGACGTTTACGAAGGCCGCACCCTGGAGCGGATCGGGCAGCGGATGGAGACGGGGCGGGCGGCGCCCATGATCGAAGAACGTGAGCCAGCGACTTTGGGATCCATGGGGATCGCCACACTTGTGCAAGGTGGTTTCGTCTTCGTGCTGTTAGCGGTGACGGGCGCGGCGAGTTACCTTGTGGGCTGGGAACTCCTGCCTCGGCTTCACGCCTGGATGGGTTGGCCGGGGCTGGTGCTGACGTTCGCCCCCATGGCCATAGCCGTTCTGTGGCTGGCGACTCCGTTTTTCGTGGTGTTCACCGCAGCCGTCAAACGTTGCTTGATCGGGCGGTATCAAGAGGGTGAAGCGCCTGTTTATGGGAGTTTGTATTTGCGGCACTGGATCGTCCACCAGGTCGCTCGCTCGATTCCATGGAATTTGCTGGCGGGTACTGAATTTGCCTGTGACGCGCTGCGCGCCCTGGGCGCGCGAGTGGGCGAGCGCGTTCACATCCACCGCGGGGTTAATCTTTCCCACGGCGGTTGGGATCTTCTGGACTTGGGCAACGACGTGACCCTGAACCAGGACGCCAGCCTCCGATTGATGGAGCTGGAGTTTCGCACCATCCGGTTTGCTCCCGTTCGCGTTGACGACGCCGCGACCGTGGAACTGCACGGTGGAATCGGACCCCGTTGTCATCTGGAATCTGGTGCGACGCTTGAAGCCATGGCGTCGCTGGAGCCTGGAACTCATGTGCCGGCCGGCGAGTGTTGGCGCGGGGTCCCCGCGCGGCCGGTCGGGCATTCGACGTGGAGGGATGGCTCAAAGGGTTCGGCCGGAATCCGATCTCCGCGCCTCCATGGATTGCTGACCCTGCTTGCGGTTACCGGGGTGTTTGGGGTGCTGGCATTGCCGGTCGAGCTCGCTCTGCTGGTCTGGGGTTACGAGGTGGGTCTCGGGAGCGCCACCTCGTTCGGGAATCTTTCTTTCTCGTGGCAGTCCTTTGCCCGGCTGGCCGTCTTGGAGATCCTCGCGGTGCCGTTGACCTGGTTGCTGGCGGCCGGCCTGCTTCGACTTTTGGGTCGCGTTGCCGAGGGCAGGATCTCGCGCTGGAGTTTCGAGTTCATTCGAGTCTGGATCAAGACGGGCGTGTGCAAGTGGGCCGGGGACTGGCTTTATGGCACACTTTTCTGGCCTTGGTGGCTGCGTCTGGCGGGCGCGCGGGTAGGGCGCGGCACGGAATTGAGCGGTTTGATCGATTGTCTTCCGGAACTGCTGGAGATCGGCGACTACGCGTTTTGCGCCGACGGCATTTATGCGGGCGGACCCCGTATCTCCAGGGGCGAAGTCCTTCTGCACAAGGTGAGCATCGGTTCCCACAGCTTTATTGGAAATGGAGCCGTGTTGGGGTTGGGCGAGAGCGTGCCGGGGGGGATCCTGGTTGGTATTTGCACGGTGGCGGGACGAGCCGATCTGAAACCTGGCCAGGATTGGTTCGGAGATCCTCCCTTTGCGTTGCCGAGGCGGGAGGTTCATGGATTCGACCAGCGCGACACCCATCACCCTTCTCTCGTGAAGGTTTGCTCCCGTGTCTTCTGGGAATGCGCCCGCTTCGCGCTGCCTCTTCCCCTGATGGCAGCGGGCGGAGTTTGGATTGCGGGGGCGGCCTGGGGAAGTTCCATGCTTCCTTCCAGCGTGTGGTTCGGATTGTGGCTGCCCTGGCTCGGACTGGCGGCCATCGCGATGCCGTTCCTGGCCGCGCTGGCTTTGAAATGGGTGTTGCTCGGAAAAGTGCGCCCGCAACTCCACCCGCTTTGGTCGTGTTGGGCGAGCCGATGGGACTTTGTGTGCATGAGTTGGAGCCTGCTTGCGGTGGACCTGGTGGCCTTGGTGGAAGGCACCCCGTTGTTGCCCTGGCTGCTCCGAAGCACCGGAATGAAGGTTGGACGGGGAGTCGTCTTTGGGGGAGAATTTGCCCACGACATGGCGGATCCCGACATGTTCGTTTTTGAAGACGGCGCGACGGTGGATGGATTGTTTCAAGCCCACACTTTCGAAGACCGTGTTTTGAAAATGGATCCCATTGTGATCCGGGCCGGGGCCAGCATCGGGCGCAATGCGCTCCTGTTGTATGGCGTTGAGGTGGGAGCGGGCGCCCGGGTTCTGCCCCACAGTGTGGTCATGAAGCACGAACGCTTGCAGCCGGGTTTGACTTACGAAGGATTCCCTTCGCACCCGAAACTCATGGGCACGCCGGCGGCCCTCCTGGTTGCGGTGCTCCTGGGATTCGCAACCCGCGCGGAGGGCGCCTCGGACCCCCTCCAGCCGAAAGTGGAGGTGGAGGAAACCGTTTACGCGTTCAAGCCTGCGCAAAACGGGGCGGGGCCGATGTGGTGTGCCGGTTCCACGAGCCTGGTGCGAGCCGGTGACAAAGTCTTTGCCGCCGGATTGGAAACGCTCGAAGGCGTACCTCCATTAAACAACTGCCGTTGGGTCTTTCTCGAACGCGATCAGCAGGGTTGGCAGAAGCGTTGGGCCGATCCCGTCGGAAGGACCCGCGAACCTTCACCCCTGGTCCTGGTGAAAAACCGCAACGTGTTGTTGTCAGCCAATCCCACGTTAGGCAGGCCGCCGGAGCCGAATGGAGGCCCCGCGCTCCCGGAGATCTATCGATTCCCGGTGGAGGGGTCGGGAGAGCCGGACTCGCGATGGCAGCCTCGCTGGCAAGGCCAGCCCCGTTTTACGGAACATTCCTACCGGAGTTTTGCCGCCGATCCTTTCACCGACAGCTACATCCTGTTCCAAAACATCGGTTACACACATGCCGAATGGACGCTGGTGGACGGATCGCGCACCGCCCAAGGCCAGCTCCGATGGCCCTGGGGTGCCGAGTATGACACCCCTCAACCCATTCGACTCTGTTATCCCAATGTGGCGATCGCCGGACGCGCCGTGCATTTCTTCGGGGTCAGTGACGTGCTCGAGCCCTATCAAGCCTGGCGTGAACACAAGCGAAAGCTGACGGGACAAGCTTGGGATTACGATTTTCGCCGGCTCTTTTACACCTGGACTCCGGATGCTGCGAAAAGGCCTTTCGCGGATTGGATCGAAATCGCCAGTCGCGACAAAACCGGCGGTTTTGTCTGGCCGTGCGATTTATGGGTTGGAGCGCGGGGCGAGATTCATCTGCTCTGGACGGAGCGCGCCATCGACGAGCGATTGCGGGAGACGTTCTTTCCTCAGGCCAGGCAATCTCACGGTCTCTATTACGGCGTGTTACGGAATGGCCGCTGGGTCCGGCGCGCCACGCTGGTTGAGTCCACCGAGCAGGCTCCCGGACCGGTGGCTTCCGCGGCGCGATTTCATGAGGCGCCCGGCCGCCGGTTGTTTGTGGCCTATTATTGGTCGGGAAAAGCACCGAACGGTGTCGCGCTCTCTGAGAATCGGGTTCATGAAATCGGGGCCCACGCCGCGTTTTCGCCTCCCGTCACGATTCCCTTCGCCCAGCCTTTTACCAGCTATTTCACGGCCACGCCTCGAGCCGGAAGCAAGCCGTCCCGTTTTCTCGACATGCTTGGGCATCGCGCCGGGGAGAGTTCAACCATTTCCTACGCCCGCGTGCGCCTGTTTTGATTTGTGATCCCGGTCCAAGTGCTTGACCCTGGCGCAAGCTGGTCGGCGGCCTTCGAGTCCACCGCCATGGAAGCCAGGGTGCTTTTGCTCGAATTCGACTTGTCGGTGGAGAGTCCGGCACCCTTTCTGCGCGTTCTCGATGCGTTGGAAATCGAGCGGGCCGGGCGCTTTCGCGCGCGGGAAGACCGGGTTCGATTCGTTCAAACCCGCGCCTGGTTGAGAATGCTCGCGGCCCGTTTGATTCGCCGCGAACCGGCTGAAGTCGAATTCAAGGCCGGACCGCACGGGAAACTCTCTTGTCCGGACACTCCATGGTACTTCAATGTTTCGCATTCTGGAGCGTTTGGCGCCCTTGCGTTCACGCGAGTTGGCGAAGTCGGGGTGGATGTGGAAAGAATTCGCCCCATGCATGACGCGAATGGCGTCATGGAGCGTTTTTTCACGCTTCACGAGCGGGAATGGATTGCCGGCATTCCACCCCACGGCCGGGAAGCCGCGTTTTTCGAATGCTGGACACGCAAGGAAAGCGTGCTCAAGGCCCTGGGAACGGGACTTTCGCTCGCGCCGGAGAGGATCGAGACCCGTGTGGATCACGATGGCACCAGCCGCTTGATGGCGATCAGCGGGGCGCAAGAACCTGCTGCGAATTGGACCCTCCATCCCTTCCTCCCGGATGAAGGCTACCGGGGTTGTCTGGCCGCGCCGTCCGGCGCCAGTCCGGTGAGTGCGATCCGGCTCAAAAGCATCCGGCTTTTTTCCGAAATGGAATGCGGCCGTTGACGGATGGCCCCATGGAATACACCGAAGCCAGTCCAAAAGTTGCGAGCGGGTTGAGCGACTTCCTTTTCAGAGCAGGGGGAGTTTGAGGATCTTTCGAACGTTGACGAAAAAAGAAGGCGGGTGCCTCGCGGCACCCGCCCACCCAAACAACCAAACCAACCCTCCTTTCCGCCAGAACCGCTGGCGGACCGGCGGTTCCCGCCAGTAAAACTCGCGGGAATGGCCATCGGAAAACCAAAATCCGATGGGCATTGGTGTGACGCCTGACCGCGGCGATTTGTTCAAAAAAACTTCGATTCTCCCGGGCCGCTGTGGATAACTTGGGGGTGACCCTCCGGAAGCACCGAAAGCCGGCTCCGAAGGCCTTGCCCTTGAATCGTTTTCAAACATCCTGATCCGTGAACAACCTGGATGGGAATAACTCCAACAACCTGACGTTGTCTTTCCGGCCCGGCCCGGTTTTCCTTCTTCGATGATCGACACGCCCGAAGCCGGCGCCGGCGCGCCTCCCGCCGACCTGAAGAAAACCAAGCGCGTCCGCCCAAGCTCCGCCGCCGGTCAGCGACTCGACCGCCTTCCCCCGCATTCCAACGAGGCTGAGCAAGGCGTGCTCGGTTGCATCCTGCTCTCGCCTTCCGAAAACATCGGACTTTGCATCGAGAAACTCAGAGCGGGCTCCGAATCCTTCTATGATCTCCGCCACCGTGCGCTCTACGAGACGCTCGTCGAAATGTACGACGCCAAGCTCGCCATTGACCTCATCACGGTGCCGCAGCATCTGAAAGACAAGAACCAGCTCGAAGCGGTCGGAGGCTTGGCCTATGTCGCCGCGCTGGTCGATGCCGTTCCATCCGCCGCGCACCTGCCTTATTATCTCGAAATTCTCCGCGAGAAATCCGTCCTCCGCAAAATGATCCGCACCTGCTCCGACGTGATCGGGCGGGTCCATGAACATGAGGGCGAGGTGGACGCCCTGCTGGACGAGGTCGAACGGGATATTTTGCGCATCAGTGAGGAGCGCACGGAGGCCGGAGCGAGCGGCATCAAGGAATTGGTTCACAAGGCCATCAGCACCATCGAGGATTTTCATCAGCGTCAGGGGATGTTGACCGGCATTGGGACGGGATTTCCGGATCTGGACAAAATGACGAGCGGGCTGCATGGCGGCGAAATGATCGTCATCGCGGCCCGGCCCAGCATGGGCAAGACCTCCTTGGCCATGAACATCGCGGAGGCCGTGGCCGTGGATCAAAAGCTGCCGGTGGGTGTGTTCAGTTTGGAAATGACGGCGGAGTCCCTCGTCTTGCGCATGCTCTGTTCGCGCGCCAGGGTGAACTTGCGGGACATTCGCGACGGTTTTCTGGCCGAGCGCGATTTCCCCAAACTCACTCTGGCAGCGGGCAAACTGGCGGGGGCACCGCTCATCATCGACGACACACCAGGGCTCTCTATTTTGCAAATGCGCGCCCGCGCCCGGCGGATGGCCCAGCAACACGGCATCAAATTGTTGGTGGTGGACTACCTCCAATTGCTGCATTCGACGGCGAGGCGCGCCGAAAACCGCCAGCAGGAAATCGCCGATATCTCCAACGGGGTCAAGGCTTTGGCCAAGGAACTCAACGTGCCTGTCGTGGTCTTGAGCCAGTTGAACCGGGAATTGGAGAAAGACAAGGATCGCAAGCCCCGGCTCTCCGACTTGCGCGAATCGGGCGCGATTGAACAAGATGCCGACCTTGTCGCTCTACTTTACAAACCCAGCCGCGGTGAGGAAGATGAGCCCGCAACACAGGCTGAGTCCGATGCGGTCCCCGTCAACTTGCTGATTGCCAAGCAACGAAATGGACCCACGGGCGATGTTCACTTGACGTTTTTGAAAGGCTACACACGATTTGAAAGCGCCGCGAAGGTTTCCGCCGAGGACGTTTGAGGCGCGTTCCCCCCACGCAATGACCGTACTTCACCGACTCAGCGTTCTCCTCTTCGCCTGCGCCATCGTTCTCTGGCCTGGAGATTCCCACGCCCAACTTCGCCGCACCGTTCGCGGCATCCAGATCAAGCACGTCGGCCCTCCTGCTGTCAGCGACGAACTCGCCAAGGCCAATATCCGGGTCAAACTCAACGAGCCCTACGAAAAGGCGTCGGTGGATAACGATATCCACAATCTCTACGGGACCGGTTTCTTTTACAACATTCAGGTCAGCCTGGAGGAGACCGGAACGGACGGCGTCGTTCTGACTTATGTGCTCCAGGGCAAGCCGCTCCTGACCGACATCCGCTTCGACGGGAATAAAAAGTACAGCCGGACCAAGCTGCAAAAGAAGGTTACCTCGAAGGTGGGCGAGCCCATGAATGAATCCAAGCTCGCCCTCGATGCGCTGGAAATTAAGAAGATGTATCAGAAGGCCGGCCTCCAAAAGACGGAAGTCAAGGCGGTTCCCGTGGTGACGGCTGCCACGGGACGGGGCACGGTGACCTTCGAAATCGCCGAGTCTCCAAAAGTGAAAATCGAGCGTATCGATTTTGACGCCGCGGAAGCCTTCAAGCAGAAGAAGCTGCGGAGGGTGGTCAAGACCCGCCGCCACTGGATGTTCTCATGGCTCACCGGGAGCGGGGTGTTGAAGGACGACCAGCTTGACGAGGACAAGGAGCGAATCCGGGAATTCTATCAAGGCGAGGGCTATGTCGATTTCGAGTTGAAAGATGTCCGATTCGACCAGGTTTCCGCCCATCGCATGGTCATCCATTTCGACGTCTTTGAAGGGAAGCAATACAAAGTCGGCACGGTGTCGTTCAAAGGAAACAAGCTGTTCCCGACGAACGATCTCCTTGCCGCTTTGAAAATGGCGCCCGGGCAAACGTTCACTCCGAAAGCGCTGCAAAGGGATCACCTCTCGCTGACGGATTTTTATGGCTCCCGAGGCTACATCGATACCGTCGTCCGCCCGATTAAGAGCGCGAACATTGAGACGGGAACGATTGACATGCTCTACGACATCGAGGAGGGCGACAAGTCCTACGTCGAAAAGATTGAAATCCGGGGGAACACCATCACCAAGGACCGGGTGATTCGGCGCGAGTTGGCCATTTCCCCCGGGGAAGTGTTCGACATGGTGCGGGTGAAAGACAGCACCAACATTCTCGGGCAGATGCAGTATTTCGCCAAGATCGACACCGAGATCGAGCCGACCGACGTGTCCAACCGCAAGAATTTGGTCCTGGCGCTGGAGGAGGGCACCACGGGTTCGTTCGACATCGGGGCCGGCTTCAGCACCATCGACAACCTGATTGGTTTCGTCGGTCTGACCCAGGGGAATTTCGACCTTTTCAATCCACCCTATTTCCGAGGCGGCGGCCAGCGGTTCCGCATTCGCGCCACGCTGGGAACCCGCCGCAAAGATTTCGTGATCTCCTTCGTCGAGCCCTGGTTTCTCAATCAACGGCTGCGCTTTGAGGTCGACCTCTATCACCGCGAGTTGAATTACCTGAGCGACATTTATGAGCAGCAGCAGACCGGGGCGCGCTTCGGCCTGGTCAAGGCGATCACGAGGGACCTCGCCGTCGGGTTGAGCTACACGATCGAGAACATCGACATCCGGGACGTGGACGTCAACGCCTCGGACGAATTCAAGCGGGAGGAAGGCAGCCGGCTTGTCTCGAAGGTCGGGCCTTCCATCATCTACGACACGCGCAACAGCGTGCGCCTCCCCAACAAGGGCCAGCGTTCCTCGATCGAAACCGCCTATGCCGGCGGGCCTTTCGGGGGAGACACTGATTTTTACAAGATCGACTTCAACACGGCCTGGTATTTCCGGGGCTTCTGGCCGAGCCACATCATTGAGATCGCTGGCAATATCGGTGCCGTCGAATCGCATGGGGATTCCGACCGGGTTCCGCTTTTCGACCGCTGGTTCCTCGGCGGCGCCAACACGCTCCGCGGTTACAAATACCGGCACGCCGGGCCGAAGGACATCAACGGCGAGCCGATCGGCGGTGAGACTTACTGGTTCGGTTCGCTGGAATACAGCATTCCCATCATTTCACGCCTTCGTTTCGCGGCCTTTTACGACGTCGGCAACGTCTATCGCAGTTCGTTCAGTTTCAATCCCAACCGTTCCCGAGAGGAGCCGTTTTACTACGACAATTTCGGTTTTGGCATTCGACTCGAAATCCCCCAGTTCGGCGCGCCTTTGCGTCTGGACTACGGCATTCCCATCACGCACGACCGCTTCACCAGCGACAGCGGCCGCTTCCAATTCGGGGTGGGTTACTCCAAAGTGTTTTAGCCGATTCTCATGAAACCAACTCATCGCTTGTTGATCCTCGCCCTTGCCGGCTTGTTCGCCAGTTCCGCCCTCGCGCAACAAAAAGTCGCCATCATCGATCTGCGCAAAGTCTTCGACGGCTATTACAAGACCAAGGAAGCCGACGTCAAACTGAAGGAGCGCGGCCAGGATATCCTCAAACTCCGCCAGGGCATGCTTGATGATTTCAAGAAGGCCCAGGAAGAATACAACAAGGTCATGGAAGGCGCGAAGGATCCTTCCATTTCCTCCGACGAACGCGACAAGCGCAAACGCTCCGCGGAAGCCAAGTTGGAGGAGATCCGGGAGATCGAGGCCAATATCCGCAAGTACGACGTGCAGGCCCAGGATCAATTTGTGCAACAGAACAAGCGGATGCGCGAAAAAATCATCCAGGAGATCAAGGAAGTGGTGGATGCCAAGGCCAAGATTGAAGGATACGCGCTCGTTCTGGACACCGCCTCCGAAAGCCGCAATGAAACTCCCGTCGTCGTCTTTAACAGCGGACAATACGACATCACCCAGGACGTCTTGAAGAAGCTCAACGAAAACGCGCCGCCTCCCTCAGCCGCCGCCAAACCCGAGGAGAAAAAGGAAGGCGAAACGAAGACCAAGTAAGCATTCCGTGCTGGGGAAACGCGATGGTTCGCTTTTCCCTGAACCAGCCGAGGGGGAACCACCCGGCTAGGGCTCCGGAACATCGAGCTCGAACTCCAGAGTCGTGGTGGAATCGGCCCGGTGGTCGTAAATGCGGATTTCTCTCACCTGCCAGCGGCCCTGGGCTTTCCCGACTTTGCTGACGGAGAATTCCTTCCGGCGCTTGCCCGCGGCGTCGTAAGCTTCCGCTCGCAGCAAGTTGCCCGTTTCGATATCCACCCAGGAAATCACTCGCGCGTAATCCTCTCCCTGCCTTCCCGGATTCAAACTTTCGAGAACTTTGCAGGAGCGGCTCTTCCTCATCTCGCTCCGAAGCACCCGCTGCTCGGGCCAGGCGAGGAACTCCAAGCCCAAATCGCTGAGCCAAAAATCGGTCCGCGCGAACGCCACCGCCGCCTGCGCTCCCGAAACTTCCGCGACCGGACCGGGTTTGCCTTCCCCGCCGGGTGCGGCCGCGAGGCGATAACGAATGGCTTGTCCAGATTCGCGGATGACTTCAAGTCTTTCGCTGGTTCCCTGGCCGGCCGTCCCGCGCGGGTTCGTCTCGTAAACCGTGCTCCAACGGTTGCTTCCATGCTCGACGACTTTGAGCCGGACATCATGAACGACGAGGGATCCATCGGCACGGCGCGTGGTCAGGCTCCCCGAAGCTTCGGGCAGCGGGCGTTGCTCCCGCAGGCGCGCCGCCAGCGATAGCCCCTCACGGGCCGCTGTAAAAAGATCGGGCGCCGCGGCCGCAAGCCATGTGCAGCTCAGCAGGCCGCCGAGAAGCAGAACCCGTGCGAATGATTCTTTTCTCCAACCCGGGTTGCTAGGCTTCACGATGGCATCCTATCTCTTTTCCGCTGATTTTTGGCGCCGGTGTTTCTTGACGCGCAATGCGTGAGGCAAAGCTTCGGCGACGGTTTTGACGAAGATCGGAGTGACGGCGCGTCGCACTTCCTCCGGAACTTCCTCCCAGTCCACCCGGTTCTCCGAAGGCAGGATGACCTCGGTGATGCCGGAGCGCGCCGCGGCGAGGCATTTCTCCTTGATCCCACCCACTCGCAACACTCTCCCCCGCAAACTGATTTCTCCCGTCATGGCCAGGGTGTTGTCGGCCCGTCGGCGCGCCAGCAGCGAGGCCAAGGCGATCACGATCGCCAGGCCGGCGCTGGGACCATCCTTCGGAGTGGCCCCCGCCGGCACATGGATGTGCAGGTCCAGCTTCTCGAAGGGCACTGCTTTCAAGCCAAACGCCTCACCATGGCTTCGCAGGTAGCTGAGGGCAGCCCGGGCACTCTCCTTCATGACTTCCCCCAGGGATCCGGTGAGAATGAGATCGCCCTTGCCGGGCATGCTCGACGCCTCGATGGTAAGAATTTCACCTCCCACCGGTGTCCAGGCCAAGCCGGTAGCCATACCGAAGGCGGGCGCGCGTTCGTGCTTCCCGGTTTCAAACTTCGGAGATCCGAGCCATTCGCGCAGGTTTTTGCCGGAGACACGCAGAATGGTCTGGGACGGATTGGAAGCGATGCGGCGGGCCACTTTGCGCGTCACGGCCGCAATCTCCCGCTCCAGTTGGCGAACTCCAGCCTCTCGAGTGTAATCCCTGACGAGGTGGCGCAACGCGCTGGTGTCCATCACGAGGTTCTGGCGCGTGAGGCCGTGCTCTGTCAATTGCCGCGGCAGCAAATGTTTCAGCGCAATGTCGAGTTTTTCGGCGGCGGTGTAGCTCGGAATCTCGATGACCTCCAGGCGGTCGCGCAACGCCGCGTGGACGGGGTCCAGCCAATTGGCCGTGGCCAGGAACAGCACGCGCGACAAATCAAAAGGAAGGTCGAGGTAGTGATCGTTGAACGCGTGGTTCTGCTGCGGATCCAGTACTTCGAGCAGTGCCGCCGCGGGGTCACCCCGAAAATCCGCACCCACCTTGTCCAACTCGTCAAGCAGCAGGACGGGATTGCAGCTTTCCACCCGGCGAAGCCCCTGAATGATGCGTCCGGGCATCGCTCCGACATAGGTGCGCCGGTGGCCGCGGATTTCCGCCTCGTCCCTCATGCCGCCCAGGGAGATACGAATGAACTTTCGGCCCAGAGCGTCCGCCACGCTTTGTCCCAGGGAAGTCTTGCCCACGCCGGGTGGGCCAATCAGACACAGCACGGGACCTTTGTGTTTTTGCCGCAACTTGACGACGGCGATGAACTCCAGCAACCGGTCCTTCACTTTCGCCAGCCCGTGATGAGCGCGATTCAAAATCGCTTCGGCCTCGGCCAGATCGAGCTTGTCTTCCGTCACTTTTCCCCACGGCAAACCGAGAATCCAATCCACGTAATTTCTCGCGACCGTGTATTCGGCCACCGAGGGCGGGATGGATTGCATGCGCTCGATCTCCCGCTGGGCCACGGTGCGCGCCTCCTCGGGCAGCGACAAGGCGGAAAGCCGGTCGCGAAAGGACTGGGTTTCGGAGCCGAGCGGGTCGGCGTCGCCCAATTCGCGTTGAATGGCGCGCAACTGCTCGCGGAGGAAAAAATCGCGCTGGCTTTTCGACATCGACGAGGCGACCTCGCGTTGAATTTTCGAGCCCAGATGAAGCACTTCAACCTCGCGCCGGAGCCAGGGAACCATGCGGGTCAGCCGTTCCTTGACATCCACGAGCTCCAGCAGTTCCTGGCGCTCGGCCAAAGTCAGATTGACATTGGCCGCCGCCAAGTCGGTCAGTTTGCCCGGCTTGTCCGTGTTCAAGGCCGCGACCTTGACCTGCTCCGGAAGCGCCGGGGAATGCTCGATAATTTCCTGGAACTGCTGCTGGACGTTTCGCCGCAACGCCGTGAGCTCAAGGGTATCCTCTACTTGATCCTTTTGGGTCTCGATCTTCGCCCGCAAGTAGGGCGATTCCGCGACGTAGGAGAGAATGCGGAACCGGCGCAATCCCTCGACCATGACCCGCACGGTGCCGTCCGGAAACTTGAGCATTTTCCGAATGCGGGCGAGACAACCCGCGATGTAGAGGTCCGCCGGCACGGGTTCCTGCACCTCGGGTTTGCGTTGCAACACCAGTCCGACAAAGCGATCCCCGGCCACGGCGTCATCGACGAGCCGGATGCTGCCCGCGCTTTCCACGAGCAGGGGCGCCACCATGCCGGGGAAGATGACGATGTCCGACAGTCCCAGAATGGGCAGCTCGGAGGGCGGGCTTTTCGGACTGGCCTTGGTCGTGAAGGCCGTGTCGAAACTCGAGCTTGAATCGAGGATATTGATGAACTCCGTGTCGGGAGTACTCATGTTACAACGGCGTTCACTGAACGGTGATCGAGCGGTCGCCGGCGGGGCCAGGCCGTTTGGGCACCTCGATGCGGAGGATGCCATTGTGATACACGGCGCGTGCCTGGGTCAGATCGTAACCCGCCGGCAAGTCGAGGGCTTTTTCAAATGCCCCGTAATGAATCTCCATCGCGAGGTAGTTGCAACCGCCCGGGCGGGAGTCATCTCCTCGAAGGCCGCGCACGCGCAAGCGCTGGCCATCGGCGGAAAGCTCCAAATCTTCCCGCCGGATTCCAGCCAGTTCCATGGTGATGACCGCGCCCTCGCCACTCACGTAGAGGTCGGTGTTGGGCGACCAGGTTTCTTCTCCTGAAGTTTCCAAATCGCCCGAGGCCAGCGCTCTTTCGGGAAAAGGGATGACCGAGGAGAACTTGTGCAGAGCCATGAAGGGAAACTAACGGAGGCCCCCTGTCCAATCAAGCGATCCCTGAACCGGGGTCATGACGTGAGGGGAAGATTTCCGCCCGGGGCTTCATGCGCCAGGGAGGGAAGTCCGTCGAGACTGATCCGGTTTTTCTCGGCCCGGTAGGCTTGAAGTCCGGCTTCACCTTTCGCGCCAGCCCAGTCTTCCAGTGTCTTCCGCGGGCCTTGATGATCGAAAAACGGGACCGCGTATCCGCACGAAGTGGAAACCCGTTCCACGCCGATCCGGATGATGGCTCTGATTCCGGGGTGGGAGGGAAAAGCGCCGGCAAGGGAGGCGAACGCGGGATCGCACGGCAGGACGGCTTTCCCGCAACCGTGCAGTCTCACAATGCGCGGCGGTCCAGTGAAGGAGCAGAACATGATCGTGATGCGCCCGTTTTCCATGAGATGCGCCGCCGTCTCGGCCCCGCTGCCCGTGTAGTCGGTGTAGGCGGCGGAGTGCGGCCCCAGGATCCTGAAACTGTCACCCCCCTCGGGAGAACAATTCACGTGGCCCTGGGCGGAAAGCGGGGCGCTGGCGACAAAGAATATTTTTTGTTGGGCGATCCACTCCGCGAGTTCGTCCGAAATAGCCTCAAGGCGCTTGCTCATGGCCTGCATTTGTCCTCGCCGAGATGGCTTTTGACAAGCGTTCAACAGGCGTCTCATCCGGGTCTGGTCTGGTTGACGGGCGATTGGCCCGATCGCAAGTGGAGTGAGCCCTTGACGCGTGGTAACCTGCTTGCGTCTGCACGCGAATGTCCACGATGGGCTGGCGCATGATCCTCCCATTTTGGACGCGCCTTGGGACGATGAACCACGCCGGGAGGGCTGCGTTCCACCGCAGCCCATCTTGATCACCCTCTGAAAAGGTGGGACGGCGGTGGAACGCCGCCCCCCCGGAACCGAGGTGCATGGACACCTCGGGAGATCCGCATTCACGCAGTGGCAGCCGCCTGAGGGCAGTACTCCGAACGACTCGTGACGGCAATTGATCGAGTGGATTTATGAAATGTATGCCTTGGAGGCATCTTTTGAGATGTCTGTCCCTACAGAATCGCCAACGGCCGGATTAAGGATCACTCAGACCAGGGTTGACCCGCAACGCGTGGCTGCCCTGGGTAATTGTCCCCCCAAAGCAAAGTGATTCTGCTCGGTCTGCTGCGACTGGCTTTCCGCACCGTCGCGCTCCGAAGACGCCGGAGCGCGGCTGTGTCGCAGACCCGCCGCAGCAACACCCGAACGTCGATTCGATTCGAGGAATTACTTGATGCCGGCCAGCCGGTCTCGCCAGATCTTGTAGAGCTCGACGGTCGCGAACACGTCGCGCATGCAATAGTCGGCAATGTCCCGGTGCCGTCCCTCGGCAAATAACTGCCGGACGTCGAGCCCCGACACGCCGTGGCTCTTCGGGGAATCCAACCCGAACGCTTTGCAGTAAAAGTCCAGATTGAACCGCCGCGCCGCGCCTTCGCGTCCGCTGACCCCATAAAAGGTCAGTTGTTCGGCCAAGTCGCAGTGCGGCTCAGTCTGAAACCGGTAGCCCAGCCAATCCTTGCGCGTAATGGGAACGGCCAGCAAAGCCGATCGCAAATACAGGAAAGGCACATCGAACGAGCGTCCATTGAAGGTGACGATATGGTCGAACTTGGGCGCAATGTCCCAGAACGCGGACAGCAACTCGGCTTCCTCGGCGCAGGGAACGTATTCCACCTTGTCGGGGCTCGGTTCAACTTCACAGTCGTCGGCCAGGAAGAGGGCCTGGCCGCGACCGCTCTCGACATTGACCATGCCAATGCAAAGCACTTGGGCGGTGAGCGGCCAAAGGCTGCATTGCTGGACGATCTCGGCCTTCCGCAGTTCCCGTGCGGCGAGGTCCGGCAAACGTTCGGCATCGCGCAGCAAGTATTCCCTCTGCGCTTCATCGAAGGCATCGATGGGAATGGCCGTGGTCTCGATATCAAACACGAGTTTGGACATGGTCGGGCGGGATCAAGTCGGACGCAGGGAAAGAAAAACCTGCAAGGCGTAGCGGGGGTTGTCCAAATCCCGCGGCGGCCTTGCAGGTGGTGAATTCAAGAAAGTAATCGGATTCGGCTACTTTTTCTTGGCTGCTGCTTTCTTGGCTGGCTTCTTAGCTGCTGCTTTTTTCTTGGCTGCTGGCACGAGGCACTCACCTCCGATCGAGACCCGCGAAGTGCGGGAGAGTTGGTTTGATTGTTTTGGATTTGTGGACGCGCCATTATTTATCGAAGGAGGACGCGAATTGCAACAAAAGAGCGACGAACAGATGACAAGATTCTGTTTTTCATTCGTGTTCACGCATCCAACGATGATGGTGATGGGCTCGAACGAACACTTTTGAGCGCGATCAATTCGCGATAATCCTCAGGAACGTCCATGTCGTGCAGGCACGCGGAATCTTCCACCTCCAGAAAGCTCCACCGGTCACGAAGCCGTTCCAGGTGGTCCTTCAGGTGCGCCGCGCCACCGAGCGAGGCCGACTGCAAATCCTCCCGCGCCAACACCACCGGGTGGCCTGATTGACCCCGCACCCGGGGCCGCGCCACGCTCCTGCCGCCGCGAGCCTCGCGATGGAGCATGAGCAATTGGTCCAGCAAGTAATCCTCCAAATGCGGCTGATCTCCCAATGCAATGGCGATGCCGCGCACCGAAGGAATCCATCCACCCCAGTTTGACGCGCAGAGAACAGAGCTCCACATCCCTTGCTCCGCCGCGCTGTTTTCCAAGATCCGGGCCCGGCCGTCGCTCGCCCGCCACGTGGACCCCTCAACCAAATGCTTCCGCAGTGGTTCGTCGTCCGCCCGGATGACCACGAGCACTTGTTGCACGCCGACGCGCAGCCATTGTTCCACCAGTGATTGAATGACCGTGCTCTTGCCCCAAGGCAGCAGCATCTTGGGGCATCCCATGCGCGTGGAAGCACCCGCGGCCAGGATCACGGCGCCGTATTCGCCAAAGCTTATCGGAACGGACCGCGGCGAGCCCGTTTTCGAGTCAGGCGTCATGCGACGACTCCCCGGGAGAGCGACCCATTGCGCGCTTGGATGAAGTTGTGAGGTTCGATGAGCGGCCCGGCGCTGGATCAGCTCCGCGACAATACTGATTGCGATCTCGGAAACGGATGTGCCGGGCAAGTCGATGCCGACCGGACATGAGAGTTTCGCCCAGGTCGATTCCGTCGCCCAACCCTCCTGGATGAATCGTTCGCGAAGCATGCGGGCTTTTCGCCGGCTCCCGATCATGCCGAGGAAGACGAAGGGCCGCGCAAGCCAGGCCTTGAGCACCAGGGCGTCGTGCTGGTGTCCTCGCGTCACAATGAGTCCGTAGGCGGGCGGTCCGACGGGGACATCTTCAAGCAAACGTTCCCAGGAATCGACGCGGAACCGCGAGGCGTGCGGAAAACAGACGCGATTCGCGAGCGCCGGGCGGTCGTCGAAGACGGAGACTTCGAATTCGAGCCGATGGGCAAACTCCGCCACCGCCTGGGCAATGTGTCCCGATCCCGCGATCCACAACGCCTCACGGGGATGCACCGTTTCCATGTAACGCCACGCGTTGCTCGCGACGGACGGAGCGGGCGCGGAGGAACACGGAACGATGGAAAAATCGGACCGGACTCCCCAAGAAACGGGCGAGGTGGCGGAAGCGATCTGGTTCCAGAGATCGCTTGCTTCCCGCACGGCAGGCAAGATCAGGCCCTCGACTTGACCGCCACAAATCAGGCCGTCGTCCCATCCGAAGTCATGATCGAGGACGAGTTCGAAGGTCGCGGGAGCGCCGGTTCTGATCGCACGTCTTGCTCGATCCTGAATCTCAGCCTCGAGACATCCTCCTCCAAGCGTGCCCGCGATCGTGCCATCGGCGAAGAAAAGCGCTTTGGCGCCTTGTTTCTGGGGACTCGACCCGCGAACGCCGGAGATGAGCGCCAGCGCGAAGGGATCGGATTCCTTGAGGGCCTCGGCCAAGCGTTGGTAAAAAGGGGTCACTAGAGATTCAAGCGGGCGAGATCCTGGGAATCGATGTGTCCGACGGGTTCGCCCTTTCGGTTCACCACCACCAGGTCGTCAATCTTGCGTCGGTTGAAGATGGCGACGGCTTCGGCTGCCAGCGCCTCTTCTCTGACATGCACGGGGTGCCGGGTCATCACGGTCCGCAAGGGGGCGTCGAGCGAGTGATGGGGCCGGGCCATCAAGCGGCGCAAATCGCCATCGGTAAAGACGCCGGAGAGGCGCCCCCGCCGGTCGATCGCGCACACCACGCCGCTCTTGGCCTGGGTCATTTTCAACAAGGCCGTTTTTACGGGTGTGGATTCCGGGCACACGGCGTGCCTTTCGCCCTGGCGCATGATGTCCTTCACCTTTTCCAGAAGAGAACGCCCCAAGGTGCCGGAAGGATGGCGATGCGCGAAGTCTTGTTTGCGAAATCCGCGCGCTTGCAGCAAGGCCATGGCCAAGGCGTCGCCCAGGACCAAGGTCGCGGTGCTGCTGGCGGTGGGCGCGAGGTTGAAAGGGCAAGCTTCGCGAGGCACCCGGGTGTTCAGCACGATCTGGCTATGCCGGGCCAGAGTGCCGCGCGGATTGCCGGTCAAGGCAATCAGCGTGATCGAAAGCCGCTTCAGCGCGGGAAGCAGGTTGAGCAATTCCTCCGTTTCCCCCGAGTAGCTCAGCGCCAGAACGAGATCGCCCTCTCCGAGCAACCCCAGATCTCCATGAAGGGCATCAACGGGATCGAGCGTCACCGCGGGCGCTCCGGTGCTGGTCAAGGTGGCGGCGATTTTCTTGCCGATGGACCCCGACTTGCCGACGCCAACGAGAACGATTTTGCCGCGGCGCTCCAGCGTCTCCGTCATGGCCTCGATGGCGCGGTCGAAGGTGCCGTCGAGGTGTTGAGCCACCGCCCGTATACCCGCCAGTTCGATCCGGAAAACTTCTTTGGCGCGCGGAAGATGCGTCACGACGAGACGCTGCCAGCGGGCTTGGCGCGATTCAACCTGGAAACGGCAACTCAGCAGCGGCGAGAAATTCTTTCGTCATCTTTCGGCTCATGCCTCTTGCTGAGAACCCTCAAGCATTGGACATGTCCGCTTCCGAATCTCTGTCCCCCGGTGGTCTTCAAGCTCCGCGGCTTGTTCACCGGAACCGAAACGATTCTTCCGACCTCCGCCTCATCGATCGCCAAGCGGGCTCAAACTGATTCCACGCCAGATCAGGAGTTCTGAGACTTGCGGCCTCGGGTCAAATGAGCAGCCAGTACGCGCCGGTCATCAACGTGGCGACGGAGCAGGCCGCCATGCCACGCCGGTAAAGGAGGGCGCTTCTCCGCGCGGCGCCCTGAAAGGTCCATCCAATCACGGCGGCGAACCCGGCCATGGTGGTGGCGGTGCCCAAACCATAGGCCAACAAGTAGGCCATGGCTTCCGCGGTGGAACGAAAGGCCATCGCCGGGAGCACGGCCAGGAAATGCGAGCCACCGGCCAGGCCATGCAGCGTGCCCACGGCCAGCGCGGTATGCGTGTGCTGATGCGGCGTGTTCTCGTCATGGACATGGTGGCGATCGGCCTGGCCGTGGAGGTGCACGTGCCAGTGGCGTCGTCCGTCGTGATCGTGGCGGTGCCCGTGCAGGCGCTTCTTCCAGGCTTGGCGGAGTCCCCACAAACCAAGGGCGATCAGCAGCACGCCCACCAACCTTTCACTGACGTCCGAGAGGTTCTCAACCGCCACCCATTCGCGGACAAACAGCGCCGCGAGTCCCACCAAAGCCACCCCTCCGGCGTGTCCCGCGCCCCACCGCAATCCCAGCCGCCACGTTTGCACTCGAGATGATGCCGCCAGGGGAGCCACAGCGGCCAGGTGATCCGGACCCGCCAGTACGTGATACGCGCCCGCGGAGAGACCGGTGAGGAGAGCAAGGATCACAGCTTCAGGCGGGGGAGTCCGCGGCAGGTGCCGCCGCTGTTGTTCCCGGCGTTCCGCCGGTTTTGCGGGCCTTGGGTTCGCGCGGTGCGAACTCAAATCCGACCTTGCCTCCCTCACCCACCACGAGGAAGGCGGAAAACGGACGCCCTTTCTTGGAAATAAATTTATGAAGCAGATCCGTGCGCCGGCCGGCCAGAAGCTTGCGCATTTGGTCGGGCTCAATGGGCCGCTGGAGAATGATCTTGCCGGAACGAAAGTCGCAGCTCTTGGCGGGTCCGGTGCTTTTCTCGCACAGATAGCTCATGTTGTGTTCGAAGACCTTGGCGCCGCACTTGGGACAGATGCCCATCGGTTCTTGGTTCGAGAAATCGATCGCCTCCGCCTGGCCGTCGGCTCCCCCCGACCCCGGTCCAAAATCGAATTCCGGTTTGAGGTCGGGATTCAGTTTGATGACGGCGGCGAAAGGTTTGCCCATTTTGCTGCGGAAACCCTGGATGGGGCCAACCTTGCGTTGTGTGATGAGTTCTTCGATCTCCGCGATTTCGAACTGCCGACCCGCGACAATTTTCCAGAGTGCGAATTCGCAACGCTGGCACTGGAACTTCTTGTAATTCTCCTTGATGGTGCCGCCGCACTTGGGACACGGCACTTTGAGTTCGCTGAAATCTCCGGGAACCGTGTCGCTCTCATGTTTCCTGGCCTGCTCCACGATGCGGCGCGTCATGACGGCGATTTCCGACATGAATTCGGCGCGGCGGAGGCCGCCCTGCTCAATTTGCTTCAGTTTGAACTCCCAGTTGCCGGTCAGCTCTAGGGAGCAGAGCTCGGGAATTTCCAAACCGCGCAGCAGCGTGATCAAGGAAAAGGCCTTCGCTGTGGGTTGCAATTCTCGTCCCAGGCGGAGCAGGTACTTCTCGTAAAGCAGTCCTTCGATAATGGCCGCCCGGGTGGCCGGTGTGCCCAGGCCCTTCGCGCTCATCGCCTCGCGCAGCTCTTCGTCCTCGATCAACTTGCCGGCGCCCTCCATCGCCGTGAGCAGCGTGGCCTCCGTGTAACGGGCCGGCGGCTTGGTTTGCAGCTCTTTGACTTCCACGGTCTTGGCGAGGACGGATTCATTCGGTTTGACCGGGGCCAGACTGGGCGCGTCGTCGCCTTCGATGTCCCTTCCATACACCGCGAGCCAGCCGGCTTGCACCATCACCTTGCCCTCGGTCTTGAAGGCTTCCTCTTCGACCCGCGTGATGCGGGTGGTGACCAGGAATTCGGCGGCGGGGAAGAACACCGCCAGGAACCGTTTCGCCACCAGATCGTAAAGCTTGGCTTCGGGTTCGCTCAAATGCTTGGGAGCGATCGAAGTGGGGATGATGGCAAAATGGTCCGAAACTTTCGCGTTGTTGAAGATGCGCTTGTTCGGCTTGACCCAGCCCTCTTCCAAAATGCGATTCGCAAAGGAGCCGTAAGCGGATCCCTCCATGGAGTCGAGCGTCTTGCGCACGGTTGCCGGATAGTCTTCAGGCAAGGCCCGGGAGTCGGTGCGGGGATAGGTCAGGACCTTGTGCCGCTCGTAAAGCGATTGAGCCAGTTTGAGAGTGGCGGAAGCCGAGAAGCCGAAGCGCCCGTTCGCTTCGCGCTGCAAACTGGTAAGATCATAAAGGAGCGGGGAGAGCTGCGTACTGGGTTTGCTTTCCTCGGTGACCAGTCCGGAGCGTCCGGCGCATTTGGCGCGAATCGCTTCCGCATGGGCCCGGTTCCAAATCCGCTCAGGTTTGAGTTCGGCGTCCGCCTCCCGCGTTTTGTCCTTGGTGAACTTCTCGTCGAACCAGCGTCCGGCATATTCTCCGGAGGCGGCGACGAAAGTGGCGTGGACTTCCCAGTAATCGCGGGCGACGAATCGTTTGATCCGCTCCTCGCGCTCGACGATAATGGCCAGGGTCGGGGTTTGCACGCGACCCACGGTGGTCAACTGAAATCCGCCCGTCTTGGAGTTGAAAGCGGTCAGGGCGCGGGTGCCATTAATGCCAACGAGCCAGTCCGATTCCGACCGGCAGATGGCAGCATCGGCCAGGGGGCGCATGGAACGATCGTCCCGCAAAGCCGTAAACCCCTCGCGAATGGCCGCGGGGGTCATGGATTGCAGCCAAAGACGGGTCATCGGCTTGTCCGTTTTGGCGTGCTGGACGATGTAGCGGAAAATCAGCTCCCCCTCGCGCCCGGCGTCGCATGCGTTGATGAGGGAGTCCACGTCCTTGCGCTTGATCAAGCGCGTGAGGAGTTTGAGCCTCGCCTCGCCTTTCTCGATGGGAGCCAGATCGAATTCGGGAGGGATGACGGGCAGTTGGGCGAAACTCCACTTGCCGCGCTTCACCTCGTAGGCCTCCGGAACGCGCAACTCCACCAAGTGACCGATGGCGGACGAGATCACATGCTGGTCGCTTTCGAAATAATCGTCCTTCTTGGCGAAGCCCCCCAAGGCCTTGGCGATATCCGAGGCCACGGACGGCTTTTCCGCTATGATGAGAGATTTTCCCATGTTCGGCGATGAGCTGCTTGCATTGGACCAGCTCCTCGACTTTAAGAGCTATCTCCCAACGCCCGGATCCCCCGGAAGCCGCTACGGTTTACCAACCGCAGCTTCGCGCAAGCAAGAGGGATTTCCAAAGACGAGCTCAAACCGCACCCTGGATCCGGCCTCCACCCTCGCGATCCGGCTGCCTCCGCCAGCATCCCAAACCAAGCTGGCCACCCTCGACCGACCCAAGCTCATTGGGGACCCTGGGCCCCGTCGCCTAACCCAGGAGTGGCCCACAGGCCAGCCGATGAAGTAGCCGATTTGCCCAGGGGTGGCCGCCTCCGGATTGCTGTGTCTTGTCGGTCTTCAAGCTCCGCAGGTTGATGAACTCATCACAAACGATTCCTCCGGTCTCCGCTTCATCTACCGCGATGGGGTGGTGAGTCCATGGCGCGTGGCGGTGAAGCAATTGAGCTATGACGCTCCAGTCTTGGGCTCAATCCAGTGTGGAACCTTCCTTGAGGAAGCTTCTCCTCTGAGGATCGAGGCAGTTCCGTAGGGGGGATGGTGGGTTGGATCAAGCCGTGGCACGGGATGGTTTTTCGTACATTTTTCGAAGTTTTCGCAAGGCGGTGTTTTGCAATTGGCGGATGCGCTCGCGAGTCACGCCCATGCGCCCGGCGATCTCCTCCAAAGTCTGTTCCTGGCCGTCGTCGAGTCCGTAACGCAATTTCAGGATGAACGATTCGCGCGGCGGGAGTCTCGTTAGAAGGTTGGAAAGGCGTCTCATCTCGGCGCTGGTGTCGGCCAAGTGGCTGGGCGAGACGGAGTTCTCATCTTTGAGCCATTCGGCCCAGGTTAACGTTCGATCCGGGCCGACAGGCGCGTCGAGCGAAGTCGTGTTGATGGAAGCCTTCCGCAGACGTGTGACCCGCCTCAGGCTGATGCCCATTTCCGTGGCCACCTCCTCGTCGGCAGGCTCCCGGCCTAGCAGTTCCTTCAATTTGGCCGCCACGCGGGTCATCTGACCCAGGCGATCGACGACATAGATGGGGAGACGGATAGTTTTCGATTGGTTTGTCACGGCGCGCCTGACGCTCTGGCGAATCCACCACGCCCCGTAGGTGCTGAATCGCACCCCTTTGGTGGGATCGAAACGGTCCACCGCCCTCATGAGACCAACATTTCCTTCATTGATGAGGTCGAGAAGAGGGAGGCCGAGGTTTTCGTACTCGCGCGCGATTTTGATAACCAAGCGAAGGTTGGCACAGATCATCTTCTCGCGTGCGCTGTCATCTCCCTTTTGAATCTTACCACCCAGCTCGATTTCATCGGAAGGGGACAACAAAGCTACCTTCCCCACCGCCTCCATGTACTGAGAGAAACCATCCCGAACCTCTCGAGGTCCATCGCCATGTTCGATTTCATTGAAGAGCTTCATGTATAAATTTTGTCTATAAAATTTAGAGTGTCAACATGTAGACTCATGTTTGTAAATTTTATTCGAACGGCATAAGTATCTTGTGATAAGGATATTAAGAATGATTTTTGGGTTCTTCGTCATGTCTTTCTCATCCAGGCCTTTGCAAATCTTCACGCCGTTCAACCGTCGTGGTATATCCGTCTCCAAATCTATGTCCGTTGGCGGTCCTCATGCTGCCCGGCTGGTTCACCTGAAAGGAAACGATTCTCCCGAGCTCCGCCCCATTGACCGCCAAGTGGGTTCAACCTGATACCGCGCCGGGTCAGGGGTTCTGATTCCGCAACTGCAGGTCCGGTCTAACCCGCATATTTCATGCACGGGACGCCCGGTGAGGACACCGGGCCTACAAACACGGAGGCAGTCGCGATGGTTGGCCGCGTGCCCTCACGCGGGGTACTGTCGCGGATGCAAGCTCAGCATGAAATATCCGGTCTAAGTGGCTCGCCATGCCACCTCGTGGCAACCGGGGCGGCTTTTCTCATCTCTCAAACTTTGTGCAACAATTTTATTGCGCAATGAATTTATTGCGCAATGAATACTTTGCATGGAACTGCGAATCGGATCTCCGGCAACGGGAGAAAACTTCTACAAACGCCCCGCCCTGATCGCGAAACTCCGCCGTGCGCTCGCGCGGGACAACGTGGCCTTCCTTGGCCCGCGCCGGACGGGAAAGACCTCGTGCCTTGAAGAGATTGAGGCAAACCCGGGCCACTTCCTGCCGATCCTGCTGAACTTGGAAAAGCATGACAGCGTCGAGGGCTGGCTGGCCGCCATGCTGGACAAGCTCAGAGAAGCCTTGCAGCAACCGAAGGGTTGGGCCGCGCGAGCAACAGGGAAAGTCGCCGCTTTGCTGTCTGGAATTGAGAAGCTTCAAGTCCCCGGTGTGGCCAGTGTTGAGTTGAGGGCTCCGAGCGAGGGTTGCCGATGGCGAAAGCCCGCCGATGAGTTTCCGACCTTCCTCAAGCTCGTTGCCAAGCAGCGATCCCGAGACGAAGTCGAAGCGGTGCTCAACTGGTTTCGCGCCGCGCGGAATGAACTGAAGGGAAAAAGGTCCGGTTTATGGTGACTGGCTCCATTGGCTTGAAGGGAGTGGTGCGGAAACTTGGTTTGGCTGCGTCGATCAACGAGTTTGACGCGCATGAAATTCCGCCGCTGACCGACGAGGAAGCGCTGGGCTTGCTGGCCACCCTTGCGGAGCACAACGACGTCCCCCTCAGTAAACCGGGCCAGAAGAAAATCCTCAGCCTGCTCGGCGCGAACTGGCCGATCTTGCTGCAACTCTTCATCTCCGAAATCCAAGACGGCGAATTCCAGAAACCTCCCACCACGGCCGAGCTCGAAGCGATCTATCGCAACCGGTTAGTCAACGGCAGCCGCAACCAGTATTGCGACGGCATGTTCAACCGGTTGAAGGACATCTTTTCCGACAGCGAGCGCCGCCTGGGCCGTGAGATTCTCAAAGCCGTCTGCCGCTCCAACAACGGGTTGAGCCGGGAGGACTTTGACCTTCTTCACCAGAAACTCGAACCCGCGTTAAGTCAGACGACTGAAGGCATCGAGGAGCTCGACCATGTGCTCGACACGCTCAAACACGACGGCTACGTGCTTCAAGAAACCGCTGCTCCACGCCGCACTCGCTTTGGTTCGAACATCCTCCGGGATTTCTGGCTCCGCAAAACCGACTGACCCCATGGCTCAACAAGCTTTCGCCCTCTATAATCCAGCCCTGCTGGCGCCGGAAGATCTGCTCGCACAGTTCACCGCCCGCCAGCCCATGCTGGAGACGATCCTCGGCATTGTCCGCGGCAACAAGCCCGGACAGCCCCAGCAACACTGCCTGCTCATCGGTGCGCGCGGCATGGGCAAGACCACCACGCTCTGGGCCATCGCGCATCGGGTCAACCGCGACACGACCCTCGCATCGGGCTGGCAGCCCGTCGTGTTCGATGAGGAAAGTCGCCGTGTGGGCGACTTGGCGGACTTCTGGCTCGAATGCCTCCGCCAATGGGAACACGTCACCCATTCCCCCGGCACGCTGGCTGATCAACTTCTCGTCACGGCATCGTCTGACATCGAAGACCGCGCCCGCGAAACCTTCCTCCAACTGGTGGATCGTGGCCGTCGCCGGGCCTTGCTCCTCGTCGACAACCTCAACGACGTGCTCAGCTCCATCTCCGATCCCGCACCGCTCCATAGGCTGCGCGCCTTCCTCATGCAAGATTCACGCGTCATGGTCATCGGCGCGGCCACGCGTTACTTCGATGAAATCACCTCAGTGGACCAGCCGTTCTACGACTTTTTCCGCTGCTTTGAACTCCGCCCGCTGACGGCCGAGGAAATGGAAACCTGCCTGCTCGCTCTGGCGAAGAGCCGGGGCGACGCCTCCATCGAGAAGACCTTGCAGGAACGGCAGGGCACCGTGCGCGCCCTGCATCTGCTCACCGGCGGCAATCCCCGGCTGGTGAAGACCTTCTACCGTCTGCTGGTCGAAGGGTTGCGCGGCGACATCCGCGCCGATCTGCAGCGGCTGATGGATGAGTTCACTCCCTACTTCAAGGCCATCGTGGACGCGCTCCCGGTGCAGCAGCAGCGCATCTTCGACGCCGTCGCGCTGGCCTGGGATCCGGTCGAGGTCGCCTCGCTGGCCACCGCCACCCGGTTGCCCAGCAATCAGGTGAGCGCCCAGCTTCGCACGCTGGTCAAGGCCGGCTTCCTGCGCGAAGCGGCGGGCGGGCCCAAGCGCAAGACCTACCTGCTCGCCGACCGCTTCTCGAACATCCACTACCTCATGCGCCACGGACGCGCGGCCCGGAACCGGCTGGACTGGTTCGTGGCCCTTGTCCGCATTGTGTTTCCCGACCGGGCCTCGGCGGACGTGCTGGCCCGGGCGGCGCGGGAAGGTGCCGAGTGCGGCCCCGAAGGACGGCGCGACGCCCACTCGGTGCTGCACAGCGCGCTGGCCCGCGCGGAAGAAGGCGAGGACCGCCGGGCACTCATGTCTGCCACGTTGCGCGAAGGATGGGAAAGCACCGCCTGGGAATCGCTGGACGAATGGTTCAATCCCGAGCGGGCGCAGGCGGATCTGCCCAAGGTCGGAATCATTGGTTTCTGCAAGACGATGCCAGAGGCACTGAGGAAGAAGCTCGGCTTTAAGCCGGATCAGGCAAGCTGGTGGTGTCAACTCGCGGATTTCTTCAAGGAAAAGGAGGCTTGGACCGTCGCGGAGTCCGCCTACCGCAAGGCCATCGAACTCGATCCGGAATATGCGTCTCCGTGGACTGGCCTGGCTCAGATCCTCAGCCGGACCGGCACCCACCACGCGGAAGCCCGTGCCTGCGCCACGAGAGGGGTTTCACTCAAGCCGGGCCATGGCTTCGCACGGCACATGTTCCTTCAGGTTTGCGGCGAACAAGCCGGGGACTGGCAGGGCTTGCTGCCCTCCCTGGTCGCGTGGTGCCTCACCCATCCCAGTGCCGACGACGTCTTTGACTTCACCGTGGACGGCTTGCTCCGTCTGGCCCGTCTGACCAAGCCCGCCGAGGCACTGGCCCTGCTGGATTCGCTGCCGGACGCCACGCCCTTCCAAACCGTGCGCGACGCCTTCGTGGCCCACGATCACCGCGAGCATCTCCAAACCCTCGCTCCAGAGCGCCAGACCATTGCGCTCGCGCTGCTGGAACGCCTCACCGCCCGTCCTGAGGCCCTGGCGTCCAAAGACAAACCAAAGCGCGCGAAATCGAAGCAGCCGAGTTGAATCGTTTCGAAAGCTCTCGCTGGTATCGATCCCGCCGCGCTCGTTACTGGGCGCAGGATCACCGTGAGGCCAAGGCCCAGTCTCAGTTCGCTGATCAGTGCCCGGTCCGTGGCCGGTGGCTCAAGTCGACGGTGGCGATTGGTTCGTCGTCCCGGCTGGAGCCGGCGCTTGCAGCCGCGCGAAGATTGCGGCCACCGGCGCGAGCAGCGCCTCGTCCGTCGGCTGGTTGAGGGCTTGCGCCAGGCGCTGATACTCCTGCGCCAGCCCCTGCATGAGCGACGCATGGGCGGCAGGGAGCGCCTGAAAATGTGGTGTGAGCAAGCGCACGCCTTCGGCAAAACTGGCCAGCGCCTCCTCGCGCCTTTCGTTACCCTCCAGCGTCTGCCCGAACATTCCGAGCGAACTCGCCAAAGCCGGCCCGAAGGCGTCCGTTTTCCGGCAGGGCCAGGAAGACGAGGCGCACCAGCCATCGCAAAGCTTCGCGGGCGCGGTCGTTGTCCGTCTCGCCGATGGCCAGGGCGGCTGCGAGAGTGAATCGTAGCCAGCGGCCTGGTTTTTCCGAATTGGGTCTGAAGACGGGCTTCATCGCGAGGGGTTTTGCTCGGGTTTGGCAGATCGACCTCTAGGTGTGGCGGTTTCGACATTTCACCGCAAACACGTTGATCTCTCGCGGTCGAGGCATTATCAACGGGCTGTGGGTGCTCAATGGAAACAAGCGGGCCGCGTCGCGAATGCGACCAAGCGTGGACAAGTGATTGGCAAGCTCGTGCGGGAATTGATGGTTGCCGCCAAGCTTGGCGGCGCGGATCCGGACTTGAACGCCCGGCTTTCCGCCGCGGTGGAGTCCGCCCGCAAGGCCTCGGTTCCGCGGGACACGATCGATCGCGCCGTCAAGAAGGGCGCGGGATTGACCGACGAAAAAATTACGTACGAACAGGTGACCTACGAGGGGTTCGCGCCGCACAAGGTGCCGGTGATCGTCGAGTGCCTGACGGACAACCGCAATCGGACGGCGCCGGAGATTCGAAATCTGTTCAAATCCGGCCAGTTGGGCAATCCCGGCAGCGTCGCTTTCTTTTTCGATCACATGGGTGTGGTGGAGGCGGTGCGACCGGGTGGCGAGGGCCAGGATATTGAGGCCGCGGCCATCGAGGCGGGGGCGCAGAACGTGGAACCGCTGGAAGGCGGGGAGGTGTCCGAAGGTCAGACGGGAGCCCGATTTATCACGGAGATTCGCGATTTGGACGCGGTGGCGAAAGCGTTGAGGGCGGCGGGCTGGGTGGTGCAGGCTTCAGAAATGCGTTACTTGGCGAAGAACTTTGTCGAGTTGGCCGAAGAACAGCGGCGATCGGTCGTGGCGTTCCTGGAAGGGCTTGACGATCACGACGACGTGCATCGTGTGTATGCAGGCCTCAAGTAGCGGGCAGGAGGCGTAGGAATACCTTGCAGAAATGATTTGAGGTCAGCGGCCGGTCGAGGAGCGGAGCATGGCTTCACGGCGGGCTTTGAATTCCGTTCCCGGCTTCCATCGCGGGTACTCCGAGCCTTGCGCGACGCGCCAGCCGACATAGGTGAGCAACTGCGCGTCCTCCACCGCACCGGTCAAATCCCAGTCGGGTCTCACATGGTCGGAGACTTTGTGGTAATCTTTCTCGATGTAAGCCTCCCGCTTTTGGCGGCCGTAGTCGCCGGGGTGGTCCAGATAAACAACGGCCTCTTTGTCCAGGTAGAGCGCGGGCACTCCGACTTTGGCGAATTCAAAATGGTCGGACCGGTAGAAATAACCTTTTTCCGGCGTGGGTTCCGGGCGCACATCGCGATTTTGAAACCGGGCTCCGGCGATGACGAGATCGTCCAGGGTTGAATTTCCAAATCCGATGATGGCCAGGTCGGCCGTGCGTCCCCAGGTGTTGGCGCCGTCAAGGTTGATATTGGCCAACGTTCGCGACAAGGGATAGACCGGGTGGGAGGCGTAGTGTTTCGAGCCCAGCAGGCCTTGCTCTTCAGCCGTGACCGCCAGGAAAAGGATCGATCGTTTCGGTGGCGTTTTCAACCGCGTGAAGGCTTCCGCCATTTCGAGCAAACAAGCGGTGCCGACAGCATTGTCGGCCGCTCCGTTGAAAATGGTGTCCCCAGACAGTTTGGGATCCTGGCCCAGATGATCCCAGTGTGAAGTGTAGATGACGTGCGCCTGCTTCAATTTGGGATCGCTGCCTTCGAGGCGGGCCAGGACATTTTGAGACTCCACTTGCCTGAATGTGTTGCGTACTTTGAAAGTGACTTGGGCTCCAAGCGGGACGGGTTTAAAATCCCGCCGGACGGCTTTGCGCTTGAGCGCTTCAAAATCTTCTCCACAAGCGGCCAGCATCGAGCGAGCTCGTTCCAGGCTCATCCAGGAAGCCACGGCGATCGGCTGCTGGGTTCGTTCGCGGAGGTCGAAGGTCTCGCGGCTCCAACTGTTGATCACGACAAAGTAAGGATAACCGGCGGGGCCGGTTTCATGGATGAGGATGGCGGCCGCGGCGCCCTTGGTCTGGGCGATCTCGAATTTGTAGGTCCAGCGTCCGTAGTAGGTCATGGCGCGGCCCTTGAACTGGCGGTCATCCAGTTTCGCGGGATCTTTGGGATCAGGAATCGCCGGATCGTTGACCAGCATGACCAGCGTCTTGCCCCGAACGTCCTGATCCTTGTAGTCGTCCCACTGGTACTCTGGAGCCAGGACGCCGTAGCCGACGAAGACAAGCTCGCTCTTGGCCACTTCGACTTGGGATTCGTATCGCGGTGACCAGCCCACGTAATCCTGGGGGCGCTGCAGTTCCACCGTGCCGGAGGGAAGATGCAGTTGGGCTTGGATTTCCGATTTCGTGCTGGTGAGGGGAACCTTCTGGATGAAAGTGCCATCCGTATGGCCCGGTTTGAGCCCCATGTTGGCGAAAGCGTTTTGGAGATAAGCGACGGTGAGCTCTTCGCCGCGGGAGGCAGGCGCGCGTCCCTCGAATTCGTCGGAGGCGAGAACGGTGGTGTGGGCCAGGATTTGGTGGGCCTCGATGGAGGACAGGGCGGGTTTGAGGGAGTTGGGAAATCCGCGAGCCACAGCCGATTGAGCGGCGAGGTTTGGATGGAGTGAGGCGAGCAGGCAGGCCAGGGCGGGTAGAAGCAGACCGCCCGGGTTGGGATTTCGCGGGTGGGGTCGGCTGAGGTTCCATGAGGTGGTGAGCATTCCTCAAGGGATGGCGTGGCCGCGTTCGAATGTCGAACCGCAAATCCACCGTGCATGCCGAAGTTGTCTGTCGTGTGGCGCAGGCTGCCCAGCCTGCCGTATCGCCGACTGCCCGTCGGCCCGGCGGGTGAAGAACGAGGCCCTTCCATGATCTCCACGCGCCTGGTTCCCTTCGTCGCCCCGCAGGCTGGGCAGCCTGCGAAACAGCAGACAGGGCTGTCTGCGTTACCAAGACAGCCCAGTCACCGACCGCCTCTGGATGCACCGGCAAATCCAGGCCCGGGAACTCCGCCATTGCACCGCTTTGGCTCGCTCCGGTAGGCTCCGCGCGCGTGTCATGAAAATTTTTATCGACGGCAAACTTTACCGCGAGCGGGACGCCAAAATTTCCGTGTTTGACCATGGGTTGCTCTATGGGGATGGCATCTTCGAGGGGATTCGGGCTTACGGGGGGCGTGTCTTCAAACTCAAGGAGCACATCGACCGGCTGTTTTATTCAGCGAAGGCGATCTTGCTGGAGATTCCCATGACGCACCGGGAGATCATGGATGCGGTGGTGGCGACGTGCCGCGCGAACAACCTGCGGGAGGGCTACATCCGGCTGGTGGTGACGCGCGGGGTGGGGACGCTGGGGCTCAATCCGAACCGCTGCAAGAACCCCTCGGTGATCATTATCGCGGGGAAGATTCAACTTTATCCGCCTTCTTTGTATGAGAAGGGCATGGACATCATCACGGTGGCCACGACCCGGAATTTGCACAATGCGGTTAATCCGGCCATCAAGTCGCTCAACTATTTGAACAACATTCTCGCCAAGATCGAGGCCAACATCGGGGGGGTGGAGGAGGCGATCATGTTGAATTCGGACGGCTATGTGGCGGAATGCACCGGGGACAATTTATTCTTGGTGAAATCGGGCCGCATGTTCACGCCCCCCTTGTCGGCTGGGGCGCTGTATGGAATCACCCGCGGGGTGGTGATCGAGTTGGCCCGGGAGAAAGGCATCGCGGTCGAGGAACCCAATTTGACGCGCTACGATGTCTTTAATGCCGACGAGTGTTTTCTCACCGGGACCGGCGCCGAGCTTATCCCGGTGGTCAAAGTCGATGGACGTGTGATCGGTGATGGGAAGCCGGGTCCGGTGACTCGCGATTTGGTTCAGCGATACCACGGCTTGACCCTGGCGTCTGGAGAGCCGATTTTTCCGGAGAGATCGAAACGGCGCGTTTCCTAAGGGCCAGTCCTCCCGTGCGGGCGGCGGTATTTCGAGTGCGGGGGTTGGCCGGTTATGCTATGGATTGAATCATGTTTTGTGACTTCTGCAAAAAGAACGAAGCCAAGGTCCACCTGACCCAGATTGTCGAAGGGGTCACGAAAAAGGTGGATCTGTGCGAGGCTTGCTCCAAAGAAAAGGGGGCCGATGACCCCACGGGATTTTCCCTGGCTGATTTGTTGCTTGGGCTGGGGAGCGCTCAAGAGGCGGAGGTTTCGGCATCGAGCGACGTTTCCTGCGCGCAGTGCGGTTACACCCATGCCGAATTCAAGAAGAACGGGCGTCTGGGCTGCCCGATGTGTTACGAGACCTTTCAGGAACAGCTTCCCACCCTCCTCAAGACCATGCACAAGGGAGTTCGCCATGTTGGCAAAGTGCCCCAATCCCGCCAGCACAGCCGGGAGCTTGGCGAGAAGCTGCAGGAACTGACCTCCCGCCTCGACGCGGCGGTGGCCAAAGAAGACTTTGAGCAGGCGGTGGTCTTGCGAGACGAAATCAAGCGGCTGAAGACCGCTCTCACGAACGCGCCCGCGGCTTAGTTTATGGGTTTGAACTTGGAAGAGTTTCTGGTGTCGCCCGCCGAGTCCTGCCGACGAACCGGGCCCTATGACCGCATCGTGATGACCAGCCGTGTCCGGCTGGCCCGAAACGTCAATGGGTACGCGTTTCCGACGCATGCGAAGAAGCAGGACCGGCTGCGCGTGCTTGAACTGCTGCAGCCCGCCGTCGAGGGGCTCCCGCAAATGACCGGAGCGTTGTCGGCTTCCATGGACCGCCTGGGCGCGCTGGACAAGCAGATCCTGGTCGAGCGTCATCTCATCAGCCGCGAGCACGCGGCCAAGGGGGCCGGCAGCGGTTTGGCGCTGAATCGGGACGAGTCGATTTGCGTGATGATCAACGAGGAGGATCATTTGCGCATGCAGGCTTTGCGGCCGGGATTGCAGATCAAGCAGGCCTGGGCGGCCATCGACCAGTTTGACAGCGCGCTGGAGACCAAGGTGGACTACGCGTTTGGCAGCGATTGGGGCTATCTGACGGCTTGTCCCACGAATCTGGGCACCGGCATTCGCGTCAGCGCGATGCTTCATTTGCCGGCGCTGGTGCTGGCCGAGCAGATCAATCCGATCATTCAGGCGGTGAACAAGCTGGGCCTCGCCGTGCGTGGGCTTTATGGGGAAGGGACCGAGGCGCTGGGGAATGTGTTCCAAGTTTCCAACCAGATGACTTTGGGCGAGGAGGAGCGCGAGATCGTCGAGCGATTGAACAAGGTGCTGCTCCAACTCATCGAGCATGAGGAAAACGCGCGGGTGACGCTGCTCGAAAACCGGTCGAAGATGGTGTTCAACCACATTGGCCGGGCTTACGGCATCCTTTCGAACGCTTTTAGCGTTTCCTCCAAGGAAACCATGAATTTGCTCTCGCTGTTCCGCCTCGGAGTGGATTTGGGAATGTTCCAGGGGGCCGAGCGTGCTTTGGTCGACGAGCTCTTTATCTTGACCCAGCCCGCTCATTTGCAGAAGGGCTACGCTGAGAAGCTTTCGGCCGAAGAGCGGGACTTGTTGCGTGGGGATATGCTGAGGGAACGATTGAAACCCATCGGACGTCCCGTGCCTCCTTCGCAGCCTCAGACATCCTGACCTCATGCGGGGAAAGATTGGGTGGAGTGGAATGGAATTGAGACCAAGAGGGACATTTTCGACTTTCAAGGATGGGGGTGGTGGCGGTGAATAGGTGAATGCCGCAAGTTCAATGACCGATGTTTCCTGCCGGGTCTGTGGAGCTCAACCGCGATCTGGCGTGTCGAACGGAAGGAGACAAAGTGGTCTA
>Ga0194132_10002639_pt1 | contig 33130 bp, 37 predicted proteins | sample TA2KigOf80mmetaG_FD_148612 | JGI IMG/M metagenome (GOLD analysis project Ga0194132, IMG submission 148612) | Freshwater microbial communities from Lake Tanganyika, Tanzania - TA2015054 Kigoma Offshore 80m | ecosystem: Environmental > Aquatic > Freshwater > Lake | place: Tanzania: Lake... | reverse complement strand
AGGCCTACAGGTCTCCGACGATGAGTTTCAAGCGCTCAATATCAAACCCGGTAAGTTTCATGGCGATTGGAACTATACGCTTCTTCCTCGCTCTTAATCGGTAACTTAATTCTTGCCCATGCCTTAACTGATTGAGGAGCACGCTCTTCTGTCGAAAGATAACGTTGCTTGAGCACCTCACGACGAGCCTGATATTCGCTTAACTCTGGCATACAGTTCTCCTCTGTCGCTGTTGGCTATTTACTCACTATCGTCGGATTATTCGTTGATGCAACCGGGGCGCGACGGGGACAGAGCACAGCGGTCCCAACTAGACAGCGGTCGCCATTGCCATTCTCAACAAGAATGTCGCAGTGAACGATACACGCCCTATTTTGTTCCTCTTTCTGTGTGATAGTGCCCAGGTATGTCAGCGTATCACCATGGCGGACCGGTGATCGGAAACTAATAGTGAGAGTCTGTAATCGCCAACCAAAGAAATGCTTCGTCAACATGCGGACCAGAAACGTTGCACTCAACGGTCCTGGAACAACCGCCTGCTGAAACCCACGTTGTTGGGCGATTTCCTGACTCATGAAGCGCTGATCAACCATGCGCACTTCGGTTCCATAGCGCTGGATGTCGTCAAGCGTCGGGCTGTAGGTCAGCGGTCCGATTTCGTCGCCGATTTCGATGGTGGTGACGGGCTTGGCAGGTATCTCATTCATACGACTTTTCCTTGGGGTACACGGGGTGCCGTGGGGCGTGGAACGTGTGACGTGATGCGTGAAAAATAAGGGACGAGGGGCTGGGGGCTAGGGACTTGTTGCCCTTCCTCACGAGCCCCAAATCTCTAGCCTTAAGCCTCATCTTGCATTCTTTCAATTTTAAATTTCGAATCTTGAATCTTAAACTTTTTCAGATTTTCTTGTCCGGCGATCGCACCATCCGCCGTTCACGCATTAACAACACAAGTTGCCCTGTAGTATCCCTGACCAACATTTCTCGCACGAAGACACCGAGCGGTCCGCTGCGTCCGGTTTTTTCATACACGTCAGTGATCTTCACTGAGACGGCGTAGGTCTGCCCCGCGTAGATCTCGTCGTGATATTCAAATTCCAATCCAGCATTCAGGCTGACCAGCCCTGGCGCGAGTTCTGCTTCAGGAAGCGCGAGCACGCCGCGAATCTTCATGCCAAAGAGCGGTGGCGCAATACAGCTGGGATAACCAGCCTGTCGGGCAGCATCGGAATCAGTGCACAGAAGATCGTCATCACCAGTCGCTGCCGCGAATGCGCGAATATTTTCTTCGGTTACCAGAAAATCGCCCACTGGTACTTCTTTGCCTAATAGCGCTGGATCGATTGTGATCATATGGGTTCCTCACGCATGCACTGGCGGTCGTCGCCCGGCCCATGGTCGCGCTTGCTCAAGTTGTGAGGCGACACGAATCAAGAGGTCCTCACGCCCGTAGGCGGCTACGAGATGAACACCAACCGGTAGCCCTTCGGCGCTCCAGTACAAAGGTAAAGAGATTCCCGGTTGTCCAGTGATATTGAAGGCTGGCGTAAACGATGCAAGCGCCTCAGATCGTCGCCCTGGGGCTAAAGGGTTTTCTGTGGTGGCAGTGAACTGTCCGAGAAGCGGTGGTAACTCCGCGATCGTTGGCGTCAGAAGAAGATCAAAGCCGTCATTCCACCACGCCGCAATGTAACGACTATGAGCTTGCAACCACGTGAGCGCTTGTACATACCGTGTGCCTGAGCGGGTACGACCAATCTCGCGCGAAGTCCAGGTATACAGTTCGACATCCTGTGGCCCAATGGTCTTCCCGGTTTGCTGTTCAACCGCATCGAGATGCGCTGCAATTGACGTCGTCAGGATTGTCCAAAAGTGACGTGCGCGCTCGTGACTGGCATCGAGTGCGGTTGGATACGATTCTTCAACAGTATGTCCTAATGATGCCAGCAATTTCGCAGCGTCCTGTGTGGCAGCGACACATTCTGGGTGCACTGCCATAGTTCCACCAGGAGCTCGAGTCATCAGGCCAATGCGCAGCTTGCCAGGATTGGCTCCAACCTCTTGGAGAAACGGTCGAACTGGGAGTGGTGCAGTATAGGGATCGCCCGGCATCGGACCAGCAATGGCATCAAGGATCGCCGCTGAGTCTCGCACTGAACGTGTCACAACGTGTTCGATAGCCATCCCCTGCCACATCTCGCCATGATCCGGTCCCAGCGAAACGCGCCCACGCGACGGCTTCAAACCTACTAACCCACATATCCCTGCAGGAATACGGATCGAACCGCCACCATCATTGGCATGAGCAGCCGGAACCATCCCCGAGGCAACCGCCGCTGCGGCACCGCCACTTGAGCCACCGGGAGAACGGTTGGTATCCCATGGATTACGCGTTGGGCCATACGCTTCTGGTTCTGTTGTCGGGAGGATAGCGAGTTCTGGGGTATTGGTCTTGCCAACAAAGATGAAACCCGCTGCGCGCAGCTTCGCAGCCATATAGGTGTCGTTTTTCGCCACCCATTTGAGATCTCGCAAAAATCGCATCCCTTGATGATAAGGATCACCAGCCGAGTGGCAACCCAAATCTTTGAGCAAAAATGGCACACCACGAAAGGGGCCATTGGCAAGCGTCGTCGATTCCGCTTGAGCACGAGCTTTGTCAAATAATGGCGCGATGACAGCGTTGAGTTGTGGGTTAACTGCCTCGATTCGAGAAATAGCGGCATCGACAAGCTCACGTGGAGTGACTTCCTTGCGCCGGACAAGTTCAGCCTGAGCAGTAGCATCAAGAAATGCGAGATCAGTAGGCATAGCGCCCTCCCTTCGGGTCTCCTGCTATCAGAAAGCTCGACAAAGGAGAAGGGAACTCCGCTTGCCTTGACAACACGCCGCAGTGCCGGATACTGGCGAGCCAATGAAACAAGAAGACATCAGCAGCAGTCTCTCCGCTTCACCGGCCACAACGGCACCTGCGAAAGCCAAGACGTTCTACGGCTGGGTCGTGGTTGGCTGCGCCTTTACCGTGCTTTGTGTCGCCTACGGCATTCAGTTCAGTTTCGGCGTGTTCTTGCCAGAGATCTCAAAAGATACCGGCTGGGGACGTGACAGTTTATCGTGGCCCTATGCGCTCTATGTATTTCTTTACAGTGCTCTCGGTGCAGTAAGTGGCCGTTTCACTGATCGCTGGGGGCCGCGGATCGTTATCACTGTCGGTGGATGCCTGTTAGGAGTTGGCATTATCCTCACCAGTCAAGTGCAAGCGGTGTGGCAGATGTATCTGTCTCTTGGGCTCATTGCTGCGTCAGGCATGAGCGCGGCTTATGTCCCATGTAATGCGACGGTGGTGCGCTGGTTTATCGAGAAACGCGGCTTCGCTATTGGCCTCACTTCGAGTGGGGCGAGCTTTGGCACTTTTCTCTTTCCTCCGCTCGCGGCTGCGCTGATTTCTGCTTTTGGCTGGCGTGGCGCGTATCTCGCCCTTGGGATTCTCGGCCTTGCGGCTATTACTGCATGCGCAGCATTTATGGTTCGTGATCCTGAGCAGATGAACTTGCATCCCGACGGGATTCCTCCAGCACCACTTCCATCTTCACCCTCTTCCTCACAGCCTGTAATAGCAAGCGACGAATGGACGCTTGCTGAAGCAAAACGCACCACCCCGTTCTGGTTACTCAACCTCGTCTTCATATTGACGTGGCTGGTGGTGTTCATGCCGATGGTCCACCTTGTCCCCTTCGCTGTCGACCTTGGCATCCCACAATTTCGTGCAGCAATGACGATCAGTGTCGTCGGCCTCGCGGGTTCGATTGGGCGTTTGTTTATCGCCACAATTTCCGACCGACTGGGTCGCGTTGCTACTCTCGGGTTGTGTTTCGTGCTGCAAGGACTCGGGTTTCTCGGTTTCACTCTGAGTTCTGGATTGACGACGTTATATCCTGCCGCTGCCATTTTTGGTTTGTCGTATGGTGGAGTGACTGCGTTATTTCCGGCAATCATTGGGGATTTCTTTGGCCGCATGTCGGTTGGAGCAATTGCGGGGTTCATTTTTGCGGTGTCTGGCGCTCCCGCGGCCTTTGGTCCGCTCATCGCTGGCTATATGTATACTATCACTGGAAGTTATAGTTTGGCGTTTCTTTTGAGTGCCTCCCTTAACTTTATTGCCTTCGCACTCCTATTCTTCTTGAAGAAGCCACAGCGCTGAAATCGTCTTCACCGAACGCTTGCTACCATAGAAAACGCCGGTTAGGATCATTAGCTGGGTATCCTCTCTCCACATATCTTACCCAAATAATTCAAATCCCGCTCTTGGGTGAAGGAGTTCCACATGAGCCAGAGAAATACCTACATGGCAATCGCGGTACAGATGTTTGCGGTTGCTACGCTTCTGTCGACGACAAGTTGTGGTCGTCCCCTCAGTAACACTGAGAAAGGCGCATTGCTTGGTGGAGCCGTCGGTGCCGGAACTGGTGCGTTGATTGGCAAAGGCAAAGGCGCCGCTATTGGCGGCGCGGCGGGCGCTGTTGGCGGTGCAGTTATTGGCAGTCAGATGGATCAGCGCGAACGCGAGCGGTACGGAGATGATCGCTATTATTAAGAACAACGCCGACGTGACTACGAAGAGCAACGCTATGAAGAAGAGCGCCGTCGTCGCGAGCGCGATCGATATCGCAATGACGATTATTAAGTCCGCAGCCAATCTCGTAGAGACGCCCCGCCGGGGCATCTCTACCCTTCGCACGGTCCCCCCAGCGTCAGTCTCTCCTTCCCGTTGACGTTACAACTCCTCCTTATTAGACTGCCACTATCTTGATGCCGTAAGTACGAGGTCGTTTGTGTTCACTTCCGATGCTGTCACTAATGGGATTCGCGTGCGTATCAACGCACGGTTTGATCCTTCTCGCTCCAAACCGCAACAAAGTCAGTGGTTCTTTCTCTACACCGTTACCATTTCCAACGAAGGCTCGGTGACCTCTCAGCTCATCAGTCGTCACTGGGTCATCACCGATGCCAACGGCAAGGTCGAAGAAGTGCGCGGTCCTGGCGTAGTTGGCGAGCAACCTGTCCTGGGCCCTGGCCAATCGTTTGAGTACACCTCCGGCTGTCCCCTGAGCACTTCCTTTGGCACTATGCACGGCACCTATCAAATGATCACCACCAAAGGTGAACGATTTGACGCCACCATCGCCGCCTTTACCTTAAGCGAGCCGCACGCATTGCACTAGGAGTGATAAACCATGGCGCAAGAAGAAGTGGTGCTGACGCGCGATTGTGAAGGAACACAAATTCCCCAAGGAACGCCCTTCACCGTTCCCAAAGGAACACCAGCGTTTATTACCCAAGCACTCGGGGAAACCTACACGCTTCGTCTCCCAACACTGGGCAGGCTCGTTCGTATTACCGATAAAGATGCCGATGCGATCGGCAAACAACGCACACAAGGAAGCCGAGAAACCGCACGGAACGACGGGCCACTCACGGAAGATATGGTGTGGGCACAGTTGCGAGAGGTCTACGATCCCGAGATTCCTATCAATGTTGTTGATCTTGGACTCGTGTACGATCTTCAGCTCAACCCGCTTCCAGATGGCAAGCACAACGTGTTAGTACAAATGACCCTCACCGCCCAAGGCTGTGGCATGGGACCTTCCATAGCCCGCGATGCGCAACGGCGCATTGAAACGTTACCTCATATTGCTGACGTCGAAGTTCGCATTGTTTGGGACCCGCAATGGCATCCGGACATGATGTCCGCTGAGGGGAAGAAGCGGTTGGGGGTGGAGTAAGTCAAGCGAAACACAACCACTCCCCCTCCGTTCTCATTGCTTGACGAGGCAAATCAGATTTTGTACATCTGCTTGTACAGGTGGAACTTATGCAAGCAAAAAAAATTGTGAGTCTCGCACAAGCACGAGCCTCCCTCAGCCGTCTTACCCGTGAGATTGCTACTGGCGGCGGGCCGATTGCTATTACGCAACGTTCAAATCTTGCCGCACTGTTAGTCAATGCAAAACGATACGAGGAAGATATGGCAGAACTCGCGCTGTATCGTCGCCAGCGGCATAAGTCTGGATTGCGATCGTACGCAAAGTTGATAGAAATCGTTGGCGACCTTGACGAAGCCTCTCGTCGACTCACTACAGAGTATGAGGCCGCTCTCAAACGGAGCGGAGAGGTATTACGTCATGCTCTACGTGACTGACACACATCCCCTCATTCTCTTCTCTACAGGAAAAACGCAGAAGCTCGGCAAGAATGCTCGACGAGTTTTTCGCGATGCTGAGCAGGGAAAGTCACGCATTGTTATTCCAGTAACGGTACTTGAGGAGATAATGCGGTTAAGTGAAGAGGGAGCGATCCGTCTTGCAAAACCGTTTCCTGAACTTGTGGCCGACTATCAACACGAACCTAGCCCTTTCTTCATTCAAGACTACACACTTGATGTTCTCCTGGCAGCAGCTCAGTTTTCGACCATTCGCGACCCGTTTGATCGCGTGATTGTTGCCACTGCTCAGGTGCTCGATTACCCACTTATCACGAGTGATCATGTTTTTCATGAAGGAAGGTTTGTTCCCATGGTATGGGATTGATATGGAGCGTAAGGCCATCGGCCTTCACCCAAACGAGGTGTGAAAGGCTGTCGGCTTCAGGCTGTGGGGTTTTTGCTTGTCGTCTCACTCAGCGCTCGAAGCGCATCACCACTGATCCGATACGGCAACCATTCTTTCTGATGGGTAATGCCGAGACGGTGGTAAAATTCACGCGCGGGATTCCAATCGAGTACAGAGAGTTCTAGACGCCCGCAGCCACGCGCAACGGCAGTTTTTGCCAATTCGATGATCAGCTTTTTCCCAACCCCATGACTGCGCCACTGCTCCAGTACGAAAATATCTTCGAGATGAATTCCCGCTCGTCCTTCCCAGGTCGAGTAGGTGGGAAAGAATAAGGCAAAACCCACTGCCTCGGTATCTGCTTCAGCAATTAACACTTCAAATTTGGGCTGCTCACCAAAACCGTCGCGGAGCAGATCTGCAGTTGTCGTCTTCACCGCATCTGGCTCGTTCTCAAACGCGGCCAGGCCTTTGATGAAACGGAGAATCGTTTCAACATCAGCGGCGGTGGCAGGGCGGATGGAAATATGCACCATAAGACAAGTCTCAAATAAGTCTCGGACAAGTCTCAGACACGTCAAGGCAAGTCAAGGACCTGTTCGAGACTTGTTTTGACATATTGAGACTTGCTTGAGACTTGCATTTGACCTTACGGCTCAGTTTTCACCAACTTAAACTGCCCTTTGACGGCATTGCGATACAGGTTGATCTGACCAATGTGTCGTGCTCGACCCGCTTGATCGCGTACGCCCATCCCGCCTTGTGGTGCCAAACACAGCACGCCAATTTTGCCGATCTGCATGTTGTGGTGTACGCGATAGGCCGCTTCGCCAGCTTCAGTCAACGGGTACGTCTCGGACAAGAGTGGATGAATCGCCCGTTTACACGCCAAGCGGTTCGCTTCCCACGCTTCACGATAATTCGCAAAATGCGAACCGATGATGCGCTTCTTGTTCATCCATAAGTAACGATTGCCATACTCGTGCATGTAGCCAGTCGTCGACGCACAAGTGACGACACTGCCACCAGGACGGGCGAGATACACACTGGCGCCAAAGGTATCGTGCCCCGGATGTTCGTACACGACATCAGGATCTTCACCTTCTGTGAGGTCACGAATTTTCTGTCCGAGGCGACGCAGCTCGCGCACATTCTGTGATCCATCTTCATTCCAGAACTGATAACCTTCTGCACGTCGGTCAATCACCCAACGTGCGCCAATCGTTTCACAGAGACGAACACGCTCTTACGACGACACAACACAAATCGGAAAGGCGCCAGCGTTGAGGACATACTGCAAGGCAAAGCCACCAAGACCACCGACAGCACCCCAAATCAACACAATATCGCCTTGCTTAATTTGCGTACCGTTGGGACTCACTAACATGCGGTACGAGGTCGAATTCACCAACGGCATCGAGGCGGCTTCTTCCCACGTCAGATGAGGTGGCTTAGGCATGAGCTGATTGGCACGGACAAGCGCGATTTCTGCCATGCCACCAAAGTTGGTCTCGAACCCCCAGATGCGTTGGTCTGGATCAAGCATTGAATCGTCATGGCCATCGGGAGCTTGCATATCGACGTAGTTGCAGTGAATCGTCACCTCATCACCGGGCTTGAATAGCGTCACCCCAGGTCCAACCTTGAGAATTACGCCAGAACCGTCGCTCCCTAAAATGTGATACGGCAAGTTGTGACGTTTATCCCACGGACTTTTCTTGGCCGCCCGTTCGAGAAATTGGAAGGTTGGAATAGGTTCAAAGATCGCGCTCCAGACGGTATTGAAGTTAATGCTGGTCGCCATCACTGCCACAAGCGCCTCATTGGGACCAACTTCAGGCAGCGGCACTTCATCGACATGTAAACTCTTGCGTGGGTCCTTCTTTTCCGAAGCCAGCCCATCGAACATCTGCATTTCGTCTTTGTGAGTCGTCACCGCGCGCATCGACTCAGGCAAAGGCATCGCCGCGTAATCGTCTGACTTTGCCTGCCCTGAATTAATCGCGTCAAGAATCGCTTTCATTGAACCTGGCATACTCGCATTCTCCTCAACACTACAAATCTCACCGGAGTCTGGTGGCCAGATAAATTATACACAATAACAAGCAGCTCTCAGCAATCAGGCGACGAGCATTCAGCCATCAGCGGTCAGCTCTCAGCCAAAATAGGGAAAGAAAAAGAACAACGCTTTTCTGCCTGTTCCCTCTTAGCTGGTAGCTGAAAGCTGAGAGCTGATTGCTTACTCACCGTTGTGGATCAATTAACACACCCGGATTCAACAACCCTTGCGGATCTAATGAGGCTTTTGCCGCCCGGAGAGCGGTCGCAACAAGCTCGGGACGTTGTTGATCGTACCACGGTCGATGGATACGCCCAACCGAGTGATGATGCGTCACTGTCCCACCAAGACGCACCATCGCTTCACACGCTGCCGACTTCAAGGCTTTCCATTGCTCCATTTCTCCACCGGGCTTTCCAAGTCCCAAGAACGTGTAATACGGCGCTGGTCCATCAGGATACACGTGCGTAAAACGGCACGAGAGAATTCCGCCACCACAAATTTCGTCGAGTGCCTTTTGCGTTGCTTGCATCACACCGGCGTGAAATTCGGCAAAACGGTTCCACGGAATGGCCGTTTCGACGGTGTCAAAAATCGCGCCCATCGCTGCCATAGGACCGAGCATGTAGGGCATACGGATAAAGGCATCACGCCAATCGCCAGTCGCGCCACCACGCCCCGCAGCTTCACCGCCACCACGAATCACCACCCCATTCGGGGTCGTGCCGCCATGATCTTTGCAACATTCCAATGCCCGGTTGAACCACACTTCGACTGGATGATCGGCTGACTCAAAGCCCAGCATCAGCATCGTGCCACTGCCATCACCAACATTGTTACGCTTCACTTCCGCAGGATCGAGTAACCGACAGTTTGTCGGATAGAGACCAGTTTGGCTGATCGCGCGGACGGCTGCGACGCCAGCCTCGAACGTAGCGAAGTGCACGGCTGCTGATGCCCGATAGACAGGACGATCCTGCAAACGCATCCAGGCTTCAGTAATAATTCCTAGCGTTCCTTCCGAGCCGATGAACATGCGGTCAGGGCTCGGACCGGCACCTGAGCCAGGCAACCGCCGCGTAGCAATTGTCCCTTTTGGGGTCACCACACGCAGTGACTCAACAAAGTCGTCGATGTGAGTATAGAGCGTCGCAAAGTGGCCACCAGACCGTGTAGCAATCCACCCACCTAAACTCGAAAACTCAAACGACTGCGGATAATGGCGCAAGGTATAACCATGTGGGCGCAGTTGATCTTCCAGTGCCGGACCATACACCCCAGCCTGAATCCGTGCCGCACGAGACGCCTTATCGATCTCGACGACTTTATCGAGATACTTCATGTCGATGGTCACAGTGCCGCGATATGGTCCGTCACTGGGGGGCTCAACACCAGCGGTGACACTCGATCCGCCGCCAAAGGGGGTCACCGCGGCATTGGCTTGCGAGCACCAATCAAGCAGTGCGACAACATCAGCTTCACTTTTCGGATAGGCTACGACATCTGGTGGATTAGGGAACTCACCACGTGACGCACGCAGCAAATCAGGAAAGGCTTTGCCATACGCATGCACGACCCGATCATACACCGCCGTCGAACAGAGTTGCGCTAAAGACGCAGGGGGACTCACGCGTGAGGCACGTAAAACAATATCCTCAACCTTCGGAACTTTATTGACCGTCAGATCATTCCGCCCAAGACTGATGGCAATGCTTTTTGCCATCGACTTTTGCTGATCTACGGTTGGTTGTTGATCTTCATACCCCCAGCCCCATGCACATAGACGACGGTCTGTCATATTCCTTCCTCTCTTTGTAGCGTACGCGATCAAAGGGACTAAACAGGCAAAGAATGTAGAATGGAGGAGGTAGAAGGTAGAATGAGAGCAGTAAAGTTTTCCCTTTTTTCTCCTACCTCCTGCCTCCTCTATTCTATCTTCTTCACCCGGTCCTTAATCCTTCCCCTCGTTCCTCACTCTCGTCTCGGATCTGTCGCACCGGCCTCTCTGAGCACTGCGGCGACAGCATCACGTTTATAGAGCGTTGCCCGTGTAAGTGGAGTCGCACCATTTGTATTTGGCGTATTAATCTCCGCGCCAGCAGCAATCAATGCTTTCGCAGCATCGACGTGCCCCTCATTTGCGGCCCAAGTAAGAGCCATATTACCCTCTTGATCCCGCGCATTCACATCTGCACCGCCATCGAGTAGCGCCTGAATCACCGCCACTTGATTCTTTTCTGCGGCATACATCATCGCAGTCCACTTACTATCTCCAGGCGTATCAGGAGCCATACCTGCAGCCAGAAAATGCTCTACTGCGGCAGCGTTTCCTTTTGAAGCACTATCGAAAAACACCTTTGGTTCATAAGCTAACCCAAGAGTCTCTAATTGTTTACGTGCCTCGTCTGGTGTCTCCTTTGGTGGTTTACGTGGTTTCGCTACAGCAGGTGCGGCTGGAACCGCTGCAGGTGCTGCGGCTGAGGGCGCAGGTGCCGATACTGCAGGAGGACTCTCATTCTTCACCTCTTGGCCTGGACCATGCGATCCAGAGTCACATCCTGTGTTGACCACACTCAACGCTACGACAATAGACCCCATAAGAGAAAAACGCATCATCACAAGTCCCTCCTTTTTTATCGGGTCATTGCATCATCGGGTGAGCGGGTCATTGAGAAAAAACGGTACTTCTTCAATGGCTCGATGACCCGATGGCTCAATCTTTCAATACTTCCCAAATGGCGGTGCCGCAATCGTCGTCTGCAGCTCAATCAAATGCATCTCTCCCGACGCCAGTGCGTTTTCCAGAGCTTTCCCCAAAGTTTCGGGAGAATTCACCCGCGTCGCTGCCACGCCAAACGACTTGGCAAACGCCACAAAATCCGGATTCGTCAGCTTCGCCTCATACTCCTCCTGAAAAGCCGTGCGTTGCAAGTAGCCAATGACACCGTATGCATTGTCGTTCACCACAATCATCGGAAAGCCAATCTTATGGCGCACACAGGTCGCTAACTCCTGCGCGGTATACATAAACCCGCCATCACCAATGATGCCAACGACTGGCTTTGTCGGACGCGCGACTTTGGCACCAATCGCTCCAGGAAAACTAAAGCCCAGCAATCCTGAACCTTTGGCGGCAATTACACCATTCGCTTGATACGACGGATAGAAATATTCAGCCCAATAAGCAAGCTGGGTATTATCACCAACGAGCATGCTATCGCGCGGCAGAATCTGCCGCAGGGTGTCGAGATAGCGGACTTCATGCAACTCTTTGCGCACTTGCGCCAATTCTGCATCGGTCTGTTTACGCCACTCGGCAACTCGCGCTTGCCGTTGTCCGGCATAGGGTTCACCTTCGAGTTGACGACGCAGCTCAGTGGTAATCGCACGAATATCACCGACGAGCGGAACATTGGTCGGAAAGTTCTTGCCGATCCAGCGCTCGTCCCAATCGACATGGATGACGGTCTCAGGGAGTGCGAGACCGCGACGCTTAGCGTCGACTTCACGTAAACGCGTCCCGATCACTAGGGCGACATCGCACTGCGGCACGATGTCTTTTACCACCATCCGTCGTGCCGCATTACCAAACGACAACGGGTGGTCTTCAGCAACTACGCCTTTCGCTGCAGTACTTCCTACCACTGGTGCAGACAGCGCTTCAGCCAGCGCGGTAATATCAGCGGATAGGTTCGCACGCGCGGCATCGGTGCCAATGAAAATCACCGGCTGTTTTGCTCGACGCAGCAAAGACACGGCTTCGTCTAGACGTGCAGGCAATGCCGGTGTTTGTCCATCTCGTTGTGACACCGGAGCGATCGTCACCTCGTTGGCCCATAGATCATGCGGCACTTCGACATAGACCGGGCCTGGGCGGTTACTACGAGTGAGTTTCAATGCTTTCGTCATCGTCGCGTATGGGTCATCGCTCGCGCGGAGCGAAAATGTCTGTTTCGTCACTGTACGAAACAGTGAAGTCTGTTCTTCGAGTTCATGCAACACGCCTAGCCCTTGACCAATTTTGGCGGCGTCGATGTTTGATGTCATCATCACCACCGGCGAGCAACTACCAGAGGCTTCCTGTAACGAAGAGAGGGTAAAACCTGCACCTGGGCCGGTTGATGAAATAATCACGCCGATCCCACCACTGGCACGCGCATAGCCATCGGCCATGTGGGTTGCAGCTGCCTCGTGACGACAGACGATATGGCGAAACGAGCCATCGCGACGGATGGCGTCATACAATCCGATGTTATGAATACTGGGAATCCCAAAGATAGTCGTAATTCCAGCTTCCTTTAGTGCCTGAACGATCGCTTCGGATGTTTTCGCCATGTCCCTCGCGCTCCTCTTTATCCACGCTGATTTCGTTGGCGACGCTAGCACACTGGAGGACGAATGCCAAAGAGGGCGCACTCCCTTGGCAAACGCCGCAATTTCCACCACAGTACAAACTCATAAGGCAAGCAGACAGAGATAGAGAAACAGAGATATAGGTCTCCTAAATGAAACGTGCCGTGTGAGTGCCAACCATGCTTCGACAGGCTCAGCATGAACGGAAAAAACTTAACGAGTGCAATCTCTACCCCGTACACCCTGAGCTTGTCGAAGGGTGGTGTGGGTCTCTCGTGTTTCCATTTCAACTAGGATGCCTATAGAAATAGAGAAAAGAGTGGAACTAAGGAGGACTCAATGAAAGTCTACGAAATTCGCGAACCTTCTGGCATTGATAATTTGAAACTTGCTGACCGTCCTGACCCAACTCCCGGACATGGACAAATCGTCGTGCGGGTGAAAGCCTCGTCCCTCAACTATCGTGACTACATGACGGTCAAAAACGGCGGCGCCATGGGTATCCAAACGCCACGGATTCCCTGCTCTGATGGTGCGGGTGAAGTGATCAAAGTCGGGCCAGGTGTCACGCGCTGCAAGGTCGGTGACCGGGTTGCTAGCATTTTCTTCCAGAACTGGCTGGCTGGGGATATCCAAGCTCATCACTTTTCCTCTGCGCTCGGCGGCCCGATTGATGGCATGCTCGCCGAACAAGTGGTGTTGAGTGAAGAAGGAGTGGTGCGCATTCCTGACTACATGACCTACGAAGACGCAGCCACCCTTCCCTGTGCAGCAGTCACAGCATGGCAAGACTTATTCCCGAAGGGTCCAATTAAAGCAGGCGATACGGTTCTGGTCCAAGGCACCGGTGGTGTATCGATTTTCACCTTGCAGTTCTCAGTCATGGCTGGCGCGCGAGTGATTATCACATCGAGTAGCGACGAGAAGCTCGCACGAGCCAAAGAACTTGGCGCTTGGGCAACGATCAATTACAAAACTACGCCTGACTGGGATAAAGAAGTGTTACGCCTCACAGATGGTGCTGGCGTTGATCATATTTCTGAAGTCGGTGGTCCGGGGACGTTAGAAAAGTCGTTCCGTGCCGTCCGGGTCGGCGGCTCAATCGGCCTGATTGGCGTGCTCACTGGTTTCAGCGGACAGATTGATCCCATGCCGGTGTTACGCAAAGGCATTCGCTTTCAAGGCGTCTATGTCGGCTCACGCGAAATGTTCGACGATATGAATCGCGCCATGGCGATCCACAAGACCAAGCCAGTGATCGATCGTGTGTATCCGTTCAAAGAAGCCCGCGAGGCAATCAAACTCATGGAAAGTGCCGCACACTTTGGCAAGATTGTGATTGCCATCTAATCTTCGCAAGGGGCGTAGCATGCTACGCCCTTCCGACTTGCCCTGCATACCCAATTCCCTTACAGTTTTGTTGATGAGAGCAGATTCTTCTTCAGCCCACAGTACGCAAAAGCCGCGCTTTCTGTGGGACTACGATTTGGACGAAGCTCAAGTCCGGGAGATCCTCGCGCAAGAGGCGCTTTCGCCTTTGAAACGCTGGCTGATCGAGAGGATTCTCAGCGAATGTCGCTTTGACGAGGTCTGTCAGTATCTCGACCTCAACACAATTCGCCAAAGCTTTGCACAACTCCGGCTCCCCTCAGAAATAAAGGCACGCTGGGAGTACGCACTCAAACGATGGACGACACAGTAAACACCGACATTCTTACCTCTTTGCAGCGGAATGTTTTGGTTGCACTTTTTAGCGATCCCTGGTTCCGTGAGCATTTTTATTTGACAGGCGGAACAGCTCTGGCCGCATTCTATCTCAAACATCGCTATTCCGATGATCTGGATTTCTTCACCCATCAAAATTCCCTCGATAGCATCCCGGAACTCATGCGCATGACCGCAGACCGCCTGGGCCTCAGTGTCATAGCGTTACAAAGAAGCCCAGGGTTTCTTCGCTACGAACTCAACGGAGAACTCAAAGTGGATTTCGTGGTCGATGTCTCTTTTCGTGTCGGTGAACCAGCATCCATCGATGCGTTGATGATTGATTCGATGAACAACATCGCTGTCAATAAAGTGTGCGCCATCTTGGGACGGCTTGACGCCAAAGACTACGTCGACCTTTTCTTCATTCAGAAGGAGCATCAGTTCGATATTTTCGAACTCCTCCGCCTGGGTCAGCAAAAAGATACGGGCTTGGACCCGTTTGTCTGGGCTTCACTCATTGCCGAGGTCGCGCAGCTCGCAATTTTGCCACGGATGATCCGTACAATTTCACTGGAAGAGTTGATCAGCTTCTCTTTAAAACTTCGTGACGACATACTTGACCGTATAAAGCCCACTCACTAATTGTTCATGGCTCCCCTACTCTCTATCAGGGCGAAATTCATTCAAGCTGGCTTGAGGTAATCGCCTCTTCAATGAGCGAGTTCTGGATGTAGCGACCTCTTGTCTGCGGGTTAGCAATCTGACCATCGACAGAGATGTGTCCACTCGCGTCTCGATCGATCTCATGCAACATTTCCAGCACCGGATCGGCGAGCGTGTAGAAAAAAGCGCGCCCGTTCTTATCCTTAAACAAGGGCACTTCTCGGCGAGACGAATAGCGGGCGAATTTTACGCCAGCCCACCACTCATCCGAAGAGAGCCCTTCTGGCGGTTGAATGTGTCGTAACGTGTCCCAATGGCGATATTTGCCGCTAGGCGCAGCACCGATGCGACGGGTAAGAACCTCGGCAAACCTTCGCGCATGAACTGGATCTTCAATGTTTTTGAAGACATCCGCCAATGTTGGCGGTCGAACGGGAATGTCCATACCTCGAAATACTAATTTACTCCTAATTTGTTTGCAATTAGTATTTCGAGGCGATTCCCTTTATTTTTCACATATCTACGGTCTCATCGTATACGCCCGCGGACCGCGATGGGTTTGCAGCTGAGGTTGGGTCAAGTCAATCCAATCACAGAGCGTCGGTCGGGTGTGGCGGGGGTCGATGAGGTCGGTTACTCCGAACGCCTCAGCTTTTGCATACGGATTGCGCTGGCTTGCTAAGCGTTCTTCGATCTCTCGTCGTTTGGCTTCAGGATCAGGTGCAGATTCGATCTCACGGCGGTAAGCAACCGCTACGCCACCTTCCAGTGGTAACGCGCCACTTTCCGCTGAGGGCCAGGCAAACACCATACCCCCAGGACCAAAATGCGCAGCACCAGCAACGCCATAGACTTTGCGTACGATCACTGATGCCCACGGCACCGTGGATTGCATCACGGCAAAGAGCGTCGCTGTACCGTGACGAATGGTCGCGGTTTGCTCAGCCTCAGGACCAATCATGAAGCCAGGCTCATCAACGAAGCAAACAATCGGGAGGTGGAAGGTATCGCACAGGTCAATAAAACGTCGCACTTTCTGTGCACCATCAGCGGTCATCGACCCCGCATACCACGCAGGATCATTGGCCCAGATGCCCACCGCATGGCCATTGAGTCGGGCTAGGCCTGTAATCTGCGACGGCCCATACAAAGCGGCCAATTCAAAGAAGGAATCCCGATCGACTACATATTCAATAAGTCGACGCATGGCATAGGCACGACGACGATTGCGGGGGATAATTGATAATAGTTCTGGTGCTTGCCGATCACGGCTATCATCACTGAGTGTTATCGGTGCTGCCTCCCACACATTAGTCGGCAGATAACTCAGGAAGCGGCGAATCTGCACGAACACACCCCCCTCATCATCAGCGACATTGTCAACAACGCCACTGCGCAAATGAACGTCTGGTCCGCCCAGTTCCTCTTTGGTCGGACGTCGGCCAAACGCACGCTCCACTAACGCCGGACCGCCAATCATCACTTGCGAGGTGTGTTTGGTCATGATGGAGAAATGCGAGGCAACCAACCGTGCCGCGGGCAAACCAGCGACAGCGCCCATCGCGGCTGACACAACTGGCACGGTTCCCATGACTTGCATGATCGACATGAAGCGCGGCGGGGCATTCACGGCCTCACCGCCACCACCACTTTTGCCATCGCCACGTGGAACACTGCCGCCACCACCTTCGAGGAAGCGAATCAACGGTAGGCGATATCGCAACGCCATTTCTTCAGCAAACACACTCTTGCGTAATCCGGCAGGCGACGGCGATCCACCACGGACAGTGAAATCCTCGCCACCAACCACACACAATCGCCCATCGATCTTGCCAACACCTAACACATAGTTCGCTGGCGTAAAGGTGTGGATTTGCCCCTGCTCATCGATGTCTGCATGTCCAGCAATGGGCCCCTGTTCGCGGAAGGAAGCCGCATCGATAAGTCCAACAACACGCTCACGGATAGTGAGGCGACCTTGCTCATGCTGACGCGTCACCGCCTCAGCGCCGCCGTGCTCCTGCGCAAGCTGCTTGCGTCGCTCGATACCATCGATTTCGCGCTGCCAACTCATGAAAGCAAATGAAAAATGAAGAATGCAAAATTAAAAATGGAAAACGGAAAAAGAAGTATTCATCCTATCGTTATCTTCATTTTACATTTTGCATTTTTAATTTTGCATTAGCGGAAGCTTAATCCGCTCCGTTCGGGTTGTCGATGATAAACTTCCACGTTCCATCAGACTGGCGACGGACGACTTCAATGCCATTGCCTGACATCGCCACTGGTTTGCCATCGGCTCCAGTACCATTCACATTCCACTTCGAGCGGAGGACAGCAATATCTCCATTCTCCACCGCGTTCACACTAATAGTGAATTTGGGCTTAATGGCAAGAAACCCTTGCATCGATTCACGCACTCCAGCGTGTCCGGTGAGTATCTTTCCTGGTGCGGCAACAAAAGTGGCCGTGGGTTCGTATAAGGCGACCGCGGCTTCCAAATCTCCACGGTTCAGCGCCTCACAAAGCAACGTGTCACACTCTTCAGGTTTGCGTGCTGGCATGGCCCACCTCCTTCTGTACAGTTAGGTGGGAGCATAATCAGCCCTCTTGCCATTGTCTATGGAGGGCCTTCATTCACTGTGGTGGGTAAAAAAGAAGGCGGGGGACGGCGAAAATTGTAAACACTCTACATGATGGGGACAACCATCATTGCGTGGTCATGCCTTCTTGGCACGATTACGCAGGATCCCAAGGCAGAACAGTCCAGAACCGAGCAGCAGCATATACAGAGGCTCCGGCAGGGAATTGACCGTCCATGATGCGGTCGCTGGTGCAGGTATCCGTTCCCGTCTCAGTGACGAGGTACGGTGTACTCTGGCCGTACTTACTCTAGGTGGTGTTTCGACCAATGGCGGAGTGGTGGTTCGCGATAGAGCGGGCGTGTGCTGACAACAAAGCGAAGGAACTCCCCAAATCGGCTCCCACAGGCTAGCCGACTCAGGATCTTCAACCTGGGGAACAGAAACATCTTCCGGCGGCTGACTCGCACGTAGCAGGTTCGCGGAACTGGCAAGATCGGACAACAGCAAATTGCCAATCGTTTCGGGATACCGTTTCCCCACCATGCAACATCATTCCCTAACCAGGCGGTAAAGGAACGGGCCATGCGATTTTCGAATCCGAACGTTCCAATTCCTGGGTAGGCCGACGCATCGAGACGACAACAAGGAAAGATTTCTTCGACCCCTTCCTCTATCGTTCGTGGCTCTGGCTCCGGCACGGTGGTCGTTTGTAGAGCAGCCCCCTCGCGTGCGCTCAGTAGCAGGATGACAAACACTAACATGAAATAAGAAGAAGTTTTGGCCCAAGTCCGGTACATATTCATCGCTATCATCCTCTGCTTCGTGACAGTCGATTCTATCACAACAGCGACGCTTGCCGTGAAACAATTGATTTTGTTTCGGAGTCCCAAATGCTGAGTCTCTTTGGTCCGTGATATGCCCCGAGAAAGTACGCAGATGAAACCTTACTACAAGCCGTCTGCAACAGGCAAGGGAAAAATCCGCAAAAATTACCGGCAAAAGATGGATTTTTCAGTAGGGATAGCGGGCGAGGACCTTCTCTCCTCACCGATATATCACTCTCTGTTTCTCATTGAGATGCTCATGACGTTTGGTTCCGCCCCCGTTGCTGTACGGCCACTCGGCGTGCCGCGAATTCCTCAGGATTGAGGGTACGGCTGTGAGATCGCCAGGCTTCATATTCAATCTGCATGCCCTCGCTAAAGGTTTGCGCATACCCGTCATCAATAACTCGCTTCAAGTTTCGCACCATCTCCGGTACACACGAAAGAATATCCATTGCCAATTGCCGACAGGTCGGAAGCAAGTCTTCAGGAGCAACGACACGATTCACCAATCCCCAGGCTCCAGCCTTCTCGGCCAACAGGAAGTTTCCGGTCAGCGACAATTCTTTCGCACGGTAGATACCAATAAGGCGGGACAGTTTTTGGCTTAACCCCCAGCCTGGCATCGCGCCCACGCGAGCGTGCGTGTCAGCAAACCGCGCAGCGCTCGACGCTACCAAAATGTCGCACGCCAGAGCAAGTTCAAAACCACCAGTAATTGCCACACCGTTAATCGCGCCAATAATTGGGCGATCAAATTGAGCCATTGCCTGAATGATGTCATTGTCCCCACCGACCGCTCCACGCGCTCCCACCGCGGGGAGCCCGGTTTGTCCAAGCTCTTTGAGATCGAGACCTGCACAGAAGGCTTTACCTGCGCCAGTCAAAATCACAACGCGCACGTCTGCATCGGCTTGTAACTCATGGAACGTCTGGACGATGGCTTGTCGGAGTTCATGTGACAGCGCATTCATCGCATGCGGACGGTTCAATGTGAGGGTCACCATACCGGCGTCTCTTTCGCTTAATAGTACTGACTCTGTCATAGATAATATCCTTTACCGATCCACCCGTTCTTCACTAAAGACCAACTGCCCTGCTTTCTCTTGTGCGTTAATCCGCGCACGCAGATCCGCAGGTAACTCAATGTTCCGCTCATCAGGGAAACGGCCTTCGAGCAACGCCGGGCGTAAGAAAAACTCTTCTGGCGTACTCACATCTGCCTGACTTTTCACGCCACCAATGAACCACACGCGCCGCAGAAAGTCTGGATTGAAATACGACTTGCGATCGTCGTCGGTCCATTCTCGTAACTGATGGCCATCATGGGTTGAATACGTCATCAAATCAGTCGTGACATCCCAGTACAAATCCATTTGCATGCCGTACCCTTGCTCTTTCAGTGCGGGATTACGAAACTCCGCCACGCGCGTTTCAATGAAGATGAGTTTCCCTTCACGATCGTACTCTTCAATCCGCAACGGATAGAATGCCTGTTGATCAAGCCAATAGAGAATTCGCGGCGCGTAGTATCCAGGGAGCCAGTCTTCTCGCACCTTCGCTTCGACAACATAGCACGGCACCCCACCATCGGCGGTGTAACCGGTATACCCTTTCCCCATCGGCCTGATCTCACTCACTGGGGTATCGTGTAACTGCCCGTTTGCGTCGGTAAGCGTGATCGACTTCCTCATCTTAGGAAACCGTAGCGTCTGATGAAGCACGTCGGTGCCAATAATACGCCATGACCACTCCCAGGCATCTCGGCCAAACGTGTCATCAAACGTAAATGCCTGATTCGGGAAACGGTCACTGCGACGGGGTTGTGGCTGTCGTCGGACACGCCTGAGCCCGTTGGTGTACACGAACATGTCAATCTTCTTGGTGAACGTCTTATCGGTGCGATAACGCGAGAACAGCGACTGATTGCCATACTTCTCGGCTGGAGCGATGTCTTGCGACAGTGAGGTCACAAAGCTGTCGCCAGGAGCGGTATCGTAGATCTCGGTCTTTAATCCTTCTGTGCCGTGGTATGCGACCAACCCCACAGTCTTACTTTGAACGATAAGGTGTCCCCAATGGTCGATGGTCGCTCCAGCATCGGCATAGACACAGGACCAGCGCGGTTGGTGAGGAAACTCCATCGAGCGAAAGCCCATTTCTTCAGCGGTGTACGGTGGGGCAAACGGATAGGGCTCGGCTGGCAGATACGGAAACTGAGAGTGACGTGGCGTATCAGTCGACAGGTCGATACGCTCTCGCTCTTGAGGTGATAGCTCGGCAACGGTCTTCCACGTCCTGCCATCGCGAGAAGGGTTTTGCGCCCAAGCGAGCGTAGGTTGATATCCCAGCGTTAGGCATGTCACAACAACGATCAGTCGCACGAGCATATCCCCTCCTCTGCTGGACGTGCTGCGCCGGTTATAGATGAAGGAGGCAAGGGAAGCAAAGAGGGACAGAAAGAAACGAGCAGAGGTCAAACACCCCGTTCGTGCTGAGTAAGTCGAAGCATGAACGGGGCAAGTACCCGCAAATCGTCTTAATTCAACTTGTACAACTGAGTTGCACTCTCAGCCAGCACTTTCCGACGATACTTCTCTGGCAGTTTATCAGCGATCATTTTGGGTGCACCAGGAAAAAAACCATCTGGATGCGGATAGTCAGTGGCCCAGAGGATCCGGTCTGGACCAAGATAATCCGCAAGCACGCCAAGACTTCCTTCTACGGGCTCGAAAGCGATCCAGCACTGGCGCTTGAAATATTCACTTGGCATCATCTTCAGCGTCGTGTCATTGAACACACCATGGTCATCAAAGTGCCGATCCATACGATCGAGCCACGGCGCAATCCATCCCCCACCAGATTCAAGAAATGCGAAACGGACTTTCGGAAAGCGTTCACATACGCCACCCCAAATCACGCTTAAGCTCGCGAGCATCATCTCGACGGTGTGCGACACAATGTGTTTCGCGCCTGGGCTCTCAAAGCGCTCAACACCTACAGCCGGCATGCCACCAGTGCCTTCATGAATACCAATGGCAAAGTCGAGATCCTGCGCCAGCGTCCAGAACGGGTCATACGACGGATCACTCAGCATGCGGTTGTTATACGGATTCGGTCGCAGGAAGCCGCTCCGCATGCCCAACTGGTTACGTGCATACTTCATCTCTTCAATGGCCAGATCAACCGATTGCATCGGCAGCATCGCCACCCCAAAGAGACGATCGGGATACGGTTTGCAATAGTCCGCCAGCCAGCGGTTGTAGGCACGGCACACCGCAGCGGCAAGTGGCGGGTCTTGGATTGCACCGGACAGCAGTCCTAGTGTGGGATAGAGAAATACTGCGTCGATCCCATCGAGGTCGAGATCAGGAATACGGGCATGGGGATCGAATCCACCTTTGCGGCCCTCGATATAGCGAATGTCCTGGCTTGTCACCCCCTGGCGAGCACCAATCGCACCGGCAAAGCCCAGCCCTTTCGCCCCACCAATCATCCTGCCTTCGATCAGCAAGCGCTCTTTACCGTCTTTATCCACTTTGAGTTGCGGTGCACGGTCACGAAATTGCGGATCAAGGTAATCGACGAAAAAATTCGGTGGCTCTAGTACATGGCCATCGGAATCAATGACGTTATATGCTCGGCCCATAACATCCTCCCTTTTTACTTGGTGTAGTTTTCTGTGTTGCGTCCTACCATACTTGGGCTCACAGAAACAAGCTTCAGCGTTCCCCACTCTTTCTATGCGTGCAACCTCTCCCGAATCGTTCGTCGGGCAGACCGGCTTGCGGCTCCGCTACGGTTCAGGAGAAAAGAACGGACGATCGAACTTCGTGCCCAGGCCTTCGAGTTGCGGCACTTGATCGAACCCGCCCTGTTTCAGCCGTTTCAGTGTCTGTTCGTGCAGTTTGCGGTAGGAAATATTCCCGCCAGCATTTTTCAGCGTTTCTACCAAACAATAAGTGAGAGCCCCATTGAAGGCTCCACCAATATGCGCATCGGCTGAGGTTTGCGTATCACGACAACCAGTGATCAACAATTCGGGGATCTTCACATTAACCACATCTTTCTTCTTGCGAGCAGTCGTGGTTGAAGCCCGCAGGCTCCCTTGTACCCGACCGCGCAACTTACGCCCCGATTCCGTCGCAACCAAATCCCAAGGACTCGGCAGGTACCGAGCAATACGCGGCGCATCAGGGGGCACGAGCACACGAGTAATCGAACCCGAATGGCAGCAATCCATGATGACCGTCAAGCTCACCCCTGCACGAAGACCATCCAACGTTGTGCGCAACCAGTCATCCAAAAATGGCTTCTTCCAATCCAAATCTGTCGGACAGAGAATTTCGTCTCGCCGGTCAGCTTCGTCGCCATTCGCATCAGGCACGTTTGAGCCGTGCCCAGAATAATGAAGCAACAGGACGTCCCCTTTGCGCGCATCGCGGATAAGCTTGCTGACAGCGGCCGCCATCGCTTTGCTGGTCGCGGCGAAGTCAGTCAACACGGCAATATCCTTGCTGGCGAAGCCATACATCTGGGTCAATACGGCCTGCATATTCTTCACGTCGTTGACGCACCCGCGCAGATCAGCGCCCGGAATCTTGTAACGATTAATACCAACAAGCAGTGCTTTTTTCCCCATAGTTTTCTCCCTTTTCTCTTGCGAGAGAGGAGAAGTTGTAGCAGAGGCGTGTTTGCGGTGTCCATGCGGGAAAACCCCGGTCTCCGCCGGTATAGAGTGCATGCGCAACTCATGACGAACTGCGTCTCGGAAACCACGGCAGAAACGCATTGGTCTGCAGAATGTAGTCACGATAGGCGGGGCGCCTCTCGGTGATCGTTTGTTCAAGCAGCGCCACACCCGAAATCTTCAGCAGCAGAACAGTCATCAGTACGGGGCTAAAAATTGTCCACAGGCTACCAGGAACCGCAAATGCCAAGAGAAAATGCCCCCACCACACCATTGCATCCCCAAAGTAGTTCGGATGCCGCGTATAGGCCCACAGCCCGGTATTCATGACGCGTCCGCGATTGGCAGGGTTGGCCTTGAAACGAGCAAGTTGCCAATCACCAACGGTCTCAAAAAAGAAGCCGATACTCCAACACAACAACCCCAGCACATCGGTCCAGCGCCACAACGGAGGGCCAACATTGAGTTGCACGACCGCCAGCGGCATGACAATCAGCCACAGCAAAACCCCTTGGAGAAAGAAAATGGTAAAGAGGCTCATCCACCAGAAGTTGGCTCCGCGATAGCTTCGCATCACTTGGTAACGTGCATCCTCCTCGTGTCCCCAGTTGCGCCAGAGCAAATGCAGCGCGAGGCGGAATCCCCATATGGTCACTACGATCAACAACACCCAATGACGATCGGTGAGTTCTGGTCCGAGCGAGCGATAGAACCAGCTGAGTATCACGAAGCCGAGGCCCCAGAAAATATCGACAATACTGACGTCGCGTTTGACGAGACTCAGCAGCCACACCAAAGTTACGGCGACCAAAATCACGGCAAGACCCGGTAACAGTGACGAAAAGAATGCACTCACCTGTCCCCCCTATTTGTTGGCTTGCGGGTTATAAAGCACTTGTTTACCAAAAGGTATCCATCAAGACGATTCCTCTTTTGACGGCGCGCGCATTATGCTATGCCGCGCGTAGGAGAGAGCAAAGGTCAACCCAAAAGGAGGGCTACCCTATGCCGCTGTATCTTGATGAAATTTGGTTGAACGTCTCACCACCGAAAAATGCCAAGAAAATACAGGCCATGTTCAAGGACGTACTCTCGGGTAAGAGTGGATTTCCACCGGGAGTGACGCTGAAGGCTGGCCCTTGGGCCTCTAACGAAGAACCGAAAATGATTCTGATCCTCGACATTCAGGATCACGCCAAGACTTTTGTGCCGTTCGCCACCTTGGTAGCGCAGGGTCTTATTCCCAAACGACGACTGACACCGATCGTTGAATGGAGTGCCGTAGACGAGGTCGTAAAGGGACTCTAGAAGAAATGCAAAATTAAAAATGCAAAATGGAGAGAGCAAACCGTTTCTTTCCTCTTTGCTCATTTTTAATTTTTAATTTTTCATTGATGAAATTGAAGCCTATGCTCTCTCCCACACCAGCTCGTTCGCTTTCTCTCACTGTGTACTGTGCGTCAAGCAAACGTGTCGCACGGAAATATCTTGACGTTGCAACCGACATGGGCCGCTTGATTGCTCAGCGCGGGCACACATTGGTCTACGGTGGCGGCAATATCGGTCTCATGGGTGCACTTGCGCAGTCCGCGCTGACCCACGGCGGCAAAGTTCGTGGGGTCATTCTCAGCGAGTTCATCGAGAAAGGATACGCCCAAGACGGCCACGAGATGCATTCGGTTGACGACATGCGCTCGCGGAAGCGTGGTCTCGACGAATTTGGCGATGCGTACATTGCGCTTCCCGGTGGCTTTGGCACGTTAGAAGAGATTCTTGAAATGATCTCCTTCAAGCAACTCGGGTTTCATCATAAGCCCATTGTCTTCGTGAATACCGATGGGTACTTTGACGGCCTGTTACAACAGTTCGCACGTGGGTTCGCCGAAGCCTTCATCCACGAACGATTTCGTGATGTGTACAGCGTCGTGGCCACAGCGGAGGAAGCGATTGCCACTGTCGAACGATAACTCATCAGTTGAGGAGGTTGTTATATGCCCCAGCCCCAAGCCGGGATTGTGCCAGCTCCAAGCCCCAATGCCCTCTTTCTTGTGTTGCGCGTCCGCGACCTTGCCACCAATGGCAAAGCCGTGGCCAAAGTCGCCGCAAGTACCCCTACCCTCACCACGAAAATCGCTGCGCTCGATCCACGGGCAAAACTTGTTTGCACGGTGAGTTTTGGTTCTCGGTTCTGGGAGACGATTTCACCCCAGAAACGCCCGGCAAAACTTCGCCCGTTCACCGCGATTACAAATGGCAGTCTCAGAGCGCCGAGCACTGGCGGTGATCTCCTGTTCCATATCCTTTCCAAGCGCCATGATCTCAACTTTGAACTCGCTATGCGTATGCGCGAGCAACTTGGCGACATGGTCGAAGTGATGGACGAAGTCCACGGTTTTCAATATCTCGACTCGCGAGATCTTACTGGCTTCATTGATGGCACCGAGAATCCGGCAGGCAACAAAGACCGCACTGAGGTTGCCCTGATTGGCAAAGAAGACGCCGCTTTCGCTGGAGGCAGTTATGTCTTCACTCAGCGCTATGTACATAACTTGAAGAAGTGGGCAACGACCCCACTCCAAGAGCAAGAAGGCGCGGTCGGACGTAAGAAAAAGGATAGCAAAGAATTGTCAGAGAAACGTAAACCTGCGACCGCCCACATCAGCCGTGTCGTCATGGAAGAGCGTGGCGAAGAACTCGAAATCGTTCGTCACAGCTTCCCGTACGGCACCGTATCAGAATCTGGCCTCTTTTTTATCGCCTACACGAGAAACCTCGACATCCCAGAAAAGATGTTGCAGCGTATGCTTGGCACTGCTGGTGATGGGTTACATGATCATTTGATGGATTTCACCCAAGCCGTGACTGGCGCAACATTTTTTGCCCCGTCAGTAGAAGTGCTGAAGTCGCTCGGCAAATGATCATCTTTGAGCTTCGCCAACGACCCTACCTTCAATGACGCGGTGTCTGTCTTGTCAAGAAATGGGGAAAGGGCTTTCTCGATCAAATTGTCCTCCTTTGTGGTAGGTTGAGCGGAAGACACCACGGCTTGAGCCGTGTTCGACACAACACCTGTCGCCTGCGGCTCCCAGCCTACGAATTCGTAATCGGGCGTGTTGCCAACGCGGCTGCGAAATTTCAGCGATACGTGTTTCTCGGTATCGACTGCAAGGTACCTGCCATCGCGCCCCACCATCCCGACGACAGCACGCGGCTACCATCGCTGGCAAAAAATAACCAGTCGCGCCTCCCACACCAGTGGTACACAAGCAGTTCGTTTACCCGCGAATCCTTCGCTTTGTTTACGTGGCTAAATTCCCAGTCGCGCCGCATGATCGTTTCATCGGGCGCCCCAAGCGGTCGAATACTGAATTTAGACGACATTAAGATGGAAGTGCACGTGAAAAAACCACCCTTATCGCCTTTAGAGATATGAATTCGAATCAGGAACAGAGCAAATCTCGCCGCTCTTAGCAGCTCCCTCACCTGCTAAAAACAGGTATTGTTTCCCGTAAGACTCGAATTCTTCACGCCACATTGACCTCCTGGGATGGGTACTCTATTCTTCCGCTCTGGGCATTTAAGGGTAAAGGACACCTGAGCTGAGTATCCCGTTTGTCACGACGCGACAGGGTTATTCCTAGCCTTTGCCAATATCACAAAGGAACTCTCATAGGAGGCTTGTAATGTCGTCTTTGACCCTTGGAGTACGTATCCTGGGCCGCAACTGTACGTTTTTGCGCAATTCACATGATGAGAAGGCTCCAACCCATTGGCATCCAAGTTGGAGTGGATCCCTTCGATATTTCCTTACTTTGGCGTTACTGCTGATTGCTTCCACAGCTTCAGCCAGCGAGAAAGACCTAATCTTACCCGATCTGTCCACTGCTGAGTTCTTCGGCATGAATGGCCATTCGTTCCTTATGCTTGGTTTGATTGTCTGCGTCGGCGGCCTGATTTTCGGACTGAAGATTTACAAAGAGTTAGAAAAGATGCCCGTGCATCGTTCGATGCATGAAATCTCAGAGCTGATCTACGAAACCTGCAAAACCTATCTCATTACCCAAGGAAAATTCATTCTTGTTCTTGAAGTGTTGATCGGCATCATTATGGTCATCTACTTCGGCTTCCTGGAACACAACCCGGCAAGCCAAGTGTTAATCATTCTCTTTTTCAGTCTCGTAGGGATCGCTGGAAGTTACGGTGTCGCCTGGTTTGGTATCCGTATCAATACCTTCGCCAATTCACGTACCGCCTTCGCCGCGCTTGCTGGCAAACCTTACCCTTGCTATTCCATTCCTCTCAAAGCCGGCATGAGCATCGGGATGCTGCTGATCAGCGTTGAGTTGTTGATCATGCTCTTCATCCTCCTGTTTATCCCTGGCGAATATGCCGGTTCGTGCTTTATCGGCTTTGCCATCGGCGAGTCGCTTGGTGCTTCGGCCTTGCGTATTGCCGGTGGGATCTTCACCAAAATCGCCGACATCGGTTCCGATCTGATGAAGATCGTCTTCAAGATTAAAGAGGACGATGCCCGTAACCCTGGTGTCATCGCCGACTGTACCGGAGATAACGCTGGCGATTCCGTCGGCCCCAGCGCCGATGGTTTTGAAACCTACGGCGTCACCGGGGTAGCGCTCATTTCGTTCATTCTCCTCGCTGTTGAAAGTGAATACCAAGTGCCGTTGTTGGTATGGATCTTCACCATGCGTATCGTCATGGTCATCGCGTCTGGGGCTTCATACATCCTCAATGAAATGGTGGCCAAAGGACGCTACGGCGATGCAGATCAAATGAACTTTGAAGCACCGCTAACACAACTTGTGTGGATCACGTCAATTGTCTCCGTCATTTTGACCTACGTCGTGTCGCTGGTCTTGATCGGTGATATGGGAGACGGCACCCTCTGGTGGAAACTTTCAACTATTATCACCTGCGGCACGCTGGCTGGGGCCATCATCCCGGAAGTGATTAAAATCTTTACCTCGACTGAATCTGGTCACGTGCGTGAAGTGGTGACCTCGTCCCGCGAGGGCGGAGCTTCACTCAATGTGCTAGCTGGCTTAACGGCGGGAAATTTTAGTGCGTACTGGATGGGGGTAGTGATCGTTAGCCTCATGGGGATCGCCTATCTGGTCAGCGGTATGGGACTCGGCGAACTGATGAAAAGTGAGTTCTCGATCAGCCCAGCGCCAGTCTTTGCCTTTGGCTTGGTTGCCTTCGGTTTTCTCGGTATGGGACCAGTGACCATCGCCGTCGATTCGTACGGACCAGTCACGGACAATGCCCAATCAGTGTATGAACTCTCACTGATCGAAAACATTCCGGATATTAAAGAAGAAGTGCGCCGTGACTTCGGCTTCTTCCCAGAATTCGAGAAAGCGAAACATTATCTCGAAGAAAACGACGGCGCAGGCAACACCTTCAAAGCAACGGCAAAACCAGTGCTGATTGGTACCGCCGTGGTCGGTGCCACCACGATGATCTTCTCCATCATCGTGCTGCTGACGGGCTTGAAAGCAGAGAACATGGCCTTCCTGTCGCTGTTACACGCGCCTTTCCTCCTCGGACTCATTAGCGGTGGAGGCGTGATTTTCTGGTTCGCCGGAGCTTCAACCCAAGCTGTCTCGACCGGAGCTTATCGCGCAGTCGAGTTTATTAAGAATAACATGAAGTTAGAAGGAGTTGAGAAAGCCTCGGTAGAAGACAGTAAAAAAGTCGTGGAGATTTGTACGCAATACGCGCAGGCTGGAATGATCAATATCTTCTTGACGATCTTCTTCAGTACCCTCGCCTTTGCCTGTCTGGAACCCTATTTCTTCATTGGCTACTTAGTGTCGATCGCGCTCTTTGGTCTCTTCCAAGCCATCTTCATGGCCAATGCCGGTGGCGCCTGGGATAACGCCAAGAAGATCGTCGAGGTCGAGCTGAAGGAAAAAGGCTCAGACCTCCATGCGGCCACTGTCATCGGTGACACCGTCGGCGACCCGTTCAAAGACACGTCGTCAGTGTCGATGAACCCGGTGATCAAGTTCACCACGCTCTTTGGCTTGCTCGCGGTTGAACTGGCAATCACGATGAGTGCCGGGACCGCGCATACGTTAGCCGGGTTGTTCTTTGCTATCTCACTCGTGTTCGTGTGGCGGTCGTTCTACGGCATGCGCATCGCGAGTTAATGACGAAATTGTCACAAGATGCGAGGGGCAGTATCTGCGCTCCCGCATCCTGCGTAAAGAGCGAAACTGAAAGGGGCGAATGGGAGAGCCGGCGATCACCCCCGCCACTCTTAATCGCCCATTCGCCCATTCGCCCATTCGCCCGCTCTCCCATTCGTTCTCTGTGTCCCCAGCTCTCCGCTTCCCCCCCCGCCTTCACCTCTTGTCCCCTTTTGTTAATTTCGCTAGATTCTGCCGGAAGTTCCTACCACCTTAAAGGAGGAAACTGGTGGCAAATACAAATTCTTCTGCGCCCGGAAAACGGGTAACGTACAAAACTCACTCAGGATTGAACCTTGTTGGCGACATGTATGGCGACTCTTCTCATCCGCCAATCCTGTTCTTACATGGCGGCGGACAGACACGGTTTGCGTGGGGCGGAACAGCTCGCACCCTGGCAGACCAAGGTTGGCACACGGTCACGTTAGATCTGCGTGGACACGGAGAGTCCGATTGGGCTCCTGACGGTAACTACGTGATTGACGAATATGTGGGCGATATCCGTTCCATATTGCCGCATTTCAAGCAAAAGCCGGTGTTCGTTGGTGCCTCCCTTGGCGGCATCACCTCACTTATCACTATTGGTGAATCAGCAGAACCGGTGGCCTCTGGTGTCGTGTTGGTTGATATTACGCCACGCACCGAGCCTGAAGGCGTTGACCGTATCCGCGCCTTTATGGGCGGTGCACCGAACGGATTCGCGAGTCTCGAAGAGGCCGCTGATGCAGTTGCGGCCTACATTCCGCATCGACCGCGTCCCAAAGATCTGAACGGTCTCGCCAAAAATCTCCGCTTAGGCGCCGATGGCCGTTATCGCTGGCACTGGGACCCGCAGATGATGAACCCGGCCCGGTTCCGTCGCGACCCGGAACGGTTACTCGCAGCCTCACGTGCACTCAAAGTGCCAACACTGCTTGTGCGTGGAAAGTTGAGTGATGTCATTAGTGATGAAACCGTCAAAGAGTTTCTCGACTGTGTTCCGCACGCCAAGTATGCCGATGTCGGAGGCGCTGGTCACATGGTCGCTGGTGACCAGAATGACGTCTTTAGTAAGGCAGTGATTGACTTCTTGATGGACGTAAAACCGAGCTAAGAGAAGTAGTCAGGAGAACAAGACTGTAAGCTACAGACCATAGGCTGTAGGGGTCAAAAATAGAGTACTGGGTAATCCTACATTTTCCCCTACAGCTGTCGCCGTTCTTCCTTTCTATAGCCTGCCTTCCTTCTACGTTTTTCACTGCGTCCTCAAGCCCACAGCGCCATTCTCCGCTTTTCCCCTTTCCACCCTACAGCCTGAAGCCTATCTCCTGTAGCCTTGTTCCAGACTGTCCCTCCATGTAGAGTCCTGCCCAGTCCGTCACAGCAAAAAAAGGGAGGGAACATGGCGTTGCCAGTTCGCTATCACATGATTGGGTTGCTCTTTATTGGCTCAGTCATCAATTATGTTGATCGCGTCAATATCTCTGTCGCTGCCCCGGTCATGATGAAAGACCTCGGCTGGAGCAAAGATCAGTTTGGCTGGGTGTTCTCAGCGTTTCTCATTGGCTACGCACTACTGCAGATTCCCGGCGGAGTGATTGCCGATCGTTGGAGCGGGCGCAAAGTTCTAGCGCTCGCCTTTTGTGGATTCTCTTTGTTTACGCTCCTGACGCCATGGGGAGCAAACGCATTCTTCTTGCTCTTGTCCGTGCGGTTTCTGGTCGGTGTCTTTGAGTCGATGAGTTTTCCCGCAACGGCCTCGATCAATTCGCGCTGGATTCCACGACCGGAATTCGGGCGCGCGCATACCTTCAGTATTTCAGGTATCAATGCTGGGCAGATGATCGCCTATCCGCTGACAACCTGGATCATCTTGCACTATGACTGGCAGACAGTTTTTTATGTGAATGCACTGTTCGGCCTCGTCTGGGCGGCCGTATGGCTGTGGTATGCGCACGATAGCCCAGCCGCACATCCACGTGTCACCCAAGAGGAACGTGAATACATTGAATCGCAAATTCCGCCACGGCCTAAAAACGCACTGCCACTCCGGTTGGTCTTTACCAATTTACCGGTACTCACGGCAGCATTCGGATATATGTGTTACGCCTATGTGGGTTGGATGTTTCTCTTTTGGATACCAACCTATCTCGTCGAAGCACGTGGCTATGCACTCGGTGTGATGGGCATGCTCGGTATTCCGCTGCAAGGGAGTGCTTTTATCGGTCTCGTCGGCGGTGGCATGTTAGGAGACTGGCTTCTCCGTCGCGGCTGGAGTCCGCAGTTCGTGCGAGCGCGTATGGGCGGAATCGGCCTAGCCCTGGCAATTCCGTTTCTTATCGCTGCGGCCCTTGTTCCTTCTTCTACCGTGTGTATCGCTTGTCTAATTCTCTTCTACGGACTCTTTCACTCGGCCCTCGCATGTTACTCGACTGTCGCCATCGAATTCAACCAACATCTTGCTGGTGCCATCTTTGGTCTGATCAATACACTTGGAACCTTTGCTGGTTTTCTCGGACCCATCACTGCGGGTTATATGCTCACTGGCAGCGACGGAAACTGGCTTATTCCGTTTTTTGTTGCCGCAGCCGTCGCAGCCGCTAGCTCGCTGGTCCTCCTTACCCTTCCCGTTCGACCGATTCAAGTCGAAGGCGTTTCACCGGCTGTTGTCCCAGTCGGAGGAATAGTGCATTGACCAGGCTTTTGTAGTACAGAGGCACTGACCGCGATTTTCCATCCAGTACAAACGTCGGAACCGCAATGGAGCAGCGGCTTTTGTACTGACCCCAAAGCCTCAGCCGCAACTCGGCGCGCGTTCCTGGAGCGCAATTGCGAAACCGGCCGTATGATCCTCGCCGCTCACTTCGCGACGCCAACGGTCGGAACTATCGTACCGAACGGAAATGCATTCCGGCTGAAAGTCTAACCGCTCCCTTCTCTACATTGTTCTGTGTCACAGAGGTGAGGATGGAACATGAACCATCCTCACCTCCCCCTCGGCAGTCATTAAGAATTTCTCCCGCTCACCGATAACCCAGCTAAGGCGATTCCCTGGCTTCTAGGAAAGTCGGAGAGAGGCGTATGAACCGCAAACTCAGTCTTCTTATTCTTTCTGGATTTCTCTGCGCTGCGGCTGCGTATTTGGTTTTGATCACTCCGAACAATCCCTTCACCAATCTCTTTCGCAGTAAGATCGCCGAAGCCTCTGACGACCCACAAATTGTTATCGGTCCCTATCCGGTCGAGAAGGATTTCTCCATCCTCAAACAGCAACAAGTCACAACCATCGTCAGTTTGCTAAGGCGGTGGCAGGAAACAACTTACCGCAATAGTGATTGACCGGAGTGGAGAGCCTCTGCACAAGAGCAGGGATGAGAGACGAGACCATTGTGTGCTGGCTTCGGTCTAAGTATCGAAGTCTGGTCGAAGAGCTGGATGAACGCGGGCGAC
>Ga0194132_10002637_pt1 | contig 33134 bp, 34 predicted proteins | sample TA2KigOf80mmetaG_FD_148612 | JGI IMG/M metagenome (GOLD analysis project Ga0194132, IMG submission 148612) | Freshwater microbial communities from Lake Tanganyika, Tanzania - TA2015054 Kigoma Offshore 80m | ecosystem: Environmental > Aquatic > Freshwater > Lake | place: Tanzania: Lake... | reverse complement strand
TTGGAAAAATCGTGATGCCGATGTGCATGCCGCTCTCGAATTCTTGAAGGAACGCACGGGATTGTGTCACTGCCATCCCTGAAACCACAGCCAACAGCCATCAGGAATTGCGGCCAGCCTGCAGCGACGGCAAAGTGGGAAGCACGACAACTGGTGGATCGCCGGGGGAGCGATGGGAAGACTGTCTACCGAAGAACTGACCTCACTCGAGGATTCTCTGGCGCGCCTGCTGCGCGACCAGTCACCCATGACCGCTGTTCGTGCCTCCATGGAAACCGAAGACAGCTTCTCGCAAGAGCTTTGGCAACAGCTGGCTGCCATGGGCATCACCGGTCTCCTTATCGATGAAGAATACGGCGGCAGCGGCGCCGGACCTGTGACCATGGAGCGGGTGATGGAACAGGTGGGTGCGACACTGATGTGTGGCCCCCTGCTCGCGAGCGCTGTCCTGGCTGCGGGTGTCATATCAGGCAGCGGCGACCATGCCGCAGAGGCGCGTCTGCTCCCCGCGATCGCCGGCGGCGATAGCATCGCTACAGTGCTCTTGACCGGTCCGAAGGGCACCTGGACCGAAGAGGGCGTTGCGCTCACCGCAGCCCCTCAGGGAAACCGTTGGACGGTGAGCGGTGAAGCGCACTACGTCCTGCATGCCGCGAATGCCAACTGCTGGCTCGCCGTGGCTAGAACCGATCAGGGCCTCGCGCTATTCGAATTGGACCGCAAGGCGCAGGGGATCTCCTGCAATCGACAGCGCAGCTTCGACCACACCTTGCGTATCGATCAGATCACCCTCGATGCCGTGCCCGGGAAAGCGATCGGTACCCCGGGTTGTGGTTGGCAGGCTGTAGAACAGGGCCTCAACCAGGCCCTCGTGGCACTCGCCGGAGAACAGGCCGGTGGTGCGCGACGCATGCTCGAAATCACTGTGGAGTACGCCAAGCTCCGATATCAGTTCGGCCGCCCCATCGGCAGCTATCAGGCGATCAAACACATGGCGGCGGATCTGATCATCGAAAGTGAATCGGCCGTTTCCGCTGCCCGGAAAGCTGCGGCGGAACTCGACGCAAGGAGTAGCGATTACCCGGGCTGGATCAGCCTCGCCGCCTTCGCCTGCGCCGATGCGTTCAACCGCGTGGCGGCCGATGGCATCCAGATGCATGGTGGTATCGCCTTTACTTGGGAGCACCCTGCCCACCTTTATCTGCGCCGGGCCCGCGCCGGAGTGCAGTTGTTTGGTAACAGTACATACCACCGCGAGAACTATGTGCGGGCCCTAGGAGGCTGATGTCATGAGAGAAGCAACGCAGAGCGAACTCGATACCATCCGCTCCGAAGTGCGAGCGTGGCTTGAAGCCAACTGGAACCCGGCCTGGCGAAATCAGGCCGTGGACGGCCCGAATCGCATCACCTGGCTCACCCGCGTGGTGGAAGCACGCTGGGCCGCACCGCGCTGGCCGGTGGAGTGGTTCGGCCGGGGTTGGGATGATGCACGCGGCCGGGTGGTGGAATCCGAATTCGCTCGTGTCGGCGCATTTGGCACGGGTCAGGATCGCACTAATCTGTGGTCGAACACCGTACTGACTTTCGGGACGAAAACACTGAAAGAACAACTCATCGGCGGTCTCCTGCGTGGTGAGATCAACATGTGTCTGCTGTACAGCGAAGCGGGTGCCGGGTCCGACCTCGCCGGTGTTCGTACCCGCGCGGAGAAATCAGGCGATGAGTGGGTAGTGAACGGTCAGAAGGTCTGGACTTCACGCGCCAAGATCGCCGACTACGGCATGCTGATCGCCCGCACGAACTGGGACGTGCCCAAGCACAAAGGCCTCTCCTTCTTTTTCCTGCCGATGAAACAGGCCGGCGTAGAGATCCGTCCGCTGCGCCAGATCACCAACGAATCAGAATTCAACGAGGTTTTCCTGACCGATGCTCGCGCACCGGCAGCCAATTTGCTCAGTCGTGAAGGGGATGGCTGGCGAGTACTAGTGACGGCACTCGCCTATGAACGTTCGGTCATGGGTGAGTCCGCCCGCGGTCCACGAAGTGGTGCCGCGGTGGAACGTAAACAAGGCGAAGCCGAGTTTGTCGCCTTGGCGCGTGAAGCAGATCGACTCGATCAGCCGGAGATGCGGCAGCGCATTGCACAGGTTACTGCCTTGCGGCGTTTGAACGATCTCAATTCGGCGCGGGCGAAAGCCGAGATCGCGCAAGGGTCATCGTCGTCGATCATGTCCCTGGGCAAGCTCGCGATGTCACGCATCCTTCATGAAGAAGCGCGCCTGCGAACCGATCTGCTCGGTGCACAGAGCCTGCTGGAAGGCCCGGATCATCCGCGCGCCGAAGATGCCAACTTCCTGTCGCTGAATGCCTACTTCACTTCGATCGGCGGCGGTACTGACCAGATCCAACAAAACATCATCTCCGAACGTGTGCTCGGCCTGCCGAAAGAACCGGAGGTGGATCGGGATGTTCCGTTCCGCGAGGTCAGGGGTGGTTAAGCTCGATCTTCACGAGGGCATCTCTCCGTCGAGGTAGAACCACGTGCCGTCGAGACCTTCGGACCGGCTGATTTCATGCAGGCGATGTGCTTTGCCGTGGGTTCGATAGCGGGCCACAAATTCGACGACGCCGCTGGTGTTATCCACTCCACCAAACTCGGTACGACGCACCTTCAGCCCAAGCCATTTGGACCCTGTCTCCAGATCGAGTTCCACCGGCCGGGTGCGTGGATGCCATGTCGCGAGCAGATACGGTGCATTGCGCTTCACGTAGGCGACGTAACGCGATCGCATCAACTGCTCCGCAGTAGGTGCATCGCAGTTCTGAAGCCATCTCGCACAACAACGCAAAAACGTTCGGCCGGATTCGCACGCACAGTTGTGGTCAGAGTCCAAGCTCCACCTTCGCGATGATGTTGTGCTGCACCTGGTTCGAGCCACCGTAGATCGACGCAGCCCGGCTGGTGAGATAACTCGCCATGGCGGATTCCACAGGCGCCGGACCAATCCGCGGCTCAGTGCATTCGTTCAGCGAAATGCGGGTGTGATCCGGAAGACCGTAGTACTGAGCCGCTTCCATGCGCAGCGTATTGATACGTTGTTCGACGTCCACCGACTGGATCTTGAACGCCGAGGATGCACCTGGTCCCGGATGGTTACCGGCGACGAGGCGGGCAAGCGTGGTGATCTCGGTGAATTCGAGGGCGTTGAAGTTCACTTCGAGCTGGTGGAGTTTCATCGCAAAGGCCGGATTTTTGATGAGTGGCTCGATGCCCGGACCGTCCTTCTGCACCGATTGCCGTAATCCATCCAGCGCCACCTTGAGCCCCGCCGCTGCCCCACCCGTCCCCCGTTCATATTCGAGCAGGTGTTTGGCGACGGTCCAGCCCTGGTTTTCGACACCCACACGGTTGCTCACCGGTACCCGCACGTTGTCGAAAAACACCTGGTTCACTTCGTGATCACCGGCGAGGGTGATGATGGGTTCGACGCGGATGCCGGGCAGGTCCATCCGCATCAGCACGAATGAGATGCCCTGTTGGGGTTTTCCATCTGCCTTGGTGCGCACCAGGCAGAAGATGTGATCTGCAAACTGTGCGTGGGTCGTCCAGATCTTGGTGCCGTTGATAACGTACTCATCCCCGTCCCGCTCGGCTCGGGTCTTGAGGCTGGCGAGGTCCGAACCGGAACCGGGTTCGGAATAGCCCTGACACCAGTAGTGTTCGCCGGAGAGGATCCGTGGCAGGTAGTACGCCTTCTGTTCGTCACTGCCATAGGCAAAGAGTGCCGGCGCCAGCAACACAGCGCCGGAATTCAGAACCGGCGGCGTACCCGCCCGCGCACACTCCTCGCGAAAAATGAACAGTTGTGCGGGCGACCAGCCGGTACCGCCGTATTGCACCGGCCAGTCGATGGCACCCCACCCCCGTGCATGCAGTTTCGCCTGCCACTTCTGCATGGTTTCCCGATCAACATACATCGCGGAGCTGCGGCGGCCCGCCTCGATCAGATCCGGTGTGAGTTCATCACGCAGAAAAGTTCTGACCTCCTCGCGAAATGCTTCATCCGCAGCGGTAAAGCTGAAATTCATGGGCATGGATTCACTCCTCAATACTTCCCAAAAAGTCCGACTTCGGCCCCCCGGTCTCTCCCGGATTTCTTTCCTATTTTCTTCCCCGTTCTTCTTTGGCCCGAGGGGAGAGTTGAGGAGTGTAACGGGATTCGCCACTGCTCGCCGATGAGATCCAGGCATCTGTACGGAAAAGCACACACCCGAAAAAGTGCATATCACCTTGCCGCTGAAGCGTTCGCCCGCTACTTTTGCGGATTGCCCCGTGAGTGGCAGGATTCAATTGCTCCGGAGTCCTTGAGATGCCAAGCGTTCACCCTGCCTTCGGTTGGAATGAACCGTGCCAGGATGGCGTTCTCCCCGGAGGTCCGCGTGGCAGATTGGGCAATGCACTTCTACTGGCGCTGACCCTCTGCCTCCCGCTTCTGCCGACCGCGACCTCCGCGGCCAAAGCCGAATGGCTCATCGTTGATACCCACGTCGACACGCCGTTCAGCATGCACCTCACCGGCACAGATCCTTCCGGCCCGGTTGCGACCGGCGACTTTGATCATCCGCGGGCGGTGGCCGGTGGTCTCGGCACCGCGTTCATGTCGATCTTTATTCCGCCGGATGCGGATGCGAAAGGCGAAGGTCTGCCGCTGGCACACAGCCTCATCGACCGGGTTGAAAACCTTGCCAGACAGCATCCACAGAAATTTGCTCTGGTGACCTGCCCCTATGATGCCGAGCGCGCGCGCAAACGTGCGCTTATCGGTCTTGCCATGGGCATGGAAAACGGTGGTCCCATCGGTGGCAACCTCACGCACTTAAGACAACTGCACCAGCGAGGTGTGCGTTACATCAGCCTCGCCCATGGCAAAACCAACGTGCTCTCTGACTCGTCCTACGACTTGCAGCGGCGCTGGAACGGGCTTTCGCCGGCAGGCCGTGCAGTGATCCGCGAAATGAACAACCTCGGCATCCTCGTGGACGTATCACACCTCTCCGACGCTGCGTTCTGGCATGTCCTCGATGAGACCACCGTGCCTGTCATCGCTTCTCATTCCTCCATGCGCCACTTCACTCCCGGCTTCGAGCGCAATCTGGATGACCGCATGGTGAATGCGCTGGTCGACCACGGCGGTGTGGTACAGATCAACGTCGGCAGTGGGGTCCTGACCCGCAAGGCCCACGAGTGGGAGAAGGCATTCCGGCCCGGGTTCACCGCCTTTCGCGCCCAAAGCCCCGCGCCGGATGCCGCTGCCACCCGCGCATTCATTGATGAATACCGCATACGCAATCCCTACCCTTACGCGACGCTTGATGACGTGATCGATCATATCGACCACGTCGTTAACCTCGCCGGCATCAACGGTGTTGGCATCGGTTCGGACTTCGATGGTGTGGGGGATACCCTGCCCGTCGGTCTCAAATCCGTTGCGGACTATCCCAATCTCATCGAAGCACTCAAGCGGAGAGGTTATTCGAAACGCGCAATCCGCAAGATCATGGGCGGCAACCTGCTGCGCACGTGGAGCACGGTCGAGCGATACGCCAGCGAACGGGGCACCCGGCCGATGTGTTCTCTGAAATGAACTACCTCCTCCTGAATTCAGCCCAAAGCACCGGGGAAGGATCACCGAGCATCCATGTCGAAACCTGATCTTCTCAGTACGCTCGAACGCCTGAGCGCACCCGCCTACGCCATCGCGTTAGTGTATGGCGTGTGCTACCCGATTCCACCCGGCCAGGCGCGCATCCTGAAATGGCTGACAGAATCCGGTCTTCTCGACCAGCACTCCACTCACGGCACGGACCTGCGTAGCATGGTAGCCGAGCTCTTGCGCCTCGGTGTCATCCGCCAGGCCAACCAGACCAACGTCTTCATCGCCGACCCGGATGCTTCCACATACCTCATTCGTCAGGCGGAACGAGATGGCATTCTGGCACCGTTGCTCCAGCGCCTCTCCCGGGAGCCCTACTTTGCCGAGTGGAACCTAGCGGAACCGGCAACGGTCATGTTCACCCGCGCCGCCCTGCTCACCGGGCGCATCGACTATCTTCGCTTCTGTCGCCGCCGGATCCCGTGGAAGCTGCTACTCTTACCGGAGATGCAACGCAGCATCGTACTTCTCCCCATCGAGCAGGCTGAGCAGGCACTCGCCGAATGCTTGGAAGCCTGTGAGCAGAAAGTACGCAACATCGACTTCCTGCTCGATGCCACAGAATCCCGCGACAAGCTCACCACCGACATGCTTGCGCAGGTCGCCTGGCTGCGTTGCCTGCAGGGTCGCTTCGATCATGTCCTCAACTGGTTGCACCAACAGAGCCAGACCCAGGGTGGCCGGGTGGTGGAGGCCGCAACACGCGCGCTGGTCAGTTTTCTGCGCGGCGATGATGAAGGTGCCTTGGCCTGGATTCAGAAGTGCCTGGCTGAATCCCGCGGCGCAACCCGCAAGCGGCGGATTTTTCCCGACTACAGCGTCTTCACGCTGTCGCTGCTTGCTCTGGTGCGCCTGAAAAAGCCCGAGGCGGAAGACCTCTTTTTTGAGCTGCTGAACAACGCCAGTCAGCTGCGTTGCACCAGCACGCCGTTGTCGCTGATTGGCGCGGCTGCCCTCTATCTGCGAGGCCAAAACGATCTCGCTTATGGGCACTTTGGCGATCAGCACGATCTCCTGACCCTGATGCTGAGCCTGCGCCTCACCTGGAACGGGCAGATCAAGGATCAGAAGAGCCGTTCGTTCCAGCATGTGCTGCGCGGCATCACCACGCGTCTTCAGGACACGGGCTTTGACTGGTTGCTCGCCGAATTCCAGTCGATCCTCACCGCCGATGTGGAAGGTGGTATCACCCGGATTCACCAACGCCTTCGCTGTACACCGCTCATTCACGCCATACCGGCGGTGGAAGAATGGGAAGTCGGTTTGGGTGCACTGGAAGCACTGGCGCGATCCGTGCAGCGCAAAACCGGCGACAAACCGGATCTGAAGCGGGAATCGCGTATCGCCTGGGAGGTCATCAAGAGAAGCGATAGTGAGTTCGAAATCACACCCCGCGAACAGCACCTGACGCGAGGGCGATGGTCGAAAGGTCGCGGATTGAGTCTGACAAAGCTGCGCACAGGCACGGTGGATCCCAACCTGTTGACACCTCGCGACCAGGCCGCAGGGGCGCACATCAAGTCGGTGACATCCCGGGGACGCAACGAATCGCTCTATGTGGATATCGCCGCGCTGACCGAACTGATCGGTCACCACCACGTAGTCGACGGTGACGGCAATGCACTTGAAGTCTACGCCGCCGAACCCACCCTCATCATCGATGAACTCATGGGTGGTGAACTGAAAGCCACACTGACCCCGTGGCCCGAAGAGGAACATCCGGTTCAGATCATTTATCGACGCGGCGATCATCGCCTCGGGGTTCTGCAGCTCACCGACGGCATGCGGACTTTGCGTGGTGTCATTCCGCAGGAAGGTTTGCGCTTGCCTGCGTTCGCCCGTGGCCGGTTGATGGATGTAGTATCCACGCTCGCTGGTGAAATCAAAATTCACAGCAGCATCGAGGGCACCGCAGCGAGCGCACGTAATGTGGACGCCGATCCTCTGCCGTGGGTGCAGCTGACTCCTGCAGGCAGCGGGCTGAACGTGCGGCTGCTCACCGAACCCTTGCCGGGTTCGCTTTTGCAGTTCGATCCGGGTTCCGGCACGGAACTGGTGTTCGCCGAAGTCGAGACCGAGCGCCAACAAACGCGGCGCAATCTGGTCGCCGAACACGATGCCGCGGTAGCACTCATCACCGCCTGCCCAACTTTGACCGATATCGACCACAACAACTGGCGGATCGAACTCATCGCGCCGGAGGATTGCCTCGAACTGCTCGAACAGCTGCGCGAATCCGAAGTGCGTTGTCTGTGGCCCCAGGGACAGAACTATCGGGTGCTTGGTCGCGCCGGCGCTGCATCACTCACCGTCAAGGTGAAGTCGAGCGCGGAGTGGTTCGCGGCATCAGGTGAACTCAAGGTCGATGAGGATCACGCCATCAGCCTCGCGCGCCTCATGATGCTGCTGGAAGAGAATCCCCGCTCCCGCTTTATCCGCGTGGGTGAAGGTGAATACATCGCCTTGTCGAAGTCCTTTCGCAAGCAGCTGGATACGTTGCGCAGCGTGACCAGCACCCGTGGTCAAACGGTGCGATTGAATCCGCTGGCCGCCCATGCGCTTGAAGACCTCTTCGATGAAAGCACACTGGATGCAGACGATTCCTGGCAGGAACAACAGGCGCGCCTGCGCGATGCACATGCCTTCGAACCTGCACTTCCCGCAACCCTGCAAGCGGAACTTCGGCCCTATCAGGAAGATGGCGTACGCTGGCTCGCGCGGCTTGCCGCATGGGGCGTCGGCGCGTGTCTGGCAGATGACATGGGCCTCGGCAAAACCGTGCAGACCCTTGGTCTTCTGCTGCTGCGCGCCGGTGAAGGCCCGGGACTCGTCATCGCGCCCACATCCCTCGTGGATAACTGGCGCAACGAAGCCCACCGATTTGCGCCTACCCTCAACATCATCGTCCACGCCGGTACCGTTTCTGATCGACAGAATCTCCTCGATAGCCTCAAACCCTTCGATGTGGTCATCACCACTTACGGTGTCTTGCAGAATGACATCGAACGATTCGAACAGATGGAGTGGAACGTGCTCGTCATTGACGAGGCCCAGGCCATCAAGAACGCCTCCACCAAACGTGCGCAGGCGGCACGGGCGCTCCGAGGGCGGTTTCGCCTGGCGACCACGGGAACGCCCATTCAGAACAACCTCATGGATCTGTACTCCCTGTTCAGCTTTCTGAATCCGGGTCTGCTCGGTTCCGCTGAACACTTCCGTTCGCTCTATGCATTGCCCATTGAACGGGATGAGGATGCGGACGCCCGCACCCGGCTGGCACGACTGATAGCACCTTTCATCCTGCGCCGCACCAAGGCGGAGGTGTTGAACGATCTGCCATCACGAACGGAGATCGTTCACGCAGTGACCCTTTCTCCGGAGGAAGCGCAGTTCTACGAAGCACTACGCCGCCAGGCTCTGTCGGTACTCGAAGGTATCGACCTCAACGATGGTGGCCCGAAGCAGATCCAGGTACTCGCCTGGCTCACCCGGCTACGTCTCGCGTGTTGCCATCCGCGGCTAGTCCACGACACCGGCATCCGCAAGAGCGCCAAACACGCCGAGTTCATGGAACTGCTGAACGAACTCCTGCAGGGGCGACACAAGGTGCTGGTGTTCTCGCAGTTCGTCAAACACCTGAAGATCATCGAGAAGCTGCTGGTTTCTGCGGGTATCTCCTATCAGTACCTCGATGGAGAAACGCCACGCGAAGAACGTACACGACGCGTCAGTGCCTTCCAGTCCGGTGAAGGTGATGTTTTCCTCATCTCCCTGAAGGCCGGGGGGACCGGGCTCAACCTCACCGCGGCGGACTATGTGATCCATATGGACCCATGGTGGAACCCGGCGGCGGAAGACCAGGCTTCAGATCGCGCCCACCGCATCGGGCAGACTCGCCCCGTCACCATCTATCGACTGGTTGCCAAGGGCACGATCGAAGAACAGATTGTTGACCTCCACCACCGCAAGCGAGATCTTGCCGATCGTTTGCTCGAAGGCGCAGACAGCAGCGCGCGGCTGGATGTGAATGAACTGCTCGCTCTGCTCCGCTCCGGACCGGATGAACAATGATGAATAGCCTGCTTCGACTACGTTTCCTGATACCGACCCTGGTCTTCCTCGGCACTCCCGTCGATCTCAACGCGGCGCCGCCACAGCCTGCAGTGCAGGAAGCCAAGCACGAATTCCACTTCGTGGTTCTGGGCGACAGCCAGTTTCATGATCCTTCCGGGTTCAATCGCATCATCGACGAGACTGCGCGCTTGAAACCGGCCTTTGTCGTGCAGGTCGGCGACATGATCGGGGGTTATCTGACCGACGAGACTTCGTTTCGCGCCGAATGGGCAAGGTTTCGCAACCAGATCGCTCCGCTCGGATCCATTCCGTTCGTCCCCGTTGCCGGGAACCATGATGTTTATGACGCGTCAAAGATGCCATCAGCGCTCGCCTCACAGGTCTACAGCGACATCTGGGGCAAGCGCTACTTCACGTGGACCTACGGCAACGCGCGTTTCATCGTGCTCAATTCCGATGAAGTGGGCGAGCCCCATGCCATCACCGGCGAGCAACTCGTGTGGCTGACCCGTACGCTCGAACGGGACCGGTCACCCCACATCTTCGTGTTCATGCATCGCCCGCCACATCTCTTCGACAACGCGGCTGCTCTGCATCAGCTGTTTGTGAAACACCGGGTGAAGAACGTCATCTATGGGCATCACCACCATTACCATTTTCGAGAGCAGGATGGCGTGCGGTACATCATGACCAATTCAGCCGCGACCTCTGGCACTAACCTTGACGAGACCGGCTCCTTCGATCATCTCCTCTTTGTGAGTGTTCGTGATGGAGACGTATCCATCGCACCGATTCTTGCTGGCGCGGTGAAATCGATGGACCTCGTTGCACCGATCGACAACTACGACAACTTTGCATTGGCTTCGACACTTCTGCCTGAAGCGGTGCCAATGGTCAAATCAGCTGATCGACACTTCACCTCAGACCTGTCGCTCCACAACTCGACCAGCCGCGCGATCGACGTGCACCTCACCTGCAGCTCTCCTGATGATCGCTGGCAGATCAGCCCCGTGCAGATTCCTGTCATTCGCCTGGAGGCCGGTGCCCGGCAGACGCTGCGACTTGAATTCTCCTATGCCGCAGCGCGTGCGCCGGAGGGAACGCCCACATGCACAGCTGGCGTGCCTTATCAGACCACTCGTGGACAGTGGCTCAACTTCACCGATGAAACCGTGCTGACCCTCCCTGCTGGCTGACGCTGCAGATTGCCAGTCGTGCCCCGCACCTTTCCTATTTGAACTTCGACATCACATCGGTGATGTAGAGGTGATAGGCATCCCAATCGATGGGCGGTCGAAATGCGATGTTGAGCCCATCGATGCCGAGATCGATGTACTCACCGATTTTGTCGACGGCTTCCTGCGCCGAACCGAGCAGACAACCTTCCGGATTCATGTCGGGCTTGCGCCCCCCCAGATAGAAACCGAGATTCACACTGGTTTCGATTTCTTTTGGATCGCGGCCAATCCGTTCACACTCTTCGCGCATCACACGGATGCGTGAGGCTGCAGCCCGTGCCGGTGTATAGGGCAGATTGAACCCGTCACCGTAGTTGGCGGCGATGCGGGGTGTACGGTCTCGACCCGTGCCACCGATCCAGATCCGCATCTTCGGATTCACCGGTTTCGGCGCACACACGGCACCCTGCACGTCGTAGTAGTCACCCTTGAAATTCGTGACATCTTCACGCCAAAGCGAACGGATGACCGTGAGGGCTTCTTCGAGCTGATCGAGGCGTTTGCCGAGCGACGGAAAGCCGTATCCAAATTCACGGAACTCCTCTTCGAACCACCCTGCGCCGATACCGATTTCGGCCCGCCCCTGCGAAAGGTGATCGATGGTGACCGCCGCCTTGGCGAGTACACCGGGGTTTCGAAATAGCGCACAGAACATGAGGCAGCCCACCCGCACGTTCGTCGTATGCGCGGCGAGACCCGCCATCACCGCCACGGCCTCGAAACACGGGTTGGTTCGCGCCCGGTCCTTCAGCGGATTGGCATAAAAATGATCCCACACGGAAACCCAGTGGAAGCCGTTGTCGTCCGCGGTCTTCCACAGGCGGATGAGCTCGTCCATGGTCAGATCCTGAGGGCCCGCGTGAATGCCGAATTTCATGTTGGGAAGGTCCCGATCTAAGATGAGCCACCAACGATAAAGAGGAAGTTCACATGGGTCGAGTCACAGGCAAAGTCGCCATCGTTACCGGCGGCGCATCCAACCCGGGTCTCGGGCGGACCACGGCCCTCACGCTGGGCCGTGAGGGCGCATCGGTAGTGGTCACCGACGTCAATCTCGAAGGCGCTGAAAAAACCGCCGCCGAGATCCGCGCCGCCGGCGGTAACGCCATAGCGATGGCCCAGGACGTCACCAACGAATCCCGCTGGCAAGAGATCATCGCCACCACAGTTTCGACTTACGGCAAGCTCGACATCCTTGTAAACAACGCCGGCATCGCGGTCCTCAAAACCATTGCTGATCTGACCCTCGCGGATTTCCAGCGCCAGATCGACGTCAACCTCACTTCCGTCTTTCTCGGCTGCAAGTACGGCATGGTGCAGATGAAGAAGAACGGCGGCGGCACCATCGTCAATCTGTCTTCCGTGGCCGGCCTCGTAGGTATGGCCACCTGCGGCGCCTATAGTGCTTCGAAGGGTGGTGTGCGTCTGATGACCAAAGTGATCGCGGTGGAGGGTGGCGCGGACAACATCCGCTGCAACTCCGTTCACCCGGGTGTGATCTGGACCAACATGCAGGCCGCCGCTGTCGCCGGACAAGGTCGGCAACAGCCCGAGACCGGCCAGATGCGGATTCCGCTCGGCCGTGTCGGTCAGCCTGAAGACATCGCCAACTGCATCCTCTACCTCTCCTCGGATGAATCGAATTACGTCACCGGAGCCGAGTTCACTGTAGATGCGGGGATGACTGCGATCTGACGTGTGAAGCAGCCGGACCTGTCGAATGTCCGGCTGCCTCTTTCCCCGATGCGCTATTGGGCAGCTTGCTAACTACGTCCGGATCTAGATTTCCTACGTAAAGGTCAAGATGCGCTTCACTGAGCTAGGCTTCCGCCAAGTTGATTCCATAAGGTCGAGCCCTGTTCAAGAAACTCGCATCGGAAGCCCTCGGCCTCTCCGACATCGGCGTTATCGTTCCAACCTCGGACTATGACAAGGTGGATGCAGATGACTACCTCTTCCATGAAGACAACGAAAAGATCTTTTTCTTGATCAAGTCGAAAAAGGACGAATACTGCTTCACCAACCTCGCACTTATCCATGTGGATGGCGACTCCGCAGTATCGTCCAAACGCAGCATCAAACGTTACGAGTACTCGTCCGAACAGATCGGTGAAGTCACCATCGAAACGGCTGGAACCATCGACATGGACGTTGAACTCAAGTTCGTCATCGGGGAAACGGAGTTCAGCATCGATGTGCGTAAGAACTTCATCGAGCAGCTGAAGGACATCTACAAGGCCCTGATCACCATCGGCAAGATGTAGCGCAGGTATGAAATTGCGCGTGACAACGCGGTGCGCCGTCTCGATGCCTTGGGGTCCATATACAAGGTCGGTCAAATTGGGAGTGATGAACAGATCGCGCAGAACTTCAACGCGCTGCTCACGACGCTGAACGCCGCCATGCTCGACAAACACAAGCATAAGGACTACACGTCTGTGTTCGATCGTTACATCGGTAAGTAAGCCTCAGCGCGCGTGTCCTGCAGCGATCAGGCTGTCGGCGGTTTCACGTACAACCTCCGGCCATGGTCGCCATGGTCGGCGGAGCAATTGCATTGCAGGCGAACACTCCAGCGAAAAGGGGTTGTTGATGTCCGGTAACGCTAGCGCCGCAGTCTTGTCGAAAACCGCAACCAGCTGGATCAGCCACTTCGGAATCGGCCACACTGGAATGCGAATGCCACGTGGCGCACAGTGCTGCGCCAAAACTTGAGCGATGTCGCGCAGCGAACAGCTAGGCCCGGCCGTGAGATAGCGCCGACCGTTAGCTTCAGGGGCGGTCATGACGGCCAGGTGCACCGCGGCCACATCACGTACATCCACCACTGCGACACAAAGATCCGGAATGCCCGGTACTTCACGAGCAAGCAGTTTGCGGATCAGTTCATGTGAGGTACTCGCTTCGGTACCGATCAACGGTCCAATGACAGCACCGGGGTTGACCACGGCAAACTGCATCACGTCAGCTTCCGCCGAACCCACGAATGTCCAGGCTGCTCTCTCGGCAAGTGTCTTGGACCGTTCATACGGCCCTACACCTGATGCTTCCGCATCAGACCAATCATCAGCAGTAAGGACGCGATTACGCGGCACCCCGGATACCACCGCTGACACGGACGAGGTATAGACAAACCGCTCGACACCCGCTGCGGCTGCCGCGCGCAGGACCCGGAGCGTGCCGTCTCGTGCGGGACGGATTACCTCCTCGGGATTTTTTGGCGCCTGCATGGGTACCGGGCTCGCCACGTGCTGGACATAACGGCAACCTGCCACCGCTTCACTCCAGCCCTTATCCCGATTCAGATCCGCCTCGACCAATGTGAACCGTTGAATGCAGGTTCGGTCCTGCAACGCCGTTTCCAGATCGGCACGAAGCGCAGCTTCGGAGCGAAGTGAGCGCACCGTGCCACGCACGGTGAACCCTGCATCCAGCAGTTGGACGATGACATGCCGGGCGATGAAGCCCGTGGCGCCAGTGACGAGCACAGTGGAGGGTGAGTTGCCCTGCAAAAAAGTCTCCTCGACTGATGCATACCGGAGGGCTGCAGAGCATAAGACCGCCGCGGGCGGCAGTCGCTTCTTGCTTGCTGGTGTACCCGGCAGCGCATCGGGAGGGCCTGTGGATGTGCGCAGGTCGCAATCCGGACCAGATGGAGCGCTGCTCCAACCCGTTGTCCGCACACGGAAATTCCGGGTTCCAACTTCCCCAAAGGTGGGACGCATCCGGTTTCATGAGCCATACCAATTGCGACGCAAGCAATCGCTTGCTTTTATATAGTCCATGATGACTTCCTCCGCTCGACGGTCCCAGCCACGTGGACGCGGCTCGCGAGAACGCATTCTTGCCTGCGCCGTCGACCTCTTCGCGAGGCATGGCTTCGAAGCGATGACCATGCGTCAGCTTGGCGAAGCGGCGGGCCTCGACAACAGCAGCCTCTATCGCCACTTCCCGAGCAAAGCAGCGCTCGTGGACGCCGTGCTCGATCGTGTTGCGGCTGATGTGTTTTCGACCGTAGCGCCGCGCTTCGACCCGTCGATCCCGCCTTCGTTGCAGATACTCGAAGACATCTGCGCAGTTGCCGGCCTCCACCTCTTCGATCATCCGGCTGCCGCACGACTGATCGTGCATTGGCTCATGTCGACGGGGGATGCAGGCCCAGGTCTTAAAGTCGCGGTGCCTGCAAGCGACACCAGCCGCCCCGCAGGCAAGCTGGTCGCACATCTGCTGAGCTGGATCGCACACGGCGTCAAAAAAGGGGCGTTACGCAAGCACGCGAAGCTCGAAACCCTCGTCGTTCTCTTCGGCGCACTTCTCCTCCGGCCCGCCACCTATGGGCACCTGCTCGTGTCGCTCGAGCCGAGGCGCAGTCGAGCGGCTGCGCGCAAAGCATGGGAGCGCGAGCTGCGCGCCGCCGTTCGGGGAGTCTTCACACCGTGAGGACACGCCATGAACGCTCCGATCGCCGATACCGAGCGCGCTGATGTACTCGATGCACTGCGCAGCTTCGCATTGCTCGGGATCTTCATCTCGCATGTCTCCACCTTTTCCGGCTACGAGTGGATCACCCAGGCGGAGCAAGTCGCTCTCGGTCGTTTCGGGATCGACACACCGCTTGCAGCGCTTTCGGATTTCCTCATTTGAGGCAAGTTCTTTTCGCTGTTTTCACTCTTGTTCGGTATCGGCTTCGCGGTGCAGCTCGATAGCGCTGAGCGGCGTGGTGCGCATTTCACCCGCCATTTCTCACGCCGCCTCACGATCCTGTTCATCATCGGCATGGCGCATGCGCTGATCTGGTATGGCGACATCTTGAAGGACTACGCGCTCATCGGATTTGTGCTGCTCGCGACCGCGCGTTGGACGGCGACGGGGATAGGCCGAGCTGCCGCTGCTGTACTCTTCGCACGTGCGCTCTGGCCGTTGCTGGTGATCGCACTCGTTATCCCGCTGGCCGCACCCGAACAAGGTTCCGACCCCGCGGGAGATTTTTTTGAGCGCGCTCGAATCTTCGCGGGAACGGATCCCTGGGCGATCTTCAACACGAACCTTGAGTTACTTCGCATCAAAGCCCTGCAGATGATCTATGACGGAAAGGCGGTTTCGGTCCTCGGCATGTTTCTGGTCGGAGCCAGGATCGGCAAGCGTCGCCTCTATCGGAACCTCGTCGACAACAAGCTGGTTTTGCGCCGCATCTTTGTGATGAGTGCCGTCGTGGGTGTTATCGGGAATGCCGCGCTTGTACCGATCGACTGGGCAACGCCCGAGTACCCGCCGACGACGATGTGGGTCGTCGAGCAGGCCCTGTTCGCCATCGCCGTTCCTGCGATGAGGTTCGCCTATGCCAGCGGCTTCGCCCTTCTTTGGCAGTCACGTGTGGGTGTGGCGTTGCGCTTGCTCGCGCCGGTGGGTCGCATGGCGTTGACTACCTATGTCAGCCAGACGCTCATCGGCGTATCAGTGTTCTACGGCATCGGCCTCGCCCAGGGTGGCACGATCGGTCTCGTCGAGTGCATGTTCTTTGCAGTCATGGTCTTCGCGCTTCAGTGCGTGGTAAGCGGATTGTGGCTCCGCTTCTTCCGATTCGGCCCGCTCGAGAGGATCTGGAGGCGCACGACCTACGGCACACCGCTGCCAATGCTGCGCCGGATACCTGTTGCCGCCTAGCTCATGAACGACGCGTACCTACGCGTGCAGACCAGAGGCTGCCCTATCGCCGCAGGCTGGCATCCGTAGCTTGCTCGATAATACCCTTCCTGTCCCTTCCTGTCCCTTCCTGTCCCTTCCTGTCCCTTCCTGTCCCTTCCTGGCAGCGTTTGCACCCGCGACAGATGTGCGGGTTAAATCACCTGTCATCGGCGCGCGAGCAACCCGGAGTTCCGGTGCAAGCTCACCATCGAACCAATAAAACGCAGCAAAGGAGACACCCCGTGAGAGATATGCGCTTTGCGAAGATCAACGTCCGCGTACGCGACCTCGATGCCGCATACGCGTATACGCGTGATGTGCTGAAGGCCGAGTTGTTGCGCGAGAAGAACAACACGCCGTTCGGCGATATGTTCCTAGTGCGACTCGGTGGCCTCATCATCGAGGTACTCGCACCCGACGCCCCGGACAGCAACCTCGCCAAGATCATCGCCACACGTGGCGAAGGAATCGACTCGATCGGGTACTACGTCGATGATACGGCCGCGGCGGCAGATGCGTTGAAGGGAAACGGCGCTCGCTTCTCAAGCGTCGACGAGCGGCTCGCGTGGGTGCACCCGAAGAACCCGTTGTCGCTGTCGATCGAACTGATGAACTCGAATCTCGTGAAGCTCGTGCCGGAGGACTGATCCTCGCAATTGCGCGTCGAACCGCGCACCTCAGATCTGCTTGATGCTTAGTACGTCTTCCGTTGCGGGAGTCGTGGTTTCGCCGGACAAGAGTTCATCAACTTTTATCTTTGTCACGCAAGTGTTGACGGTGATTCGAAACGCCATTCCTGCCAAGAAAAAATAACCCAAGTAATCAAGCATGGGCTGATCACTCACTACAGAAAGGCGGCCATGGCCGCACAACAGAATGTCACGGAGTCCAGATAAGCACCCGGAACGTACTTGGCCTCAAATTCGGCTGCTTGAATCTCAGCGGAGAGAAGTGCCTCCCTGACTACACGTATTCTTGCCAACCATGGTGCTAAAGCGACAGCAATAAAAAAGAACAATACAACTGCAGTCATCTTCGCCTCGGGGACGGAAGTCCCTTACCTTATACGTGACGTTAGATCACATCCGGACAACGCCCGCTCAACACTTGTTATGAGTGCAAAGACGCAACGCGGATCCGTAAGACCAGAGGTTCTCGTAAAAAAGCTATTTCGCCAAGGTCAATGCCCGATCGATTGCAGTGCAGCACCGCGTTCCGGAAGCACGACTCGGATACCTGTTCCGTGCCAAACCAGTTAGAAAAACTTCAAGGTTCCTGCCTCGTCGCTCGGCACACACCTTGATCTATCCTTAGTGGATCGAGACGTATGTTTGGCGAATACGTGTGAGGTTCCGACGCGGAAATAGTGCGTGATCTCAAAGACGATCTAACCGATGGAACGTATCGTCGGCGGTCAAGGCAGGGTGCCAATTGGTTTTCTTGATCGCGGCGCGTACAGTGGCCAGCAGAACCATCTGCGCGCCAGGCTCCTCCGTCGCTACCTGACTTGGTATGGCAACGGTTATGCTCGCACCACGCGGTTTCGGAACAACCGGAGACCTATCGAATGCGAATCATCGATGTGGATGCCCACCTGCACGAACCAGTCGACTGGCTGGAACGCACCGATGCAAAAATCGCGGCGGAACTCGGGCCACCGGAAAGGTTCATCGGCGTTGCCGCTTCCGTATTCGGCATCCACAACCCCGCACTCTCACAACTGCCGGATCACCAGCAACCCGGCAGCACGTGGGATACCGTTCTGCCGGGCTTCGTCAAACATCTCGAGATGACGGATGACCGCCAGCCAACGCGCCAGAACGAAGCCGTTGGAGATCCTGTGGTGGATCCGGTGGCCCGGCTCAAGCTGTGTGGTGCGGAGGGCATTGATATCCAGTTTCTCAATCCGTCCTTTCTTGTCAACCCGTTGGTACAGGCCGCTCGCAGACGGCGATTTGATCTCAGCTGGAAGATACGCCAGGCGTGGAACCGCTGGGCCATGGACACCATGTCCGGTTACACCGACCGGCTGAAGCCGGTGACGCAGATCGATCTCAACGACGTTCCTGCGTCCATCGCCGAAATGACCCGCATGCGTGCACTCGGCAGTCGCGGATTTGCGATCGGCGAATCTCCAGTTGGCGTCGGACGATTCGGCAGTGATGGCCAAGGCGCACTAGCTCGTTCGATCACTCATCCGGACTTTGAACCGATCTGGTCAGCCGCCGAAGACCTCGGCATGGCGGCAATCGCCCACGTGGGCTTCTCCCGGGAACGCATCCAGTTCGGTTGGGCCAACAATGGTGCGGCAGATCTCTCCACTTACAGCCTGCTTAGCATGGCAATTGCTCCACAGCTCGGGCCGCAGCTGCTGCTCGGCGCGCTGGTCTATGACGGCGTACTCGAGCGACATCCGAAGCTGACGGTGATCGTCGAAGAAGTGGGCATCTCCTGGCTTCCCCACCTCGTGAGCGTGATGGATCACGCGGTGGGCCGGTCGCGCAATGCCCTTCTAGCCGATGGTGAGTTCCGGCCGGACTTTGCCGGCACTGCATACAAGCTGCCTCTCGCGCCGTCGGAATATTTGCGCCGCCAAGTGACGGTGACGCCATTGGTTGTGAACGAGCCCATCAAGCCGGTACTCGACGCTGTAGGACCAGAGCTGCTCTGTTTTTCCAGCGACTATCCCCACGTGGAAGGTACTGGTTCGGCGGTTGCGATCTGTGAGCGGCAGCTGGCAGGCTACAGCCCGGCCATACGGGAACGGTTTTATGGTGGCGTGGCTCAGCAAATCGGACTTTGATCTCTAGTGTTGAAACGGTTTTTCCTCGTACTTCTGAGCTTGCTCGGTGTCGCGGTGCTGACAGTGGCTTTAATCATCGTTCTTCTGCAACCTGCAGATGAGCCTCCTTCGAACATCGAGTTCACACGATTCCTCAAGGAACTCAACGCCAATCAAGTCCCAGTCGAGGAATCGTTCGCTGCTGTCGCTGGTCAAGCCCGCTTCGTGATTGGATGTAGTGACAGCTCTCACCTCTAGTGGTACGGCTCAATCATGTCACGGTGTTCGGAACAGTTGGATCGAACGCCTGCGTTGAATCAGTCGATATCCCCGTTACCCTGGCAGCTGATAATTCGGTCGAAATAGCCAGCGTTTCTCCCACTGACTCAATCGAAGCCATACCTGTAGCAACTGCTCAGAAGGTCTCGTTCCGCATAACCCAGGCGTCCAAAGTAAAACTCCACATCCTGTCCGGCGTTCACTACAACACCAACGTGAGCAACTTCGAAGCCTCGTGCGCGTTCTACGGCAAACTGGGCTTTACCACGCTGTCCGGATTTTCGGACACCAACACCCAGGAAATAGCGCGCGCCATCGGCATTGAAACCCCGACGGAATACGACGGCTCAAAGGGACCCACCGCTGGCGGTTATCTGCTGCATCGTGAACTCATTGGCCTTGGATTTATGGGCGGCACGATCGATCTGATCGAGTTCACCATTCCACGCGATGATGAGCCCCCTTACGCAAGACTCAATCGTCTCGGCATGGCAAAGGGTGTGTTTTATACGAACGACCTCGACAGGACCTGGCAAGAATTCTCTGTCCAAGGCATCCGCTTCCTATCCGAACCAGTTGTACGAGCAGACGGCACCCGCTTCGCGACCTTCATGGATCCCGATGGCACGTTCTACTAAATTGCCGAGACCGCTGCCGCGGGAGAAACAACCGCGAGCAACGCTCACCTGACGGGCTTCGGCCCGATGAATGTGAACGTCAGCGACTTCGATCGTTCACTCGCCTGGTATCGGATGCTGGGATACGAATTGACTGAAGAGCTTCCACGGATCGAGTCTGCCGAAGTTGCCCGCGCAATGGGTTTTCCAGAACTCGCCGCGGCTGGTGAATCAATTGAACGAAAGGGCGCGATCCTGACACACCGGCTCGACGGCTCAACGATCGAACTCGTGCAATGGATTCACCCCTTTGATCCGACACCGCTCTGGCCCGTTCCCGTGAATCACCTCGGCATTCACCGCACGGCGTTTTCAACATCAGACATCCACGGGGATGTCGCCACACTGAAGGCTCAGGGGTTGCAGTTCGTGTCTCCGGTCACGCCCTGCTGCTCAGGTCCCGATTCTTCCGGCAGTATCGTCGCGTTCTACGATCCAGATGGCACCATCGTCAAACTCGTGGAACAACCGGGCATGACGCAGTTACTGCCGGTGCTCATCAAGTTGCGTGATCTCTCTGCCGACTGATCGGGGCGCACTCCGCGGTTTCCAGACCGCAGGTTACGCCGAATGCCCCATGTCGATCACCAGCTCTGCACCGTTCATGTAGGAGGACTCATCCGACGCGAGGAAGAGAATTCCGTTGGCGATATCCTGCGCATGCCCGGCCTTGCCTCCTGGCGTGCTCACCGACGCCAGTGCATGCGGATCAACCGAATTGCTCTCGATGCGCATCGCCGCCGGTGTCACGGTCTGCCAGATGTTCGTATCGATGATGCCGGGGTGTACCGAGTTCACTCGAATGTTCCAGCCCGAAGCTGCAGACTCGAGCGCCACTCCTTTGGTGAGAAGACGCACGCCACCCTTGGTCGCGCAATAACCTGCCAACGTGGCGGATCCCTTCAGCCCGGCCACGGATGAGACGTTGATGATCGATCCGCTACCGGAATCACGCATCAGCGGCACCGCCGAACGAATGCCAAGAAATACCCCTTCGAGGTTTATCGCCTGTTGCTTGCGCCAATCATCGAGTGACATGTCGAGGATCGACCCCGCCCAGGCAATACCCGCATTGTTGACGACTACATGCAGCGCACCTTCGTGCAGACGAATGTCGGCGATCACATCCGCCCAGACTGTTTCGCTCGCCACATCCTGAGAGAGTGCACGAGCCTGAAGGCCGGCGTTCTGAATTCCCGTCACCACCGCCTGCACGCCGGCTTGATTGCGGTCTGTCGCAATCACACGCGCGCCTTCCCGAGCCAGCGTCTCTGCGGTTGCACGACCGATGCCGGAAGCGGCCCCTGTGATCAGGGCGACGCGATTCTTCAGACGCTGCATCTTCTCTTCTCCTGTATGTGTTTCAGTTGTCAGTACGTCGCCAGATCGATCCTCGCGCAACGACGGGATTCACCAGCGAAAAATCACCGGTATAAGCCTCATGCCCCTTTGGCGCCGGTGGTCGTGGTTCGAGGCCAATGGCCAGCATGACCCGATCGTCCTGGTAGTAACAGGTGATGGCTTCGAGGGCGAGACGACGCAGGAACGTGGGATCAGCACTGCGCAACTGGTGTGCGACACGCATGCGCTCATCCGGTGTGAGCTCCGCAAACGGCACCGCAAACTGGCGGCGTGCCGATGCATCGAGTAGTTGAAGCTGCCGTTCGAGTTCACCCCAATAGCCCGCCGAGTGCTCTGCGAGATAAGCCACCACGTTCACGTCTCGCGCACTGGGCAAACCACGTTCCGGATCGGCAGGTACGATGATCTCGAGCACGGTGTCGAGTGTGCGTCGCATCGCGGGCGACAACGGAAAATCGGAGCTGATGAGGGTTTCGCTCATGTCGGTTACTCAATCAAAGAGGTTGGCGAGGCGTTGCTTGATCTGATCGGCGATATACAAGGCAACCGCCTGAATCGTGGTCGTTGGGTTCACGCCGCCGGAGGTCACGAAGACACTGCCATCGACAACAAACAGGTTCTTTACGTCGTGACTTCTGCCCCAGCTGTTGACGACGCTGCGCTGTGGATCATTGCCCATACGCGCCGTACCGAGCAGATGCCAGCCCGCCATGCGGATCGGGCCGACTGATTCGGTGCGGATGGCGCCTGCTACTCTCATCACGTGGGAGCCCTGCTCCAGACCGTGTGCCAGCATGCGCCGCGAATTCTCCGACAGCCGATAGTTGATCTTCGGGGCCGGAATTCCGTGGGCGTCCTTCAACCGTGGATCAAGCGTCACAGCGTTTATTTCTTCCGGTAGGTCTTCAACGCAGATACCGAGGTAGATCGAGTGGTTGTACAAACGCTCGAAAACCTTGTGATGATCCGTGCCCCAAGGCAGTTCACCCCGCCACAAGGCGGCGCGAGCGGTCAACACCGGCCCTCGCCCGCGCGTAATCTGCATGTTGTAGCCACGCACGAATCCACGCGCTTTGTCCGTTTCGTAGAACTGCTGTGACAACATGCATGAACCTTCTGGCCCGAACCGGTCCAGAGGCTGTTCAAAGATCCCCTGCACGTTGCCCCAGGGGTGCAACATGAGATTCTTGCCGACGAGTCCTGACCGATTGGCCAGCCCATCCGGAAACTGGGATGACTTCGAATTGAGGAGGAGCCGCGGCGTACCTACGCCGTTGCAGGCCACGATCACCATTTCCGCAGCCTGGTGATGTTCAACACCCTGCTCGTCGAAATAGATTGCACCGGTGGCCATGCCGTCCGGACCGACGGTGATTTCGCGCACCCGACAACGGGTTTTCAGTTTGACCCCGGCACGCAGCGCCACCGGCCAGTAGCTCACATCGGCACTGCTCTTCGCACCCTTGGGACAACCGACATTGCAACTGCCGATGTTGGCGCAGGGTTCACGCCCTTCATATTCACGCGTGATGATCGCCGTATCGGAGGGCCACCAGTGCCAGCCGAGTTCATTGAATGCCCTCGCCATGGTTTCACCAATGGTGCCGAGTGGCACTGGCGGGAGTGGTGGTGTGTGTGCCGGCAGTGCCGGATCATCGGCCAGTCCGGCGACACCGATATTGCAGTCGTTGAGCGCAAAAAACGGTTCGAGGTCGAAGTAACTGATCGGCCAGTCATCGGCGACGCCGTCCAGTGAACGCACCCGGAAGTCAGAAGGGTGGAACCTCGGAAAGTGGGATGAATACAGGATCGTGCTGCCACCAACCGCATTGAAGTTGGCGATGGCAATCGGCGACTCCTCATCGTTGATGGGGTAGTCCGCCGGGCGCTTGCGTACATTCGGGCTGATGGCCCACTCACGCTGGTTGGACATTTCCCAGTCCCGCCCCGTACTTGGGTAGTTGGCCGGGTTCACCCAGTCACCCTGCTCAATGCAGAGAATCTGCATGCGGGTTTCAGCGAGACTCCAGGCGACAGCGGCGCCCGAAGCGCCAGCGCCGATGATGAGCATATCCACTTTGTCACCGGTTCGTCCGTTCGCCATTCGCCCTCCTCACATCTAATGAATGATCAGCTCACCACACCAGCGGTTCGAAGCGCGACAATTTCTGCGTCCGAGTACTCGAGTTCCAACAGGATTTCACGTGTGTGTTGACCGAGTTCCGGCGCTTGTCCCGCTAGTCGGGGTTTTGCAAAACCGAGACGCACAGGACCCGCGATACTGCGCGGGACATCAGCGGAATCGGTATCGATCAGAATTCCTGCGTGAACAGCCTGTTCATCCACAATCACGTCCTGCACGCTGTTGATCGGCGCAACTGCTGCTCCAGCGGACGGCAGACAATTGCGCCAATACGCCCAGTCATGTGCCACGAATGACTCGTCCAATGCCGCCGTCAGCTCCGTCGCATGCTGCAGGCGCAAGGCAGCGGTCACGAAACGTGGGTCGCTGATCAGTTCCTTTGCTCCCACTGTTTCACAGAAACCGGGCCACCGTTTGTTTTCCTGGGAGAGGAGCAGCGTGAACCAGCGACCATCCTTCGAAACATACTGGTTCTGCAACGCACTGCGCGGCCGATCGCGTGGCGGCCGCGGCTGCAGATCAGCACCTGCCAGCGCGGCAGTTGTCAGTGTGGCATTCGCCCAGACGCCATTGGCATAAAGCGACGTGCCCACCCAGCCGCCACGACCAGTACGTTCGCGCCGATAGAGACCCATCATGATCGCCGCCACAAGCGTCATCGCACTGATGCGGTCCCCTTGTGCAGGCAAGGAGAACGCCGGTGGCTCGCCGTCATAACGCAGCGCATCGAGAAGACCTGAGCGCGCGAAATAGCCATTCACGTCAAACCCAGGGATGTTGGCGTCCGGGCCGTCTTCGCCATAACCGGAGAGTGAGGCGTAGATCAGCCGCGGGTTCAGGGCTTCCACATCCTCGAAACGCAACTGCAGGCGATCGCGAACCGGCGAAGGAAAGTTCACCACCAGCACATCCGCCCGCTTGATCAGACGGGTCATGATGGCGCGACCTTGGGGTGACTTGAGATCAACCGCGATCGAGCGCTTGTTCCGCCCTTCCAGCTGCCAGGGAAAGTTCACTTCAGCGCGTGGATAGTTGGCGCCTTTCCAACCGTGCCGGTGCGGATCACCGAGACCCGGTGCTTCAACCTTGATCACATCCGCGCCCCAGTCTCCGAGCGCCGTGGCCGCTGCAGGCGCGGCGATATAGGTACTGACATCCACAACCCGCAAGCCACTGAGCGGCAGTTCGGTGTCGAGCCCGGAGAGAGTTTTGTAATCTGCAGACACGGATGCTTCCGGATGCTGGTGTCGATTCCTCATGGTGCCAAGGCTCGGTCCTTCATGAAACCCTGATCAGGTGCAACATAGGCACGCGATGATGACCGTTTCAGGAACTCAAGGTCGCGCTCGGGACGCTTCTGCAGCTAAAGTTCCCGCGATTTTTCTCGGAAGCAATCACATGAAAGTACTGACTGGCAAAGTGGCACTGGTCACCGGGGGCTCCGGTGACGTCGGCGGTGAGATCGCCCGAAGGCTCGGACAAGAAGGCGCAACGGTCGTGATCACCTACGTCGGTGCGAGGGATGCGGCCGATGAAGCCGTTCAGGACATCACCTCAACCGGTGGGAGCGCGAGTGCCGTTCAACTCGACCAGCGCTCTCCCGATTCCATCGAAGCGTGTATTGCTACAGTCGGCAAAACGCATGGCCACCTCGATATCCTCATCAACAACGCCGCCTGGAACATCGGCATTCCATTCCCGGACCTCGATGCGCTCACGCCTGACATCTGGGACCGAGTGCTGGAAACCAATGTGCGAGGTCCATTCCTGCTCGCCCGTGCTGCGGCCTAGCTGCTCAAGGCCGATGGGGGTGGCCATATCGTCAATATCTCGTCCGCAGGTGGCATCAGCCCCGGCAGCAGCAGCATCGCCTATTCATCGAGCAAGGCTGCACTCAATCACCTCACTCGTTGCCTGGCCGTGGCCATGTCACCTCATGTCGCGGTGAACTGCATCGCGCCCGGGCTGGTTGAAAACACCCGGATGGCAAAGCGGCTCCCTGAAAACGTGGCCACGGGTGCGCGCGCAGGCGGTGCTGGGTCGTGTCGGACAACCCGACGATATCGCCGTAAAGTTGGTTGCCTTTGTACCGTCCACCTCTGTCACCAGACAGACCATCGTCATTGATGGTGGCATGCCTGGGGCGATGCGCTGACGAAGGAGCCGTCTTGAGTTTTTACCCCGGAACCGGTGCATCCGGATCGAGCAACGCCGCGGATTTGAGCTGGGTCCAGAACGCAGCAGGAATGTGCACACGGAGCAGCCGCTGTGCTTCCTGCGCCTCGGCCGCCGACTTCGCCCCGGGGATCACCGCCGCGACTGACGGATGTGCCAGGGGGAACTGAAGCGCTGCTGCAGCGAGTTCCACATCGAATAACCGGCAGATCGCCTGCAGTCTCGCGGTGTGTTCGACGACATGCGCTGGCGTGTCGCCATACATGTAGCTGATGCGCTCAGGCGCTGCCAGCCAGCCACCGGCGAAGGGTGATGCGATGATCGCGCCGATCCCACGCGACTTGCAGAACGGCAGTACCCGGCGCAGGGCGATGGTATCAAGTAACGTGTAAGGCCCCGCGAGAATGAGGAAGTCGAGATCAACCGTATCAGCGATACGCTCCACCAGGTCTTCCTGCAGACCACCCGCCCAAGTTTCATAGTTGCGCATCTCCCGGTTGCAACCGGCACCGATGGCACGGGTGTGACCACTGCCGCGCAGTGACTCGAGCGCTGTTGCACCGCCGCCCCCGGATCGCGAGAGCTGTTGCAACGCCTGATCGATTTCTTCCGGCCACTGATGGCCATAGTCGATGTCATGGATGGCGAGGCTATCAACTGCAGGCAACCCGAGACGCTGCAGAGAATCTCGGTGCTGCGCCAGGATGGCGTCATGGGAGTAGTCGAAGTGCACCCGATGTCCACTTGAACTGTCACGTGGTGTTCGCACGCCACCGCCGGGAGAAAACGTCTTCAGTGAATCGTCTTTGAAAGGTTCCGGCTCGAGCGTGCGGCCGACCTTAGTATTGATGTGGAACATCTCAGATGAGCCACACGCGGCGAGGGCCACACCGAGACGGCGTTCGGAACGACCAATGCCGTAGTACGGCGCCGTATCATAAAACCGGACGCCTCCCTCCCAGGCTGTTCGGACGCTGCCGAGACACTCTTCCAGCGGTACCCGGCGATCACCGATCGGACCACCACCGAATCCAAGCGGTGTCACTTCGAGTGTGCTCTTGCCCACTTTGCGCGGCAGGGTGAAGTCCATCAGGCGGCTCCAAGGATGGGGATCAGCGGCACAGCGTGATACGTGCCAGGAGTTTGAGCAAGCCGAAGACTTGTGAGAGTGTCATCCGACCGGCAAGTCGCCTTCACGGCATCGACCCCATGAAAATCGCCATCTCAGCGCACTACTCCCGTGGTCACGTCGGCGGCCAGATCGACGAGATCCTGGAGTTCGAAAAAGCCGGGGTCGATGTCATCTGGGTCGCGGAGTCTTATTCGTTCGATTCGGTCAGTGCCATGGGCTTTCTTGCCGCTCGCACGCAGCGGGCCACCATCGCCTCGGGAATCATGAACATCTACAGCCGTACACCGGCGTTGTTGGCCATGACCGCAGCGGGCCTCGATGCCTTGTCCGGTGGCCGGTTCATGCTCGGGCTCGGCGCGTCGGGTCCACAGGTGATCGAAGGCTTTCATGCGCTCCCCTACGACGCCCCTGTGGCGCGGATGCGAGAAGTGGTGGAGATCTGTCACAAGGTCTGGCGGCGCGATGACAAGCTCACGCACGAAGGCAACAAATACCGGATTCCTTTGCCAACAGGAGAAGGCTCAGGTCTCGGCAAACCACTCAAGCTCATCAATCACCCCTACCGCGAGACGATCCCGATTGCCCTCGCAACGCTCGGTGAAAAAAGTGTCGAGATGACCGCAGAGATCGCGGAGGCCTGGCTGCCGGCGTTTTTCATGGCCGAAAAAGCAGACAGCATCTGGGGTGATGCGCTGCGGCGCGGACAGAAGAAACGTGATCCTGCCCTGCCACCCCTCGAAATATTTGCCGGCGGCACCGTCGCCATTGGCAACAACGTCGAGCCGCTACGCAATGCTGCACGACCCAACATCGCCCTGTATGTGGGTGGGATGGGTGCCCGCGAAAAGAACTTCTACAACCAAGTGTTTCGTAAATACGGTTTCGCAAAGGAAGCAGAAGCCATCCAGGATCTGTTTCTCTCTGGTCGCAAAGACGCAGCGGAAGCGGCAGTACCCGAGAAGTTCCTCGAATCCACCTCTCTGGTGGGTTCAGAAGGGTTCGTACGTGATCGCCTACGGGCCTACAAGGCAGCGGGTGTCACCTGCCTCAACGCAGGTTTCGCCGGCGCGACTACGCACGAACGGGTCAAGAACTGCGATGCGCTGCGAAACCTCCTTGAGAGAATCTGATCTTCTGACAGATCAGCGCACGCTGGTCTGGCCGCCATCCACCGGGATCAACTGGCCGGTGATGAATCTCGAAGCATCCGAAACGAGGAACACCATCACCGGCCCGAGATCACGATCCGGATCGCCATAGACTCCACCCATAGCAATGCTGGCGTGATTGCGCCAGTGGCTGGCGGTGAGCTCTCCCGGCGTGGATCGAGCCCGGGCTTCGAGATACATCGGTGTGGCCATCGCCGGAAGGATCGCGTTAACGCGGATCCCATCTTTGCCCCACGTCCCGGCTGCACTTCGTGTCCAGGCATGCACGGCGCCTTTTGAAGCGGAATATGCCGCAGCACCGGGTTCCGGACGTTGCCCGGAAATGGAGCCGAAATTGACGATCGATCCCCCACCTGCGGCCTTGATATAACGATACGCAACCTGGTTGGTGAGCATCGTGCCGCGCACATTAACGGCAAACATGAGATCCCAGTCTTCCACGCTGACATCACCGGCATTGGAGGAACGCTGTATGGCCGCCGGATGCGCCAGTGCATCCAGACCTCCCAGTCGCTTTACCGCGTCGTCGAAGGCACTCTCGACGCTCGCTCGCGAGCTGATGTCGACGTGTGCATAACTTGCGGCACCCGGCCCCAGAGCGTTGGCCTCGGCCGCAGCCGCAGTCCCCGTCTCGTCTGCCACATCCATGCCGACAACCTTTGCACCGGCACGCACATAGGCACGCATCGTCGCGGCACCCATGCCTCGTGCGCAGCCGGTCACAATGATTCGTTTACCCTGAAGATCCATGACTGCCTCACTCGTTTGTTGAAGGGGGATGCACGCCGCCGGGCCGTGCTTCGCTGGCTGGAACGTTGGCCACGATACCCGCGAGATTACCTTCCTGCCCGGGTTCGATCAGCGTGTAGAAGCCACTGAGACGCAGATGTACCACCATCGGCAATTCGCCCGTCTTGGAAAACTGCCAGCCCTGGATACCGTCAAACGGCGCCGTGAGTGCGCCCTGCGCCTCACTGCCATAGGCATCTCCCCACGACACCACCGTCATCTTTTCGCCTGCCTTCGGCAGTGTGTGGCCGTGGAAGTCATATCGAAGGTCATTGTCACTACCCGCGGAATTTCCCGTCCCCTCCCTGACATGTTTGACCTCGAACGAATACACCAGCGTCGCTCCTTTTTTCATGGCGACCTTGTACTCGAGTTCTGAACCATGCGCACCCCCGAGGAAGTCCGTCAGCGGAATGTGAACAACATCGGACCGCATCGGGGTTTCGTAGGCCACCGCAAGTGCCCTGGCGTCGTTCTCGCCATCAAATTCCTGTGCGCCGGCCGAGCCGAGCGAATTCAATCCGGTGCGTGCGCCTGTTCCAAGCGGATCCCGACCGTATTCTGCTGGCAGGATGAAGGCAACAATCATAAACGCCCCGATGATGAGCCCTCCTCCAGCCAACTTCAGCAGGTGTTTCAGCGGCAGGATGATTCGCCCTGAGTTCACTGGTTCTGCACTGTCATGCATAAGGGCCTCCATACAGGGCAGCAGCAATCTGGCTTCCGGTGAGCACTACTCCGGTGACAAACAACGCCGCGTTGATGATTACGGAGAAGCGGCCGAACCCGGTTCTGTGGCGCCACAATCCTACCGCGAAGAGAACGAGCGCCAGACCGAGCAGCTGGCCCATCTCAACACCGACATTGAATGCGATGAGATTGCCGACGAGACCGTCTGGATTCGGCTCAAGTGCCTGCACCCGCGTTGCGAGTCCGAAGCCGTGTACCAGACCGAAGAGCAACACGGCCACCCGCATATCCGGCTGAAACCCGAAATGGGTAAAGGCACCGAGATTTTCCAGCGCCTTGTAACAGACCGACAGACCGATGATCGCATCCACGAACCAGGGTGAAACGTTGATACCGTTCAGAACGCCGAAGATCAGCGTGGTGGAGTGACCGATCGCGAACAGCGAGACATACAGCAAGACCTCTCGTGCGCGCTGCAGAAAGAACACCACTCCCGCGAGATAGGCCAGATGATCCACCCCAGTCACCATATGTTTGGCCCCGAGGTACACGAACGGAATGAACTCCACACCCTTTGTGCTCGCAACGAATGCAGCATCCTTGCCAGCGATCACGTGGGCGTATGCGGCGGGCGAAAGCAGACCAACCGCGATACAGAGCTCCAAAGAACCGAGAATTCCTAGGTGCGCGATCCGACACGGAACCGCAGTCCGGCACTCGTTCGACGTCAGAGCGGACGTCCACACCCCAGGCTTCCCCAGTCCTTCCTTGCCCTCAGACTACAACAAGCCCGGTCAATTCAAGAAGCGAGACGCTGAGCAGCCCAGAGTCTCAACCACCGAGCGGCTATAGCTGCATCTCGCCTTTTCCGAGATAGCGCACGCTGCCACCCACCCGGATCAGCCGCTGCGCATCAATGTTCAGGTGCAGCGTGGACGGCCGATGCACTGCCTCACCCTGACTGACTTCACCGCTGAACGGGACAGTGCCGCCATGGGCAAGCAACCAACCTCCGAGATTGGCACATGCCGATCCGGTTGCCGGATCTTCCCGCAGCGCACCTTGTACGGCGAAGAAGAACCGGGCCGTAATCTTGTGGGTCGATGTCATATGAAAAAGCAGCGTGTGTACATTCGCATGCCCGCCGCTTACCGCAGCGAGACGGGCATAGTCCGGAGTGGCGCGGCGAACCGCTTCTTCCGTCTTCACCGGCACGATGAGCTGTGCGGTACCGGTGTGGATCCACAGCGGTTTGCACACGGTGCCTGTCGGCAAAACATCTGTTCCGAGATCAGCAGGATTTAAGCCGAACGCCGCAGCGAACGCTGCATCATCCGCATAGGGAAGACGTGAGACCGGTGCCTTGGCAGTGAGCGTGCACAGGTTGCCCGCGATTTGTACCGGGATGATCCCCGCCTTCATCCTGAGTCTGATCTCAGGATCCATGCCCAGGGCGCCTCTCAGTCGCGCCACGAGAAACGCTGTGCCGAGCGTTGGATGCCCTGCAAAAGGCAGTTCGGATTCCGGCGTGAAGATCCGCACGTCCGCATCGGCTGCATTGCCCGCATCGGACTCGCCGAGGAAAACGGTTTCCGAGAGATTGAACTGGCGCGCAATGGCCTGCATCTGTGCATCACTGATAACCGGTCCGGGTTCGACCACGCATTCAACCACACAGAGCGGATTCCCCGAGAACGGATCAGACTCACGGCCAAACACGTTGAGCAGGTGATAAGTGAACTTCATAACACGTCCTCCAGCATCACGATGACAGTAACCAGTAGCGCCATCGCCATGCTCCAGTTGAACAGTCGAAAGCCGTCAGGCGATTCGAGTGAGCGCCGGGCTGCGGCGCCAAATGTTGCCCAAACAAGCACACACGGGAAGTTCAATACAGCCGCGATCACGCAGAGCAAGGCCGCCTGACGGAACACACCTCCACTGAGCTTTGCCGCAAGGCCTGCACAGGTAATGGCCATCGCCCAGCCTTTCGGGTTGAGGAACTGAAATCCCGCCGCCGCAGAAAGCGACCAGGGTCGCCCAGAAGACTCGGCTGATGAGCAAGTGCCCGGCCCGGCCTTGCTTCCGACCATTACCCAGGCGATCCACAAGAGGTAACCACTGCACGCAACCGTCAGCGCCGACAGGAACCATGGGAGACGCTCGATCAACTGTCCCATACCGGCAAAGACCAACAGGAGGAGCAAAACGAATCCGGCAGTGATACCGAAGAGATGCGGCAAGGTTCGCCTCACCCCGAAACGTATGCCCGAATCGAGCACCAGCACGTTGTTCGGACCTGGTGTAATCGACATGACCAAAACCAGTCCGGCTAGCGGCAAGAGCTCTACAAACCATGGCGTTGTATTCATGCAACGCACACTACTAAGATGCTGATACTGGGTACAGATACAGTAACGTTCACAATGAATGGGTACAGAATCTCGGATAGCAGCGGCGCCGTTCCAAGATATCTGCAGATCGCAGATGAGCTCGCGGAAGAAATCCGTTCAGGGGAGCGCCTCGCCGGAGAACGATTGCCTTCGGTACGAGATCTCGCGCGGATGCGAGGCGTCAGCATCAACACCGCCATCGCCGCGCTGCGCCGGATGGAAGACCTGGGGCTCGCGGAATCCCGCGAGAAGTCCGGTCACTTTGTCCGTGCTGCGGCACGAACGCTGGCGCCTGCCCTCAAACAGGCTCGTCCTTCTCGTAAAGCACACAGTGTGACCAACAGCCGCTGGAGCGATCTGCTGAACATCGACGGCGAAACCACCGGTCTGATTCCCCTGGGCGCCGCTGTACCGGACTCATCGTGGCTGCCAGTCAAGGCGCTGCGCAGCGCCATGCAGTCAACCCTTCGCCGCGTCCCCGGCGCGTTTGCGGCTTACGGCCCTCTCCGGGGAGAAAATCGTCTGCTTGCAAAAGTCCGGCAATCCTACCGAGACGCGGGCTGCGCAATCGACGCGGATGAGCTCCTGATTACCAACGGCTGTTCTGAGGCGCTGCACCTGGCGCTCACTGCAGTGGGCACGCCAGGTGGTGTCGTCGCCGTTGAATCCCCCACCTACTTCGGCTTCCTGCAGCTGATCGAACGGGCCGGCATGAAAGCGCTCGAGATACCAACCCATCCTCAAACCGGCATGGATCTCGCTCATCTGGAGCGTGCGCTGCAATCACACAAAGGCACCCCCTCTGCGATTCGCAGCGCACGCTCCAGATGAG
>Ga0194132_10002636_pt1 | contig 33139 bp, 33 predicted proteins | sample TA2KigOf80mmetaG_FD_148612 | JGI IMG/M metagenome (GOLD analysis project Ga0194132, IMG submission 148612) | Freshwater microbial communities from Lake Tanganyika, Tanzania - TA2015054 Kigoma Offshore 80m | ecosystem: Environmental > Aquatic > Freshwater > Lake | place: Tanzania: Lake... | reverse complement strand
GCACCTCGCGCCCGGCCCGGCCTTCAAGGGTGTGGACTACGAGATGAGCGCCGACTCCTTCTACTACAACTGGGTGGACCAGTTCGACACGTTCGGCATGGGCGAGAACGTGCCGTTCCTGAACGGCACCGGCTCCGACTCACTGCTCGCGCTGGTCGACGGCGAGTGGCTGACGATCCGCGTGCCGTACCCGATGGGCTTCTTCAGCCGCGGGATGGACGGGCGGATCGACGACCCGAACGGCGGCTGGAAGGGGCGCGGCGTCTGGTCCACCTACGCGGCGCAGACCACCTGGCACATCGAGGGGGGCAAGGGCACGCGGCCCAAGCTCGTGAAGGCGCAGATGCGCCCCGACCCGCTCGCCAGGTAGGAGACGACCTGGCCCGGATGTGTGGCAGACTCGCTCTGGTTCTTGGCGGGGTGCTGTGCACGTCCGGGCCACTGTCTGCGCAACCGACGCCGGCCGAAGCCGGGCAGTTCGAGGTGGCCGTCGCAGCCGGGCAGCGCATCGTGGCGTCGATCTGGTTCAGGAACGGCGAAGAACCGGTGTCGGGACGCATCGAGGACGCGGTGTCGGGGGATCTGGTGCAGGGGTTCAGCGACCGGGAGGACACACCGGGCATGGCCGCCTGTGGCCCGAGCGTCCACTACTCGGCGCTCGCCTGCGACTTCGAGACCACGGCGGCGACAGCCCGAACGTTCCGGTTTCGCGTCGGCCGGAATCCCGCCTCCGGGGGATGGGAGCCGGCTCTGCTCACGGCAACGCCTGGCGACGACGACTGCCACGTTGTCTTCGAGAACGAGTTCGCGAGCTGGGAGATCGCCGTCCTGACCGGCGGTACGTGTACGGCCACCGCGCCGATCTGGACAGCGCGCTGACGCCCGCCGGCGAGCCTCGGCACGACCTGAGCCTGTCGAGGGAGCGCGCGGAAGAGCACCAGGGAGGGCACATGAGTTTCTGCGATCACTGCGAAGGCCAGCGTTTCGATCGGGCGCGCGTGCTCCGCGCGCTGCGTGAGACCCGGCAGCGGCTCCGCAGGGCCGGCGATCTGCACGGAAGCCAGGCCGTCGCGGCAGCCATCCAGGCCACCCGTTCGCTGGACCTCCCCCACCTCGAGCCCGCCGCCGACCTCGACGACAGCGACGTCGTGCACTGAGCCCGCGTCTCCCGCCCCCGGGCCGGCTGAAGCCGGCCCCCACGTACGTCCCCGCGCCGCGGTCCCCGGTCATCTGGGATTTGGGCGTTGGGATTTGGCTTGGGCTTCGGGTTTTGGGATTCGGGATTTCGCACCTGGCGCGCGTCCGCGCGCCATCCCACTCCCGTCCCACCCCCCTTGACGCCACAATGCTAAGTACGTAGCATTGTGCTACGTGCTTAGCATTGAGGTGCCCATGACGAACCGCAAGCTGATCCACCTGAGCCGCCGCGAACGCCAGATCCTGGACGTTCTGTACCGCCAGGAGCGGGCGAGCGCCGCCGACGTCCAGGCCAACCTGCCCGACCCGCCGAGCTACTCCGCGGTCAGGGCCATGCTCCGCATCCTGGAAACGAAGGGCCTGGTCCGCCACGAACAGGACGGCGCCCGCTACGTGTTTCTGCCGATCGTGAAGCGGGACACGGCGAAGCGCGGCGCGCTCCGCCATCTCGTCGACACGTTCTTCCAAGGGTCGGCCACGCAGGTTATGGCGGCGCTGGTCGAGATGTCCGGCCGCGAGCTCGGCGACGACGAGCTCGCGCGGCTCCGCCGGCTCATCGACGACGCCGGAAAGGACAGATCACGGTCATGACGATCCAGATGCTCGCCGACGTGCTCATCCGCGGCGTCCTGGTGCTCGGGTGCGCCTGGCTCGTCAACACCGTGCTCCTCGCCCGCGCATCAGCGGCCGTCCGCCATGCCACGTGGGCGCTCGCCTTCGCCCTGCTCCTGCTGGTCCCGGCCGTGACGCTGTTCGGACCGGCCTGGCAGCTGCGCCTGATCTCGCTCCCGGCTCCGACGGACGTCGAACCCGTCGTGCGTCTGGTGGACACGCGCGACGCCGTCGTCCCGACCGATACCCCCCGCGCCGCCGCGGGGGCGACCCTGCCGCTGCGCGAGTCAGGCGCACCCGTCGACGCTCGCGCGTCGCGAGTGGGTCCCCTGACCCGGGCGATCGTCGCCTGGTTCGTCTGGGCCGCCGGCGTGGCCGTCGGCCTGCTGCGGCTCGGTCTCGGGCTGCTCTGGCCCCATGTGCTGGTCCGGCGCGGCGTCCGCCTCTTCCGATCCGACTGGGAGGCGGCACTGAACGAGGCGGCGTGCTCACTGCACCTGTTTCGGCCCGTCCGCGCGTTCATCAGCGATGACGTGCCGGTCCCCGTGGCCGCCGGCATCCTGCGTCCGGTCCTGCTGCTGCCCCGCCAGGCCCTGACGTGGGACGAGGAGCGGCGCCGGGTCGTGCTGCTGCACGAGCTGGCTCATGTGGCGCGTCACGACTGCGCCATCCAGGTGATCGCGCAGGTGGCACGCGCGCTGCACTGGCCCAACCCGCTCGCGCACCTCGCCGCCCGGAAGCTCAGGGCCGAACAGGAGCGTGCCTGCGACGACCTCGTGCTGACACGCGGTGTCGCCGCGAACCGCTATGCCACCCACTTGTGCGATGTCGTCCAGGCCGCCGGCCGGCAGGCCGTCCCCGCCGCCGTCCCGTCGATGGGCCGTCCGCTTGATCTGGAACAGCGCGTGAGCGCGATCCTCGATTGCTCGCGCCGTCGCGGCCCCATGACCGTGCGGATGTCGCTTGCCCTCGGCGCGACGGCTTTCGCGGCGGCCGTGCCGCTCGGCGCCGTGCGCCTGGCCCCGTCGCTGCCGGGCGCTCTGCAGGCACCACCGACGCTCGCATCCAGTCGCGCGGAGGTGCCGTCGCTCTGGACGGCAGGCCGCGCGCTCCCGGTGAGACCCTCGGCGGTTCTCTGGCCGGCCGGAGACGCCGCCCTCTCTCCGGCTCAATCCGCCCCCGGGCCGCAACCAACGACTGGACCGGGCGAGGTGCGTGCCGCGCTGGATCAGTACTGCGTCACCTGCCACACCTCAGCACGGTCCTTCCCGGTGGCGAACGTTGCGCTGGACGCCTTCCAGGCGAACGAGACCATCGATCCCGCTCTCGGCGAGAGGGTCCTGCGCAAGCTGCGCGCGGGGCTTCACCCTCCGAAAGGCGCGCCGCGGCCGGACGGTTCCGTGCGGGAGGCGCTCATCGCCACGATCAGCGGGGCACTCGACCATGTCGAACAGCGGACAGTAACGCCGGTGGCCGCGGTCGGACCCGTTCAGGTCGCCGGACGGCTCGCGGCGATGTTGTGGGATGCGCCGCCGGATGCCGAACTACTGCGAGCAGCCGAGAGCGGCCGGCTGGCCGAGCTGCGCGTGCTCGACGACCAGATCCGCCGGATGCTCGGTGACGATCGAGCCGCCGCGTTCGTCGATCGCTTCTTCACACCGTGGCTTCACCTCGGCAACGTCGCCACGGTGCAACCCGACGAAGACGTGTTCCCCGCGTTCGACGCGGAGCTGCGCGACGGGCTCCTGCGTGAGACCGGGCTCCTGATCGCCGATCACCTGCGCCAGGACCATCCGGTCGGGGAGCTGCTGACAGCCAACTACACGTTCGTCAACGAACGCGTGGCGAAGCACTACGGCATCGCGGGCGTGTCCGGTCCCGCGTTCCAGCGTGTGGCGGTGGCCGACGACGCCAGGCTGGGACTGCTCGGCCAGGGCAGCATCCTGCTCGTGACGTCGTACGCCCACCGGACGTCACCCGTGCTCAGGGGCAAGTACATCCTGGAGATCCTGCTGGGCACGCCGGTGCCCGCCCCGCCGGCCAACGTTCCCCCGCTCGAGGCTGCACGCACGGATACGGAGGGCGGCCGCGCGAAGCTGGAACGTCACCGCCGGAACCCCGTGTGCGCGAGCTGTCACGCCTCGATGGATGCCTTCGGATTCGCGCTCGAGAACTTCGACGGCGTCGGACAGTGGCGCCAGTTTGACGCCGGCCAGCCGATCGAGGCATCGGCGACGCTGCCTGATGGCACCGACATCACGGGCCCCGCGGACCTGCGGCAGGCGCTGCTCCAGCACGAGAGCGCCTACGTGACGAACATCGCCGAGCGCCTCCTCGCCTACGCCATCGGCCGGCCGCTCGACTACCCGGACCTGCCGACGGTCAGGCAGATCGTCAGAGAGGCCGCGGTCGGCGCCAACCGCTGGTCGGCGCTCGTCAGCGCCGTCGCCCGCAGTGCGCCCTTCCGCGCACCATAGGCGCGCGACCGTCCCGCCGTGGGGCCGGCTCCCTGGCCTGAGCGAAGCCGACGGCAGCCGTCCCCACAGCAAGTCGTTCAACCGCATCGCCCTGCCCGCCGGCACGTTCACGGCGCGTCTCGTGACGGCGCGCATGACCTGCACCGTCACCCCGCGATGTTCGTGAGCGAGCTGGTCCAGTACCACTCGGCCACGACGGCCCGAGCACGAACCTGCGCCTCCGGGGGGAGTACCGCACCGGAAGCGAGTTCTTCGTCGTCTACAATGTGGAGCGCGACATCGACCCGCTGGTGGCCGACCGATGGTCGCTGTCCCGCACCCGCGCCATCGTCGTCAAGGAACCGGCTGGTGCGGTTCAGAGTTGGCTCGTCCGGGTCACCCGGACGGAGGACGGGCGTCCGATGAAGGAGTCGAACATGACGCGGATCATCGCGGCGATCTGTCTCACCCTCCCGGTTGCCGCGTGCGGCGCGGGCGCACAACCGGCGCCAGCCGGCGACGGTCCACACTACGTGGATGGAACGACGCTGGTCCGTCCCGCTGACTACCGCGAATGGCCGTTCCTCGGCAGCGGCCTGGGGATGACCTACGAGCCGGCCGAAGGCCTGCAGGCCACCGCGCCGCAGCTCTTCACCAACGTCTTCGTCAACCCGTCGTCGTACCGCGCGTTCATGGACACGGGACGCTGGCAGGACGGAACCATCTTCATCCTCGAGTTCCGCAACTCGAGCGGCGAGGCCTCCATCAACCGTGCCGGCCGCTTCCAGACGAACCTGGTCGGCCTCGAAGCCGAGGTGAAGGACTCGCGGTTTCCCGACGGGTGGGCGTACTTCAACTTCGGCGACCGGGACAGCGCGCCGCCGCTGACCGGCACCGTCGCGGCCGGGTGCGTGAAGTGCCACACCGAACACACCGCCGTCGAGCGGACGTTCGTGCAGTTCTATCCGACGCTGCTCGACGTCGCGAGGGCGAAGGGAACCCTGAACCCCGGGTTCTGAGCCGTCTCTGTACGAGGCGTCGCCGAACGCGAAGGCCTGAAGCAGATCTTCACACTGGATCGGCGGCCCTTCGGCGTGTACCGCCTGCACGGCCGGCAGCGCCTGCCGATTCGTCCGTTAGGGCCCTGGTCGGAATAAGGTTGCCGACTCTCGGGCGGCGAGGCGCCCGGATCGCCAGGCGCGAGGAGGGAGCAGGCCGGGTGCCTGTGACCGACGAGCAACGCCGCGAGGCGGGATGCATCGTCGGCCGAGATGGCAACCTTATTCCCGCCAGGGCCCTTAGTCCTGAGCCTTCTGTTTGGATGTCCGAGCGCCTTGCGGACGCACCCGGTTCTGGTGGCACCGCCAGAATCCACCAAGACGACCACCTGATCAGCGCCCAGGAGGGCGATGCCGATGCCGTCCACCCATTCTCGCAGGATGTCATCAGGCACACCGCCCTGGGGTAGGCGGCCCGCAGGGTAGTACCCGCGTCCGGGACGGCCGCACGTGAGCAAACGCCCACGCTCGGTGAACCACTCGCGCAGGTTGCAGGGCTCGTTCTTCACATGCATTCCTCAACGGTTGGCTCGTCATCGCAGTGGCGGGCTTCGACTGGGACGCTACCGGCGTATCGGATGGCCAGCAGGGCCACCGGGATCCCGGGCGAGCCAGTCCACGCGCGTTATCCGTCGGTGCCGGTCTTCAGGTCGCTGAACTGCGTAATCCGCACGGCACCGTCCGGGAAGCGGGCCACGATGTCGAGCTCGCCGCCCATGGCCTCCACGTAGCGGCGGACGGTGCTGATCAGCGCGTCGGTCCGCTGCTCGAGCTTCGAGATGTCGGGCTGCGACATCCCGAGCAGGTCCGCGAGGGTCGTCTGCGCCAGCGCGTGCGCGCGGCGGAGCTCCTGCAGCGGCATTTCCTTCAGCAGCGCTTCTGTGCGCGCTGCGACGCGGGCCTGCCGATCCGGCGTCATCTTCTTCCGCAGGGCAGAGAACTTCCGGGCCATCGTTGTTCCTCTTTTCGGCATGGCGTCCGCCTTGGAACGGATCTCAACCGTGTGGTCGCTCGTTCTGAACGAGCTTCTCTCGTTTCAATGCCTCCACATGCGCGTCGTACAGGTCATCAGCCAGTGGCACGAACGTCGCGTACCAACGGTCGTCGCCGGTCTTGTCGCCACCGATCAGCAGGATCGCAGTACGCCGGGGATCGAACGCGTACAGGATCCGGATCGGACGTCCCTGGTGCTGCACCCGCAGCTCGCGCATCCGGCCGTGCCTGGAACCATGAACGCCGGAACTGTACGGGTGCGTCAGTGCGGGGCCGAGTACCTCCAAAAGCCCGACGACGACGGCCACGTCTTCCTGCGCATCTTCGCTCAGGCTGTTCCACCACGTCTGGAACTCGTCGGTGAACTCAACGTCCCACACGACAGGCAAATTATAGCATTGACGGCATATGGCGTCAAGCGAATGGCCCCCGAGGGGCAGAAACTCGTCGATGCCGGCCCCTCCCGCGAGCGTCGCTGCACCATCGAGCGGCGTTGATCACCACGGTTCCGTGCTCCAGTAGTCAGTGGTCCGAAGGCCGGCACAGCGGAGTTTCGACGGGCTGTCGTAGCAGTCAAGGTGTAGACTGCGCCCCGTATGGCATGCGCAGGCTGGCTCAATGGGTGGCGGCGTCTTTGGGTCGTCTGGGTAGTCCTGTCTCTTCCTCCTTGCTCTGCTCATAGTGGAGGGGTGGACTCCTGACGAGGAGAGGGAAGCAAAGGACGGCGCGTACGAGAGGGCGTGGTCATCGACCAGATGCGGATGCAGCATGTCGTCGGGGGGCAGGAGATCACGCTCTACATATCGGGTGACCGTCCGGCCTCTGGGCGAAAAGGTCGACTCCGACACCCCATGTCCGTACTGCGGCGGGTCACTCCGGACGAAGTACGCGAAGCAGTGCCGCCACTGCGGCATGGACTGGCACGACCCCGCGAACGTGGTCTGTCGGAAGCGTCAGGCTCGGTGAGCCCGACACCGACGTGGCGCAACGTGGAGACGGATGGCCCGTGACCGGTCCGTCAGCCCGCGCGATCTACTCTGCCGCCCGCGCCACCATGACCTCGGTCGCCTTGACGATGGCCAGCGCGGCCTGAGGCCGCTTCAGCTTCAGGCAGAATGACCGGGTCATGGCTCGCCGGTTGCTGGGGTACTCACTGGGCGCGCTTGCGATTCTGCTCTTCGCCTGGGTGGGATGGCCGTGGGCCCGCGATCTCTGGCGGCGTCCAGTGGCGCTCACGGACGTTTCCTATACGACCCCTTCGGCTCCCGGACGGACGCTCGATCTCTACTCGCCCCGAAACCGTCCGCCCGGCGCGCCGCTCGTGGTCCTTGCCGCCGAGTCCGCCCCCGCATCCGCCGCCAGGGCGGTCGCCCAGGCGCTGGTGCAGGCGGGGGCGCACGTGGCGGTGGTCCGCTTCCGGGCGGCGCCGCCGGACGTCGATGTCGACCTGGGCCTGGCCCTGCGGTTCCTCGATCGGGTGGCGGGCGCACATGGCTACGATCCCGGACGCCTGTTCCTGCTGGGACACGGCGAGGGCGGCCGGGCGGCTGCGGCCCTCGCTCTCGACCCGGAGCGCCATACTCGATCAGAACCCGAGATCGGCGGCGTCATCACCGCCAGCGCCGATCTCGGCGCCCTGCGGATGCGTCCCGGCCTCGCCGGCCTGGGCCGGACCCCACCCTCCGGCGTCAACGGGCCGGCGCGCTGGCCGTCGCCGGGCGTCGCGCCGCGGCCATCGCCCCAGGGATGGCCGCCGTTCCTCATCCTGTCCGGCGAACACGACCCCCCGGCGCACACCACGGGGGCTCACCGGTTTGCCGACGCGCTGATCGCTGCCGGGCATCCCGAGGTCACCCACGTCATCGATCGCGGTCGGGACGGCCGCGACATGATCGACTGGAGCGGCGACGAGCCGCACCTCGTGCGGCTCCTGACCCTGTCCTTCGTCGGACTGCAGCCGCTGCCGGACGAGGTTGCCGGGCAGCTCGACGCCGAGCGGCGCTGGCACACCGCTCCCCCGGTATCCACGGAGGCGTTCCGGAGCCGGCCGCAGCTCGTGCGGACCTATCAGGTAGATAGGGAGCTGATCGACGACCTCGCCCTGGCCTATCGAAACCGGGAGTACGACCTGCGCGCGCTCCCGCTGGAACGGTTCCAGGCCCTGGACCTGCTGGACTATCTGGCGTCGCGCACCGACGTCCCCGGGACGGGCGACTACCTGGTCGTCACGAACCTCCTCGGCCAGCAGCTGGTGCTCGGCCGCGCGCGCATGGAAGCTCTGCGCCCGTTATTGGTCATTGGCGTGGACGACGAGCGCGACCTGTTCCGCTGGGGTGTGTCGTACCGGACGCTGGTCGACTACACGTGGGAGCCGGAGGCGAAGGCCCCTCGTCCGTGGCTGATTCGCCCCCTGGGCGCCTTCCTGCACGTTCGCGGCGCTGCGGAATCGGCGGGGTTCGGCGCGACCTACGCGCGGTTCGCCATCCATCCAGGAAGTTTCCGCTGGGAGCGGCAGGATCCCTTCGACCGCCTGGCCGCCGTCGACCCGCAGGCGGCCGACCTGCTGGCGCGAAACGGCGCCTGCCTGGAGTGTCATGCATTCCGGGGTGTTGGTCCGGCAAGCGGCCACGTGGATGCGGCCACCGGTGGTCGGGCCGGCGGGATGGCGCTCGCGCTCGAGAACTACCCCGACGCGGTGCTCCAGCGGTTTCTCTTCGATCAGGAGGCGGTGGCGAAGCAGGTCGGCGTGTCGCCCCTGTCCGTCGGGCCGTCCGAAGCCCGGCGCATCCACGAACTCGTCCGGCGCTCCAGTCAACCGGACGTCCGGGTCCGTTGAACGCATGAGGCGCCGCTGATTGCAGCGGCCGCAGCGGTTCCGGTTAGGGCCCTTACGTCCTCCGCTGGCGCAGTCGTCTACCGGTCGCCGCCAGCCCGGACGCGATCAGCAGCAGCGTGCCAGGCTCGGGAATCGCCTCGGCGTCCGCCTGCCTCCAGGCCACTTCCGACAGCCCCATGCCCGCAGAGATCCAGGTCAGCGCGCTGAGCGCCTCGATGTGTACGAACTGCGTGGTGACCGGAGCGAACGAGAACACCTGGGCACCGGGGGCAATGGTCAGCGTGTCGGACAGAAGGGGGACGAGCCCGCCGTTGCCGAAGTCCGAATCGTCATCGGCCCACACGATGAAGCCACCGAACGCCAGGTACGCGCCGTTCCAGCTTTGCCACAACGCGGTAGCGTCGATGGAGAACAGTCCGCCCAGGTCGAACGTGAAGATCGTTGGAAAGGAGAAGATCGCGGCAACCCCGTGACCGGTGCTGAGCGGTCCTGCGTCGTGGATGGCCACGGCGGTGTACGCATCGAAGTCGGTGACGCCGCTCGTGTAGCCGACGGTCAGGCCGTCCTGATTGATCATGTTCACGAGCGCCGTGGCCCCGCCCGAGTCTCCCGCCGACGAGGACACCGACGTAGCCATGAGGATGGGCGCCGCCTGCGCTGCGCCTGGCGCCAGGGCCGCAGCGACTGCGAAGACGGTCGCCACGCATCGAGTGCGCGTCATGGGTCTCCCCACATGCAGGAACCGCTCCATCCAGGCGTGACCGTTGCACAGCCGAATTCGCTCGTGTCGGGTACGAGTTCTTCCCGGCCGCGGACTTCCGTTCGTCCAGGCACAGAAGTCCAGCGATGCGATCCCGAGAGCGTCAATCTTGCTGCCTGCCTCACTCGCCTGCCGCCCGCGCCACCATGACCTCGGTGGCCTTGATGATCGCGAGCGCGGCCTGACCCCGCGTCAGCTTCAGCTCGTCCACGGCGTCGCGGGTGATGACCGCAGTGAGCCGCTGGTCGCCGATGCGCAGCCGTACCTGGGCCAGGAGACCTTCGATCCGCACTTCGTCCACAACGGCGCGCAGCTGATTCCGCCCGCTGATGGCCACCAGGCGCGGCCCCTTCCGGGGCGATCGCGCACCCTTCGGCAGCCGCCCCGCGGCGCCGAGCAGCCGGTCCACTTCCGACTCGGGAACGCGGTGGTGACCGCCGCTCGTGCGGGAGGTGCGGATCGAGCCCCTGTAGATCCATTGCTTCAGTGTCGAGTAGCTGACGCCGAGCCGGGTGGCGGCGGCACGCGGGGTGAGTGGCATGGTGAAGCGACCTGAACCGTTATTGGAAACGGTGATAACTATACTAAACTGCTCCTTTCGATGGGATCGATTCTTCGCGGGCCGGCTGCCTTCGACAGCGCTCGGGCGACCGAAGCCGGCCCCCACCGGCGCGATGTCGGCGGCCGCGTCCGCCACGCCACGGCCAATCCGACGCCGGGTGCCGGACGCCCTGTGGGGGTCGGCCTCCGCGCTCTGAGTACTGTCGAAGGCAGCCGGCCCTGGGTCCGCGTCGTGGCGCTCTTCGCGGTGCTTGTCTGCGTGCCGACCGTGGTCCACGGCCAGGCCGGAGAGGTCGTCGTGTCGGCGGCGTCGAGTCTGACCGACGTGATGCAGCAGGTGGCAGACGCCTGGGAGGCCCGAACGGCGCAGCGCGTGGCGCTCAACACCGGTCCGTCGAATACGCTGGCGCGCCAGATCGCGGCCGGCGCGCCGGTGGACGTGTTCCTCAGCGCGGACGAAGCCCAGATGGACCGCGTCGCGTCCGCAATCGCGCCGGGATCGCGCGTCGACCTGCTCCGCAACCAGCTGGCCATCGTGGCGCCGGTAGACCGGCCGTTCACGCTCGGCAGTGCGCGCGACCTTGCCACTGCGCCGATCCGCCGCCTGGCGCTCGGCGATCCGGCCGCGGTGCCGGCTGGCGTCTACGCCCGCCGGTACCTGGAGGGTCTGGGCATCTGGCGTGCGATCGAGCCGCGCGTCGTCCCGATGGGCAGCGTGCGCCTGGCGCTGGCGGCGGTGGAGCAGGGCGCGGTCGACGCCGGCATCGTGTACGTGACGGATATCCGGCGTGCCGAGCGCGTGCGCACGGTGCTGGTCGTTCCGGCGGACCGGGGGCCGCGGATCGTGTATCCCGCGGCTGCGCTGCGAGGCGGGCCGAACCCGGACGCGGCCCGGCGGTTCCTGACGTTCCTCCAGAGTCCCGAAGCCGCTGCCATCTTCATCGACGAAGGGTTCCTGCTGCCCCGCCCATGACCTGGGGACCGCTCGCAGAGATCGCCGTGTTCACCGCACTGGCGGCACTGGGTGCCACGCTGCTGATGCTGCCTCCCGGGCTCGCGATCGCCTGGGCGCTGGCACGCGGGCGGTTTCCCGGCAGAACGGTGCTCGAAACCCTGGTCTCGTTGCCGCTGGTCATCCCGCCTGTGGCGACCGGTCTTCTGATCCTCTGGCTCTTCGGACCGCGAGGGCCGGCCGGCCGCGCGCTCGCCTGGATCGGGGTTGACGTGGTCTTCACGTGGCGCGCCGTCGTGGTGGCGATGGCGGTGATGGGCCTGCCGCTGCTCGTCCGCACGGCCCGGGCAGGGTTCGAGCAGGTCGCGCGCCGCTACGAGCAGGTCGCCGAAACGCTCGGCGCCGGCCCGTGGCGTGTGTTCGCGACGATCACGCTGCCGCTGTCGTACCGCGCGATTCTCGCAGGCGCGCTGCTGGCCTTCTCGCGCGCGTTGGGCGAGTTCGGGGCGACGATGGTCGTCGCCGGCAGCATTCCGGGCCGCACGCGCACCCTGGCCGTGGGCATCTACAGCTTCACAGAAACGGGTCAGGACCAGGAAGCTGCGGCCCTGCTCGCGGTGTCGGTGGCGATCGCCTTCTGTGCCGTGCTGGCGTCCAATCGACTCGCCCGGACCGCGGCCGTGCGATGACGTTCGACCTCGACGTCGTGCTGCGGCAGGGCGGGTTCGAACTTCGTGTCCAGGAGCGCGTGGACGCGCGGGCCGTGGCCCTGGTTGGTCCTTCGGGCTCGGGCAAGACGACGCTGGTCGAGGTGGTCGCCGGCCTGCGTCGTCCGGACCGGGGCACGATCGCGATCGACGGCCGGGTGTTGTGCTCAACCGCCGCGGGGGTTCATGTGGCCGCGCGCGATCGCCGCGTGGGGTACGTGCCGCAGGACGTCCTGCTGTTCCCGCATCTCAGTGTTCGCCGGAACGTGCTCTACGGCGCGCGTGACGGGGCATCGGCGGATCTGGACGACGTGACCGAGCTGCTCGAGCTGCAGCCGCTCATGACGCGCGACGTTGCCTCGCTGTCGGGTGGCGAGCGCCAGCGCGTTGCCCTCGGCAGGGCGCTGATGGCCCGTCCGGCGCTGCTGCTGCTGGACGAGCCGCTCGCCGCCGTTGATCTGCCGCGCCGCCATCGCATCCTTCAGGCGCTCCTGGCCATCCGGGATCGGTTGCGGCTGCCGATGCTCTACGTGGCCCACGCACCGGAAGAGATCCGGGTCGTAGCCGACCGGGTGCTGGCGCTCGATGCGGGTCGCGTCATCGCCGCAGGTCCGCCCGCCGACCTGCTGTCCGCCGATGTCATGCCTCGCGGGTCAACCACGCGTATGATCGGTGGACGAGGGCTCGAACCATGACGCAGGTACTGAGGACGCTGGTGGTGTGTGCGATTGCGGCGAGTGCGATGGCCTGCCGGCAGGCCGACGGGGCGCTGCCGGTGCCGGAACCTGATCGCGTCGGCGACATCGAGGACATCGCCAGGGACATGCTCAACCTCCAGAGAGGCGCGCCAGGCGCCGCGCAGGAGCTCGAAGAGGACGTCATGAAGCTGGCGTTCCTGCTGGAGGACGAGGCACCCGCCCGGACGCTGGTCCGCGACCTGGTCGATCTGCTCGACGGCGGTGTCGCTCTGTCGCCGGAAGAGGCGCAGCAGCTCGCAGAGCAGCTGTGGCTCGGCCTGACGGCCACCGAGATCAGTGAGCGTCAGGCCGAGGCGATGGCGGATGACGTCGCGACGCTGCTGTCGGACGCCGGCTTCGATCAGGCGAGCGCCACCGCGATGAGAGCCCGGTTCAGCCAGGTGCAGGCCGAGGTCATCCAGCGGCAGCGCCGCTGGTACGAGCGTTTCTGAGCCCGGACCGGCCGCCGGCTACTTCGCGACGGCCGCGGCTTTCTCGGCCACCTCCCACGGCAGCCCGGGCCGGCCGAAGTGCCCGTAGTTGGTGGTCTGGCGGAAGATCGGACGCAGCAGGTCGAGGCGCTCGATGATCGCCCGCGGCCGGAAGTCGAACGCGTTCGTCACGAACGCCTCCGCCGCCCGCTCGTCGCCCGTGCCGAACGTATCCACCTTCACCGACACGGGCCTGGCCAGGCCGATGGCGTAGCCGACCTGGATCTCGGCCTTGCGGGCCAGCCCGGCCAGCACGACCTCGCGCGCCACGAACCGGCAGTAGTACGCGCTGCTGCGATCGACCTTCGACGGATCCTTGCCGCTGAACGCGCCGCCGCCGTGGCGGCCCCAGCCGCCGTACGTGTCCACGATGATCTTGCGGCCGGTGACGCCGGCGTCCGCGGACGGGCCGCCCAGGCTGAAGTCGCCGGTCGGGTTCACGTGGAGCGCGACGTTCGGCCGCCACCACTCGCCGAGCACGCGCGGGCCCAGGTCCTCGCGCACGTAGGCGGCGATCGCCTTCTGGTTCACGTCCGGCGTGTGCTGGGTCGAGACCACCACCGTGGACACCTCGACGGGGTTGTTGTCGTCGTACACGACCGACACCTGCGACTTGCTGTCGGGCCGGAGGAACGTCACGCGGCCGGCCTTGCGGTCCTCGGCCATGCCCTTGGTCAGCCGATGCGCCAGCAGGATCGGCAGCGGCATCATCTCGGGCGATTCGTCCGTGGCGTAGCCGAACATGATGCCCTGGTCGCCGGCGCCCTGATCGCCGCTCAGGCTGGTCGTGGCGGTGACGCCCTGCGAGATCTGCGGCGACTGCTGCGTGATGATCGAGACGAGCGTGAGCGTCGTGTCGCAGAACGGCTCGGACTCGTCGGTGTAGCCGATGTCCTTCACGGCCTGCCGCACGATCCGGTCGTAGTCGAGCGTGGCCCGCGTGGTGATCTCGCCGGCGATGACGACCGTGTCGCTCTTGCAGAGCGTCTCGCACGCCACGCGGCTCTGTGGATCCTGTTCGAAGCAGGCGTCGAGGATGGAATCGGAGATGTAGTCGCAGACCTTGTCGGGATGACCCTCCGACACCGACTCGGACGTGAACGTGAAGCGTGCCATGGTGCTCCTTCGGCCAAAAAAAACCCGTCGACAATCGGTCGCGGGCCACTGTTCGCGACTTAGGGCCCTGGCCGGAATACGGTTGCCGACTCCCGGGCGGCGAGGCGCCCGGATCGCCAGGCGCGAGAAGGGAGCAGGCCGGGTGCCTGTGACCGACGAGCCACGCCGCGAGGCGGGATGCATCGTCGGCCGAGATGGCAACCTTATTCCGGCCAGGGTCCTTAGATAGTGTTGAGCGCCCGGGGGCGACAACCGCGGCCCATCAAGTCGGGGAAATCGCCGCGTGACTACCGAACGGGGAAGTATATCCCAGACCGCGCCGGAGCGTCCCCCGTGTGAAGGCGGGGGTAGTGTCTGAATCCATGATTCAGACACTACCAAGGCGGGCGGCGGCGTCGCGCAGCAGTGCCCAGGCGCGCGCCACATGGCGTCGCTCCGTGTGCAGGTGCCCGACGGCCAGCCGGAGCGCCAGCGCGCCCCGCAGGCGGGTGTGCGACAGGAACACCTCGCCGGTGGCGTTCACCGCGTGCATCAGCCGCTCGTTCAGGGCGTCGAGCTCGGGTCCGGGCCGGCCGTCCTTCGGGTTGGCACGGAAGCAGACCACGCTGAAGGGCACCTCCGCGAGCCGCTCGAAGAACGGGTCGGCGTCCACCCACGACGCAAACTCCCGTGCCAGGGAGATGTGCCCCGCGATCGCGTCGCGGAGCCTGGCGGCGCCGTAGCAGCGCAGCACGGCCCAGAGCTTGAGGGCCCTGAACCGGCGGCCGAGCTGAATGCCGGTATCCATCAGGTTCCGGACCGCATCGTCTTCGGGCGTCTCGAGGTACGCGGGCACGAGCGCCAGCGCCGCGCGGAGCACGTCGGGCCGCCGGCAGTAGAACGCGCTCAGGTCGAAGGGGGTGAACAGCCACTTGTGGGGGTTGATCACGATCGAGTCGGCCAGCTCCCAGCCGGTGAAGGGCGGCCGGAGCGCCGGCACGATGGCGGCGCTGCCCGCGTACGCCGCATCCACGTGCAGCCACAGTCCCTCGGCCTTGCACACCGCGGCGATCTGCTTCACCGGATCGACGCTCGTGCTCGACGTGGTGCCGATCGTGGCGACGACGGCCATCGGCTGCTCGCCGTTGCGCCGGTCGGCGGCGACCGCCGCCGACAGGGCGTCCGGCCGGAGGCGGAAGCCATCGTCGCTCGGCACGCGGCGCACTCCCTCGATTCCCAGGCCCAGCATGATGGCCGCCTTGTCGATCGACGAATGGGCCTGGTCCGAGCAGTAGACGCGGAGGCGCGGAAGGTCGCGGCCGGTGAGCCCCTGAGTGCGGACCCCTGGTACGGCGACCTGACGCGCCGCCGCCAGCGCGTGCAGGGTGCTGATCGACGCGGTGTCGTAGATGACCCCGTCGAAGACGTCCGGCAGCCCGACGAGCCGGCGGAGCCACGCCAGCGTGACCTCCTCCAGTTCGGTCGCCGCGGGCGACGTGCGCCAGAGCATCGCCTGCTGGTTGAGGGCAGCGGCCAGGAACTCGGCCAGCACGCCCGGCGGACTGGCGGTGATGGCGAAGTAGCCCAGGAAGCCGGGGTGGTTCCAATGGGTGAGTCCGGGCACGAGCACCCGCTCGAAGTCGGCGAAGACGCGATCGAACGGCTCCGCGTCTTCCGGGGCCTCGGCCGGCAGGGCCGCGCGGATGTCTCCCGGCGAGATCCGGGGCAGGACCGGATACGGCGTCGGGTCCTGCAGGTAGTTGGCGATCCAGTCGGCGAGCGCGTGTGCGTGTGCGCGGAAGGCGCCGGGGTCCACGGCCCCATTCCACCTCAACTCACGGCTCGACGTCGACGATCGCCTCCTCTGTGAGCCGGACCGTAACCAGCGAGCCGGCGGGCAGGGTGGCGGGGTTCCGGCCCCCGGCCAGCACGGCTGCCGATCCCGCGCCTGCACCCGCCGAGCCGCCGATGACGGCGCCTCGTCTGCCGCCCAGCAGGCCGCCGATGATCGCTCCACCGAGCGCGCCGCCGCCGATCTTCGCCGTGCTCTCGGCGGCCGGTGAGTCACCCTCGCGGACGATCGTGTCCGACTCGATCGGCACGAGGACGCCGCTGGCCAGCATGATGGTGGTGAACCGAACGCCCAGTCGGGCGCGCTCACGCAGGCGCCCGCCGCGCTCCACGAACGCCACCTCACCCACCGCCCGCGCACCGGCGGGAATGACGATGGTGTCGCCGGCCCGCACGTCGCGCGTCACGCGGGCCGTGACACGGTCCTCGGGCTGGGCGGATTCACTCGTCACCCCGGCTTCGATCTCGAGGCCGATGACGGAGTCAGCGGCCAGGACCAGCGCTCCGAACTCGAGTGCGCCAGGTGTGGGCTTCGGTGCTGCGATCGGTGTGGCGATCCCCGCGTCGGTTGCCGCCCGGGCCTCGAGTACCGGCGTAGGCGGAGGCAGAGGCTCGGGTGACGGCGCCTCCGTCGGAAGGCCGGCCGCAGACCGCGGCAGAACGACACGGGCGGCGGCTGCAGGGGCCGGTGCGGCACGCCTGGGCGTCAGCGGCGGATCGGCTGGCGTGGTCGCAGCTGATGCCGGAGCGGGTGCTGCCGGAGCGGGCGTTTCGGGGACCAACAGGTCCGTGGACGCTGCCGGGACGGGGCCTCCCGCAGCCGCTGGTTCCGGTGTCCGGCCGACATCGCCGATCAGGTATCCCCCGGCCAAGCCGCCTACCAGACAAACCGCGCCAATGACTCCGACAGTGCCCTTGCCGATCTCCATGATGCGCTCCCTGCTGAACCTGCCTCGAACGGCAGCAAGCCCCATGCCGGGCTGCCCCACCCGAAACCGCCCATTTCCAGCCTTCCCGGCAAGCCAGTGTCCCCAACCGCGGTCTCCATCCGGGGTCAGACCCGGGTCAGACCCGGGTCAGACAGGGGTCAGACCCCGAGGTCAGAGGGTCCCGTGATTAGCGTCTCTCGACCCAACAGACAGCCCTGTTTCACCCATCACCTACCAGTGATTGTGGTTCCGTCTTCGAAACGGGGTCAGACCCGGGTCAGACCCCTGGGGGAAGGCGAGGACACTAGGTTTCTTCAAGAGTGCGCAGCCACGTCGCGGCGATGGCTGGAGAGGTCGCCTGTAGCCGATCCAGCAGCCGGGCGGGATCCTCCTCGGCAATCACGATGGCCCGGTTGTCCGGGCGCACGAAGCCGTCTCGGACCGCCCGGTCGAACTGGGCGAGGAGCGGGTCGTAGTAGCCGGCGACGTTCAGCAGCCCGCACGGCTTCGGGTGCAGGCCGAGCTGCGTCCAGGTCACCACTTCGCAGAACTCCTCGAAGGTGCCGAAGCCGCCAGGCAGCGCCACGAAGGCCCGCGAGAGCGAGGCCATGAGCGCCTTGCGCTCGTGCATCGACGACACGATGCGCAGGTCGGGCAGCCCGGCGTGCGCGATCTCCCGCGCCGCCAGCGCCTCCGGCAGGATCCCTATCGCATGGCCACCCTCGGCCAGCACGGCATCGGCCACAACGCCCATCAGGCCGATGGCACCCCCGCCGAACACCAGTTCGAGATCGCGGCGGACGAGCTCGCGCGCCAGTCCCCTGGCGGCGTCGGCGTACTCGCGCCGCGTCCCGACACTGGAGCCGCAGAAGACGCAGATGCGGTTGGGAACAGGTTCGGCGCTCACAGCTTCGCGTTCCACAGTGTAGCGAGAGTTCCCTGCTCGACAGGCTGCTACACTCGGAGCGTGCGGGTCGTTGTCGTCGGTGCCGGGGTCATCGGGTGTGCGGTGGCGTTCGAACTGTCGCGCCGCGGCGCCACGGTGACGATGGTAGACATGCGCCAGCCGGGTGGCGGAGCCACGCAGGCGTCTGCCGGGGTCCTGGCTCCCTACATCGAAGGCCGCTCCCGCGGCCTGCTCGAGCTCGGGCTCGCCTCCCTCGCGCGCTATGACACCTTCATGGCGCGGGTGCGGGAGGCCACGGGGATGCCGGTCGAGTACCAGCGCCGCGGTTCCCTGGAAGTGGCGTCCACCGACGCGGATCTCAATCGGCTTCGCGCGGTGGCAGACCAGCTGGCGGAGGACGGTGTCGAACACCGGTGGCTGGACGCCGCGGGCGTCCGCACGCTGGAGCCAGGCGTGTCGGAATCGATATTGGCCGGCCTGCTGGTGGCCACGCACGGCTACGTGGACGCCAGAACGCTCGTCCGGGCGCTGCACCTGGCGGCGATCACGTCGGGAGCCTCGATGGCGACGGCGTCCGTTCGGCGTCTGTCAGCGGGAAACGGCCACGTCGCCGTCCGGGCCGACGGGCGTACGCTCGAAGCCGATGCGGTCGTGGTGGCGGCAGGCAGCTGGTCGGGTGAGCTGCACGTCGACGTCGCCGCCCGCCCGCGGGTGCGCCCGGTGAAGGGGCAGTTGTTGCAGCTCCGGTGCGCCCGGCCGCCCGCGTCCCGCGTGCTGTGGAGCGAGGACTGCTACCTCGTGCCCTGGTCCGATGGCACGTTGCTCGTCGGGGCGACGGTCGAAGAGGCCGGGTTCGACGAATCGGCCACCGTTGCCGGGGTGCACGGCCTGCTTGGCGAGGCGTGTCGCGTGCTGCCGGCGCTGAAGGATGCCCGCTTCGACGGAGTCCGCGTGGGCCTTCGTCCCGGCACGCCCGACGAGCTGCCGGTGGTGGGCGCCGCGACGGCCGCCCCCGGGGTGGTGTTCGCGACGGGACACTACCGGAGCGGCATCCTGCTGGCGCCGCTGACCGCGGAGCTGGTGGCAGATCTCCTGCTGGACGGCCGCGAGGGCCTCGAGCTCTCGATCATGGCGCCGTCGCGGTTCGGGCTGTGAGCTGCCCGGGCGCCACGCACCCCGCCGGCTGACCCGCGCCGTGCGGCGGCTGGCCGTAGAATGGCGGCGGAGGTCGTCATGACCCTGTTGTCACGCCCCGAAATCGACGAGCAGCTCGCAGCACTCCCGCACTGGTCGCTGGAGGGCAACGCCATTCGCCGCCAGTACACCTTCCGGGGGTTTCCGGAGGCGGTGGCGTTCGTGAGCCGGCTCGTGCACGAGGCCGAGCGTGCCGATCACCATCCCGACGTCACGATCAACTACCGGCGGGTGACGCTCTCCTACTCGACGCACAGCGAAGGCGGCGTCACGTTGAAGGACATCGACGGCGCCCGGGCGGCTGATCGCGAGGCGGGCGACGCGGCGTGAAGCTCAAGACCGTCTACTCGTCTCGCGAGGTGGCGGTCATGACGGGGCTCACGGCTCGCCAGTTGCAGTGGTGGGATGCGCGCCGGCTGTTCGCGCCGGCGGTGCCCTCGCGGCCGACAGCCGCGGGAGGCTTCACCGAACGTCGCTACACCCCGCTCGACGTCCTCGAGCTTCAGGTCCTCGCGGATCTCCGCCGCCGGGGCTTTTCCGTGCCGCGTCTGCGGCGGCTGTTGAGCACGCTCGCCGACGTGTTCGGCGTCCGCCTGTACCAGGTGATCGGGGAGGACGATCCGCTGACGCTGCTGGTGGCGGGCGATCAGCTCTTCCTGCGGAACACGGAAGGGCGGCTGTTCAACGTGGATCGCCCGCGGCAGGCGCTGCTCGTGGGCGCCGACGAGTTGCGGCTGCGTCGTGTGACGGCGCGTGAGCGCCGGAGACGCACTACCGGATCGGCAAGACTTGCTCGAGGTCGTCGGCCGGACGCGGAATGACGTGTACGCCGACCAGCTCGCCGACCCGGCGGGCGGCGGCGGCCCCCGCATCGGTGGCGGCCTTCACGGAGCCGACGTCGCCGCGCACGATGGCGGTCACCAGCCCCGCATCCACCTTCTCCCAGCCGACCAGCACGACGTTCGCGGTCTTCAGCATCGCGTCGGTCGCCTCGATCAGGCCGACGAGACCGCGGGTCTCGATCATGCCGAGGGCGTCACCAGGCACGGGGTCGGATCCTTCCGCGTTCGGACGTTTCGAAGCCATGAGCGTCGATGATTGGTGATTGAGGATTGACGATTGACGATTGCAATGACGATTGACGATTGACGATCGCAATGACGACTGACGATTGACGATTGGGCCGCGGCTGCTCACATCCTAGCGAAAGAACCGGCGTTCCACCAGTGCCTCGACAGCTCGAGCCGGTTCGCGTGAATGAGCGCCGCGAGCCGGCGCAGCACCTCGACCCGATCGCTCCAGCGGGTGGCCCGCCACGCGACCGCGGCTTCCTGGGCGGCGGCGGCCGCGTCGTCGACGGCACCAGGCGCGGCGCTCTGGAAGCGTCCCGGCAGCAGCGGCGTGTCGATCGGGCTGCGATCCTCGAACGGCGTGTCCGCCGTGACCGCCCGGCCGCCGATGTACATCGGGTGCGTCGCACCCAGCCGGGGCCGGACGGCTTCAAGCGCGTGGTCGAGCTCCAGCTGCAGATCGTCGAGCCGGTCGCGCTGCACGGTGGCGTGGGGGCGGGCCTGACGGACGTCGGTCGGCATGGAAGGGGGGATCATACCGATCTCGAATCCCAAAGCCCAGGTTCCAGATCGCAGGCCGAATCCCGAGGGCCAAATCCGAAAGTGCGGGCCGCGCCGGTCACGTGCGACGGCGCTGGCGCAAGTCGCGAACGATCTCCATGGCCGCAAGGCGGCCACTCTGGCCGCTCAGGAATCCGCCGGGGTGCGTGCCGGCGCCGCAGAGATACAGGCCCCGGATCGGTGTCCGGTAGGCGGCGCAGTCCAACGGCGGACGCATGCCCAGGAGCTGGTCCGGCGCGAGCTCGCCGTGAAAGATGTGTCCGCCGGCACCGCCCAGCTCCCGCTCCAGATCGGACGGGGTCATCAGCTCGGCGGCAACGACCAGTGCCCGGACGCCCGGCGCCGCCGTGTCCAGCGTGGCCAGCGCGGCGTCGAGCAGCCGCTCGCGCTCCACGTCCCAGGTTCCCTCCCGGAGCGTGTGTGGGGCGCCATGGACGTACACCGACATCACGTGCGCCCCCTTCGGTGCCAGAGCGGGATCGGCGATCGACGGAATCGTCACCTCCAGCCACGGAACCCGCGACCACCGCCCGTACTTCACGTCGTCGAAGGCCCGTTCGAGGTGGTTCACCGAAGGACCGAGATGGATGCGTCCCGCCAACGTCTCGCCGAGATCCCGGGTGCCAACCGCCGTGAACGACGGCAGCGCGGAAAGCGCCAGGTTCAGCTTCGCGACCGTCCCTTCGCTGCGGTAGTGGAGGATCCGGGCCCGTGCTTCCGGATCCAGCTCGCCAGGATCGACGAGTCGCAGGAGGGTGGTGCGGGGGTCGAGACTCGACACGACCAGGTCGGCCTGGAGCAGCTCGCCGCTGTCGAGCCTGACGCCACGCGCCTGCTCGTTGTTCACCAGGACCCCTGCCACCTCCGCCCGGGTACGGATCGTGGCCCCGGCGTGCCGGGCAGCCGCGGCCATTGCCAGGGTGAGGCCGCCGGGGCCGTCGGCGGGTGTGCCGGGCACGCCCGCGAGCCCGTGTGCTTCCGCCAGGAGCAGCCGCAGCATGCTGCCGGCGGACCGGGGCCCCAGCCGGCCGCCCGCCAGGCCGCGCGCGGCCACGAGCGCGCGCAGCAGCTCGTCCTCGAACCAGTCTTCGACCACGTCGGCGATCGGAGCAGGCGCCCACTTGAGGAGGTGATACGCGTCCCGGCGATCGAGCCCCCGGAATCGCGTCGCGATTCCGATCCAGGCCAGCAGATCACGAGCGCCCGGCGCCGCGAGCGCGGGCGGAGGACCGTCGAACAGCCGCGCGAGAACGGAGGCCGCCGCGCGAAGGGCCTGCCCGAAGCGGACGTACGCGCGGGCATCCGCGTCGCGGCCTCCCGCGACCTGACCGTAGCCGTGCTCACGGCCCCCACGCAGGGCCAGCACACGGTCGGCGGTCATGGCCGTCCGCGACGAGGCTGGCTCGAGCCACCGGACACCATGCCGATCGAGCGCCATCTCGCGCGCGATGTCCGCGCGCAGCGTCGAGGTGTCGTGCGTGTAGATCGGTGCTCGAAAACCGGGAGCGATCTCGCGCGTTGCCGCCCCGCCTCCGACCTCGGCGGCCCGCTCGAGGACCAGGGGGCGCAGGCCCGCCCGCGCCAGGTAGAACGCAGCGGCGAGCGCGTTGTGGCCGCCGCCAACGACGATGGAGGAGGGTGGCATGCGGCCCGCGCGCCCGAGTCAGTGCGTCATTGCGTACATCACGTAGTTGACCCCCAGCTTGTACGCCTCGTTCGTGTCGTTCACCGGGAACTGTCCCGTGTCGGACCACTCCCACAACTCGGCCAGGTCGTTGTCGTGATTGGCCAGCGCGAGCATGCGGCCCTCCCGATCGTTCTCCTCGAACAGCGCGTAGTAGCGGCCGATCATCGAGGGGTACATCGGGTGCGGGAAGTCGAGCCGTGTCATCTCGAAGAAGGCGTGAAAGACCGGATGCGTGAGGTCCAGCTCGATCCACCGCAGCCCGGGCAGCACGCGACGCATGTTCGCCGCCATGTTGTCCCACTGTTCCTGCTCGAAGTCGTCGAACACGATGAAGCCGCCCTTGAGGAGGTACTCGCGCAGCCGCGCGCCCTCAGCGGCGGTCATCGGCCAGAAGCCCGGCTCGGAGAGGTAGATCATCGGATGGAGGAAGAGCGCAGGGTCGTCCAGCGTCAGCACGCTGGACGTCGTGGTGTTCACCGGCAGGAGCGTCAGGTCGTCGAGGATGTGCTGGAGATGGCGGTCGGCGCGCGGGTAGTCGTGGTTCCAGGAGGCGTACCAGCCGCCGTAGCGGATGCGCGAGAAGACGAATCGGCCGTCGTACGTCGCCTGTCCCGCACGGTCGCCGCTCTGCGGCGGCGGCACGCGCTGTGCCGACGTGGCGAGCGAGAGGCCGACAAGGAGGAGGCCGAGCGCCAGACCCGCGCGAAGCATGGGCGTGCCGGTCAGCTTACGGCGGGCCGGCTTGCGTCTCAAGCCATGTGGGTGGCGAAGCGCGGCCAGCCGCACTGGACGTCGTGGCGGCTATCGCCCCAGGATCGCCCGCGCGGCGTTGCGCCCGGGAGCGCCCATGATGCCGCCGCCGGGGTGCGTGGCCGAGCCGCACATGTACAGCCCGCGGATCGGCGTGGTGTAGCGCGCCCAGCCGGGCACCGGGCGCAGGAAGAACAGCTGCTCGAGGCTCAGCTCCCCGTGGAAGATGTTGCCCTCCGACAGCCCCCACTCGCGTTCGAGGTCGAGCGGCGTGAGGACCTGGCGATGGAGGATCCGGTCGCGGACTCCGGGCGCGAAGCGTGCAATGGCGTCCACGACCGCGTCGCCGAACGCCTCGCGCTGTACGTCCCAGGAGCCGTCGCCGTCCGCCAGGTGGTAGGGCGCGTACTGCATGAAGCACGACATCACGTGCCGTCCCGGCGGTGCCACGGAGGGGTCGGTGAGCGACGGGATCACGATGTCCACGTACGGCTGGCGCGAGTAGCGGCCGTACTTGGCTTCGTCGTACGCGCGCTCCATGTAGTCCACGGACGGTGATATCGAAATCGCGCCGCGCAGGTGCGCGTGGCCGTGTGCGGCGTCCGCCGGCGGTGTGAAGTCGGGCAGCCCGTCGAGCGCCAGGTTCACCTTGCCGGACGAACCGCGGAAGCGGTAACGCCGCACGTCGGCCACGAACTCGTCGGGCAGCTCTTTCGGGTCGAGCAGCCGCAGGAACGTCAGCCTCGGATCGAGGCTGGAGACGATGGTCCGTGCCCTGATTTCGTCGCCGTCGTCCAGCACGACGCCCGTCGCCCTTCCGTTGCGCACCTGGATGCGCTCGACCGGCGCCGAGGTCCTGATTTCGGCGCCAGCCAGCCTGGCCGCCGCGCCGATCGCCTCCGAGATCGAGCCCGTGCCTCCGCGGCACAGTCCCCACGACCTGAACGCGCCGTCGATCTCGCCCATGTAGTGGTGCAGCAGCACGTACGCCGTGCCGGGCGAGCGCACGCCGAGAAACGTCCCGATGACACCTGAAGCGGCCATGGTCGCCTTCAGCGCGTCGCACTCGAACCACTCGTCGAGGAAGTCCACGGCGCTCATTGTCATCAGCTTGACGAGCGTGTGCTGACGGGCGGGCGGCAGTCGCTCGAACCGTCGGGCCAGCGACAGCAGCCGCGCGAGGTCGGCAGGGCTGCGGGAGGTCGGATCGGGAGGGCGCATGCCGAGCAGCGGCTTCACGAAGCGCCCCATCTCGACCATCAGCCGCCCGTATTCGTCGTAGGCCTCGGCGTCGCGCGGCGAGTGGGCGGCGATCGCGCGGCGGGTCTGGCCGTGGTCGCTCGTGCGCCACAGCGATCGGCCGTCGGGCAGCGGTGTGAACGTCCCCTCGAGCGGCAGGATCTCGAGCCCGTGCGCTGGCAGGTCCAGCTCCCGGATGATCTCGGGCCTCAACAGCGACACGACGTACGAACACACCGAGAAGCGGAACCCGGGGAACACCTCTTCCGTCACCGCAGCGCCGCCGAGGACGTGCCGCCGCTCGAGCACGAGGACCGAACGCCCGGCCCGGGCCAGATAGGCGGCAGCGGTGAGCCCGTTGTGGCCGCCGCCAACGATCACCACGTCGTAGATCCCGCCGCGGCTGCGCTGCAACCGAAGCGCGCATCCGCGCTGGGACGAACCAGTGCCCGCTGGTGACACTGACCCGCCTGTGCGTCCCTGCCAGGAGAACAAAGTCGGGCGCGCCAGTGTCACGGTGGACGGATTATAAGAGGGCGGAGAAGTCAGCCCGATGCCCATCGGCACCCCGTTCCACACCCGCACGTTCGCACGCTGCGGGTCGCTCAACTACCGCGACTGGTCCGGCTACTACGCCGTCAGCGCGTACGAGGCGAACCACGAGCGTGAGTACACCGCCATCCGGCAGGCGGCAGCGCTGATCGACGTGTCCCCGCTCTTCAAGTACCGCATCAGTGGCCCGGATGCGACGCGGCTCGTCAGTCGCGTGATCACGCGCGATGCCGGGAAGATGGCCGAAGGGCAGGTCGTGTACACGCCCTGGTGCGATCGGGCGGGCAAGGTGATTGACGACGGCACCGTGGCGCGGCTGGACGAGCAGACGTACCGGTGGACCGCGGCCGATCCGAGTCTCCGGTGGATCGACTGGAACACGGCGGGCCTCGACGTCACGGTCGAAGACATCTCCAGCCGTGTGGCTGCCCTGGCGCTGCAGGGGCCGACCTCGGCAGCCCTGCTGCGCGACGTGGCGGACGCGGACGTCGAGACGCTCCGGTACTTCCGCATGGTCCGCGGCACGATTGGCCGCGTGCCCGTGGACATCACCCGGACCGGCTACACGGGAGACCTCGGCTACGAGATCTGGATGCCCGCCGAGCGGGCGCTGGACGTGTGGGATACGCTGACGGCTGCCGGCGAACGCCACGGCCTGACGCCCGCAGGCATGCTGGCGCTCGACGTGGCGCGTGTCGAAGCGGGGCTCCTGCTGATCGACGTGGACTTCATGAGCTGCCGGAAGGCGCTGATCGCCTCGCAGACCTACTCGCCCTTCGAGATGGGCCTGGGGCGGCTGGTCGATCTCGACAAGCCGGCGTTCGTCGGCCGTCGCGCCCTGGTGGAGGAGCATCGCCGCGGCGCGACCAGGCGGATCGTGGGGCTCGAGGTGCGGTGGGGCGACGTCGAGCGCCTCTACGAACGGGCCGGGCTTCCGCCGGTCGCGCCTGCGGTCGCGTCACGTGCGGCGGTGCCGGTGTACCGCGGGGGACGCCAGGTGGGCCGGGCCACCACGACCAGCTGGTCGCCGACGCTGAAGAAGCTGATCGCGCTGGCGACGGTGGACGCGCCGCACGACAGGGAGCAGACGGCGCTGGAGATGGAGGTCACCGTGGAGGCCACGCGGCATCGCGTCGGCGCGACGGTGGTGAAGACCCCCTTCTTCAACCCGGCGCGCAAGACCGCGACGCCGCCGGCCTGAGCGCCGAGGACACGAGAGACGTTGATGCCATGACACAGAAGCTCGCACCCTACGCCCTCAGCCTCATGCGGATCGTCTTCGGGTTCCTGTACCTGCCCCACGGGCTCCAGAAGCTCGTGGGCTGGTTCGACGGGACGGTTCATCCCCTGGATTCCCTGCGAGGGGTGGCAGGCATCATCGAGACCGTGGGCGGCGTGCTGATCGCGCTGGGGCTGTTCACCCGGCCGGTGGCGTTCATCGCCAGCGGAGAGATGGCTGCCGCGTATTTCATCTCGCACGCGCCCCGGGGCCCATGGCCCATCCTCAACGGCGGGGAGCTGTCGGCGCTGTACTGCTTCGCGTTCCTGTACTTCGCCCTGTACGGGCCGGGGCCGCTCAGCCTCGACGTGCTGATGAAGCGGGGGAAACGGAAGTAGCGCGGGGCTCCGGGCGGGCGGCGTCCACGACCTCCCCGAGGGCCTCGATCGCCTCGTGCAACTGGCGATCGCTCAGGTACGGCGCCGGGCCCAGACGCAGCACGTCGCCACGCGCATCAGCGCGTACGCCCCGGGTCTTCAGCTCGCGCACGAGTTCGGCTGCTGTCGGTGATCGCAGGGCCAGGAAGCCGGCGCGCCGCTCGTCGGGCATCTGTGCCACCCGCAACAGCGAGGCCGGCGCGTCGAGGGCTTCCACCAGCCGCTTCAGCAGGCCGACCTGGCGCCGGGAGACCTCCCGCAGGAGCGAAGGATCGAGGCCCTGCTCGCGGTGAAACGCCTGCACGGCGGCAGCGCGGTAGTGCGCGGCCGGGTCGTACGTGGCTCCCGCGAATCGCGCAGCATCGTCCCCGTACGCGACGCTGGCGCTGGTGCCCCGCCCGCCGGCCAGCGTGGAGAACTCGGCGAACCACCCCGTGAGCACCGGTCGGAGCCTGCGCCCGGGCGGCACCCGCAGGAAGGCGTTGCCTTCGCCGAGCTGGCAGTACTTGTAGCCGCCGCCCGTCACGAAGGCGCTGTCGAGCCCCATCGAGCGGACGTCGAACGGCACCACGTTGACGTGGTGATAGGCATCGACGAGCAAGGTGACTCCGTGCCGGTCGCACGCCTGCGCCACGACGTCGAGTCCGGGCACGATCTCCGCCGTGTCGTACAGAACAGACGACACCAGGACCGCAGCCGCGCGATCGGAGACGTGGCCCGCCAGCCGTCCTGCCAGCGTCTCCACGGGACGGGCGGCGACCCTGACGATCTCCAGGCCTTCTTCCGCCAGGCGATCGAGCTGGCGGCGGATGGTGTGGAACTCGCCGTCCGTCGTGACCAGAACTGGCCGCGAGCCGAGCGGCAGCGCGGACAACAGGCGCGTGACCAGCTCGTGCGTGTTCTGTCCGAGCGCGATGCGGCCCGGGGTGTCGTTCAGGAGCGTGGACCAGTGGCTGGACACCGCGGTGGCGATCTCCAGTGCGACCGCCCACTTGTCGTCCACCAGATCCGCCGCGTCGTGCCACGCGCGCGCCTGCCCATCGGCGCTCACGTCGGGCCAGGCCTGGTGCGAGTGGCCGGTCAGCAGCAGGCGCTCGGCGACGCGGAACCTGGAGTAGCGGCGCGCGAGCGGGTTCGGCGAGGCGGCGAGATCAGCGGGCGTCAGTGACACTGTGGAGCCCGTCGAGGACGGGAGACGTTACCGGAAGTAGAGGCCGACGACGGCTCCGGTCACGGTGAAGAGCCCGGCCATCAGCAGGCCGACGAGCCAGGTGAAGTGCCGGTCGATCCTGTCGTCGAGCCGCCGAATCTCCCCGCGCAACTCGCCACCCAGTTGACGCATCTCGCCGCGCAGCTCGTCACCCAGCTGACTCATCTCGGCCCGCAGTTCTTCGCCCTGGCGACGCATCTCAGCCCGCAGTTCTTCGCCCTGGCGATGGAGCGCGGTCCGAAACTCGTCGCCCTGCTGGCGCATCTCGGCCCGGAACTCCGCCAGGCTGGTCCGCAGGTCGTTGTAGAGCAGTGTGTGATCCTGCACGCGGCCTTCCAGGTGGGCCACCCGTTCCTCGATCGTGGACATGGGATCCTCCGATCCGCGTCGGGCGCCGTGCCCGATTCTACATCGGCGAAAGCACGCGGCATGCCGGGTGGGAACTTCCGGCAATGTGGTGCGCATCCTCCGGAAGCCATGCGAGCGGTGGCAGTTTCTGCACCGTCGGGCTGGCTGCCGGATCGCACTTTCTGCGGGCGGGAGGGTGCGCTGGCGTCGATAATGGCGGCTTCAGCCTGGCCGCTGGAGAAGAAGTGCACCTGTGATCCGACCGCTGCCGCGCGTCGTCCTCGTCACCCTGCGTGGTCTGGCCCTCGTCGTGGGGCTGCCCGTGACAGCCACGGCGCAGGGGCAGTTCTTCTTCATGCAGGCCCTCGACGGCGCAGGGCGGCCCGTGCTCGACCTGTCTCCGGAGGAAGTCGAAGTCGTGCAGGGCGACACCTCCTGCCGTACGGAGAGCCTGCTGCTCGAAACCGGCGGGATGAAGATTGCGCTGCTCGTCGAGAACAGCGCGCAGTCCGCGAACTCGCTGAACGCGCTGCGTGACGGCGTGCAGGCGTTCCTGACCGCGCTCGGTCCGGAGCACGAGGTGGCGCTCATCACCATTGCCGGCCAGGTGCGCTTCAGGGTGCCGTTCACGACCGACCGGGCGAAGCTGGCAGAGGAGGCGGGCCGGTTGTTCGTCGAGACCGGCACCGTGGGGGCCCTGGTGGACGGTTTCATCGAAACCTGGGATCGCCGGTTCACCGACGAGGATCCGTGGCCGGTGTTCGTCGTCGTCGGCTACGACGGCCCGGACGCGAGCGGCGGCCGGAAGGAACGCCAGTTCAACAACTTCGTCGTCGAGTTCGTGTCACGCGGCGGCACGGCCCACGTCGTGCTGAACGCGACCCAGGGCGAGGCGCTCCCGCGGCAGGTGGGGCAGAACGTGGCGCAGAACAGCGGCGGGTCGTACAACGCCCTGGCGGCTGCCACCGGCATGACGAAGGTGCTGACGGATCTCGCCGGCACGATGGGGACCAACTACGAGCAGTTGAAGCACCGGTATCGCGTGGCGGTCGCGTGCAGGGCGAACGCCGGTTCGATCAACGTGAAGGTGACCCGGCCGGGCGTCGGGATCCGCCTGTACGCCGACCGCCGCCCCGCGAACCGGTAGTCCGGTCCTTCCGTGGCGGTGAAGGTCATCGACGTTTTCGGCAACGACACGATGACCCTGGTGCCGGTCACCGTGGGCTGACCGGGCAACCCGACGCCTGCTCAGGAGCGCGTCGGCTCCATGCTCGTGCCGGCCCGCCTGGATCGAGGCCGGAACGTGGCGGCGGCGCGGTACGGATCCGGCCAGGGCAGGTCGTAGCCCTGCTCGGCGGCGGCGTGCCTGGTCCAATACGGATCGAACAGGTGCCCGCGCGCCAGCAGGCACAGGTCGGCTCGGCCCGCCGCCACGATCGTGTTGACGTCGGCCCACGACGAGATCGCGCCGACGGTCATCGTCGGAATCCCGGCTTCGATCCGGATCCGCTCGGCAAACGGCGTCTGATACAGCCGCCCGTACGCGGGTTGCTGATCCGGCACGGTCTGCCCGGACGACACGTCCACGATGTCGCAGCCGTGCGCCTTCAGCAGCCGCGCGATCGCCACCGCGTCCTCGCCCGTCGTTCCGCCCGATGCCCAGTCGGCGGCGCTGATCCGCACGCTCATCGGTTTGCGGGCCGGCCAGAGACGGCGGCAGGCGTCGAACACCTCCAGTGGAAACCGCATGCGGCCTGCGAGCGCCCCTCCGAACTCGTCGGCGCGCTGGTTCGTCAGCGGCGAGATGAACGAGGCGAGCAGGTACCCGTGCGCCATGTGGATCTCGATCAGATCGAACCCCGCCGCGTCGGCCAGCCGCGTGGCGCGCTCGTAGTCGGCGATGACGCCGTCCATGCCGGCGCGCGACAACGCCCGAGGCGCCGGACTCCGGTCGGGGAAATACGGCATCGGAGACGCCGCGACGAGCGGCCAGCCGCCTTCCTCCAGCGGCTCGTTGGCCCCTTCCCATGGCACGTGCGTCGAGCCCTTGCGGCCGGCGTGCCCGAGCTGAACGCCGATCTTCGCGGGCGTGTCCCGATGCACGAACTCGACGATCCGCCGCCAGGCCGAGGCGTGTTCGTCCGTGTAGAGCCCGGCACAGCCCGGCGAGATGCGCCCCTCGCGCGATACGTCGGTCATCTCGGCGATGACCAGGCCCGCCCCGCCGATCGCGCGGCTGCCCAGGTGCACGAGATGCCAGTCGCCAACGGTGCCGTCCTCGGCGCTGTACTGGCACATCGGGGACACGACGACGCGGTTGGGGATGACCAGGTCGCGCAGACGGAACGGGGTGAACATCGGCGGGGGGACGGTGGTTCCGGCGTCTCGTGGGATGGGCCAGCTGGAGGTGGCCCCTGCGAGCGAGAGGGAGAAACCGGCCCCTGCAAGCGAGACAGCGCCTGCGGTGCTCGTGGCGGCGTCGGCGGCGACGAGGGCGTCCACGCGCGCGACCAGCCCTGGATCGCGGAGGCGCAGGTCTTCGTGCGTCAGTCGCAGCGATCGGGTCAGCAGCGAGAAGGCGAAGCGGACCGGGTCCAGGGGCTCGTAGCGATCCGCGTGCTCGAACCACTCCACCGAGGCCTGCGCGGCTCGCTGCGCGCTCTCGACGGCGGGTCTTCGTCGTGCGTCGTACGCAGCCAGGGCCTCGGGCATCGACACGTCTGATGAGAGCGCCTCGACGAGCGCAGCGGCGTCCTCCATGGCGAGCCGTGTGCCCGCGCCGATGGAGAAGTGCGCGGTGTGGGCGGCATCGCCGAGCAGCACCGCGCGGGAGGACCACCAGGGCTCGACCCGCAGCGTCTCGAACCGTTGCCACCCGCTGCGGGTTCCCGCCAGATCGTGACCGTTCATCTCCGGGCCGAAGACCTGCCGGACGCAGCGCTCGGCGTCGCCGTCGCTCGCGTCCTCCAGCCCCGCCGCGTGCCAGCAGGCTTCGCTGCACTCCGCGATCACCGCCGAACGCCCGGGTTCGAACTCGTACGCGTGCGCGATCCAGAGCCCGGGGTCGGTCCGGCGAAAGAGGAACGTGAAGGCCGGGCATGGCCGCGTCGATTGCAGCCACAGGAAGCGGTTGGGTCTGACGTCGCGCACGACGCGCACGGCGGCCCCGAGAGACGCTCGCACCGCGCTGCCCGCCCCGTCAGCGCCAACCACGAGATCCGCATCGAGTTCGTCGATCGAGGCAATGGGGGAGCCATGCCGAATCTCGACGCCGCGCCCGGACGCGCGGCGCGTCAGCACGCCGGTCAGCGCCCTCCGGCTGATGCCTCCGTAGCCGTGACCGGTGGAGCTGACGATCGCGCCCGTGGGGTGGTGCACGTCGATCGTGTCCCAGCGCCGCAGGCGCCCGGCGATGTCGGCGTGGACCTCCGTGTCGGCGTCACGAATCCAGGCCAGCGCGGCGTCGGACAGCACGACGCCAAGACCGGACGTGTCGCCGGCTTCGCTCCGTTCGTGGACGACAACGTCCCAGTCCGGCCGGGCCCGCTTCATGAGCAGCGCGAAGAACAGGCCGCCGGGGCCCCCGCCAACACAGGCAATCCGCACGGCCCTGATCATTTCACGAGCGTGACTCTTTGGGCTTTGAGCGTCGGGCCCTGGCTTGGGATTCGGGCTTCGGGCTCTGGTATTTCGCCTGGCGAGTTACTCGTCAAGCAGCTCCCTGGCGATGATCAGCCGCTGGATCTCGGTCGTGCCTTCGTAGATGCGGAGTGCGCGGACGCTGCGGTACAGCCGTTCGAGCGGGTGACCGGCGAGCAGCCCGACGCCGCCGGCAATCTGCACCGACTCGTCCACGACGCGCTGCGCGGTTTCCGTAGCCACGCTCTTGGCCATCGCGGCCTCGAGGGTGAGGCCGTCCAGCCCGCGGTCGGCGTGACATGCGGCCCGATAGACGAGCAGCCGCGCCGCCTCCAGCTCGGCGGCGAGGCGGCCCACCTTCTCCCGCACGATCTGGAACGCCGCGATCGGCGCGTTGAACTGGCGTCGTGTCGAGGCGTGCTGGATGGCGAGCGTCAGCGCCCGGGCCGCCATGCCGCAGGCCGAGGCGCCCACCGAGGCTCGAAGCCGATCGAGCGTCATCATGCCGAGCCGGAAGCCGCCATCCACAGGACCCACCAGCGAGTCCTCCCTGACCCGGCACGCGCGCAGCCGCACGCGACCGACCGGGTGGGGCGCCATCATCTCCTGCGCAGTCCACGTCAGGCCCCCGGTGGCGGCCGGCACCAGAAACGCGCTGATCCCGGCGCTGCCGGCGCCTGGCGTGGTGACGGCGAAGATCAGGTACGGATCTGCAAGGCCGGCGTTCGAGATGAGGTGCTTCTCGCCGTCGAGGACCCACGAGCCGTCCTCGAACTTCGCGGTCGTCTGCATCGCCGCAGCGTCCGAACCGGCCTCCGTCTCCGTCATCGCGAAGGCGCCGATCGCGCGGCCGTCGAGAATCCGCTCCAGCGGCTCGCGCCCCGTCCATCCGGCACGCTGGAGCGTGGTGGCGACCAGCGCCTGAACGGCCAGCGTCACGTCCGCCAGCGGGCTGATTCCGGCCAGTGCCTCGCGGGCGAGGCACAGCCCACGCAGGTCGCCCGAGCGGACCGCGTCGAGGAAACCGCCGGCGGCAAGCAGCGGCAGCAGCTCCCGCACGCGAGCACGGGCGGCGGCGTCGCTGTCGGGAT
>Ga0194132_10002633_pt1 | contig 33149 bp, 31 predicted proteins | sample TA2KigOf80mmetaG_FD_148612 | JGI IMG/M metagenome (GOLD analysis project Ga0194132, IMG submission 148612) | Freshwater microbial communities from Lake Tanganyika, Tanzania - TA2015054 Kigoma Offshore 80m | ecosystem: Environmental > Aquatic > Freshwater > Lake | place: Tanzania: Lake... | reverse complement strand
GGGCGGCGCGGGCACAGCGCAATCACTTAGCATGTTGTTATCATGCGTGGGTATCCTTGAAAGTGAAAGCTCAAGAACTGGGCCAGACCCTGTATGCCGTGCGGGAGAGTTTGTTTAGTCATTACCTTCGCGCTGAACTACAAAACCCTCATGTCACGGCTTGTTAAGGTCCAAAGCGTAAGTCCTGATAGGGGGATTTGAGATGAAAAAAGTTATTGCTGTCAAAGCGAACGAAGACTTCACCCTTGATTTGCAGTTTAATGATGGCAGCCTCAAAAGATTTGATGCAAAGCCCTACCTCGACTATGGTGTGTTTTCGGAACTCAAAGACATTCGCTATTTCCAACAAGTACGGATTGCCTTCGGTACGGTCCAATGGCCGCATGAGCAAGACATCGGACCGGAAACTTTATACCTCGAAAGTGTCCCCCTCAAAGAAATTAGTATTGATGAGTCTCTACAACAAAACGCCTAATCCCTCTCAGCCAGTCATGAAGCAAGCTTCACCCTCCAGAATGAAATAGGGGAGAGCTAGCGAATTCAGGCACTTAGCGCGCTATTTCAGAGCAGTCCGCCTACGCGAGCGCGTACCACCACGAATGAAAAAGCGGTATCCTCACCGGAGCGCACGCGATTGGCACCGAGGTCGATGTTGCCCTAGTGCTGTGAGCTTGCAGAGCAGTCGTACCCGGATCCCCTCAGGCACTGCCCACTGTCGCTCCCGTCCTGCGGGAAGCACGCACATGAGATTCTGCGTCATCGGGGATCCCCGCCCGCGTGTGCCATCTATGAGGAGGTGTCGGATGCACGTTCTGTACACGCACTGTGCGGGGTTGGATGTCCACAAGAAGACGGTGGTGGCCTGTCGGCTCACGCTCGATCCGCAGGGGGGCGTCTGCCAGGAGACACGCAGCTTCAGTACGATGACCTGTGACTTGCTGGCCCTGTCCGATTGGTTGCTGGCCGCGGGATGTACGCATGTCGCGATGGAAAGCACGGGGGAGTATTGGAAGCCCGTGTTCAACATTCTGGAAGCCCACTTTGAGGTGTTGCTGGTCAATGCGCAGCACATCAAGGCCGTGCCCGGGCGCAAGACCGACGTGAAGGATGCGCAGTGGATTGCGGAGTTGTTGCAACATGGGCTGTTACGCGCCAGTTTCATTCCACCCCCCGTCCAGCGCGAGTTGCGGGAGCTGACACGGCATCGGAGTAATTTCGTGCGAGAGCGCGCGAGTCTCGTCAATCGCGTGCACAAGGTGTTAGAGAGTGCCAATATCAAGCTGGCGGCGGTCGCGACAGACGTGATGGGCGTGTCGGGACGGGCAATCTTGCAGGCCCTGATTACGCAGGGGAGTTCGCCCGCAGCGATGGCGGAGTTAGCGAAAGGCCGCTTGCGCAACAAGCGCGAGCAGTTGACCCAGGCGCTGGAAGGGCGCGTGCAGGCCCATCATCGTTTTATCCTTAGCGAGCTGTTGGTGCAGATTGACAGTTTGGAGGAGACGATTGTCCGATTTACCGCGCAGATTGAGGAATACGAGAAACCCTTCGCCGAAGGGATTGCGCTGCTAGACACGATTCCAGGGGTCGGCCGTGAGGTCGCCGAAGTGCTGGTGACCGAGATGGGTACCGACATGAGCCGCTTTCCCACCGCTCGCCATCTGGCGGCCTGGGCTGGTGTTGCGCCGGGCAATCGCGAGAGTGGCGGCAAACGGTTTTCCAGCCCGACCCGTAACGGTAATCACGCCTTACGTCAGAGCTTGATTCAAGCTGCCCACGCGGCCGCGCACACCAAGGAGACCTACTTGGCGGCGCAATACCGGCGGCTCGCCGCTCGGCGCGGCAAGAAGCGGGCGATTGTCGCGGGGGCCCATTCGATCTTGGTGATTGCGTATTGCCTGCTGAGTCGGCACGAGCCGTATCGCGAGTTGGGCGGTGATTACTTTGACCGGCTACGGCCGGAAGCCACGGCCAAACGGCTAGTGCGGCGGTTAGAACACTTGGGTTATCAGATTACGGTACAGCCCCCGCAGGAGGCACTCGCGAGCGGCGAACTGATCGTCCGCGAGGTTATTTTCACATGAGGCTCTGAAAGCCGAAAAGGAAAAATGGGGGCTAACAATGGACATACGCAGGGACGATTTGCGAGGATCGGAGGTCGCGGAGCTACTGAACGAGCATCTGCGTGACATGCACCGCGTCTCTCCTCCAGAAAGCATCCATGCCTTAGACCTTGAAGGCTTACGCCAGCCTGCAATCACCTTTTGGACCATTTGGGACGAAGGGATCTTAGCAGGGTGCGGTGCACTCAAAGAACTCGACCCGCAGCATGCGGAAATTAAATCGATGCGCACGGCTTTTTCTCATCGGCGCGAGGGCGTTGCGAAACAGATGCTACAGCACCTCCTTGAGGAGGCAAAGCGACGTGGCTACGCACGAGTGAGTCTCGAAACCGGGTCAATGGAGTTTTTTATCCCCGCGCGCACTTTATACGCAAATTTTGGCTTTGAGTATTGTCCACCCTTCGCGGACTATATTGACGACCCCAATAGTGTCTTTATGACCAAAGCACTTTGAGGCATTGACGGGAGTCCGTGCTACCTTTGACGTGAAGTGCCAAGGACAGCATGAGGACACAGAACGAAGATCAACGTGGGAAGAACAAAACAAGAAGCAACAAGAAGTGAGGAAAAAGTCTCACCGCAAAACTGCTCCTAACCAATCGCGCCACCGCTGACGCGCCACAGTCGTCACAAACGCCTTCAAAAGGCTAGCAACCGAAAACATCAACACCGAGACCCTTACGGCTGTTTCTCCTCCTCTTTCGTACTACCCTGTTGACCATTCACTGCGGCAAGAAATGGCTCGACTAACTCAGGTGGCAGGCCAGCCTCGTTTCTGCCCACTATTACGTATGATCCCCCAGGTTCGTTAAAGAACACTCCGCTCATCTGTTTGCGCCCGCCGATAAAGCGAACGGTCTCCATGCGAAAGTACTTTCCACGCTGGCCTTGCATGTCAAACTGATCCCCGACACTGACAATCGACCAGCCGTGCTGTGCCGCTACTTCGTCGAGAACTCTTAGTGCTTGTTCGGGCGGTACTTTGAGATGGACCTTCTCGCCTCCAGCGAGGCTTTTCTCAGTCAATCCGACTGCATCAGTTGTCATTCGTATGGGGTTACAGGCAGTGAATACCGATAGACAGAGGATAATAACCGCACACCACGTAAGGAATCGATAGGTCATTACAATGTTCCACTTTCTACATCATCGACAAATTGCAACAGCTCGCAAAAATATGCCTCTTGATCGTCAGGCTTCGCTCAACGACTGCTGCGTTGACAAATTGCCATACATGAGCAGGGGATCAAGGTCCCCATCCTCTCATGCTGGTCTCGCAGACAAAGGCACCTGCAGCATAGCGTGCGCTGCGCACACGCTACACGAAAAGCCGACAACCATACCTGTGTACCAACCTCACTGTTGTCTGCGTTAGTAGGCTGACATCCCACCATCAGCAGGAATCGTCGCACCAGTGATCATGCGCGATTCATCAGAGGCAAGGAACAGCGCCACGTTGGCAATATCTTCCGGCTGGCCAGTTCCGAACGGATACTGTTTCCAGTCGATCTGAATCGCTTGTGTCTGCGGAATGGTCGCCGGCTGTTCACGATTTTCACCAAATCGCTGGCGTACCCGTTCAGTCAACACCACACCGGGACAGATAGCATTCACACGAATCCCATCACGTGCATATGTCCCTGCTAACGATTGGGTCAACGCAATCACCCCACCTTTGGCAGCGGTGTACACATGAATGGGAAAGGCCCCGCGCAACGCGACGACCGATGACATGTTGATAATCGAACCCCCACCAGCCTTGACGACTTCAGGGATGCCATACCGGCAACAGAGAAACGTGCCGAGTAAATCGAGTGACATCGTGTGATTCCACACGCTCATGGCGACATCGGTCACCCGTTTGTCTTCAACGATCGAACCACCAGCACAGTTGTGGATGATATTGAGTTTGCCATATTTCTTCACTGTCTGTGCAATCGCGTTTTTGACACTCTCCTCTTTGGTCACGTCGGTTTCGATGAAGGTCGCATCTCCTCCCGCGGCCCGCACCGATTGTTCGCTCGCCCGCCCAAGTTCTGGTTTGAGTTCAGCAATCACGACTTTCGCGCCTTCGCGAGTAAAGATATGCGCCGCAGCACTAGCGATCCCGGATCCCGCTCCTGTCAGGAATGCCACTTTTCCGTCGAGTCGTCCCATAATCGATCCCTCCTTTTTTCTGTGTTAATCACTCCGACCAAATCACGCGATTTTCTTCGACCAGCAGCCCCATCACTCCATCCGGAGCAATAAACTTCTGACCATCTGGTCGCGCTTCTTCGAGATACACCTGCGACGAAAACGCTCTCTCAAGCGCGGCAGCATCTGAAAACCAGACCTGCGCCACGCCGTCGAAGCGCGGCTCTTGCTGCTCGTAAGAAGACATCAAATTGTGACATTGTAAGTAACGTCGCAGACCAGGCAACTTGCACGCAATCGGACCATGAACATCTTGCCAATAGCGAAAGAACTCCTGCGGGCTCATACCTGGTTTCCGCTTGACGAATGAGAGCCGTTTCACCAGCCGTTCATTTTTTCCTATCGGTGCACCCGCCAGTATCAGGTGGTCTTCCGTGCGAAGTCGCAAAGCCGCCTTGATGTCGACAAAATTCGGTTCATCGAGGTACGCACCTTCTAGATACTCTTTACTTTGGAAGACGGTGGTCGCGGCTTTTTCGTCGTCGACCCAAATCTCGGCAGCACCATCATAGGGTGGTTCTTCACCCGGCGCGGCAAGGACATGACTCTGTACGTAGCGGCGAATACCGGGAATACGTTGCGCCAGTGGCGCATGAATCTCACGCCAGTGGCGTTGGCAGCCCTGACGACTCAAGCCTGGCTTGTGTCGCATCAGGAACATGAGATGGACCATGAGAAATCCCTCCTTTTGGTTGGTTGGACAATAAACGCGTGGGGGCGTATTGCCATACGCCCCCACGTTTATTTGCCTGCACTGTCTCTTACTGCCTGCCGTCCCAACTCACGAGGATACCGCTTGCACCACGGCCTCATATGACTCGGGAGTCACTTCTCCGCGTTCGACAGCATCCAGTTCTTCGCGGACAACACGCAAGACCCGCGCAATGTATTGGCTTCTCCACTGTTCACGCTCCTCTGTTACCGACTCGCTCGCTCGATACGTCTCGACCTCTTGGCGAGCGAAGAGCCCTTTCGTTTCCACAAGTCGCTCAACGGTATCGAGCCGTTCACGCAACACAGAGACTTCGCCAGCAAGCGCCATCACAATCGCCATGAGCTTGTCGACTTGCGGGTCAGCGAAGAACGTCGGCTTCTTCCCTTTGGCTTTTGTTGCCATACCGACGCTCCTCCGTTATTTCACTGCTCCAAAGACAAACCATTCACCACCGCCGCCGAAATCGCCACCTTGGAACAACCCAGTCCGTGAACGCGCCATTCTGAAGGCGCTCGGAATCAAGGTCTGAATGATTTTCTCTTTTGCGAATCCACCATTAGCTGCTAACTCCACCAGGTCCATATCGTGCAACGTTCCCCAGAATGGTTCGTTGTTGTTGTACGTATCCCAATCGAGGATGAAAGCGTCGTACGGCTCCATGCCGTGATACTGCGGCACTTCCACATGCAGCATCATCCCCCCTGGCTTCAATAGACGATGGCATTCACGGACGATGTTACGAATCGCGGCACTGGAGGTTTCATGCAACAAAATGTGAGAAACAATTAAATCGAACGAGGCGTCAGCGAAATTGGTGTGCTCGGCATTCTGCTGTGAGAAATGGAGGCGTTTGCCAAGCGCTTCCGCACGGGCGTGGGCATAGCGCAGCATGGGTGCACCAATTTCAACCGCGTACACGTCAGCCTCTGGATATGTATCAACATAGGGCACTGTGCTGTGCCCGACTGAGCAGCCCATATCGAGAATTTTGTGCGGATGGAAATTCGCATATTGGTGTTTCACATAGGCGGCCAGTGACGCACCGAGGTCATCATTCATCGGCCCCATACGGCCCATAGCATACACGTGTACCGCACGGTCGTAGATCGCTCCCGCAGCGACATCATCGGTCGTCGTCTCTGTATGATACGCACCGGGCTGGCAATGAATATCCACCGCAGTGTGATAGGAGGGGATCACAAGTTGTGGATCAAGCGTCAATGAGCCGAGGGTTTTTCCATTTCCCTTGGCTCGATGAATAAGGTCAGGAAGCTGGCGTTCAACACTTGCAGCCACAGAGTCCCACATCATCTCTTGACTCGTGCGGAGCAACGCACTCCAGGTTTGGTAGTACGGTTCGTCCTTCATAACTCGACGGACATCGTGACGATCTTGTGGCGCGCGTTTGTGCTCACGTTCAAAGCGCGGTTTCGCTCGCTTTTCGTACACCGCTTTGTTGCCAGGAGATACGTTGGTTGCAAGGTGGACTTTGAGACTTTGCACGAAGTTCTGTCGTGCTCGCTCATCGTGGCTCGCCTGGGGCAGCATGTCGTGTTGGGTTTGTTCGTAAATCACAGGAACTCCTTTCGTGTGGTTGCGGATCTCCGCGTACGGTTTTGGCTTCTACACCCGCTCGCGCGTCCGTAGTCCATATTTTTTGATCAAATTATGCAGATGCTGTCTAGTAATACCGAGTTGTTCGGCGGTCCGCTTCGCATTTCCCTGGTATTTTGCCAACATCTCCTCAATATAGGCCTTTTCGAACGCATTGCGGGCATCTTCCAATAGCAGCTCTTCGGACGGAAACGGCACCCGCAGTGATTTCTGATTCACAAGACGGTCGGAAAGGGCTTCTACGGGAATCGGCTGCCCCTGTGGCGTCAGGGCCACCGCGCGATCAACCTCATTTTCCAGTTCGCGGATATTGCCGGGCCATGAGTAAAGCGACAGCATCTCCAGCGCCTTTTTCGTAATGCCGTCTACTTTCTTCTCCTGTTGGATGGAACATTTCCGTACGAAGTGAGACACGAGCAAAGGAACATCTTCGCGACGCTCGCGGAGCGGAGGGACCTCAATCGGAAAGACATTGATACGATAATAGAGATCCTCGCGAAAACGGCGCTGTTGGACCTCATCTGTCAGAGATTTATTCGTCGCTGAGATCAGACGGACATCGACCCGGCGTTCGTGCGTTTCACCAAGCCGACGAATCTTCCCATCTTGCAGCACCCGCAAGAGTTTCACTTGAATATGCAGCGGCGTCTCACCAATTTCATCGAGAAAGATCGTCCCACCATCAGCAACTTCAAAGAGGCCGGGTTTATCTACGCCTGCACCAGAAAAGGAACCTTTCTTGTGGCCAAACAATTCGCTTTCCACTAACTCCTCGGGGATAGCACCACAATTGACCGGGACGAAGCGTTGATCTTTGCGTGGCCCGTTGTAATGTAGCGCTCTCGCCACCAGCTCCTTGCCGGTTCCCGTCTCCCCTTCGACCAGCACCGGAAATGACGGACCGATCGCACTTTCCATTTTGGCAAACAAGTGCGTGGCTGCAGGTCCACTGCCAACGATTTCCGGGAAGCGATCTTGCCGTACCCGTTCTCGCGCCAGCGTGGCCACTTCTTGTTTCAGTTTCGCTTCTGACTGTTTGACTTGCAGGTACAGCCGTGCGTTCTCTATCGCAATCGCGACTGGCCCAATCAGGGCATCCAAGAAATTCAAGTCATCGACATCGAACACACCGGTCAGCTTGTTTCGCAAGCTAATGACACCAATGACGCCATAGCGCGTGCGCAACGGAGCATAGAGCAGGTCGCGGGTCCGCACCCCTATCCGTCGATCAACATCCGGATAAAACCGTTCATCCTTTCCCACATCCGGTACCAAGGTTGATTTGCCATGCTGCACGACCCACCCGGCAATGCCGCGATCAGCAGGAAACGAGACTTCTTTCAGTTGCTCTCCAACTTCGGGATCAATATCACTAATGACGGGAAAGAAGAGTTGTTGGCGCGTTTCATCAAGAAGTAACAACGAGCAATTCTCCGCTCGTAGGGCCTCTTTCGTTTTTTCCATCACCAAGGGGAGCAGTTCGTCCAACTCGATTTGCTCCGAGAACATACGCGTAAGGTCAAACAGCAGGGAGAGTCTTTCGGTACTGGACACTCCACTATTCATGAGCGTCTTTCCTTTCTTGGTTGGTGCCCTTTAACATAGTCGCAAAGTACACACTCCTCAATGTCGAGCAAAACCCTGACGGTCACTCACAAACAGCCAATCTCAGAGCGTGTACAATCCTCTTTTGTCCTTCTCCCTTCTTTGCAGACTTGTCAATCGCTATGACTCGCAATATGGTGAAAAAAGGACGTGGTTTTTCTTTTCGTGCTACAAGAGACGGAAGAATCACCGATAGAGAAAAGTGAACTCAGGTGGGGGATGGACAGCGTAAATCAGCGATACCAACAAGCCTGGCTTTTTTTGCTGGGGCTCATCTTCGGCACGGCGATCTTTTTTTCCTATTCGTGCTATCCGCAACAGCAACGCCCGTTACCGGGAGCCCTCCCCAAAGCAGGGGGAGAACCGACCAGCCTCGAAGCCACCTACCGTACGCTGCTGCAAGGCGAAACGGCAGAGAAACGCCGCGAGTTGTTCCGCATGGGATATCACCTCTTGCAGGAGAAAGACCGACCTGGGGCCCGACTGTTTCTTTCACGCGCGTTAGAAGTCTACCCTCCCCTTGCCGACTATAGCTTATATTTTCTCGGCGTATTGAACCGTGAAGATGGACGGAACGACGAGGCGCGCGCGGCCTTTTTGCGTCTGCTAGAGCAATATGCACAAAGTATCTGGGTCAGTCACGCAACCCTGGAACTTGCCTCAATCGCAGTGGCGGCAAAAGATTGGGACAGTGCCCTTCGTTATGCGCAGGCGGCTCGCGACGGACACAACGTCCGGCCATCCATTAAGAACACCGCTGCCTTAGTTCTCGCTCAAGCGTACGAAGGGCGGGGAGAGAGTGCGACCGCCTATGCTCGCTATCAAGAAGTCCGCCGTACAACGCCTAGTTCACCAGTCGGAAAAATTGCGAAAGAACAGGTCGAGCGGTTACGCGCGCTCGACGCCGAACAATTCGCATTGCGCAGTGAACAAGATTATCTGACAGAAATGCAGCTCTGTGCCAAAGAGCGCGATAGCAAAGGGGTGGAAACGCTCGCTGCACAGTTCAGCGATAATTTTCCGGCCAGTTCACAACAAGTAGAAGTGCTTTCCTTATTGGCAACAACCTACAAAAGTCAGCGACAGAATGCCGACGCCATTCGCGTCTGGCGAGATCTCGCAGACCGCTTCCCTACTACCAGCACTGGCTCGACCGCGCTCTTTCGTGCAGCAACGCTATTATGGAACAACAACCAAGATGACGAAGCGCTTGCCCTGTTCCAACGAATAACGCAAGCCGGTCCTCGCCACGCGCAAGCCGATGATGCCTGGTACGCCATCGGTCGCATTTATCAGGAACGGAAAGACGAGGAGAATGCAATGGCCGCGTTTGATCGCCTGGCCACCCTTTTTCCAGGCACCCAATTGGCTCGCGAAGGGCGCTGGCGACAGGCATGGTTGGCGTATCGGCGCAAAGATTTTGCTGTTGCCGAAACACGTTTCTCCTCGTTAGCACGCTCCGCGGCCAATACAACAGAAGGGGAAAGTGCGCTGTATTGGCAGGCTCGTGCTATTGAACAACAGGGACGTTCCGATCAGGCCACCGAGACCTACCGTCAACTCCTGCGCCGGTACCCAGACAGCTATTACACGGTGTGGGTGGAAAAGCGTTTGGGCGAGACTCCATCGTCGCTGCCAAACGTAGACGATGACATGGATATGTCGCCCCCGCCTATGGCTTCGACGACTGAGAGCCACTACATCAAGAGCCTTGAGTTACGGCAGCTCGGCTTACCGGGATTAGCGCAAAAAGAACTAGACCTCGTCCGAGCCGACTTACCCCAGAACACGACCACCGCGTCTTTTCTCCTGCGCGAATATCCCCAGGTCGAGGGACATCACCGCGCGTTACGCTTTGCCCAAGGGCTCGGCAGTTCACGATGGCGGTACGTGTATCCGCAAGCATACTGGAGCACCGTCAGTGAACATGCTCGGACAAAGCGGCTCGACCCGTACCTGATCCTCTCCATTATGCGCCAGGAAAGTGTCTTCGACCCAGATGCGGTATCGCCAGCCCAAGCGCACGGCTTGATGCAACTTCTCCCATCCACGGCCTCACGCGTAAGCGGCATCACACCGGAAAGCTCCTTGCCGCTGTCTGACCCCGCTTTCAATATCCAGACAGGGGCGTCCTATTTGCGCCAACTCCTGGATCGTTACAACGAAAACGTTGTGCTGGCCGTTGCCGCATACAACGGAGGAGAAGAAGCCGTCGATCGCTGGCTGCGGCGCTATCCCGGCTTAGCGCCTGATGAATTTGCTGAACTGATCAGCTATCGGGAAACACGGAATTACGTCCGGCAAGTACTGAAAAATTATCGTACGTACCTCCGGCTCTACAGTTCCGGCGCCATTCCCGATATTGCCGGATAGCCTCAGCACAATCACTACGGTGCGGGAGACGGGAGTTCCTGGATCTTCCGTCCAAGCACGTGCTCTATGCTTACCTCTAAGTTCCCAACCGGCTGACGAGACGGTGCGGTGAGCACATAGACATGAATCGCCGCGGGGTATCGTTGGCCATTGCGAACGAGATCGTATTGACCGGAGAGGCGCCATGTTTCCGGGTAAGTTTTCGTCATTTCTCGTAACTGCATGTGATGGGCAGAAGTGGTCGCAGGGCTTAAGGAGGTATCAATAACGAGTACCTGCACCGGCAAACGGACAAGAAAATCCATGACTTCTGCCGGAGAGGCAAACCGCTTCTTATACCCGTGACCGAGCCAGTTATCTGCCGCCAGCATCTTACTCGCCCGCAAAACGTAATTGTCGAGTCTCATGACATCGCGTACTCATTTTTGTGCAAAAATCCAAGAAATTCGACGAATTCTTAGTGCGCGATGTTATGAGACCTGACACGTAATGATTCGGGCGTTTGTCACCGAGCGCAACCTCAGCAATAAGCATCCCTTCCCCACGCGGGTCTGACGACACGAGCATGACCGTCTGCTCCCGGTCCTTTGCTTGCACGATGGTTCTCACAACCTCCCCGTACCCGTGCCACTCTTTATCGGCAAACGAGAAACTTGCCCAGATCACTAAGAGTGATGCTACACCGACGATCCCGTTCCGCCACCGCAACGCAAGTCGAAAATGCGCTTCCGCGCGCTGGTAGAGGGCATACGCACCGTCAGCCGTAAACAGGACGACCGCCGGTAAGAGCGGCAACAGATAGCGCAGTTCTAATGCAGACGGCACCAGCACATGAAATGCCCAGGTCCCCACAAACAAACTCGCCAATCCGGCCCACAATGGAGCAACCGCCTCATTACGACACAGCGGAGCAACAACACGATTCCAGACGCCGACCAGCGCCAGGCCACCGACCCATACCCCAGTCATAGAGCTAAAGTGTCGACTGAAAAACGAGAATGCCGTAAAGAAGAATTCGCTATTTATCGACTGATGCCGCAGTCCGTTGCGCATCGCATCCCACATCACGATGTAGAACGGCGCATACACGACCAGCACGAAAGCAGCCGTAAACCACAGACTCGGGTTTTTCACGCAGGCAAAACGACGAGAGAGCACAATGCTGAGGCCAACCACCAAAACCAAGAGCAGACCACTGGCTTTTGTGAGAATAGCGAGGGATGCCAATACCGCAAATAACAGCGCATTACGATATCCATGTTCCCCTTCGAGGTAGCGCCCAAAGGCAAGGGTTGCGAGCCACACACAACCCGTGAGAGGCAGATCGGCCATGACGGCGGAGGTCGATTGCTGAGCAACCGGATGACAAACGAAAATAACAGTCGCCATCACGGCAAAAACTGATGGAACGAACCGACAGGCTACACGGAAAATCGACCATGCTAACACAGCCCCCAAGCCAGCCATGAATAGCAGTAAGGATGGTCGACTCGCTCCCAAGAACAGCATCCATAGTGCTTGCGCGATGTAAAAGAGCGGTGGCCAGTGGCCCAAGGCAATTTTAGGATAGTGAAGATAGTAGACTTCAGCGAAGCGTAGTGGCGATCTCCAGTCGGAGTTCGTCAGGTAGTCATACACCATCAGCCCAGTCACGACGTGGGCCGCCTCGTCAGGATGACTACCGAATTCACCATGATACGCGCCACTCACATATTGTATGAGGACCAACACCCCGAACAAGAGCACGATCATGAGAACATCAGCCATCGCCCATGAGCGGGTTCGACGCGTAAGCGCCTCTACCTTCTGAGGAGACGACTGAGATGTCATTCCTTCTCTCATGACTTGAGCATGACTGCATCGAATGCTACTGAACCAACCTTAATGGCGACAGGGACCGCGGTTTTGCTTTCTCATCACAGGACCCGCAGCAGGGCTGGAGGGAGGGGCAAGTGGAGCAAAAAGGTCGGTGGCGACGGTTCCCGATCGTCGCTTTCAGAACATTAGAGATCCGTTATCGTCGTCGCATACTTAAAATACTCATGAAAAAACTCGACAACAGCGTTTGCACTCCGAGCGCCGTTAGCGTTACTCCTGGCACCACCAAACGCAGGGTTGTCGCATAATCCAACGGCCCCAAAGACACGAGGTGCCACTGGTGTATCGCGGTCAGAAGAAGCCCTCCGCCCACAATGATGGCTCCGACAGCGAGTACCAACCCTTTTTCGAGAGTGGCTATGGCAAAAAATCGCTCGAGTCGCGGATCGGCTGGAAGAAGTCCCTCAGTAATGGCAAAGACTTTCGTAAACAGCGCAAAGAAAATCGCCTGGTAACCAACGAGAATCGCCAGGGTAGAGAACAACAACGTATGACCGTCAAAAACGATGCCTCGCCAGTTCAGTCCAGGAAGAGCGATCATATAGCCAACAATGCCAAGCAGGATCGATAATATCCCAGGGAGGAAGAATAACCAGCGTGGACTGTACATCAAGAAGAAGCGGAGTGTCCTCCAACCATCACGAAATGTCTTCAGGTGCGGAGGATGTGACTTGCGCCCATCGGGATGCAAGGCAATCGGCACTTCCGTAATCTTTTCACGATAAAGGGCGGATTTAATGATCATCTCCGTCGCAAATTCCATCCCCGTGCAGCGCTGGTCGAGGCGTTCATACAGCTCACGCGTAAATCCGCGCAGACCACAGTACACATCATGAATAGAAGCGTAGAACCACTTGCGTGCGATCAGAGAAAAGAGCGGACTCCCTACCCAACGATGCAGGAACGGCATCGCACCGTCTTTCACTACACCTCCACCAGAAGGCAGTCGACAGCCCTGCACTAAGTCATATCCTTCGCGGAGTTTGTAGAGAAACTTCGGAATCTCTGAGAAATCATAACTATCATCGGCATCGCCCATGATGATGTAGGTTCCCCGAGCCGCTGCGATTCCTCCCATCAACGCGTGCCCATACCCGCGTTCAGTGACCAAAATAACCCGTGCCCCCAGATTCTGAGCAATCACCTGCGACCCATCGGTACTGCCATTATCGGCCACGATAATTTCACCCGCGATACCGTGCTCACGTAAGGCGCGCTGCGCTTTGCTGATACAGACTGCCAAAGTATCCGATTCATTGAGACACGGCATGATCACCGACACCTCTATGGGTGCAGGTACATAGGCCATCGACGGTGGTCTATCGATACGCGGATCAAGCGATAGCGAAAGTCCCATCTTCCCTCCGTAGGTCAAGGTACGTACCTTTCTCAACTGGGAATGTGGATTGGAGTAGTGTAGCGGATTTCTCTTCGACTACAAAACCGACAATAAGCAACCAAGACGATACTCGCTCAGCGAGCGGCTTACACACTCCTCCGCTACTGTAAGAGCGTTGCTAGAATTTTGCGTGGCAAGCCGCCAAATGCCCCGTTGGACATCACCAACACAACATCGCCAGCATGGCACTGACGAGTCACAAACTGGCAAATTTCATCAACACTGTGGCCAGCATGGGCGTCTTTGTTGGCTGCCTGTAGATCACTCACCAACTCTGCAGGAGAAAATAAGTCCTCCGCAGCAAGCTGATCCTGAGGCTTCGTAAAGACCGGACCGAGCACCACACGATCAGCAAGCGCAAGCGCGTCCGTCAACGGTTTCTGAAAGACCCGACGACGACAGGTGTTGGAGCGCGGTTCAAATATCGCCCACAGACGCCGCTGCGGATATCGAGAGCGCACCGCTTCTATGGTTGCTGTCACCGCGGTGGGATGATGCGCAAAGTCATCAATAACCGTTACCCCCTGCCCTTCCCCGACAACCTCTTGGCGCCGCGCAACACCAAGAAACGTTGCGAGGCCGGGAGCGATTTCTGTAGCGGAGATGCCTAATTCCGTGCATAACGCAGTCACTCCCAGTGCGTTACGGATATTCATCTTTCCCATCATCGGAATAGCAAATCGACCGATCTCGCGCTGCCGATGCGTTACCGCAAAATGCACCTGCGTACCGTCATCGCGAATGTCTCGTACTTGCCAATGGGCGTCGCTGGCAAAGCCAAATGTCGAAAATGACTGCTGTGAACGTTGCGCCACGTCGAGGGCAGCGGGGAAGTCACCACACACTAACACCGGCGCTCCAGATGGAACAATGGCAAGGAGACGTTGAAACGCGTCCTTTACGTGATCAAGGTCGCGGTAGATATCCGCATGGTCAAATTCAACCGCATTCAACAACACCGCCTGCGGGCGATAATGTAAAAACTTCGGTCCTTTATCAAAAAACGCCGTGTCGTACTCATCTCCCTCGATGACAAAAAATTCGCCGTTCCCCAATCGATAGCCTTGAGAGAAATTTCGCGTGATTCCACCAACCAATAGGCTCGGCTGACGTCCGGCATTTTCCAGCACCCATCCAAGCAGTGAGGTTGAGGTTGTCTTGCCGTGCGTGCCAGCAACCACGAGTGGCCGCTTTCCCTCAAGGAACAAGTCGCCCAATGCTTGCGGAAAGGACTGATACGGAATGTGACTGTCAAGAAGAGCCGCTACTTCTGGGTTCGTCCGCGAGACCGCATTGCCGACAATCACCAAATCTGGTGCCGGGGAAAGATTCTCGCCCCGGTAGCCCTGCATCACTTCGATACCCGCATGCGCAAGGAAATCGCTCATTGGGGGATACACCCCTTGGTCAGAGCCAGTCACGCGGTAGCCCCGCTCTTTCAACATCGCCGCAAATGTCGCCATAGCAACACCGCCGACTGCGATGACGTGAATATGAGAGCCCGTCGGAAGGATTAGAGATTTGACATTTGAGATTTGGGGTTCAGCGTGCATTGTATTTTTGTACCTTTTGTTTTTCTTTTTCCCTGAAGCCGATAGCGTGCGGCCTGTCGCCTGTTCTTCTTCCCTATCGCCTTCACCCTGAAGCCGATAGTCTTTCTCTCTTCACTACTGGGTGCAGATTCCTAATGACTTTTCCCCCGTATCCCCCGCATGACCGCATTATGCAGGGCCGGACGAAACGCTTGAATTTTGTCATTATCACGGCGAGGGTGCACTCGATTACTGAGAATGATGACATGCACCTGCTGGTCAAGATCGATCCACAGAGACGTGCCAGTAAAGCCCAAATGTCCAACAGAATGTGAGGAAAAATACTCTCCAGCGCTCGAATTTTGCGCTGACGGAGAATCCCATCCAAGGCACCAAGTCGAGCCAGGGACAATCGCGGCTCGCGTCCAGAACTCCTGCACAAGCTGTTGCGGAAGAAAGGGATGCTTCCCGTGGTAGCAGGCGATTAACATAGTCACGAGCCGATCAACATCATCCACCGTACCAAAGAGTCCGGCATGCCCAGCCACTCCTCCCATGGCATAACAGTTGTCGTCGTGCACTTCCGCGCACAGGACGCGCTGGCGCCAGGGGCACCGTTCTGTCGGGGCATAGTGTTCTATCACAGGCTGTAACTTGCGTCGCCGCACAGTTTCGAGATTGATGAATGAGAGAGACGAGAGCCCAAGCGGTTGATAGATCTTCTCTTGGCAGTATTGATCCAACCCCACGCTGGTCAGTTCTTCAATCGTTGCCCCGAGCAACATAAAACCAAGATCGCTGTACACCGCGCGTTCCCCTGGCACAGCCTCCAATTTTTCTCGGTGGAGTTGGGTATAAACAAAGTCCCGCGCGCTTCGTGTCCCCAGGAAGCCAACTTTGCCGTCGCGCGTCTCTCGGGTAGCGATTTCACGATAATATGGCCGCCACGCCGGTAGGCCGGAGGAATGGGACAACAAGTGACGAAAGGTGATATGCGACTTCCCTTGCACTCCGAAATTTGGGAAAAATCGGGTCACGCGATCATCCAATCGCAGGATCTTTTCCTTCACCAATACCATCACGGCAACGGTGGTCGCTAACGGCTTCGTCAATGACGCTAGGTCAAAGCTTGTCTGTTCGCTCAGCTGCGATAACTGCGGGTCGACACTACGAAAACCAACGGCTCGACGGTAGACGATTTCTCCAGCGGACCTGACAAGTACCACGGCTCCGGGAAAAACCTCCCGCTCAACGGCTGCCACCAGTTCCTGATCAACAGGAGAGAAGTCCATGAGTTGTGCTCATTCAACTGCAGGTTCAAGAAACGAGAGCGTACAAAGATGCGTATCCAGGCGAACCTGGGTTCCTAAGGGCAACGTCAGGTTCTCCCCCTCATGCCCCGCTGGCAAACCAAAGCCGACAGGATACGCATAATCTGCAAAGACTTCATCAATCACAGACAACAGCAACGTCGGATCATCAGTTTCCCCACGACAACTCTTCATCTCCCCGAAGATCACCCCGACAAGATGTTCCAGTTTCCCAGCTTGCTTCAGTTGCGTTAGCATCCGATCAATCCGATACGGCTTTTCCCCAATATCCTCGATAAACAGTATCGCGTCGCGCGTATCCAAAGCAAATGGGGTCCCAAGGGTCGCGACTAACACCGAGAGACACCCACCGATGAGCATCCCGGTGCTGGTACCGGCACGCAGCGAGATCGGGAAATTCAACGAAGGTTCGCCGAAACCGGTTGTGAGGAGACCCAACAAATGCGCCTGCGAACGTGGGGTTAAACCATCAGCGAATTCGCCGGCAACGACCGGACCATGAAAGCAGACCATTCCGGCCTGTTGAACAAAAACATTCAAGAGCAACGTCACATCACTGAAACCGAGGAAGATCTTGGGAGGCCGTGGCAGAGCTGACAGGTCCAGTAAGGGAAGAAGCCGGCCAGAACCATAGCCCGCTCGTGAACAGAAAATCGCCCGGATATAGGGGTCATGGAACATCCCTGTCAGTTCGGCAGCTCGATCCTGGTCAGTCCCAGCAAGGTATCGATGTCGGTCGAGTACATGCTCGCCGAGGCGTACCCCAAAACCAAGCTGCTCAAGGGTATAGCTGCCGCGACGGAGCTTTTCTTCATTGACCGCAGCGGCAGGCGAGACAACGCCGATGACATCACCAGAATGCAAACGAGGCGGTTTACGCATCTGCCCCTCTCCTCTGCCCCTCTCCGAGGGAACAGGTTACAGAGGACAGGGGACAGATGGGGTCACAGGTGACAGCGCATAGGTGAGAGTGAAAAAAAGGCATGAACAATATCACGATAGTTTTTCTTCTTCCTGTTCCCTATAACCTGTCCCTGTTCCCTAAACAGCGCCAAATAACCGCTTCTTATCAGTAGCAACTTGCGCTTCATACTTACGCTCCACCAGCGCTGTTGGGACATAGAGCGGTTCAAGCCGCCTACGCAAATCCCAGACCTGTTCACAAGCTGTCACTAAATGAGCGAATTGCTCAGGGAACAGCCCTTGAAACCCATCAGACTTGGCAATCAGCGGGTTCGGATGCACTTCGACCAGAACCACCGAGGCTCCCGCCATAATTCCCGCGAGTGTCATCGGATGCACGAGATCGCGGATACCGGTTCCGTGTGAAGCATCAATCGCTACCGGTAAACAGGATAACTGGTAAAAGAACGCCGCAATGCTGCCGAGATCAAGGGTGTTACGGGTATATTTGTTGGGTGTCGCGATGCCACGTTCGCAAAGAATGACGTTCTCTTTTCCACCTGACATCACTCGCTCAACCCAAAGCAAGTAGGCTTCAGTATCAAGAGAATTGCCCCGTTTGTGAATCACCGGAAGTGCCGTATCACGCAAGCGGTTCAACAAGGCCTGATTCTTGGAGTTCGGTTCCCCAACTTGAATACAATCGACTCCCATATCCTCGTAGATAGAGACATCATTGGCATCGAGGACTTCCACCACCGTCGGCAAGCTGAACTCTCGGCCTGCTTTGACAATCAGTTTGAGGCCATTGCGCAATGCTTCTTCAGAGCTCGAACCGATTCCTTCCCAGCCGCTGTAGGGACTCGATCGATACTTCACCACTCCACCACGCAACGCTTTTGCTCCCGCTTCTTTCACCAAGCGCGCCGCTTCCATGATCTGCGGCTCACTTTCCACCGAGCACGGGCCCGCAATCACGGTGAGTTCGTCACCACCAACTTCTACATTACCAATACGGACCGTACGGTGAATGAGGTTGCCAGGCTCACCTTTTTGCGCCACGCGTTTGTATGACCGTGAGATGGGAATCAAAGCATCAACGCCTCCCATCTCCTGCACCTCGCCGATGGGTAGGCGTGTAATATCACCGTAGACACCAATCAAGGTGATTTCTTCGCCGACCATTTTTCCGGTCTTATACCCCCATTCATGCAATCTACTTTCTACTGCGGCGACTTCGTCTGGCGTCGCCCGCTTCGTCATTTTGACAATCATAAGAGAAACCTCCACAAAGTCTGAGGATTATCAGCGAGCAACAACAACGATAAAAATGTAGAGTAACCGCGCAATGTGCCCCCTAGGGGGCAAAATAGAAGGCGAATGCCAGAGCCAAAGAGAAAGTATACGCGCGGGCAGTCATGAGGCTTTTATCTGTAGCGTGCCTCTTTGGGAGCTGTCAATAGAGAAAGTGGAAAATCTGGGTCCCTTGCATAGCACGGGTCAGTTATGAAAGACAAAGAAGACTTTCGAAGGAGCGAGAAGATTCCATTATGGCTGAAACTCAACAACGGTTTTCCCTCATTACTGAAGAAGGCTTGGACAGTCTGCGTCGCCTTATCGGTGTGCCGATCGAAGATTCGCTAGAACCGTGGTGCTACGAGGCCACACGCGACAACATTCGCCATTACGCACATGGCATTGGCGATGATAACCCACTGTGGTGTGACCCCGCATATGCAGCCACAACCAAATATGGCAAGGTCGTTGCACCGCCGTCATTTGTCTTCCCTTTGAACCGCATTCTCAGTGGCTATGTCGGCGGCTTGCCTGGCGTGCATGCCATGTGGGCCGGAGCCAATCTCACCTGGCATAAACCGATGCTGCGGGGTGACGAGTTTACAACGAAAGCGTGGTTAAAAGATTTGGTCGAACATCAGACACGCTTCGCGGGTCGCGCAATTCAACAGATTTATCACGTCGATTATTATAATCAGAACAACGAGTTAGTTGCCGGTGGCGACAGTTGGTGCTTCCGCACCGAACGTGACACTGCTCGTGAACGTGGGACCAAGTATACCGAAACCAAACAAAAGGATCCGGTCTCCTATTCACGCGATGATCTCGGCAGGATTTTCGCCAGGTATGCAGAAGAGAAAGTCCGCGGTGCTACCCCTCGTTATATTGAGGATGTGAAAGTCGGCGACAAACTGCCAACCATGGTCAAAGGCCCGATGACCGTCACTGGGTTCATCGCCTATGCCCAAGGCTGGGGCGGCTTATATATCCGCGCCAATCGACTGGCGTGGAAACAACTGCAGAAGCATCCTGGCCTCGGGATTCCCAACAAGTTCGGCATTCTTGACGTTCCTGAACGGGTCCACTGGGATGACGATCTTGCCGCGCAAGTTGGGACACCAGCAGCCTACGATTACGGACCAGAACGGACATCCTGGATGACTCATCACCTCACAGATTGGATGGGCGATGAGGGATTCCTCCGCCACCTTTCTGCAGAGATTCGGCGCCATAATCCCGTTGGCGATACACTCTACATTAACGGCGAAGTGACACGGGTCTTCCAAGAAGAGGGTGCACACTACGTTGAAGTCTCCCAAACTGCGCATCAGCAAGATGGGGAACTTTCCGTACGTGCGAAAGGAATCGTACGGTTACCGTCAAGGTCGTAAAGAAAAGTGCTTTGGGAAGCTGCGGCCTTTCGCGTCTGCCATGCTGAGCGGAGCGAAGAGTCTCTCTGCGAGACCCTGCGTTCCACTCAGGGTGACAGGCTGAGTGTCCCAGTCTTTCATGGACTGATTGAGTAACCCAGATGGAACAGCGTGAAATCTGCGATTGCTACTGATAGACCCCCTCCGTAATCACATACCCGCTTGCCGTTTCCACAAACGCGTTGATCTGTGCGGCCTGCCACATTGCATCTTTCCCCAACTCGTTTGCCATCAGTTCAGCCACCCGCGGCGCCATCGCCATAGCTGCACGAGCATTCAGGAACAATGCTCGCAAGCGCCGGGCTAGAACATCTTCGACAGTACGAGCCATCTCATAGCGCGTCGCCCAGACCACTTCAGCTCCACAATATGGCAGTGCAGGATGTAGCGGTGTGGCCAAAGCGGGAGCAGTGCGCATCAAATCGCGAATCGCCGGGGCATCCGCGCCATACACTGCGAGTGAAGCGAATTTGTCCGCATGCTGATGAAAACCGTGAATATTGAGCGTGGGAGTCACGCAGGGTTTCTCTGGTAATCGTGCGAGGATGGCCGCCTGATTTACGCAGTCCTCAGCCATATTGCGGTAGGTAGTCCATTTTCCGCCAGCAATGGTCAGCAAGCCATTTTGGTCAATGTGAATTGTGTGATCGCGCGACAGCGTCGCCGTATTGGCGCCAGTGCCTGTCCCAACAAGGGGACGAATGCCAACAAAGACACTGAGGACATCACTCCGTGTAGGCCGCTTCTCCAAATACTGTGCTGCGGTATCGAGGATAAACTCAACTTCTTGTGCAGTTGGTCGGGGTTCCAGGGAAGGAGTTGGAATCGGCGTATCCGTCGTCCCCACGAGCGTATGCTCATGCCAGGGAATAGCAAACATTACCCGCCCGTCACTGGTATGTGGCACCATAATCGCGTCATCACCCGGCAGAAACGAGCGATCGAACACCAAATGAATCCCCTGACTCGGGGCGATGAGCGGTGGAACTTGAGCATCAGCCATCCGCCGTACGTTGTCAGAAAATGCCCCGCTAGCATTGATGATCACTCGCGCCGACGCCCAGAATGACTGTTGGCTTTCGACGTCTGTCGCCTTCACTCCATCAAGAAACCCGTTACTATCGCGGGAAAATTCCGACACCTGCGCGTAGTTCACCAGTGTTGCACTTTGCTCAGCGGCAGTAGCGACGAGATTAATCAATAATCGTGCATCATCAAATTGACCATCATAGTAGATAACACCACCACGGAGTCCCTCAGTCTTCAAGGTCGGCAGTCGTTCGAGTGTCTCACTGCGCGATAAGATCTGGGACGAACCGAAGCCGTACTTCCCGGCGAGAAGATTATAGACCTTGAGACCTAACCCATAGAATGGTGCTTCCCACCACTCATAGTTTGGCACGACGAAACCAAGATCATGCACCAGGTGTGGAGCGTTCTGTCGAAGAAGTCCGCGCTCTTTCAATGCCTCGATAACAAGAGAAATGTTCCCTTGCTCAAGGTAACGCACCCCACCGTGGACCAATTTCGTACTGCGACTTGACGTCCCTTTCCCAAAATCGCTTTGCGCTAACAGTAGTACCTCATAGCCACGTGAGGCAGCATCGACGGCGACACCAACGCCGGTTGCACCTCCGCCAATGATGAGGATGTCCCACGGCTCACGTCGATCCAGCACGCGGTTCACCATTTCCGCCCGATTCATGTGTGGGTGTTTCTCATTCTTTCTTCACTCGCGACTAGCAGTGAACACTTCTCTATTCGGATCAGCTAAGAGACCAATTGCCTTTATCTACTATGGTTCGCATTGATCCTCTCTAGTGTCAACAAAAATTACATACTGTTATCCCGACTTGACACCTGCAATAACCCCTTAGTCTTTTTACGCTTTTTGTCATAAAGGGCACCTGTAAAGAAGCAACAGCAAAGCGGATTTTCCAGTTTCTTACGCCGCTCTCTCTTTTCCATATCACAAGCCGTGCAATTTCAATGGGTTCTCAAATAGCCACATTTGGCGCGGAGATTGCTCTCCCTATGAGAAGAGATAGCAATCTAACTTTTTTCAGGGGGTGGATATGGATTCGATTCTGTATTGGAATGATGTGGCACTTGAAGCCAACCGCGTGAGCCACACCAACGGCAAAGGCGAACAAACCGGCCCGACACTCAGTTCGCGCGCGTTAGCGATGGTCCATTTAGCGATGTACGATGCGTATGCTGGTATCACGAATGATGCAGTCAACTTTCCTCCGTACTTAACTACCCTCAATCCACCTGCACCAGGAGCATCAATCGCTGCAGCAGTCGCCGCCGCTGCCCATGCCACGTTGTCCAAGTTGTTCCCGAGTCAGAAAGCATTTTTCGATCTCAAGCACACACAGGCAGGCTTACAAGAGCCAGGCTTGCACGACGGTCATGCTTTTGGGCTTCACGTCGCACAGACACTCTGGGACGATCGCAAGGATGATCCGGACGCAAGCGATGCGGGGCATGCGCCATCTATGGCGCACGGTGACCATCGCCCCGACCCAGATAATCCAGATCAGGGGTATCATGCACCATTCTACGGTGCCAACGCCAAGTGCTTTGCTGTCACTGCGCGGCACGGCCTCCTTCCTCCACCACGTCAAGGCAATGAATATACGAAAGCCTTACGAGAAGTACGCGGGAAAGGGATCGCTCCTGAGTTGATGGGGACGTTACCTTCAGGCATTAAAGCGCGCACGGTCGATGAGACAGTGCGCGGTGTGTATTGGGGATACGATGGAGCAGCAGAGTTGGGAACTCCTCCACGTTTATACAACCAGATTGTCCGTACGGTCGCCGACGCGCAGAACAACAACGAAGGGCAAAATGCACGACTCTTCGCGCTCGTGAACGCGGCAATGGCCGATGCCGGAATCTTGGCGTGGGAACAGAAATATATTCACAACTTGTGGCGTCCCGTCGTCGGTATTCGCGAGCATGACGACTCTATGGGCCCCGCGGGAACTGGAAACAACGACATTTCGAACAACTGTGATCCCGGATGGTTACCGTTTGGCGCGCCGAGCACCAATTCGACCAAGAAAAATTTCACCCCACCATTCCCTGCGTATCCGTCTGGACACGCGACGTTCGGTGCCGCCGCACTCCAGATGACACGGTTATTCTATAACATTAACAACCGTGGCCCAGACGACGATCTGTTTGAAGATCTGACGTTTGTCTCTGACGAGATGAACGGTATTAGCAAAGACAACAAAGGGACCGTGCGTCCAAGACATGTCCGCAATTTCCCCAATGGCCTCTGGCAAATGATCGAAGAGAACGGTCGCAGCCGGGTTGATTTGGGCGTGCACTGGGTCTTCGACGCGTTCGCGGTTGATAACAGCGGCAACATGGACCTCACCCGCAACATCGGCGGAGTGCCACTCGGTCTCAATATCGCCGAAAACATCTTTACTACCGGTGGCGGAAAGGGACCAAAGAAGTCGATAGTGTAAGCGAAGACAAACGTCTCTCCTCGTCTCTCCTTACCCCCTCCTGAGAGACAAAACGGGGCTTGATTGTTCAAGCCCCGTTCTCGATGTGCTCACAGATCCCTCTCCCGAAGGGAGAAGGAATAGGACAATTAGTGATTTTTACCCACGTCCATGACGGAGGAGTTTGCCAGGAATGGAGTTGGTGCATTTGCCATCTTCGAAGGTCACATCACCATTGACCATGATCCAGCGATAACCTTCGGCGTATTGCACGCGGCGCCATTCGCCTGCCGGGAAATCATGGACAACCGCCATCTTCTCCGGAGTCACCTTCAAATTATCTAAGTCGTAGACTACCACATCCGCGGGCGCGCCTTGTTTCAACACACCACGATCTTGGAAACCTGCGCACTTGGCTGGTAACGCGCTTAACCGATAGTGCGCTTCTTCGAGGCTCATGAAGCCAGCATCACGCACCATCCAGGTCAACATATCAGTCGGATAGGTGCCCAGCGTAGTAAACTTGGTGTGTGCACCACCGTCTGACACCCCAGGAATGCTGTACTCTGAGGACATCAGCTCTGCAGCAAAGTCCTCGCGCATATTGCGGGCTGGAGTGATGAATTCTGTCTTCATGTCATCGGCAATCGCCAAATCGATCATGGCATCGATTGGGTGTTTGTTCTCTTTCTGAGCGATCTGCTCGACTGTCATACCGACATATTTCTGAAATTCTGGCTTTTGCACCGACTCAATGGTGAAGTCTTTGATCGAGCCAGTCACGATCGGGGTGTGACCACCATCGTACTCTGCCCGCAGCGCCTGACGGAGGGCGGGATTCTTGAACTTCGCCAGCCGTTCGGTCGGCGTGCCCATCGTCACTTCGCGCCATACGTCACTGCCATCAAACAGGTTCCAATCCGCATAAGTGAGGACGAAGCCTTGGCGAAGGGTCCCACACTGGTTGTAGATCTTGCGGCCTTCTTTATTGGTCTTTTCGATCCAGCGCATCGTACGGCGATGCAGACTCGGACGGTCGTCACGCACGGCAGTCGCGTTGAACAGGATCGGTCGGCCTGAGACTTCGGCCAACTGATCATAGAAGCGCATATCTTTCTCAAAGTTCTCACTTGCCTGCGTCAGTTGGATGAAGCCTTCTTTGCGTTTCGCGAGCACTTCGGCCAGTGCCAGCATATCCTCGTCAGCCATCGTATCGGTGACCATTGGCGTGCCATCGTAGTCACGTTGCACCGAGATGAATCCGTTGCCGAGACGCTGGGCTGAAAATCCGCAACCGCCCGCATCCATCGCTTCGTTGAGGATACGACACATCTCTTCTTTTTCTTTGGCATTGGCAGGACGGCTCTTCGCCGCTTCGAGCCCCATGACCCAAATCATGATGGGCGCGATGGGGACATAACTCAGGACGTTCACGCCTTTGGGCGTCTTATCGAGGAAGTTGAGCCAATCAGGGAACGTGACCCAATCCCACTTCATCCCAGCTTTCATTGACTCAAACGGAATCGCTTCAACACGGGACATCGTCAACATCGCGCGGTCACGCAGCTCCGGTTTACATGGAGCAAAACCAAACCCGCAGTTACCCAGCACCAACGAGGTCACACCGTGCCAGCTGCCAATCGTGCAGTACGGGTCCCAGTTAATCTGGGCGTCGTAATGAGTATGAAGATCGATGAATCCCGGAACGACATACAGTCCGTTCGCGTCGATGACCTTCTTGGCATCATAGGCTTTGAGCTTGCCCATCTCGGCAATTTTGCCATCCTTAATCCCAACGTCGCCAGCGTAACGCGGAGTCCGCGTTCCATCAACGATCGTTCCACCTTTAATGATCGTGTCAAATGTTGGCATCGTGCGCCTCCTTATTGGGTTTCCGGTTACTAAAATGAACGTTTGTTCAGGCCTGTATTGACCATGCCACAGGACTTACACCGAGTCCAGGGTCTAGCGTCAAAGCAAGTCCAAAGCCCAAGGTCTCATGTCCAAAGGATACGTTTCTCGTCTCAGGTTTCACGTTTCACGCAACACGTTCCATGTCTTCCCTACAACCCATAGTCTGAAGCCTATAGCCTCTCTTTAGAATTGAAATATCACACTCAAAATCGTCTCATGGCGGCTGTCGCGGGAACGGCCAAAACGATCACCGATCGACCACGGACCTTCGTAGGACTTCCCCCAGTAGAAATCTTGTGTCAAGCGTATGATCAAATGATTCGAGAACAGATAGTCCATCGACAACCGGTTATATCCCGCCGTGGCCTTGGGGTCATAAGCAACAACAAAGAGGGGTTGCCACAATCCGCCTGGGCCATAGCTGGTAGAGGCGGAAAAGGTCATAACAAATTCGTTCTGCGTGATACGATCGGTGTTCACGCTGGTGAAGCGGTCGGGGATGATACGGTCATCGATAATCGCTCGCCGCACTGACGATGCCCCACGATAGAATCGGTTGTAATCAAGGTAATGGCGCCAAAAGAACTGCCCAGAGAGGAAGAACGTACGGATCTTATTCAGTGGACGAATCCAGGTCGGTCGATCAAATGCCAACATCACCACCGTGCGATTCGCCGTCTCAAAGCGATTGCTATCGGGGTCGAAGCGCGAGGGTAATGGACCGGCAAATCGTCCTAAGCGGACCGGGACGCCAGTCGCAAGCGCGGCTTCGACACGAAAGACTGACTGGGTATATTTTTCTTCTGAATAGTTCGCAGCAAAGCCAACCACATGAGCCCGTGCATTGACGAGGTTAATCGTCGAATTGAAGGTCCCTACCGCACCAGAGGGCGTCAGACCATCGACACGGCTCGATAAGTCTGGCCGTACCTTCACTCCGGTATCACCAAAAGTGAAAAAGTAATTAAAACTGAAATCGATCCCGCGCCAGATCCCTTTGAAGCGCACCCCACCCTGGCTGCTCTCCAGTCCCCTGTCAGGCTTGCGATCGCGAACGGTCACGCGCAAATCGTACAACTGATTGTTAATAATCGCTGAATTCGCAACCGCACGCAGGCCGCCCCCAATGAACGCCCACGGCCGGCGCGGGTCGGTCGTGGTTTTCCCTCGCTGAAAGTCCCACGGAATCCACACCGCCTCAACGAAAGACTCTTCGAGAGGTCCAGCTTTCCCGATGTCGTAAATGGCGCGCACCATCCACAACGGGATACGAATGTCTTCCCACGATTCACGACTCCAGTGCCACCGCAAATCCAATGGATTGATGACATCCAGTGCGCGAAAATTGTCCGTCTCTCCCCACACAATCTGCTGACGCCCAACACGGAGCGAGAACGGCGGAAGCGCAGTATCGAGGTAGACCTCGCGCAATTTATACTCGAACTTCCGCTTTATTTTTTCTTGCTGGGTAAACTTATCGCTATAGGCATCGCCGATATCATACAGCGAGTCATACACGCCACGTCCAATCACAGTGAGAGAGGCATCTTCAAAGGGTCCAGTCGGCAGCCACCCGAACGCCCTGCCCTCTTGCAGGAAGTGATATTTTGCTTCGACTTGCGCGGTATTGCGCTGCAGAATGAATTTGGCGCCTTGAAATTTCGGCGTCCGAAGGATGTTCTGCGCCTGGACAAACCCTTCGATTTCCAAATCTGGTCGCAGCGCAATGATACTCCACGATCGACTTGGGAGGAGGAACACAGACACGCATACGACAAGAAAAATAAGGCCTGCAATACTGTGACAGCCAGCCTGGCCGTGATAAGCCGAGCTTCACCGACGCTTCTGACACGCATAAACAGATAGATCACACGTCGTCAACATGAATACTCCCTCTTCAGCAGTAAAGAACACGGAAATATGTACGCAGGGGAACCGTTGTCCAGGTTTTGCCCCTTTGCCCCTTGCTCCTCTGCCGTGAGCTTAGCAGTGCCCACGAACCCTTTGCTGTACCGCGGAGAACGGTTTGACGCCTCCACAAGTCAAATCGCGCCTCCCCCTATGACTGCACGAAAAACTCACATGCAGTGTTCGCGCATTGATGGCGATCGCACTCTGGAGAACGCGGACGTCACAGTCAGTCTGAGGAGAACGATTGTGTAATAAGGAAGGAACGAATTGCAGCGTTTCCCGGGTATCGCACTCAAGGGAACTTCGTGGGATTGGTCGATGCTGCACATCCCAATTGTATTGAGTTTTGTCGCGCTTCCCGGCGGCGGCGCGACTCTCTGAAGCAAACCACATACTGCCCGACATTATTACAACCAGCACGATTCCGATTCGCCAAGAAGGTATCCGCCAGCGCGCACGCCGCAGCCGGGCGGCTCTCTCTAGGAACTCCATTACGTCCAACTCCTCTCGGATCGCGAAATTTCCCCTTCGACTCTCTAGTCTTAATGTGAGACTGAACAGTTAGCAACTTTGCTTTCGCGAGGAAAGCCCTCTTGCGGGGATGGTCGGTCCTTCGTCGGCGGCATGTCACCGTACAGCACGCTCGTCCTGCGGCGGAGCGATAGACAACCGAGACCGGCCTTCACCAACCAGCAAAAGCTTCGAAAGCAAAGTTTTTACATAGGAAGGACGAAAATGGCGAAGCAGGCGCATATTTTCCGGAGAAGGAGTCGCGTGCTGCTTTCTATTAGCGATGTGGATTGCAGGCTCCGGCGCTGGTTTTTCCCCTCCTGCAACCTTCGGATCAAGTCTTTTTCCTGATCCCTGTTTGCGTTGGCCAACCCCACCCCTACGCTTCAACATGACATATGCCCTTCTGCTAACCTCAAATACCGGTCGAACTTCGTTGTCGTCGCCCCTCTTGAGCCATCATCAAGGGCAACGACTTCTTGACGAACGAAGAGCGGCAAGTTCACCCAGTCTTTGGTCGCAAATAGGACAACAGCCAACGTTCCGTTAAGAGGGATGGCCTCCGTCTCGACACCGAGCAATCAGTATGAAAGAGGCGAAAATCGACTGCCTGTGGTGGGATAATAAGATCTTGCACTGCCCACGCCCCCCTTACAAAAATTACCGAGTCAGACTGCAGAGGCAGCAGACAGCCGAAAAACGCGGTTACTCAACTACGGAAAGTAACCAAACACGTTGTCGCTGGCTCTGAGCTATGGGGAGTTCCTTTCGCATACTTTTTTAAGGTTTTCTACTCCAGGTAGGACTGGAGGGGGCCCTTGTCAGCGTTTTACCGATATGCACTCCTCCTTAACCACCTGACTTCGCTCTACTTCTTCCCTATTCCGGCGTGAAAAAATAATAATTCCGGGTCAGGACTTCCCTGAGGAGAGAGAACTTTGGCAGTCGACAATCCCGGTCTCGGAGATGACAGCATGGACCCGTTCATCCGTAGCATCAGTCGGAACCTGTAGGACAACTTGGCAGTCAAAAGCTAAAGCAACACGAATCGCATGAGCGAGCGGACCGCGAAAGGCACGGTCATAATACCCTTTGCCTCGACCGAGACGCCTCCCTAGTCGGTCAAATCCAACTCCTGGAGTAAGCACAATGTCCGTTGGCTGTAATTGCGGGAGCAGATCATTCCCCGGTGGGGTTGGGATATTGAACGTGCCAGGAACGAGGGGTTCGTTAGGAAAGCGGCGGACAAACTCCAGATCTGTACGATCGGCGGTGATGCGAGGATAGTACACCGCTTTTCCGCAGGACTCCGCTTCCTGCCAGATCGCCTCGGTCTGTACTTCGTCAGCTTCAGCGCTATACAGCACTACGGTGTGAGCGTGAAGGAAGGGGCGGAATGTTTGCAGATGAGCAAATATCCGTTGGCTTTTTTCGGTCACTTCTTGTGCCGTAAGGCGGCGGCGTTGTTGCAGCAGCAAAGAGCGAAGATGAGACTTTTCCGATTGCATATGAAGTGCGGTTCCACACGGCCCTTCAATTCTCCAGCTCTCCGACTCTCCGTTTCCTTGTCCTGTTATCCTCTTCCTCGGTTTCCTAAATCGACCCATGAAAGATTGACACGCTCCCGCTGTCACCCTGAGTGAAACGAAGGGTTTCTCGGAGAGATTCTGAGCGTAGCGCAAAATGACATGGCTCGGCGTCTGTCTTGTACAATGTACGAATGTTCTCAGGTCTGATTTAGTTATCCTTTTGTTTTTTCCGGCAACGTAAACGTCGCCTCGCCGGTAAGAATCTTTTCGCCTTTTTGATTCTGCTGCCAGATTTGGCAATCGATCCGAGGTTCGCCGTTCTCACGGTATTTTCGGGTGACCGTCCCGCCACACGTCAAGAGATCACCAGGGAAGACATTGGCCGCAAATCGCAGCTTCGTTTTGCGCAAGTCCCACGGTCGATGCAACCAGTCTGTGAGAAAGCGATAGAGAAAAGTTTCGTTCAAGGGACCTTGCTGCACCACGTCCGGCATACCGCGCTCGTGTGCATAGCCACGATCAAGATGAAGAGGGTTCGTATCCCGCAGGATGATAGCAATGGGAATATACTTGTAGCGGTCCATTGGTCCATAGGTCGCACTCGGAATCGCCATCCCTTCCTGCATCTCGTCAAAATACATCTTTGTCCGTGTATCCATCACACATCCCCAGTTTGGCGGGTCTCCTGTGTTCTTATTTGAAGATGATATACGACTGTGCCCCACGAATCGCGGGTGCTCCATGTTCATCACTCACGATGAATTTGACCTGAATCACATCAAACGGACGCTTTCCCTGTTTCTCATACACATCAGAGACTGCACTGTGTACAGTCAACGTCTCACCCACGTGGATCGGTCGGAGATATTCAAGTTCCTGTTCCCCGAACATCGCAGTTCCCGTTGCGTAATCAAAATAGAAATCTTCTTTCCAATCGAACGCCCGGAGTAACCCGATAATCGAAATATATGGCGCATACGACGGAGGGATGACACGCCGCGCATATCCAGCCGCCTTGGCCCCGGCATCAGTCGCAAAGGCCGGGTGGTCTTCTTCCGCGACCGGCAAATAATCCTTGATGTCGTCTTCACTGATACGATACTGCACTTCACGCAGGACTTTGCCAATGATAGTTTTGCGATCTGGGGTCATAGGTATCTTCTCAGAAGTGAAGCAATCTTTTTCTTGTAGCGTGCGCTCTGCGCACGGATATAGCGGTCGTCCCCCCTCTCCAGTCATGGAGAGGGGCTAGGGCAGTCCCCGCACGCACGGCCAGCATTCTTACTTGCCAAACGCCTTGGTCACGAGTTCCGTATCCAGATATTCTGTCACTTGCTGTACCTTACCATTCACGAGACGAAACACCTGGCAGTAGGTGTTGTTATAGGTTCCACCAGCCTTGGTGTTCGATTTCCCCCGTGCTTGCATCGCCACGAAATCGCCTTCAGCAATGAAATTGTCTGGCGTGATGGCCAGTCCACCTTCAAGCTGCGCAGACAAAGGACCAAGGACTTTGCTGACTAACTCTTGTTTCCCTTTGCAGGTGCCAGAATACTTGGTCGTACCAATAATGGTGAACTCTACATCATCAGCCATATTGCTCATGAATGCTTGCGCGTTGCCTTTCGATAGTTCGGCAAACATATCTTGAATGAGTTTCTTATTTTCTGCTGCTCCCATGAGAGATACCTCCTTTGGTCATTTTGCGAACGTATGGAACTTTGAGGTTGACTGTATGCCTCCTCTTTCGATGCAGTCAAGGCATCCGGCGCTTATGGGGTAGTTCGGTTTGAATCTGTTTTGTAGGGGCACCCCTATGTGGGTGTCCTCTTCCTGAGCGACCACACAGGGTCGCCCCCTCCCTTCTCGACGACTTGTCACCAGCGAAGAGACGCACCCAAGGCCTTCAGCCACAGCCTATCCTACTTCGCCACCGCCGCCACATTGGCGCCAATCGCTGCCTGTGCAGCTTTGATTTGTTTCTCTCGCTTGACTCGTTTCTCATAGATTACGATCGGAATCAGAATGAACGCGGTAATGACCGCACCGACAGCGAGGCTCGCAAACCCCCACCAGAACGTGCCGGTACGATCGTACGCATAACCCATCAATAACGGTCCGAGAATTCCACCCGTGCCACCACACACCCCAGAAAAAATCGCTACCGCCACACCAAGGACTTCGGCTGGCAACAAATCAAAAAGTAAAATGATGGCGCTGTTCACCGCAGCCGCATTGACAAAGAGCGCAAGGCTCATCCAGAAAATCACGTGCGAGACATCATGACTCATGACCAACCCCATAATCGCCGGTCCGGTCACAACACTGGCAACGAGCGCCACCAGGCCTCGACTGCCCAAGCGATCACCGAGATATCCACCGATGAGTGATCCAATCAGAGCAGCAATGTACGGCAAGATCAGATACAGACCACTACTCATAACCGTATAGCCACGATCTTTGACCAGATACCCTGGTAACCAACTCAGATTGGTAAAGAACGTCCCTAAGGCAAAGAAACTCACCGCACATAGACCCCAATACGCAGGGGTCTGTAAAAGGATGGCAAACGCTTGGCGAAAAGAGAGCGTCTGCGCCTTCCCACTGGTTGGGTCATACGTCACACGGTCTTTCGCCAGCTCAGCCTCCAGAAAGTCTCGCTCTTGCGGAGAAATCCACGGATGCTCGCGTGGATGATCATAGACAATCAGCCAAAAACACACCGCACCAATAACGCTCAGTACGCCAGTACCATAGAACATCACCCGCCATCCCCAACCATCGATCAGCCAACTCACCAGCGGTGTTCCTAGGATCAAGCCAAGATAACCGCAGCCAATAGCGATGCCGTAGATGCGTCCACGTTCGTTGGGCAACACCCAGTGATTTTCTAATTTGTGAGTAGGATTGGCGACCGCTCCTTCACACGCACCGAAAAGTCCACGGACCAGCGCTAACTGCCACAACGTGTTACAGACACCGGTGAGGACCGTCAGCGCGCACCAGGCAAGAAACATCACAGAGGCCCACGTGCGGATCGTCCAATGATCGGCAGCAATCCCACCACCAAGCTGCCCGGCCATATAGCCCCAGTAATACATACTGAGAACAATCCCCATCTCCACGCCATTCAACTTGAGGCCGTCCATCAGATATGGCGCAGCGAGCGAGATGTTCACGCGATCGAGAAAGAGAAAGAACATCGTGAGCCACACGGCTCCCATCACAACAAAACGAAATCGCGGCACAAATCTCCTCTCTTGCGCAGGTGCATGATCCTAAATAGAAACTCACTCGATGGAAAGTGCTAGGCGGCGAGGGGAAGCGCATACACCTGACGTTCCACCGGGAAGGACCGGCGTTTTTGCAGCCAAGCAAAGACTAAATTGACTAATTCCTCTATACTCTGACAGCGATGACAGCGGGTAA
>Ga0194132_10002632_pt1 | contig 33172 bp, 28 predicted proteins | sample TA2KigOf80mmetaG_FD_148612 | JGI IMG/M metagenome (GOLD analysis project Ga0194132, IMG submission 148612) | Freshwater microbial communities from Lake Tanganyika, Tanzania - TA2015054 Kigoma Offshore 80m | ecosystem: Environmental > Aquatic > Freshwater > Lake | place: Tanzania: Lake... | reverse complement strand
GCGAAGTAAGAACATATCTTCGCTGGTGCTTCAGACTCTGATGATTGCCAAAAAAAACCGTAAGCAGCGAGTTTATACGAACTCAACGAAATGCGTAAAGGCCAATGGGGTAGCCAAGCTTATGCCGATCAGAGGGCCAAGAGATTGCGAAGGATATCCTCGACGTTGACCATTGTCGCCGAAGAAACGGTTCCCCATGGAGGACCAATCAACCGGGTCTTGCTTTTCGTGCGAAGCTGATCGCAGAGGATCACGCTTGGTATCTTGAGTCCGCCCTCCGAGGGGATGAATGAGAATGTGTGCTGGAGTGGCTCTGGATTTCTGTGTTTTCGACGTGAGGGGCACGATCATGGTCAGGCCGGACAAACCGGCATTGAAGCGATCATTGCTAACGATCAGGACAGGCCGTCTTCCCGCCTGCTCGTGCCCTTCGCCACTGGTCAGTTCTGCCAGCCAGATTTCGCCGCGACTCGGATCGGACATGGGCGGCTTCTATTCGGTCTAACGGCAGGCGCCATCGTCGGTCCAATGCTACGATTCCAGACCGTCCGCCATGGCCGCATCGAATTTCACCCGTTCGGATTCATGTTCCGCCCAGGCTGATGCATCAGCACGCAGCGCTTCGTAGCCAGCGTTCATTTCCTCGAAAAAAACCTGTCGGCGATAGGCCACGAGCGCCTGCTCAATCACGTCCGAGGGACTGCGCCCTGTTTTCTGGGTTAATTCCACGAGGAGCGCATTTGACTGTTCGCTGATATCGAAGGTCGATATTGCCATGTGTTCCCTTCGCCGTCAAAATACCATGCGTGTGTGGTATTGTGCCACGGCATCTCGTCGACCATTTGCCCTTTGTCGCGCGTTACACCTTCGCCAGAATCACGAGGAAACTATTCCGCTTTCCGCGCTGCACGACCAATACTTCGCCCTCAAGAAAGTCAGCGGCACTGACGGTGGGATTCTCCCCAGCCGGCTGCTTGCCGTTCAGGCGAATGCCCTTTTGCGACAGATTGCGGCGTGCGTCCGCTTTGGACGAACACGCGCCACATTTGACCAGCAGATCGACGAGCGGCGTCGCGGCGCCCAGCTCTTGCAGCGTTAGCTTGATCGATGGGACGTCGTCGGCCATCTGCTTGAGCAAACTCACCGGCAACGACGCGATGTCGCCGCTGAAGAGCGCCTCGGACGCCTTTTTCGCCGTCTCCATTTCCTGCTTGCCGTGCACCAGCGTGGTGATTTCCTGGGCCAGCGTTTTCTGTGCGACGCGCTCGCCCGTGCCGATCTTGGTTTCCAATTCACGAATCGTCGGCTCATCCAGGAACGTGAACCAGCGCAGAAAACGTCCGGCGTCGGCGTCGGCCATATTCACCCAGAACTGGTAGAAGGCGTACGGCGATGTTTGCTTCGGATCGAGCCAGATCGCTCCCTTCTCGCTTTTGCCCATCTTCTTGCCTTCGGAATTCGTCAGGAGCGGCATAGTCAAGCCATAGGCCTGGCCGCGATCGATGCGGCGAATGAGCTCAATTCCCTCGCAAATGTTGCCCCACTGGTCGGACGCCCCGCATTGCACCTTACAGCCATGCCGGCGATAAAGTTCGAGAAAGTCGGTCGCTTGCAGCAGCATGTAGGTGAATTCGGTGTACGAGATGCCGGCGCCTTCCTTCTCGAAGCGTTTGCGAACCGAATCCTTGTGAATCATCTCGTTGACGGAGAAGTGCTTGCCGATGTCGCGCAGGAATTCGAGCAGCTTGAACTCGCCGAGCCAATCGATGTTGTTGACGAACTTCGGCATCGGGCCGACTGTCGCTAACGCTTCGGCACCGTCGGAAGTCACGAATCGCTCGATCTGGGCGCGCATCGCGTCGCCGCGGGCTCGAACGGTATCAATCGTCTCCAGGATGCGTTCTTCGGACTTGCCGGAGGGATCGCCGATAAGCCCGGTCGCGCCGCCGATGAGGACGATGATCGGATGCCCGGCCCGGCGAAAATGCCTTAGGCACATGAGCGGAATGAGACTGCCGGCGTGCAAGCTCGTTGCCGTCGGGTCGAAGCCGATGTACATCGGCATCTTGTCGTTTTCGAAGACGGCTTGCAGATTCTCGGCGGTCGCCTGATGCACCAGGCCACGCCAATGCAATTCGCTAAAGACGTTCATGTTGAGTGTATCCTTTGAGCGTAATCGATCTGGAAAGCCTAGCGCTTTGCCCGGAACAGGTCAAGATGCTACCGATCTTGACTTTTTCGCCAATCCGCGGCTATTTTCCCGCTTGCGGCTTTGCGCTCGCCGGCCGCGCAGAGCGAGCGAAAAACCGCAAGCGGCGGGGGTCACCCGATGTCCTTCTGGCAGAGACGAAATATCGCGGTCACCGGGGCGACCGGATTTGTCGGGCTGCACGCGGCCCGGGAACTGCATCGCCATGGCGCCTCCGTCCGCGCACTCGTTCGCGCGACGTCGAACGTGCAGCATCTTCGAGCGGATGGAATCGACTGCCGACCAACTTCGCTCGACGATGTGGACGACCTGCACCGACAGCTTGCCGGGATGGAAATCGTCGTCCACGCGGCCGGTGCCGTGGGCTTCACGAACGAATGGGACACCTATTTCCGGGTCAATGTTCAGGGCACGCGCAATCTCCTCGAAGCGTCGCGGCACGCGGGCGTTCGGCGGTTCGTCCATGTCAGCTCGATCGTCGCCGTCGGTGCGCTGGAGACGCCGACGCCGCTCGACGAATCCGCGACGTGGAATCTCGGACACTATCGCGTGCCGTATGTGACGACGAAACGCTGGGCGGAAGAGGCGGCCCTGGCAGCGAACGGCTCCGACATGGATGTCGTCGTCGTGAACCCGGCCAGCGTGATCGGGCCGGACGATTTCACCGAGAGCGAGTTCGGGACCTTGTTGCGCCGCTTCTGGAAGCGCCGATTGCTGTTTCATTTCGGCGGCGGCAACAATTTCGTCGATGTCCGCGATGTCGCATCGGGCATTCGCCTCGCTGCCGAGCGTGGCCGACCGGGGGAACGCTATCTGCTGTCGGGTGAAAACGTGGCGTATTACGCCTTCTTCGCTGAGATGGCGCGGACTGCGGGCCGACCGTTTCCGCGTTTCTGCTTGCCGTCCGCGCTTGCGCCGTTGATCGGGTACATCGAGGACCGCAAGCAGAAGCGCGGCCGCCCGATCCTGTCGTCCGCCCAGGCCGCGCTCATGGGCCTGTACTTCTACTACGACAACGCCAAGGCTCGCTATGAACTCGGTTATCAACCGCGCTCGCTGCGCCAGACGCTGGCCGACGCCTACGCATTCTGGATGTCGCCATCCGCCGCGGCATGAATTCAACGGATGAACATAGCTATGCTACCCAATCGCGAATACTGGGCGAACAAACGCGTGTGTGTCACGGGTGGGACGGGGTTTCTCGGTTGGCACCTGGTGCGCCAACTTCTGGACCTGACGCCGCATGTGCGCATTTTCGGGCTGCCGCCCAGAGCCAAGGAGCTAGCCGATTCGATGCGATCGATCGATTGCGTCTTCGGGGACGTGCGTGATTCGACGATCCTGCGCCATGCGGTCGCCGACTGCGACGTCGTCTTCCACGCCGCGGGGAACATCGCGGTCTGGGGCCCCGGCCTGGCGGCGATGTACGAGATTCACCAGCTCGGCACGCAAAACGTCGTCGCCGCCCTCGCACCTCATGCTCGGCTCGTGCACACATCGAGCATCATGGCGATCGGCGCAAGTAGCGATGGCGAAGTGCTGACCGAGGAGACGCCCTTCAACCTGCACGACTTCCAGGTCGACTATGTCCATGCCAAGCGCAATGCGGAGGGGTTGGTGCGGGGCGCAGCCGAGCGCGGCGTCGATGCGGTCATCGTAAATCCCGGCTATCTGACTGGGCCGGTCGATTACGAGAACTCGGTGATGGGAAAATTCTGCCTGCGGTTCTGGAAGCGAAAGATGCCGATCCTGCCGCCTGGAGCGCTGAACTTTGTCGATGTGCGCGATGTCGCGATCGGGCATTTGCTGGCCGCCGAGCGGGGCGAGCGCGGCCGCCGTTACATCCTCGGCGGCGAGAACCTCACGATCCGCGAATTCGCCTCTCAACTGGCGGCCGTGCGCGGCATGTCGATGCGCTGGCGTTTCTCCATGCCGGTGTGGATGAATACCGCTCTGGCGTGGTTCGGCGAATGGCGAGGCGCGATTCTCGGCCGCGAGCCGTATCCGTCGATGCAGTTCGCGCGGATGAGCCGACATTGCTGGCACTTTTCATCGGCCCGCGCAGAAGCGGAGCTGGGCTTCCGGGCGCGGCCTGTTGACCAATCGCTCGCCGAAGCCCATGAATGGTTGTGCGCTCAGGGCTTGCTGGAGCCGATCGCGCCGGTCCGTTTAGCCGCGTAAAGCATGCGTCACCGTATCGCGACTGTTTGGGTCGTCCGTTTGCCTTGGCGAACGATGTCGAAACGCACGGTGTCTCCGACAAGGTACTGAGCCTGCAGCCAATAGTAGAACCCGTTGTCGTCCATGTTATCGAGCATTTTTCCATCGACGCCCAGGACGATATCGCCGGGCTCGAATCCGGCGGCCTTGGCGCGGACGCCAAGCGGTGTATTCAAGCGAAAGGCGAGTTGCGTTGCAGACAGGCCGAGTTTCGTTCGCTCGTCGGCAGTGAGGTTGGCCCCGCCCAGGTAGAGATTCGGGACCAACCCGCGCACCGAGTGCCGCCAGCGGATGTCCCCTTTGCGCCAGCCGTCGCTCAGCGCTAATTCAGCCGTCTGCAATTTGCTCTCGCGCAGCCAGCGAAGTTTCAACTCCAAGTTGGTTGGTTGATGCTCGAGGGCGTACTGCAAATCAGCAATCGAGTGGATCGGCACGTTGCCCGCGAATGTCAGTTGATCGCCTTTTTGAAGCCCCGCCTTTTCCGCCGGCGTCTTCGGCTTCACCTTGGCTACTACGTTGCCGCGATTCACTTCCATGGTCAGGCCGATGTTCTCGGGCAGCGGGAAGTGCCAGGCCTTGTCGGCGGTCCACTGCCCTTTGATCTTGAGCTCGCGATTGAGCGACTCGCGGACATTGTGGCAATGGAAGCACCCACGCGCTTTGGCGCCCTGAATATCCTGGACGTAGCGCGGCTGCTCGCTGGAGCGCGGCGCGAACTTCGGCTCGGCGCTCGCGTGCATCGCCAGCACCGACTTCATCGTGTGAGCCAGCCCATCGGGCGATTGCAAAGCGTCGGCACTGGCGCCGTTGCGCTGGCCGTAGCGGGCGTAGACCTTCTTCCCCGTTGGATCAAGGAAGAAAATCATCATCGTCAAATCGTAGTCGAACTCGAAGAGGTTCAAATCGTACTCTTCGATGCGCGTCAGACGCAGGCGAATGAAGGAATTGGCAACGTCTTTGATCTTCTCGAGACGCGCAACCTGCGCGTCAAACTGGCGGCAGTCAATTCAAGGCTCGCAGCGGATGACCACCATGATCGGCTTTCCGGTCGCGGCGCCCTGACGCTTGGCGTCCGAGAAGCTGAACAGCCAGCCGTTCTGCATGGCGACGATATTGTTGCCCTTGCCTTTGGCCTTGCCCTGGCCCTGAGCGGCCGAGCCGAGGATCAGAGTGCAAAGTAGTGTTCCGAACAAGAGAGAGCGAGAGTACATGCAACAATCTCCGAAGTCAAAGTCGGTTCACGCCACAAACGGATCCTGCTAAATTGTAGCGACAGATTCTTAAAGAACCGTGAAGGCAGGCGAGAATCGCTTGATCAGCGAGCCGGGCCGCGTAATCGGCCGGTTGGGGCCGGGCTGTCAATCGGCGCTATCATTTGCTCGCCTCGCCGCGGATCGTTCGATTGCGTAGGAATACGCCATCCCGCCAAATGCGATGAGGGCCAGTCCATGAAATTCTTCTGTGTTCTTGGTATCGCAGTATGCCTCGCCTCCCCTGCTTTCGCCCAACACGAAATCCCCAAGGTCGCCGACGCGCGGCTCGTCGTCGAACTCGTCGCGCAGGCCCCGGACATCGTGCATCCGGTTTCGTGCGATTTCGATCACAAGGGACGCCTCCTCGTGATCGAGAGCCACACGCACTTCGCGCCGAAGGACTACAAGGGGCCGAAGCACGATCGCATCCTGGCATTCGATGTGTCCAAGCCGGGCAGCAAGCCGACGATCTTCTTCGAAGGTATGAAGCACACCATGGACCTCGCCGTGCATCCCGATGGCTCGGTCTACGTTGCCACGCGCAACGAGATCCTGCGGCTGCACGAAACGAAGGACGGCGTGAAGTCCGTACGAATCGTGTACATGGAAACCAAAGGCAACTATCCGCATAACGGCCTCTCCGGACTCTGCTTCGACTCGAAGGGCGATCTCACCTTCGGCATGGGCGAAAACCTCGGCGTTCACTTCAAACTGATCGGTTCCGACGGCACGACCATTACCGACGAGCAAGGCGGACACATCTTCCATTGCACCGCGGACGGCAAGAAGCTGCGCCGTGTCGCCACCGGTTTTTGGAATCCGTTCGGCATCTGTCGCGACATCTATGGCCGCATGTTCTGCGTCGACAACGATCCGGACCAGTCGCCGCCGTGCCGAATGGTGCACGTCGTCGAAGGGGGCGATTACGGCTACCGCTTTTGCTACGGGCGATCGGGCCGGCATCCGTTTCAATCGTGGCATGGTGAGCTGCCCGGCACGTTGCCGATGATGACCGGCGTCGGCGAGGCCCCGTGCGAAATCCTCAGCTACGAATCGGACGGGCTGCCCAAGGAGTATCTCGGCAAGCTGATGGTGACGAGCTGGGCCGACCACCGCGTCGAACTGTACAAGGTCGTCCCGCACGGCGCGTCGTTCAAGGCCGAGCGGCAACCGTTCGTGCAAGGCGGCAACAACTTTCGCCCGGTGGGACTGTGCGTCGCCCCGGACGGTTCGCTCTACGTCAGCGACTGGGTGCTGAGCAACTACAACCTGCACGGCAAAGGCGCGATCTGGCGTGTTCGCATGAAAGATGATACCAGCCGCGAGCGCAAGCGACCGGCCGACCCGAAGGAGGCGCTGCTGAGCGACCATTGGCCGTTGCGAGAGGCAGCGGCGAAAAAGCTCGCCGATGACGGACCAAACCGCGGCCATGTCATCAACCGCTGGGCCGGGGATGGCCGCCCTGCCTCTGCGTCTCTCGATGCGTTAATCCAGAGCAAGGATTCCAAACCAACGTCGCAATTTCTTGAAGTCATCGTCAAGAAGAGCACTGACCCTGGCATCCAGGAAATGGCGATGCGCGAGCTTGTGCGGCGCGGTGAGCTCAAGAACGGTATCATCACGGACAAATCGCCGGCCAGTCTGCGCCGCGACTGGATCCAATCGCTCGACCCACACGACGACGAAAAACTGCTGATTGCTGCTCTTTCCGAAAAGGACCCATTCCTTTACAGTGCGGCGATTCAACGACTTGCCGCGAAAAAACCCGATGCTTTTTTTGTGTTTCACAAGACTGTGGAAAGCAAAGAGGCACGCAGTCGGCTTGGCGGCATGCTGGCACTAAGACAGATGCTTCCCAAGGCAAATATCGGTGAGAGAATCTTCATCGGCCCGCTCTTGTCGGACGCCGATGAAGAGATTCGATTCATGTCAGTCAAATGGATCGCCGACGAAAAGTTGAAGGATCGTCGCAAGGACATCGAAAAGCTGATGGCCGACCCGAAGCTCAGCGTTCGCATGTACATGGCCTGTGCCACCGCGCTTGCGCGCATCGACGGCAAGGAGGTCAACGAGAAGAGCCTGGCCGACTACTTCGTGAATCGCCTCGCCGACGCCAAGACGCCAGCCGCTCAGCTTCCGATGCTATTGCGGCAAGTGCCGGCGTCGCATCCGAAGCTGACGGTGGATTTGCTCATGAAGCTGCTGAAGTCGGACGATACCGCATTGAAGATGGAAGCGGTGCGGGCGCTGGTCGAACATTCGAGTCCGAAACGCGACGATGTCTTGCTCGCGATGGCGACCGATCCCACTGAAACGGAGTCGTTGCGTTCATGGGCGGTTGTGGGCCTGTCACCTCGCGCCCAGAAATATCGTAATGACCTCTATCGTTTTGCCCGCGGAAAAGAGCCGCGATTGCGGGACGAAGCATTGCGCACGCTTGTAGACGTTCCAACCACCGTGATGGACCTCGGGGAACTACACGCCTTGCCACTGGACGAAGCAACCAGTCCCCTCGTCAATCGCATAAGCAAGGATAAGTTCTTCAAGGACCGGCCCGCCACCAAGGACATCGACGGCTGGCTGAAGCGGCTCGACGGAAAAGCCGACGCCGACGCCGGCGCCCGCGTCTTCTTTCATCCGAAGCTCGCGGGCTGCGCCAAATGCCATCGCATCGATGGGCGCGGCGCCGATGTCGGTCCGGACCTCAGCTCGATCGGCAGGGTCGAACGCCGGGCGATCCTCGAATCGATCCTGCAACCGTCGGCCAACGTCGCGCCGCATTACGTTGCCTGGCATCTCGAAACCGCCGACGGCAAAGTGCGCAACGGCATGCTGCTGCACACGTACCTTGACGAGTACACCTATCTCGACGCCAAGGGGGAACGCTTCAAGGTCCGCACCGGCGATCTCGTCGAGCAACGCCCGCTGACGACGTCGATCATGCCGGACGGGCTGGTCGATCGACTCACAGACCAGGAGATTCGCGACCTGCTGGCGTATTTGCAAGCGCGGAAGTGAGTGTCGTGTCTACCGTAGGCACAAGCTGCTAGCTTGTGCCGCGATTACGGCAAGCTAGCAGCTTGCCGCTACAGCAGCGCATCGTTGCGAGCTGGCCTGCTGTGCCGTATCATGGGATCATGCGTGAGATTCTTGCCGAGTTGACGCAAGCGCTGCGAGCAGGGCGCGATTGCGTTTATTGTTCCGTCGTCGAGACGCGTGGCAGCACGCCGCAGAAGGCCGGGGCGGCGATGCTGGTTTTTCCCGACGGACGCCAGGTCGGCACGCTGGGCGGCGGCTGCGTCGAGGCCGAGGTGAAACGCCAGGCGCTGCAAACGCTGTCCGGCGACGGCGAGGCGAAAACCGACGTTTTGACGTTCTGTCTGGACGACAACTACGGCTGGGACGACGGCCTCATTTGCGGCGGGCGCATGACGATTCTGGCGGACCCGATCCAGCGCTGCTCGCGCAAGCAACTAGAATCGTACTACGAGCGATTCCACGCGATCAGCGAATCGGGAGCTGGTTGCACTGAAGCCGTGGTGATTTCGCCGGAACCCGCCAACGTACCGATCGGCAGCCGGTATCTGTTCGACGCTGCGGGAAATGTCATCGACCAGTTGGCCGACGCCCCGCCGCCGGAGGTGATGCGTCGCGGCTTGCCGCTTCTGGAGAAGCGGCCCAAACCGTCGCATCAGAATGGGATTGCGTATCTGCCGATCTTGCCGCGGGTCACGCTGTTGATCGTGGGCGGCGGGCATGTCGGTCAGGCGGTCGCCAAGCTTGGCGCCGACGTTGATTTCGATATCTGGGTCGTTGACGACCGGGCCGCGTTCGCGAATGCTCAGCGATTTCCGAGCGCCAATCGGCACATCGTCGGTGACATCGGGCGCGTGTTGAGCGAGTTAGCCGCCGAGATCACGCCGTCGACCTACGCGTTGATTGTGACGCGCGGCCACGCCCATGATGAAGAGGCGCTATTTCACCTCGCCACCACGCGTGCCGGGTATGTGGGCATGATCGGCAGCATGCGAAAAATCAAGCTGATCTACGAGGACTTGCTGGCACGCGGCATCTCGAAGGATGCCCTCGGAAAAGTGCATGCACCGTTGGGATTCGACATCGGATCTCAGACGGTGCCGGAAATCGCCGTCAGCATCGTCGCTGAGTTGATCGCCTGTCGCAATCGCGGCGCGACGATTCACGAAGCCCGGCTCAAGGTGGATATTTGACGGGCATCAAATTACGAGCCGGAAGCGTACGCGACGGGCCCGTCAGAATCCGTCGCTTACCTTTCCGGTTCGCAAGAAGATGATTTTTCCCATGACAGGCGGCGGATGTTCTTTTACACTGGATGATTAGCGGAATCCCCGGGCACGCTGGGTGACGCGGGAGGGCCGCTCGGACCTGTAGTGAGGTGTTGACCGTGAGCATCGTTCGCATCGGCCTGGCGGAAACCAAGCATTTCTCCGACGGTTATGCCGCCATTTTCGGCCCGAAGAAGAAGAAAGACGACGAACCGAAGGCCAAGGAAAAAGGCAAGAAGTCGGCGAAAACCAAGAAGAAAACGAAGAAGTGATCGAACGCAGAGCCCTGGGGTTCGGAGTACCTCACCCCAGGGCATCCTGAACCTATTTCGCGGCCCGTGCGTAGAAACGGGCAGAGATGCCGTGGCAAGCACTCCATACTCAGCCTGCTCGGATGAAGAACTCCTCGCCTTGTTTCGGCAAGGAACGCGCGAGGCGTTCGGGGCGCTCGTGCGCCGCTACGAAGGGGAACTCTACGGTTACCTGCGCCGGTATACCGGTGATCGTGAACTGGCGGACGACGTGTTTCAGAACACGTTCCTGCAGGTCTACACGAAGGCGCAGCAATTCGAGCCGGGCCGCCCAGTTCGCCCTTGGCTTTACGCGATCGCGACCAACCAGGCGATCGACGCCATGCGGCGCGATGGCCGGCATCGCGCAGCTCGGTTGCAGACTGAAAGCGACGAAGCCGAGGACGATTTTCCTCAGCTCATGACGCTCTTGGAGAGCCCTGGCCCCGGTCCGCTCGACGCCGTGCAAGGCGAAGAACGCAAGCAACTGGTGCGCGAAACTGTGGACAGCTTGCCCGACTTCCTGAAGCAGGTGGTTATCCTGGCGTATTACCAGGGACTGAAATACAAGGACATCGCCGACATTTTGAAGATCCCCGTCGGCACCGTGAAATCGAGGCTCCACACCGCGTTATGCCGGCTGCAAGAAGCATGGAGCGAAATGCCGGCGCTGCGGGATTAATGAAGCCCAGGGGTTCGGAATACCTCCCGCCCGGGGCGCCCCCAAGAATTGTGATGATCGCAATGGAAGAACTCTTCCTCGGTTACGTTCTGAACGCACTGGACGAACGCGACAAGCAAGCGGTCGAAGCGTACCTTGCCGAGCATCCGGAGGCGCGCGAGCAGCTAGCGATCGTTGAGCGGTGCCTTGTGCCGTTGGCAGTCGATGCCGACGCCGAAGCGCCGCCGCTGCTGGTGGAACGCACACTGGCGAAAGTCGCGGAAGCCGAATGTGCCGAGAAGCCGGTGCTCAGCGAGTTGCCCAAAGCCCCGCGGCTTTCGCCGAGCGCGACGCCGCCGGGCGGAACGTGGTGGCGTCGCGCCGATCTGCTCGTTGCGATTTGCTTGTTGATCACGGTGGGGGGCGTGGGCGTCGTCTTCCTGGGGCGTCTGCTCTGGGCCAATCCGATCATCGAATGCAAGGACAACCTGCGCCGGTACTATGTCGCTCTGCAGCAGTATCGCGATTTCCACGGTCAACTTCCCGATCCGACCGGCGAGGCGCCCCCGCGGGATGTCGCCGGCATCTATCGCCCCATGCTTGACGACGCCGGCATGTCCGTGACGCGGGATGGCTGCCCTGGCGTCGGCTCGCTCCAATCGTGCAGCGTCTCGTTGCAAGCGTTGCGCAAGATGACGATTGCCGAATTCCAAGAGCATGCGGCTCGGCTGTCGATGTGCTACGCCTATTCGCTGGGTTACCGCGACGGCGCCGGCGTCTACCATCCGCCCGGCGATTGCCCCGACGCAGGACGCAGCCAGACGCCGATCATGGCCGACCGTCCGCCTGCCGAAGGGATCATGCAGAACAGCGTCAATCACGGCGGCGCGGGGCAGAACGTTCTATTCGCCGACGGCGCCGTCAAGTTCCTGCCACAACGGACCTTCGGCGCCGGCGACGACATTTTCGTCAATCGCAACGGCATCGTCGCCGCCGGCGTCGACGCGACCGACATCGTCCTGGGCCATAGCGCCGCTCGCGTCAAGTAATCACGTTCTGATCTGGCGAGTTGAGCGGCGTAAGCCGCCGGGTCAGGGTCTGCAGCTAGTTGATGCGGTCGGAGATGTGTTGCGGCTAACAACATTCGTCGCTATTGCTGGACTTGTCCGCTAACTTACGGGAGACAGACCTATGTTACGAACCTTGACGTTGACCTTCACCTTGTTGGCGGCAGGGACCGCCCTTGGGCAAGAACAGAAGCTGCCGTTGCTCTTGGAGGACGATTTCGAGAACGGGGCGGACCGCTGGGAACCGGGCGACCCCAAGGCCTGGCGCATTGCCGAAAAATCGGGGAGCAAGGTTTTCGAGCAATTCCAGCAAAGCAAGATCAAGACGCCGCACCGCAGCCCATTCAACTATGCACTCGCCAAGGACCTCATCGTCGGCGACTTCATCTTGACGGCGAAAGTTCTCAGCACCGCCAAGGATGGGGCCCATCGCGATATGTGCCTGTTTTGGGGTTGGCAGGACCCGGCACACCACTACTACGTCCACATCTCGAAGCAGATGGACGACCGAGCCCACCAGATCTTCATCGTCGATGGCAAGGACCGGGTGAAAATTTCCAAAACGACCACAAAAGGCGTGAACTGGGGAGACGATTGGCATCAGGTCAAGATCGTTCGCACCGTGGCCGACGGGGCGATCACCGTCTACTTCGACGACATGAAAACACCCATCATGACCGCGGTCGATCGTACTTTCACGTGGGGCCGTGTCGGCATCGGTTCCTTCGACGACACCGGCATGTACGACGATGTCAAGATCCACGGCAAGCGCGTCGAGAAAAAAGGGCGAAGCCTGGGCCGCGATCACCATCCGCAGGCATTTTCGATCTGGCTCGCGGGCGGTCGGAGTGGCGACCGTCAAATGGATCGGGCCCTCTTCTCGCGGACTTGAATGTCGGCGATGACGATTATCGGCGCACACGCCAGCAAATTGAAAACTACGAATCGTTTCGCGATACCCTGGATGACACGCTAGACGCCCTGGCCAACGGAGAGTTGTCTTTACGCCATGCCGCCCAACGTCGAGTTCAAATCGATGCAGCCGAAACGAACCCCGCCTATCTCCGGACGGTTCAACGCGAGGGGAAGGGCGCCACGCTTGCAGCGCGAGTGGCCAACAACCTCGTCGGACATCTGCGCTTGCGTGCCGACGCCGGTAGGCTCTCGGCAACGCGTAAGCGCGAGTTGGAGATGGAGTTGCAAGCATTCTCGCTTGCGTAATCCACTCATCGGCTATTGGCGCTCGCACCCTGTACGAAGAAATCAACGCTGAGGAGCCCAGAGAAACAAACCCAGCCGCCGCGGGCGAATCGTTTCTTCGAAATTTCGTGATTCAGTCCATGATTCTCATCGTGGAGAACTTCTCTTTTCAATCGCGGACGAATCGCCTAGCATGACATTCACGCGAGAGGGGACGAAGTTCGTCTGTCGCAAGGACATCACGGGTTATCGGGCGCGAGGCCTGACGCATTCGAGGAGATGTGGATATGACGCTTGACCGACGAGAGCTTCTGGGAGCCGGCGCGGTGACCGGCGCATTTCTGGTGGCCGACGCCGCCGGCGCGGCGGCGATTCAGGGCGCCAACGAGCGATTGCGCGTCGGCGTCATGGGAACGGGCGGACGCGGCACGGGCCTGGCTCGGTCGTTCCAGCAGCAGCCGAACGTCGACGTCACGTTCGTATGCGACGTCGATCGCGGCCGCGCCGACGCGGCAGCGGGGGCGGTGTCGAAGGTGTCCGGTCGGGCGGCGCCGCGCGTCGTCACCGACTTTCGCAATATCCTCGAAGAGCGGTCGGTCGATGTTCTTGTGATCGCGACGTGCAATCACTGGCACGCGCCGGCCGCCATCGCGGCCTGTGCCGCCGGCAAACATGTGTATGTCGAGAAGCCGTGCAGCTACTGCCCGCGCGAAGGCGAGTTGATGATCCAGGCGGCCCGTAAGCATCAGAAGAAGGTGCAGATGGGCAATCAGCGGCGCAGTTACACTGGCGTCATCGCCGCCATGGACGAGTTGCGCAAGGGCGTCATCGGCCGGCCTTACTTGGCCCAGGCGTGGTACAACAATCGCCGGCCCACCATCGGCCGAGGCCAGGCCGTCGCCGTCCCAAAAGGTCTTGACTACGACCTCTGGCAAGGCCCCGCGCCGCGCAGGCCGTTCCGCTCCAACTACCTCCATTACAACTGGCACTGGTTCTGGCACTGGGGCAACGGCGAATTGGGCAACAACGGCGTCCACATCATCGACCTCTGCCGCTGGGGCCTCAACGTCGATTACCCGACTCGCGTTCATTCCACCGGCGGACGTTATCGCTTCGAGGACGATCAAGAAACTCCCGATACGCATCTCGTCAGCTATGAGTTTGAGGGACGCAAGCAAATCACCTGGGAAGGTCTGTCGTGCAGCCAACAGCCCGGCCGGCCGTATCACGCTCTCTTCCACGGCGAACTGGGAACGCTGGCGCTCTCCGATTCGAGCTACGTCGTCACGCTCTTCCCGGCACGCCCGCGCGAAGAGCCGCGCGTTCGCACCGAAAAGGTCCAGTCGGGCGACAACCCGCATTTCATCAACCTGATCAATGCGATTCGCAGCAACGAAAGGCTCAACAGCGAGATCGAGGAAGCTCACAAGAGCACCCTGCTCTGCCACCTCGGCAACATCGCGCAGCGCACGGGCCGCGTCATTCGCTGCAGCCCGCGCGATGGCACGATTCAGAATGACAAGGAATCGCTGGCGTTGTGGACGCGCGAATATCACAAGGGCTTCGAACCGCGCGTGTGACGCGATCCTCGCTTGCGGTTTCGCGCACGGTGTGTCGCGCCAGAGCGCGAAACCACAAGCGGATCACTCGAGCAAGTTCAGCATTCGCGCCGAGCGCTCCATTTCGTCATCGGTGTTGTAGAAATGGGGGGCGATGCGTAGATACCCGCCACGCTCGGTCGTGATGACGTTCTGTTTCAGCATCGCTCGCCTGGCGCCGGTCACGTCGCCGCGTCCGATCAAGGAGAGAATCGGTGAGCGCATGGCGTCAGGTGAGAGCACCGGGCGAAACCGCGCACGATCGAGAACGTTTAGGAACACGTCTTGCAAGCGAATGATCTCCGTGGTGATCGCATCGATGCCGGTTGCCAACGGCAACTCGCGGATGCAGCACTCGAGCGCCGCCGCCAACGCAATCGGCGACGTGCTGTATTCAAAGCACTTGGCCGATGCGAACGGATTCCATGTGTGATCGAGGTAGTCGGTCCCTTGCCGCATCGACTCGGCGCCGACCATGGAAAGCTCGAGCTTCTTGCGAAAGCGCTCCGACGTGTACATGAGCCCGGTGCCGATCGGACCCATGAGCCATTTCCAACCCGACGACACCGCGGACGCCACGCCCAACTCGTCCGGATAGAACGGTACGCTCCCCAGACTTTGCGCCACGTCGAGAACAAGATCGATGTCGTGCGCTCGGCAAAGTTCAGCGAGCGGTTTGAGGTCGGCGCGATGGCCGCTGGCGAACTGCACGTGGCTCAGCGCGACAACGCGCGTGTGCGGCGTAATGCGTTCCTCCAGGTCACGCATGGTCCAGGCGACGGGTCGTCCCGGCGACGCCGTGCCGGTGATGTCGCGGTCGGGCAGGAGAATCAACTCGACGCCGCGCTGCTCTTGCAGTTTCCACGGATAGTGGTTGGCCGGATATTCGTGTATGTAGCTGATGACCTGGTCGCCGCGTTGAAACGGATAGCCATTGGCGATCAGGTTGATCCCCTCCGACGTGTTCTTGACGAAGGCCAGATTGCCGGGCGACGTCTTGAGCAAATCGGCGGCGGCGGATCGTAAGCCGTCGAGAATGGCGTCATATTGAGAAAAAACAAGCGCCCCTGTGCGATGCTGGGCCTCAGCGACGTCGATTTCACGCCGCAGCGCCGCGCCGTAGAGTGGCGCAATCCCGCAGTGCGACAAAAAGATGTACTTGTCCTTGATGGGAAAGCGTTCGTTCCGCTTGTCAAACATGGCTGCTGCTGGTGAGATAATTCGTTTAGCGTCCGCATGGCGTCGCGCGGGCGCTAAACGAAAGCGGGCTCGTCAATTGTCCTTCTTCGGCATCTCGTCCTTCTTGGCGTCGTCGCGTGGTTGGTTGCCGGGCAAGGACAGAACGCCGGCCGTGGGCGCGCCGGCAACGGGTAGGCCGGGGAAGCCGGAACGCAGGATCGATACTTCGGCCACGTTGGCGCTACGCGTCTTGCGGAAGCCGGTGACGACCGCGAAGTTCTCTGCAGAGATCATGAGCAGTCCTCGGTCCTTGGCGTCGTTGCGCAGCGCGAGGCTGGTTTTGTTGACGAGATCATTGCGGTCGAGTGCGCCTTCTTTGTCCTTGTCGTCGTCGGCCTTGGCCTTGGCGGTGGACCGCAACGGATCGCCCTGGATGAGGAAACGCGTCTTCGAGGTGATTTTGCCGCGCTGTTGCCCGTCTTGCAGATCGACGTAGGCGTCGACTTCCATGCCGTTGCGGCGCAAGAGCATGATGAAGTCGTTCATCTGGCGGACTTGCTCTGCCGGGTTCTCCGATGGCTCGCCCATGACGCTGACGTAGCCGATGATGGCGACGCGCGTGCCCCAGAAGAGGTTGTACAGCAGGTCGCCGTCGCGCATGGCGTTCTCGGTCTCGCGCTGCAACCGATTGCGCGTCCGCAGCGCCATGAGGATCTCGCGGCCCTCGGCGTCATAGAGCGAAGTGATTCGGCAAAGCGACGTGCTGGCCTCGACTTTGACGACTTCGATGGTTCCCTTGAGCATGCCCTCTGCCCGGCCAGAAGCGTTGGTCCCGAAGACATTGAAGGTGACTTCGGGCTTGATGCCGTGGTTGGAGCCGAGGTTGATGGTGACCTGGCGCAAATCGAGGTCGACGGTGCGAATCCTGCCGACTGGGTTGTCCCAGAGTGCTCGCCCTGGAGTGATGTCGAGCATAAGCGGGAACTCGGTGCCGAGAGATCGCGTGGGCGCCGCTGCACCGCCGCCGCCACCGCCGGCCAACAGATCTTTGCGTTCCTCATCGAGGACTTTGATCTTGCGAGTCAACATCTTGATTTCATTGTTGTGGTCTTCCTTGAGCTTCTGGTACTCCTCGTCGCGCACTCGAAGTTGCTCGATCAACTCCATGTTGTTGGCAATAAACTTCTTCGACTCATCGGATTTCTGCTGAACGATGGCTGTTTGCTTGGCGTTGTCGTCGGCAATGCGCTTGTTGGCGTCGGCGATGTGCTGGTCTTGCTTGTCGCGATACGCCTTCAAGAACGCGTCGTATTGCGTTTTGTTCTTGGTTGCGGTGTCCGTCGTGGCCTCGAGCGCCTTTACCTTGTCTCGGAGTGTTTTGATTTCTTTGGGAAAGTCGGTCTTATAGTCGCGCTTATCGTCGGTTGCGCCGAGCAACTCCAGCGCTTGCAGCGTTTCGATCACCTTGCGGTCAGCGGCCAGCGTCTTCTCGTCCTTGAACTTGCCGCCGTCGGTGTTGATGAACTGCTCAAAATCGGCCTTCATCTGCTCTTCTTCGCTTTTGTCGAGCTTGTCGCCAACGGCGCCGCGCAGGTGGCGGTAGAGCATCGAGTAATACTCTTTGGCGAGCTTTTCCGCCTTGGCTTGGGCCTCGGCCGAACGCTTCTTGGTCTGCAGGTCATCCTGGCCGGCGTAGCCGTAGTAGCCCCAGATGCCCAGGCCGATCGCCACGAGGACGAAGAAGACCAAAAAGATCACGAGCACGACATTGGGGCTCGTTGTCTTTTCCGCAGGCGTTTTCTTCAAGCCGGCCATGGATTCACCTCTTCGCAATGGAAATGCGCAGTCTGGCGCCTGCCGAAGTGCGGCAAACGACCTTGTTCCATGTTAAACAGAACGGGCCAGGGATGTCAAACGAATTGCTCAGGAAAACGGGGCAGACTTCGCGATTTGTTCCGATTTGAACGATTTTAGCGATCAGTCCCTGAAGCGGTTTAGTCGCTCGCTTTTGGCGATCGCGCCGTACGCGCTCGCCAAAAGCGAGCGGCTAAACGCATTCGGCGCTGGGCGATCAATCTTCGCACACGCGAATGGCGAAGTCGCCATTGACGCTGGGGCCGGCCGCGGTGATCATCACGCGATAGATGCCGCTGCGTCGCGGCACGAACACGAGCCGGGCCATGTCGCCCAGGCATTCATCCTCAAAGGCCACAATCACATCGTCCGAGTTTAGCAGCCTGACAAATGCGCTGAAATCTCGGCTTTCCAGGTCGATCACGTAGCGGCGTCCAGCTTCCAAGGCCAGGTCGTGGCCTCGAGCGCGTCCGTTCGCCAAAACTCCTTCCACGCTAAGCACGACGGGCAATTCCCGCATGGTAATGACGTAGGCGCCGCCGACCGGTGTGAAGGAATTAGCGATCAAGCGGTAACGCCCCGTCGCCGGTGCATGGAACACGATACAGCCGTTTAGATCCGCGTAGTCGGTGTCGGCCGCGAGCACGCTCCCATCGAGAGATTCCAGGAACAGACGGGGCTGAATTTCCGTGCTCTCCACGCAGATTGCGTAGGTTCTGCCTCGGACCAGGTCGACGTAGTGCAGGCCGAAGACGCAGGCGCCATCCTTGCAGTTGAGGAAGCCGTTCATCGTCTCCGTGCGGGCGGGCGAGGTCTGGGCGCTTGCAATGTTGGTGGACATCTCCAGCGAGGCGAGGATTGAAACAAGGCTGACCAACAGGAATCGAAGATTGAAGCGGTTCATGGCCGATCCTCCTTCACAAAACGGTGGTTGGTCCTGCATGTAGGACGCATTTTTCGCACCGTATGCTGGGGATAGGCAGGTGTCATGTAACTCATTTATTTGCAGGGTGTTACGCCGCACGAAACAACGCAAAACGCATCGCACAGTGGGACATTCTGTCCCAGTTCTGTGCGGAGTCGGGCATGCATCGAGCCGAGTCGCACGATGTAGAGTTCAGCTATCTCTTCGTGCCTACCTTTGCTATGCTCTGGCCCAACCTTCATGGATGGAGGCAGAAATGACTTGGCCGCTCGATCCGATGACGCTGATGTGGATTCAGGTAGCAACCGGCGCGTCCGGGATGTTGACGCTCGTCTACCTCTATCGCATCCTGTCGAAGCAACTCAGCGACGAGCCACAGACGCTGATCTTCTTCTCTCCCAAGGGCGGATGCCAGGAAGCCATCGTACAGGAGCTCAAGGCTGCCCAAAGCGAAATCCTCGTGCAGGCCTACTCCTTCACCGCCGACCCGCTCACGTTCGGCTTGGTCGACGCCAAGAACCGCGGCATCAATGTCGAAATCGTGCTGGACAAGAGCAACGAACTGGAGCGTTATTCCGATCTGCACATCTTCCTCGAGAACGGGGTCGATGTGAAAATCGACCACGATCACGCCATCGCCCACAACAAGATCATCATCATCGACCAGACAACGCTGATCACCGGCAGCTTCAATTTCACGAACCAGGCCGAGCATGAGAATGCCGAGAATCTGCTGATCATCAAGGGGCAGCCGGAGTTGATTCAGCGGTATCGGGACAATTTTTTCAAACATCGCGATCACGCCAAACCGGCAGTGATCCGCGAGGGTGTGAAGGATCGCCGTCAGCACGGAACGAAGGCGGCGTGAGGCCAGGAGTCAGGGGTCAGGAGTCAGGAATCATGGGCGCGACCGTCAATTATTGGCCGGACACGAAGTGCGCGAAGGCGTTCTGGAACCAGCACGAACTGCCGCCGTATCAGGAGTTGTTGCGGGACACGGCGGACTGGCTTGAGCCGACTAGGGGGCAGCGCTGGCTGGATCTGGGCTGTGGCTCAGGGCAGTTATCACGAGTGATTTGGGAGAAAAGCCAGGGGCTCGTCGAATCGGTCCTCGGCGTCGATGTGGCGCCTGTCAACGAGGAAGCCTACGCGAAACTGCGAACTCGGCTTCAACCGAAGCCGATGGCGATGTGCCTGCGCTTTCTGGCTCGCGATTTCTCGCAAGGCTTTCCCGATTGGTCTGGCGATCAGTTCGATGGCATCGTGTCGGGACTGTCGCTGCAGTATGCCGAGTCGTACTCGGAGGAAATGGGAACTTGGACCCAGACCGCGTATGACCGTATTTTGGCGGAAACAAATCGCCTGCTGAAACCGGGTGGAGTCTTCGTCTTTTCTGTGAATGTACCGGATCCCGCCTGGGGAAGAGTCGCCTGGGTGTCGTTTTTGGCCGTGTTTTCCAAGTCGAGGCCGTTCAGTTATCTAAAGAACGCCTGGCGGATGTGGACCTACGGAAACTGGCTTACGCGCGAATCACAGCGTGGCCGATTTCATTATCTGCCAATCGAGAAAATCGTGGGCAAGCTGCACGCGGCAGGATTCGTCGATGTCGAACACCGCACGAGCTTCGCGGGGCAAGCGTACCTGATCCGTTGCCGTAAACCGACGGCGTAACAGGAGCCGCGCTCAGAGGAAAGGGATTAAAAAAAACCACGGACGTGACGCCCGTGGTTTTTTTTTGATCCGGCATGTCGCCAAAACTACTCGGCGGCAGCTTTCTTCTTGACGAACACGCGAATCTTGGAGATCGCCTCCTTGTCGCCTTCGCCTTCGGTCGTGATGGTGGCTTGGAGACCCTTGTCGCTGATCTTGGAGAACATCTCGTTCTTCAGACCGTCGGTGACCGCGTCGCCGTCGACGACTTTCTTGGCATCCTTGTCGAATTTCCCGCCGACGATCTTGGCGTCTTTGCCGACTTTCAGCTTGACCGGATCGCCATCGTTTTCGACCTTCTTGCCCTTACCCTTGAGCTTTTGCACGGTGACGGTGTCGCCGTCGACCTTGAGGATGCGGCCCTGGAATTCACCAGCCGCGGCGACGCCCAACGCGATCGCCATCACGAACATCGAGCAGAACAGTTTACGAACCATCGCACACACTCCTGAGAAGCGAGTCATGAGGGGTGCCCGCCCCATGCGGGCAAAATTCCCGTAGTCTCTTTAACACTGAGGGACCCAAAAGGGTCCGTTCCCTTCAGGTATTTTTAAGAATCCATTCGACATGCTGATGAGGGTAGCCTTTTATGTAAGACCTTTGGCCCATCGCAGCAAGTCGTTGTGATTAAAACTTTATGAGATCTCACGACCGACGCCCGCCGGGAAAATGCTGGCCTATGGCTGTGCGTTGTGGTGTAATACTACTTTGAAGCTCGGGAAACCCAGAGGTGAGGTATTCCGAAACCTCTGGGATCCCAGAGGTTAGGGGTACCTCACCTTTGGGCTCGCAAATCACACCATGATCATGCAACCAACCATCTTGGCATTGGCGTTGATCACCGGACAAGCAAGCCCGGGCGGCGAGGCGTTTTTCGAAGCAAAGATTCGCCCCGTGCTGCTGGAATCATGCTTCAAGTGCCACGGCGGCACGAAGGTCTCCAACAAACTTCGTGTCGATTCGCGCGACGCCCTCATCATCGGCGGGCGAAGCGGGCCCGCAATCGTCCCCGGTCATCCTGACAAGAGCGTGCTGCTCCAAGCGATCCGACAGACGCACGATGAGTTCAAGATGCCCCCGGGCCAAAAGCTGCCGGCCCACGTCGTCAACGATTTCTCCACATGGATCGAGCGCGGCGCCGCTTGGCCGAAATCGAGTCATGCCGCGTTCAAGGCCACAGAACAGTGGGCGTTTCGTCCGATCAAGAACGTTCCGCCTCCCGACGATCCGACTGGCTGGGCGACACATCCGATCGATCGCTATATCGCCAGAAAACTGCGCGAGCAGGGCGTGAAGCCGGTCGGTCCGGCGGACGCGCGAACGCTGTTTCGGCGTGTGACGTTTGATTTGACGGGGTTGCCCGTGGGTCAGGCTTTCCAGCCTGACGCGAAAGCGGCTGCTTTCAGGCTGGAAAGCCTGACCTACGAGCAGGTCGTCGATCGCCTCCTGGTGTCGTCGCGCTATGGCGAGCGCTGGGGCCGGCACTGGATGGACGTCGTCCGCTACGCTGACACTGCGGGAGACAACGCCGACTATCCAATTCCCGAGATGATTCGATATCGCGACTACATCATTGACTCGTTCAACAATGACAAACCGTTCGACCAGTTCATTCACGAGCAGTTGGCGGGCGACCTGATGAAGGATGAAGGCGGAAGGATGAAGGATGAACGAATCATCGCCACGGGATTCCTTGCGCTCAGTCGGCGCTATGCGACGGCGCCGTTCGAGTTCATGCACCTGACGCTGGAAGACGCCATCGACACGACCGGCGCCGCCTTCATGGGTCTGACCTTACGTTGCGCCCGCTGCCACGATCACAAGTTCGACCCGATCACCCGCGAAGACTATTACGGTCTCTACGGCATCTTCGCCAGCGTGACATACCCATTCGCTGGTTCGGAAGAGTTTCATTCGATGAAGAAGCCACGCTTCAACTTCGTGCCGCTGGCGTCAAACCCGTCCAAGGTGATGGCGGATTACCGGCGTCGCCTCAAGGAATTGCCGGCCGAGATCAAGAAACTCGAAGCGTCCAAAAGCGACCCTGGAAGACTCGCGGCCTTGCGATCTGAAGAACGCGTGCTCTTCCGTTGGGGCTTGCCCACCGATGTGCCAGGCGCGTATGCCGTGCAGGACGGTAAGGTCATCGAGACGCGCATTCACCTGGCCGGCGACCCCGACAAGCTCGGCGATCTTGCGCCGCGGCGTGTCCCAAAGTTCATCGAGGGCAAGCCATTGACGTTTCCGCCCAACCAGAGCGGCCGGCTTGAACTCGCCAAGTGGCTGACGCGGTCCGATCATCCGCTCACCGCCCGTGTCATCGTCAATCGCATCTGGCAGCACCACTTCGGCCAAGGGCTCGTCGCCACGCCCAACAACTTCGGCATGCGCGGCGAACCGCCCAGCCATCCGGAATTGCTCGACCATCTTGCCGACGAGTTCATCAAGCATGGCTGGTCGATCAAATGGCTGCACCGCTACATCCTCAGTTCGAAGACATATCAGCTATCCAGCAATCCATCGCCGGAGCTGTTGGCCAAGGACCCGAGCAATCGCTGGCTGGGGCGATTTTCGCGTCGTCGCCTCGATGCCGAGGCGCTGCGCGACAGCATGCTGGCGGCGAGCGGGAACCTCGACCTAAGGCGTCCTGGCCCGCATCCGTTTCCACCGATTCAGAATTGGAACTGGACGCAGCACAATCCGTTCAAGGATGTCTATCCATCGAACCATCGCAGCGTTTACTTGATGACGCAGCGCATCCAGCGCCATCCGTACCTCGCGCTGTTCGACGGCCCCGACACCAACGCCTCGACGGAAAAACGCACGACATCGTTAGTGCCGTTGCAGGCGCTGTACCTCATGAATCATCCATTTGTGCGCGAGCAAGCCGAAGCGTTTGCCAAGAGGATGTTGGCCCTGCCCGCTGATCGCCGCATCGGCTGGGCATACGAGACTGCCTTGGGCCGACCTGCGACGAAGGACGAGATCGCCAAGGCGTCGTCCTACGTCGAAAGGTACCGCGACGAATTGAAACGGGCCGGCGAACCTGCCGAGCGACTAGAATTGTCACCATGGACGAGCTACGCCCGCGTGCTGCTGACATCGAACGAGTTTGCCTTCGTGGATTGAGCTTTGCCTCTCTTTTATTAGCGCCCGCCGTGTGCCACGCGTTCGCTTGGCGCACCTCAGACGGTGACTGGTGGCGACATGACCCGCAAGAACGACGAAAGCCTGGAACTGGATCTGTGGGACGCCGAGGCCATGGAAAATGGGCCGGCCAAGTGCGCGGTCCTGGAGGAAATCGTTCGCCGAGCCGACGCGCGCAACATGATCGACCTTGCATTTCCGGCTCGGCTTGCGCTCATCGAGGCGGCGACGTTTTCCGGTGCTCCGGACAAGGCCCTGGTCGCCTTCTCTTGGTGCCTGTCGCAGGCCGACAAGCACCCGGATCAGTTTCCGGAAAGCGAACTGTTCTGGAAATTCAAATGGATTGTCAACTCTCTCGGTGATTTCCCACAGATCAGCCGCAAGCAGATCGAGGACATGCTCGATGAAATGGCTCGCCGCTACGAGCGAGCCGGAATCAGCATGCGACCGGTATGGATGGCACGCTGGAAGCTGGCGATCAAGATGGGCGAGAAAGCGCTTGCTAAATCCTCCTATAAGGCGTTTCGCGACATGCCGCGCGACTGGATGTCCGACTGCCCGGCCTGCGAGATGGATGAGAAAGTGAACTACGCCAACTTCCTCGGGCTGGATGAATTGGCCGTGCAGACCGCAGAACCGATCATCGGCGGGCGTTTGAGTTGCGCGGAGGTTCCGCATCTGACCTACGGCCGACTGCTGATGCCGCTCTATCGATTAGGTCGACTCGACGAGGCCCGCCAGATGCATCGCAACGGCTATCGGCTCGTGTCCAGGACGCCGGCGATGCTCGACATCCTCGCCGAGCACTTGTTGTTTCTAGCAATAACCGACAACCTGCCCAAGGCAACGAAGCTCTTCGAAAAGCACTTGATTTGGGCCCTCGAAGCGACGGACCTGGGCGATCGCTTTCTGTTTTGTTTGTCCGCCAAGTTCCTGATGGAGCGTTTGCAGAAGGCAGAGACGCCGTCGCTCAAACTGCGCCTTCCGACGGCATTCCCGCTGCATCATGAAAAAGGTCTCTACGAGGTCGGCGATTTGCTCGCTTGGCTCACGACCGACGCAAATGACCGAGCGGCTCAATTCGATCGCCGCAATGGCAACGCCTATCATGCGGGGCGTGTCGCCGACGCTGCCAAGTGGCACGAACTGGTCAAGGCACTTCCGATCAAGTGATCGTTTAGCCCTGCATGGCAGAGTCCGGCGGACGTCGTGCCGCGCCAATCACGCCGCGCGCGATTGCCGGCGCGCGAAGAGGTGCTTGGCGAGGAAGCCGAGGATCAGGTCGCGATAGGGGTCGCCGCCGTGTTCGCACAGGCCGTGGTGGCCGGCCCCGTCGATCACATGAAACTCACTGCAATGTGGAATGCGATCGGCAATCGCTCGAACCTCGTGCGGCGGCGCATGTGGGTCATTGCTGCCGGTCAAAAGCAGCACGGGCTGCGGCGCCAGGTTGACGACGTGCTCAGCCGGCGAGACTTCATGAATGGACATGCCGAGCCGGTATTCGGTGAAGCATCGGATCCCGCGGCGAAAATGGGCGAACCAGCCCGGCATGCCGCGGCCGACACGATGGCGAAATGCGCTGTCCAGATCGTGGTACATGCTTTCGAGAACAACGGCGGCGAAAAGATGCGCCACGTTCCCCGCGAAGCACAACGCTGCCGCGCCCATCGAATTGCCCAGCGCCGCCCGAGGCTGGTTCGGCCAATACCTCGCCACCAACTCGGCTACCGCAGCCACGTCGTGTCGCTCGTGATATCCGAAACTCGTGAGGTGTCCGCCGCTTTGTCCATGCGCGCGATGATCGAACAATACGCAGCGATAACCCGCGTCGCACAAGAACTCCACGCGATCCAGGAGTGCGCTTCGGTTTAGCCGCATGCCATGAAAGAGCACGACGCTTGCGCGAGGCGACATCGGCTCAACGCACCACCCATGCAGAGTAATCCCGTCGGCCGTCTGACACGACAACGAATCGACCCGCTGACAGAGCGCCGGCGGCGTCAGATCGGCCGGCGAGCATCGAGTCAACCAGCGCGAAACGGCGTACGCCGTGACCACGTAGCCAATGCCGCTGTAGGCAATCAGCCGTGGCCAAAGCTCGTCGAACCAAGACGTTGATTCCGCGGGTGTGTCCACGATTCACAGCCCTGATAGCGAAGTATCGAGTACTAAGTACCAACCAGGTCCCTGACCTCTGATCCCTGACTCCTGATTCCTGACCTCCGGCCCCGGCTTACTCCGAGACGGTAGGCGTGCCGAAGGTTGCGGTGACTCCCTGCTGCTCGCGGATGCCGCAACCGAGCGGCAAGTGCTCCTGTTGCAAGATACCGGCGAGGTCAACGACGGCACGCCAGAGTTCGCCGAGGGCTTGCGTTTGGCCAAGGCGTGCCTGGGCGAGCGCTTGCTGTGCTTGCAAGAGGGCGGAATAATCGTACTTTTTGTCGCCGGCGCGATAGCCGGCTTCAATCAACTGCCGCGACGCCTCGGCATGGGGGAGGATTGACTTCTTGTAGGCTTCCGTCTGCTTGAGCGCAGCCAGATAGCGCTGATAGGCGTTGGTGAGCCGTTCGATGAGCCGCAGCTCGATCTGCTTCTCGACGGCGATGGCACGGGCCAACTCACTTTCGGCGGCGTGGATGTTGCCCTGATTACGATCGAACAGGGGAATCGGCGCTTGCACGATGATCTCGGCACGCAGCTCGCGGGAGGCCGACTCGTAAGACGGGATGGCCGTCAAGGTGACGTTGGGCATGACCTCGGCCTTGGCCTTGGCGACGAGGCGTTCCTGCTCGGCGATTAACGAGCGTGCTTCGTGCATCTCGCTCGAGGTTTCCCGCACGCACGCCAGCATACGGGGCCAATCGAACGCGGGCGGCGGCTTCTCCATGTCCTTCGGGTTGAGCCGAAATCGGTCCACGCCGAGCGTCGGGCGGCCGAGCGCCGTCAGCAGATTTTGCTCGGCGGACTCGACGCGCCTTGCGGCAACCTCGCGCTTCAGAGCATACTGTTCCGCCTCGACGCGCGCCCGCAACACGTCGGGCCGACTGCCGACGCCCTCTTTCTCCAAGCGCTCTGCGGTGTTCAGGATCTTGTCTGCAATGTCGCCGATCTCGCCCAATGTCGCGAGCTCACGGCGAGCCAGCAGTGTTTCAAAGTAGGCCAGACGCACGCGCGCCACCATGTCGTGCCACTTGGTCACGGCTTGCCAATCCGCTGCTTCCACTGCCCGGGCCGCGCCATCCTTGGCAATACGCAGTTTGCCGTTGGTGACAATTGTCTGCGTCCATCGAGCACCGGGCTGTCCGAGCCGATTGGCGTTGTCGCCGAGCTGGGCAAAGTTCGGACCAAACGACGGGTTCGGATACAGCCCGGCCTGGATCAAACGGCCGCGCGCCGCCTCAACCGTGGCCCGCGCCGCTCGAATATCGGGATGATGCTCGGCGGCAATCTGCACCAACTCGTCCAACGTTCCCGGCTCGACCGCCGAAACCGCCGCCGTCGCTGGAACCGCTGTTGGACTAGGCGTTGCGGGTCGCTCGGCCAGGCGTGGACGCACCGGTTGCGCGGGCACGCACCCCGTGGTAAACACGCAGAGCACACCGATTAGCGTCATGCCGTAGGTCGATCGCGTAGTTTCCACGGAATCTCGCACCATATCTGCACTTATCCATTTGATCGACAGCAGAACCTCAGAAAAATCAATGAAAATAGGCAAGCGTTGGCGGTCGTGTAGTCTTTGCGGACCTGCGAGTGGACATACGACCATTTGGTGACTCTTCCGCGCGTGCGGCAAGCTTTTGAAAAAAATGACATTCACGGCGCAAGTTCGCCAGGCCGTTGCGTTGTTACCGTGTAAGTTGCAGCGATGCCGTTTTCCATCGCTGTGCACGTCGGTTTCGCTCACCGACCCCAACCATGGCACCAACTCTTCCCCAATAGAAGGCGCCCGGGGGCGTTCCCCGGGCGTGCTTCTTTTTTCGTTGGCTCAAATTGATCTCGACGCGACTTGTCGCGATTTCGTACACTACGCCGCATCACCATGGACCTGGTCAGGGAGGACCGAAATGTCCGAACAACAAAAACCGGATGCCAACGAAAGCACCCTGGGAACCTGGGCGAAGGCGGCAGCCACGAGCGTTGTCGGTTTGGTCGCGGGCGCCTTTTTCATGTACCTCACCCCGCTCGTCAATAGCGCTATCAAGCCCCCCAAACCCGTGTCCAATTTCGCCGCTCAGGCCGCTGGCCTGACGGTCGAATTCAGCAATCGCTCCACCGGCGGCGTCCAAGGCTGGTGGGACTTCGGCGACGGCACTGCGCTCGAACCCTTCGACCCGAAAGTCGAAACCGTCAAGCACACGTATCCCAAGTCCGGAACCTACAACGTCAAGCTCACCCTTGCCAACTTGCTCGGTGAGGAAAGCGATCGCACCGCCCCCGTCAGCGTCGACGTCGGCGCTGCCGGACCTCTCGCCACGGCGCCGGCGATCGAACAGTTCGAATTGAAACCGCTCGACAAACGCGAGTTGGCGCCGGCTATTTACGAATTCACCACCAAGGCCAGCAATGCGGGATTCTGCATCCTCTCGTGCGGCGACAACAAGCCGATGGAGATCATCGACGCCGGCGCGGTTCAGAAGCGCTATATCAGCTTCGAAGAGATGGGCTCCTACACCATTCGCCTTGCGGCAGTGAACGGCAAGCAGCTCGTCGAGCAAACCAAAACCGTCTATGTCGGCGCCAGCGACAACTCCGCGCCGATGGCCCGATTGCTCGTCTCCTACCAAGCGATCCGCGTTGATCGCCTCGACAAGGTCGCTCGCATCTACTGCGGCTGGCAGGGGGATACCAAGGCGACCACATCGCCGTTTCGCAAGGAATGGCTGGCCGAGCCGGGGTTCTCCATCCTCAGCGCAGCACTGGTGAACAAGGACGACAAGAATTCGCCGGTGCGCAACGTCAAGTACGAGGTCGTCGCCGACAAGGCGAAGGTCACGCTGTCGGGCGAGTTGGTTCGGCCGACCAGCATCCTGGCCAAGGGAACGCCCCCGCACTGGGTCGCTGAGCTGAAGCTGGCTCAGGAACGCCGATCGCAGCCTTTGACCATCGATCGCGGCATCGTGTCGATGGCGGTCAACCTCAATAGCTCCGTGAAGATTCCGATGCAGCCGATCGAGCCGGGCTACGAAGTGGTCCGCAAGACCGTCACGTTGCAACTTTGGGACGGCCCGCGCAAGATCTGGGAAGGCAACGCCGGCGGGAGCAACGTTCCTGTCCGCATCGCCAACCAGGCATGTCAGATGAATGCGATCCCGCAAGCCGACGGGGTTGTCGTGTCGATTGCCCCGGTCGGCCCGGTCATCCAAACCGGCGGTTTTTCCTTGTTCCCGAAGAAGGGGAACTGATCCGTGTACTTTTTTTCGTTTAGCGCCCGCAGTGCGCCACGCGTTCGCATGGCGCACTGCGGGCGCTAAACGAAAACACCTCCCGTCGCTATAATTCTCTTCGTGAACCGAATGCGGAACGAAGGGCTTGTCATGGCTGTCTCCACGCTGCGCCCTGTCGCGCTGAAGAAAGAGGGCGAGGACCGGCTCATCATTGAATGGAACGATGGGCATCGCAGCGAATACCTCTGGACCCACCTGCGCGTGCAATGCCCGTGTGCCGGTTGCCGGGAGGAACGCGAGCAGCCGCCCGATCCGTTTCGGATCTTGAAGCCAGGCGAGTTGGTCCCGCTCAAGCCGGTTTCGATAAGCCCGATCGGTCATTACGCCTACAAGATCGTCTGGAGCGACGGCCACGACTCCGGCCTGTTCACGCTGGAACACCTTCGCCGAATCTGCCAATGTCCGCAATGCTCGAAGCAATGAACCCCTCATCGTTTAGCGCCCGCCCGATGCCGCGCGATCGCTAACCGAAAAAAGGAGCACGACCATGCCTCCGCCAGAAGCGCACCAACCTCAGCAAAAAATCGCCATGCCCGGCGTCAAATCGGTCGTCGCGGTCGCCAGCGGCAAGGGGGGCGTCGGCAAGTCGACCGTCGCCACCAACCTCGCTCTCGCCCTGCACATGCTCGGCCGGCGCGTCGGGCTCCTCGATGCCGACATCTACGGCCCCAGCATCCCGATCATGATGGGTGTCAAGGAAACGTTCGACGCCAATACAACGCCGTTTCCTCTGACACGCCATGGTCTGAAGCTCATGTCGATGGGTTTTCTCGTCAAGCCGGAAACCGCCATGATTTGGCGCGGCCCCATGGTGCACAAATACCTCACGGCATTCCTGGCGCAAATCGATTGGGGCGTTCTCGATTACCTCGTCATCGACCTGCCCCCCGGCACCGGCGATGCGCAACTCACCCTCACCCAAACCGCGCCGCTCTCCGGCGCCGTCATCGTCACCACGCCGCAAGAGGTCAGCCTGATCGATGCCCGCAAGGGACTCGAAATGTTCAACCAGGTTCGCGTCCCGGTTCTCGGCATCATCGAGAACATGAGCTTTTTCGTCGGCGCCGACGGCAAACGCTACGAACCGTTCGGTCGTGGCGGCGGCATTAAGCTCGCCAAGGAAGCCGGCGTCCCCTTCCTCGGCGAAATCCCCATCGACCCGCGCGTCGCCGAGTGCGGCGACGGCGGCGACCCCATCGTCCACAAATACCCCGACACCGACGTCGCCAAGACGTATCTCAACCTTGCCAACGTGGTCATCCAGCAAGTTGTCAGGATGACCGACGCCACCGAAGAACTGCCGACGCTGCAGTTGTAACTCACCATCGTCCGTTCCTCGGCGCCGGCGAAGGGCCAATCGGAAACGCCGTGGCTCGAACGATGCAAACACCCAGACATGAGGCGGCCGAAACTTATTTCGTTCTGACCCAAGCCAAGAAATCCTCGCGGCGGATGGGCGTCTTCATCCACGAGGTGTCAGGCAGCGGCAATGTCATGGCGGCGCGGACGGGTTTCCATCCGCCCGGCAGCGCTTGCGTGCGGCGCATGCCTTTCTGAGTGATCCACGAAAACGCATTTTTCCGATCGCCGGTGGCAGCGATCTCCAGCGTCATGCGAACGTCCTGGGCGACATAATCCAGCACTTGGTCGTGACATCCCTTGGCCCAGAGCGCCGGCGCATCGCTGCCCGAAAGGCCCCCCGCTTTGCGCGCCAGCGACATCCCCTCGGCCACTTTGTCCATGCCAATGGGAAAACCGAGAAGGCACACGACGTGGAACATCATGTCGACATGATCGTGAACGAGGCCGGTGCACTCAGTGTGGCCGCCCGATTCTTCCGCCAGAATGTCGAAGTCGAAACCGGCGCCGTTCCAGGTGACTAGGGTGTACCCAGCCTCTGCCATGGCGAGCAAGTGGTCAAGGAGTAAGCGCGTGTCGCCCGGCGCCATCTTACCGGCCGGCGCGCCCCCAGCCGATTTTGAGTGCCAAAGGACCGGCTCGCCGTCGCTGGCGCACGTTGCCGCACAACAGATGCCGAGCGGACGATGCTTGCGCCAGTTCGAGAAATCGCCAGGCGTTTGTTTGGCGGTTTCGATGTCGAACGCAAGATACTTCCGGGCGCCTGGCGTCTTTTCCTTTGCCATCACTTTCTCCTTTCTGCACGGCGCGAAAGCCCTGTCTCCCACTGATCATAATGCGGGCATAGCCGTGGCACACTCTTTTTCTTGAAAAGTTTTGTTTTCCTGTCCGCTTATTATTGTCCTTGGCAATCTCATGGTGTGAACAACAACGAACCCTTCAACCGGAAATAGTCATGAAACTTTTCCTCACAAACCTTGTGTCTTCCCTGCGTCGCGGCCTTGTGATTGCCGCTTTGCTCCTCGGTCTGATGCTGCCAAGCCTGGCGGCTGCTCAGAACGCGAATCTGAACATGGTGGCCGTCGGCGTCAATCGTTATCGCACCCCCGGCAACGACCTTAGCTGGTGCGTCGCCGACGCTCAGGACATGATCCGAGCGATGAGCTCGAACTCAATGTTCGCTCGCAAAGATGTCAACATCCTGCTCGACCAGCAAGCCACTGCCGCGAACATCATGCGAGCCGTTGACCTTCTGGCCCAGCGTGCGACGCCCAACTCGTACACAGTGCTCTATCTGTCCGGCCACGGCACGCGCGACCGCAACGGCCACTGGCTCTTCTGCCCGCACGATTACGATGCCCGGACCAGTGTCTCTGGCGAAGTGCTGTATGCCCGGCTCAAGAACATCCCTGGGCGAGTGTTCTTGATCATCGACTCGTGCCACTCAGGCGCCACGGGGTTTACGAAGACCCATTTGGTTCGGCCGAATCCGTCAAATCAGACGGTGGTGATCAGCTCAAGCCTGTCGCGTGAAACCAGCGCGGAACTTGCTCAATTCCGCAACGGCGCTTTCACGCAAGCGTTCTTGGAAGCCATGAGCGGCCGAGCCGACGCCAATCGGGACGGGATCATCACGCTGCAAGAGATGCACAACTACGTGTACACGCGAGTAGGCCAGCTCACGCAAGGCAAGCAGCACACCATCGTCTACTCGACCAACGGCGGCATGCCGATCGGACGTTCCTCGACGGGTGGCGGTGGTGGTGGCGGCGGGACCACGGCCGGAGCGGTCGTGTGGCAGGGACGCGAAAACCTGCAGGGGTTCGGCAACCTGAGCTTCGCCTTCCAGAACGGCGGCAGGGTAGTTATGACGGACACACGTGGCCAGACCGCGGGAACCTGGAGTTCGCAAGGCGACGTCGTCACCCTGCGGTTTAACGGCGGACGAACGGTCTACACCGGTCGCATGGTCGGCAACACGATCTCCGGTACCGCTCGCGGCCAATCAAGCCATTGGAGTTTCAGCGTGACACGCCGCTAACGCAAAGTGAAAATCGTCCACGAGGGGACAGGCTTTCGAGCCTGTCCTCTTTTTTTGTGCTGCTGCCATAACATGAATTCGGTGACGCATTCCATGACCATGCTTCTAGGAGAACCCATGCCGAGCCGAGCCGCTACTGAGTACCGTTATGAGAAACTGACCTGGCCTGAGATCAATGACGCCATCGACATGGGCAAGGTATGCATCGTGCCGTGCGGCGCCGTCGAGCAGCATGGACCGCATTTGCCGCTTGACGTCGATCTCGTCTGTCCGGGCGGCATCGCCAAGGGCGCCGGCCAGGCGCTTGCCGACAAGATTCTGGTGCTGCCGATCGTCGCCTATGGCTACACCGGGCACGTCATGGACTTCCCCGGCACGATCAACAACGATTTCGAGCACTTCATGCACCATGTACTCGACATCACCAAGTCGCTCGCCTACCACGGCTTCAAGAAGATCATCCTGCTCAACGGCCATGGCTCAAATTGGCCGAACCTCGATCTTGTCGCTCGCCGCACCAACCTTGAAACCGATGCCGAGTGCGTGCCGATCTGCTGGTGGCAACTCTTGATGGTCGACAAAAACTTCATGCCGAGTTGGCGGCAGAGCAAGTTCCCCGGCGGCTGCGCCCATGCCTGCGAGCTCGAAACGTCGCTCTATCTCTATCTTGACGGCGACAACGTTCGCAAGGACCTGATCAAGAATGGG
>Ga0194132_10002629_pt1 | contig 33206 bp, 28 predicted proteins | sample TA2KigOf80mmetaG_FD_148612 | JGI IMG/M metagenome (GOLD analysis project Ga0194132, IMG submission 148612) | Freshwater microbial communities from Lake Tanganyika, Tanzania - TA2015054 Kigoma Offshore 80m | ecosystem: Environmental > Aquatic > Freshwater > Lake | place: Tanzania: Lake... | reverse complement strand
CTACGTGCTGCTGCCCAACCCCCGCCCGCCGAGCGTCGAGGGACATATCTTTGCCAACAACACCGGGCCGCTGGCCGAGGCGATCGCGTCCTGGCTCGCCGAGCGGGGGCTGTAGGCCTCAGCCATCGCGACTATCCGGTCCATCGTCCACGACCAAGATACTGACGTTCGTTGCGGTTTGATCGGCGACCACGCGAGAAGGCATACCCAATACGAGGCTGGCGGAAGCCGCGAATCGACGGCATACTCTATGCTTGAGCAAGAAACATGCCGAAACCACCAGTGTTTCGCGCAACTTTCTTGCAGGCAAACAGGAAGAGCCCAGGAAACTGCCATTGCGGCCGAACCCGAAGACATCGCGAGTGTCCGAAGCTGAGCCAGGCCGGCGCGTCCTCTCCCTCGAGGCGGACGCCCTCAGGTCGCTCGCCGACATGCTGGCCGAGGAAGCCGGCGCATCCGCCTTCGCCCGCGCCGTCGACCTGATGGCCGGCGCCACGGGGCGCGTCATCGTCTCGGGCATGGGCAAGTCGGGCCATGTCGCGCGCAAGATCGCGGCGACCCTGGCCTCGACCGGCACGCCGGCGCAGTTCGTTCACCCGGCCGAGGCCAGTCATGGCGATCTCGGCATGATCGCCAGATCGGACGCGGTGCTTGCTCTCTCCAACTCCGGTGAGACACCCGAGCTCGGCGACCTCGTCGCCTACAGCCGGCGCTTCGACATTCCGTTGATCGCGATGGTCGGCCGCGCGCCCTCGGCACTGGCCGAGGCCGCCGATGTCGCGCTGGTGCTACCGCGCGTCGCCGAGGCCTGTCCGCTCGGCCTCGCGCCGACCACCTCGACGACGCTGATGATGGCGCTCGGCGATGCGCTGGCCGTGGCGCTGCTCGAGCGCCGCGGCTTCTCCGCCGACGATTATCGCGTGCTGCATCCGGGCGGAAAGCTCGGCGCCCGCCTGCTCAAGGTCGAGGACCTGATGCACAAGGGGCCGGAGATGCCGCTGATCGGCGCCGACGCGCGCATGGCGGACGCGGTCCTGGTCATGACCGAGAAGCGCTTCGGCTGCGTCGGCGTGGTCGAGCCGCCGACCGCCAACGGCAGGCTGGTCGGCCTCGTCACCGACGGCGACCTTCGCCGCCACATGGCGCCGGACCTCCTGGAACAGAAGGTCCATCAGGTGATGACGCGCGGGCCCTGGACGATCGGGCCGAGATTGCTCGCCGCCGAGATGCTGAAGGAGATGAACGACCGCAAGCTCTACCGCGCCTTCGTGGTCGAGGACGGGCGGCCGGTCGGCATCGTGCACATCCTCGACCTTCTCCGGGCCGGGGTCGCGTGAGCGCCATGCCCGCACAGCCGGCGACGCAACCGGCGAAGCCGCCGCGGCGCGGCCTGGTCACGGTGAGCCCGCGCCTGCCGTCGGCCATGCGCCGCCGGTTCCGGTTCGGCTCGCGCGGCGTCACCTTCCTCAAGGTGACGCTGCCGCTGATCGCGCTAGTGCTGCTCGGCCTCGTGCTGGCCTGGCCGCGGCTCAACCCCGATCCGCGCGAGTTCCGGCTCGGCGCCGGCAACGTCACCGCCGTCGTCGATGCCGACTCCTCGCGCATGCTCAAGCCGCGCTATGTCGGCATGGACGAGAGCAACCAGCCCTTCACCGTCGTCGCCGAGACGGCGACGCATGCCGGCTCGGCCGACCGCATCCAGCTCGCCTCGCCCAAGGCCGATGTCACGATGAAGGACGGAAGCTGGGTCGCGGTGAATGCAAAGGAAGGTCTCTACGACCGTGTCCGCCAGACGCTCGGGCTGCGCGGCCAGGTCCAGGTCTTCCACGATGCCGGCTACGAGTTCCACACCGAGGCCGCCGATGTCGACATGGCGGCGGGCACTGCGGTGGGCAATCAGCGCGTCGAGGGCCAGGGGCCGTTCGGGCATCTGACCGCCGAAGGCTTCGAAATCCTCGACAAGGGCGGGCGCATCCTCTTCACCGGCAAGGCCCGCCTCGAGCTGCGCCCGCAGGCGATGAAGAAGCCCGAGGCGAAGCGATGAGACACCTTCTCATCCTTCTCGCGCTGTTCTTCGCCGGTCCCGCCGCAGCGCAGGCCACGCTCGGCCTCGGCGGCAATTCCGACCAGCCGATCCAGGTCGATGCCGACCAGGGCATCGAGTGGCGCCGCGACCAGAACGTCTATGTCGCACGCGGCAATGCCAAGGCGAGCCGCGGCGGCGTCACCGTGCATGGCGACACGCTGACCGCGCGATATCGCGCGAAGGGCGGCGACGGCGGCAGCGAGATCTATCAGCTCGAGGCCGAAGGCAATGTCCGCATCGTCTCGGCGAACGAGACCATCCTTGCCGAGCGCGCCGTCTATGACGCCGACCAGTCCGTGCTGGTGATGACCGGCAAGAACCTGAAGCTCACCACGCGCACGGACGTGATCACCGCACGCGACAGCCTCGAATATTGGGAGAAGCGTCAGCTTGCCGTCGCCCGCGGCGACGCGGTCGCGACCCGCGACAAAAGGCGGGTGCGCGCCGATGTGCTCTCGGCGCAGCTCAGCGAGGGCGCCAACAAGGAGCTGAAGCTTCGCCGCGTCGATGCCTTCGGCAATGTCGACGTCCGCACCGACCAGGAAGTCGCCAAGGGCGAGAAGGGCGTCTACATGGTCGACCAGGGGATGGCGACGCTGATCGGCGGCGTGCGCATCACGCGCGGCCAGAACCAGCTGAATGGCGAGGTCGCCGAGGTGAATCTCAACACCGGCGTGTCGCGGCTGCTGAAAGGTGCGCGCGCTCTCGTGGTTCCGAACAAAGAGCCGCAGGAGCCGAAGAAGGGGACCGGCGGATGAGCGTGACGCCCGTCCGCCCCGAAGGCCAGCCCAAGGGACCGCGCCTGGTCGCGGCCAATGCCGGCCTCGTCGCGCGCAATCTCGGCAAGCGCTTCAAGAAACGCCCCGTGGTGCGCGACGTCTCCGTGTCGGTGCAGCGCGGCGAGGTGGTGGGATTGCTCGGCCCCAACGGCGCCGGCAAGACCACCTGCTTCTACATCATCACCGGGCTGATCGCGCCGGACTACGGCCTGATCCAGCTCGACGGCCAGGACATCACCGACTTGCCGATGTACCGCCGCGCGCGTCTCGGCATCGGCTACCTGCCGCAGGAGGCCTCGATCTTCCGCGGCATGTCGGTCGAGGCGAACATCCGCGCCGTGCTCGAGGTGGTGGAGCGCGAGGTCGACCGCCGCCAGGCGATGCTCGACGACCTCCTCGCCGAATTCTCGATCAGCCATCTCCGCCGCACGCCGGCGCTGGCGCTTTCGGGCGGCGAGCGCCGCCGCGTCGAGATCGCCCGGGCGCTCGCCTGCCAGCCGAGCTTCGTGCTGCTCGACGAGCCGCTCGCCGGCATCGACCCGATCGCCGTCAGCGACATCCGCGACCTGATCAAGCATCTGAAGGATCGCGGCATCGGCGTCCTGATCACAGACCACAATGTGCGCGAGACGCTCGACATCGTCGACCGCGCCTACATCCTCCATGACGGCCGCGTGCTGATGGAAGGACGACCGAACGAGATCGTCGCGCACGAGGACGTGCGCCGCGTCTATCTCGGCGAACGCTTCTCGCTCTGAGTTCCTCGCGATGACGATCAATCAGCGCCTCGACCTGCGTCAGGCCCAGACGCTGGTGATGACGCCGCAGCTGCAGCAGGCGATCAAGCTGCTGCAGCTCTCCAACCAGGAGCTCTCGGAGTATGTCGAGCGCGAGATCGAGCAGAACCCGCTGCTCGAGCGAGACGACGGGCCCGAGCCCGACGTCTCCGAGCGCACCATCGATACCTTCGCCGACGGCGAGGCCCCGCCAGCGGCATCGCCCGACGTCTCTTCGGAGATCGCGCTGGGCTCCAGCCTGCCGGAGGCCGCCGACTCGCCCGTCGATGCCGATGACGGCAATCTCTACGAGTCGGCGGAGGACTACTCGTCCTGGCGCACGAACAGCGGCGGCGGCGATTTCGACGATGACGGCCGCAGCCTGGAGGAGTCGACCGCCGCCAGGGCGCCTACGTTGCGCGAGCACCTGTTCGACCAGCTGAGCGTCGACATCGAGGACCCGGTCGATCGCATGATCGGCTCGCACCTGATCGACCTGCTCGACGAGTCCGGATACCTCGTCGGCGACCTGGCCGAGGTCGCCGAGCAGCTGGGATGCCCGCTCGAGCGCGTCGCCGCGACCCTCAAGCTGCTGCAGCGTCTCGACCCGGTCGGTGTCTTCGCCCGCTCGCTCGGCGAATGTCTCGGCCTCCAGCTCGCCGAGCGCGGGCGCTTCGACCCGGCGATGCAGGTGATGGTCGAGCGCCTGGACCTCCTGGCCAAGCGCGACCTCGCTCAGCTGATGAAGCTCTGCGGCGTCGATGCCGAAGATCTCAAGGAGATGATCGCTGAGATCAAGACGCTGAACCCCAAGCCCGGCTCGGTCTTCGACCAGTCGATGGTGCAGCCGGTGGTTCCCGACGTCATCATGCGCCCGCAGCCGGGCGGCGACTGGATCATCGAGCTCAACACCGAGACGCTCCCGCGCGTCCTGGTCAACACGCGCTATTACTCGCGCATCAGCAAGGACGCGAAGAAGAAGGACGAGAAGGACTATCTCTCCGAGCGCTTCCAGGCGGCGAACTGGCTGGTCAAGTCGCTGCACCAGCGCGCCACGACGATCCTCAAGGTGGCGACCGAGATCGTGCGCCAGCAGGATGCCTTCTTCCGGCGCGGCATCCAGCACTTGAAGCCGCTGATCCTGCGCGACATCGCGGATGCGATCTCGATGCATGAATCGACGGTCAGCCGCGTCACCACCAACAAGCACATGGCGACGCCGCGCGGCCTCTACGAGCTCAAATACTTCTTCACCGCGGCGATCGCCTCATCGAGCGGCGGCGAGGCGCATTCGGCCGAAGCCGTGCGCTCGCGCATCAAGACGCTGATCGACGCCGAGAAGCTCGAGGACGTGCTCTCCGACGACAAGCTGGTCGAGATGCTCAAGGCCGACGGCGTCGACATCGCCCGCCGCACCGTCGCCAAGTACCGCGAGGCGATGAAGATCCCCTCCTCCGTGCAGCGGCGGCGGGAGAAGGCGATGCAGATCTAGCGAATCTTCGGCGCACCGGCGGGCCAAGGTTCCGCAGGTCTCGGCTTCTTCCCCTCGTAGTAGGCGTACTTCAGGAGGTGGGCCATGGTGTAGGGCTCACCGACCCGCGCACCGGCAATTCCGTCGCGCGGAGTCCAGATCGGCTCCTTCCTGAGGTAGGATTCTGAGTCATCTAAGAGCAACGAAATCATGGTCTCGGCCACGATCATGCGACCGAGAGGCCCGAGATGCTTGGTGCCTGCTTTCAGCTCCGCCTCTCTCAGGATGTAGTACAGGAGGGGGGTGTTGTTCAGAAGGTGGGCAGGTAACTGCACATCACTCGTACTCTGAAGCTCACCGGGTTCGAGGATGGACATCTCCGCTCCGGCCTCTATCGCGCCCCTAGCTAGCGCTTGCGCCGTCGGCAATCCTTGGCCGGCGATAACGTCGCGCCATATCAGCGAGTCCGCGCCGCCGTCGCGTTGCTCCGGGAGCCCCCGGAACGCATAGAGCAGTCGGGATGTCAAAGGCATGCTTGCCTGAGGGCCGTTGAACGGGACGGCAGGAGCGCCGTCGCATTCCTCCGCGCCGGCCCCCCATGGTTTGAGCGGTGCATCGGCAAAGGCGAAAAAGTAAGCCCACTTGATTGCCCAATCTCCGGTGATACCCCGGCGACCTCGGAGATCCACTTGGGCCCTCGGCTGCTTGTCGCGCTCGAAGATCGGAATTGGAATGTGGCAGAGAGGAGGCCTAGCTGCATCCTTAAGGGTGCCTTCCGGCCCCTTTAGAGTATCGTTGAGGAAATATGTCGCGCGCGACATGGCGTGGCCGAAACGAAAAACCGCCTTGGAGAAAATGTCGAGAATCAAGGAGCTCGGCAGTCCACTGGTCCCAACATACTTGAATGGTGGATTCGACGGTGGCCCCTCGCCCGGCTTGCCTACGAGCGCGATCAGATCCGCCGTTCCACCGCATATTCTCGGCAGATAGTCCCAAAGGACAATCCACTGATAGTGCCAGCGAACGAGGCGTTGCGCCTCGACCAAGGCTTCCTCGGTCGCCTGAGAGCCGTGCGTCTTTTCAATGTCGTCCAGGATCTTGTTGTGAAACGCGCAGAAGGCTGAGTGGAGCTGAGCAACGATGATGTTCTCGTCGTTTCTGGGCTCGGCAATCGACGCAACTTCATCCTCCCCGCGAATGAGGTCGCGCACGCTCGCATCGCTGCCGCCAATGGCACGGGACAGTCTCAGGCGCCAGGGCTTCGCCGGATCTTTTCCGAGTCCGTAGAGCGAAGGCAGATCTCTCGGCTTCTCGCGCCCATAGACCGAGTCGAGATCGAAGGCGCGCGTCGCCGCCGGCCCGCCGCCAGGTGGAGGCCTTGTACTAGGCAAGATGTCGTGCGTGATGAACTGACCGAGATAAGTGTATCCGGCCGGAATCGTCTTCTCATCGCCCGCTTGGATGAACTCAGGTCCATCAGGCCGTTCGCCCAGGCTCGCGGACATCACACGCATAAGCGTCTGCTGCTCACCAGTCTTCAGCTCGGTCCTGCCGGATGCTCCCTCACTGGCCATTTCTCCCCTCCCCCTGGTAGCTCTATCAGAAGACGATGCGCCTTGGGTTCATCTCCGCAACGCTTCTCGGTACCCGCGCCCACCCAAGCGCCACCGGCACGTCGAAGAGACGTCCCTCACCGAAGTGTGGCTCGAGCGAGCGCAAACCCGGAACCACGACGCGGCCCGCTGGAATCCCTATCCAGTCCCTCGACAGGTCGAGATAGAGCACATCGAGGTCATGATCGGCGGCCAGCGCCAGGCAATGCTCGGGCGTGGCCGGTGTCGAATGCGCTCGCGTCGGCACTGTCTGGGCCTCAGCGTCAGGAAGGAGGTACCCGTCGTCGTTGATCGACACGTTCTCGAACCAGTCGAGGGCCGCCGCGGTAGATGCTGAAGGTTGACCCTGCACGAGGCCACGGAAGCGGAGACTGAGCTCGATCATGGCCTGGAACTGCATCATTTCCATGCTGGCCCTGACCGCCGCCGCATGGCCGTCAAGATGGGCGCCAAAGCCGACCGCGATGCCGCGGCCATCGACGTTGCACGAGACCGCGGCGACCACCGGAACACCCAGGTCTGCGGTCAGGTCGAGGAGATGACAGCGACGGCCACGACGATGTTGCCAAGCCGTGACGGTGCGGATGGCATCGCTTTCGACAATCTCCGGCGAGCAGCTCGGCCGCCGCAGGCGATTGAACCACCAGATCGCCACGGCATCGCGCTCAACCAACTCAAAGAAGCCACGAACGATAACATCGTCCTGCGACAACCCGCTGGCGCAGCCGTTGCTGTTCGCCGAGCAGGTCCAGGCCGACGGCTCTCGCCTGGCTGCCCGGAAGCAATAGTCGGCCGGGAGCCAACGCTTCTCGCCCGTGCAAACTTGCCGCGCTGCAATCCACGAAATTGCCGCTTTCGGATCCAACCCCGAGTGATTGGCTCCTTCCAGGAGAAGCCTCTCCGGATGAATTGCGCTCTCGCCGAGCTGGGAGAACGACGCGCTGGCGACTGGCTCATCATCTGCTCTCATCTGAGAGCAGCGCTCCGCCACCTCGAAAAGACACGAGGCCGCCGCCGCCCGGCGCCCGAAGCCGGTCCCGGCCGCACCGCCCCAGGCCTTCAGATGTGGCGGCAGACCTTCGGCACTGTCGGGGACGGCATAGACGGTGATCGGGCAGTCATCGTCCTTCGGTAGGCTGATCAGCGACCTGCCTGGGCCGTCGCGAAGCGCGATCAGTCGGCGCAGCACTTCGAAAGGCTCGACACCGACCCATCTGATCTTCCCCCTACGAGTTTCAACGAAGCCGATCTGCTCAAGGTCGGTCAAGATCGCGGCGGCGGCTGCTCGCTCCTCTCCGTCACCGAACATACTGAGGATCGCTTGTCTGCTTCTTTGGGCGTCGATCAGCGCCGCCACCGACCCATGGCTCGCCCGTTCCAGCATCTCGCGCCGTACCTACCTGTTGCCAACCGCACACACTTAGACAGGTCTCTTATGATCGCCATCCCCCAACCTGGGGATAGACCAGGCACCCGTCCCTGCTATTCTCGCTAACGTTGTCCGAAATTCCATCTACCAAAAAGGGGAGCGCCGAAATGGTTAATGCGCGGGGGAAGAATGCGCCGGCAAGGCGTACCGGCAAGAAGGCGGGATCAGGGAAAAAGAAGCGATACTTCCATCGCTGGGTCACCAGGACGGATCAGGGTCCGCCGGACTATGCCTACAAGATGCGAGATCTGCTGGTGAGGCTTTGGGCAAGCCCCGAAGAACTCGAGAGGTTCAAGAAGAACCCGACCCAAGGCTTCATCGACGCCAAGCTTCTCGATGAGGGAGCCGAAATCGAGGTGGAAGTCTTCGTCCAGCCTGAAGGGAAGTTCTACCTCATCATTCCTCCACCGGAGGAGCTGCGCGAGAAGGATCTGTTAATGCTCGCGCACCATCTGATCCGCTCCTGCGCGTCCTGCTGAATCGCCGGCTCGCGTCAGCGACGGAAGGCTGCCGGAACGCTTCTCGCAAGGCGATATGGGCGCTCCGGGCACCCGCTAGAACTGCAGCCTCATAGGCTCGACCACCGGACTGTGATACGGATAGCCTCCCGGACGGGATCGTTCGGGGGGACCGTTCCGTCCGGTGGGGGGCATTGTGACGGCTGCCGGCCATGGCCGATTGACCGCCATTCTGATGGCCGATGCCGTCGGCTACAGCAGGGGCATGAGCGGGCGTGAGCGGGCGTGAGCGCGAGACGATCGCGGCCCTGATCGAGAGCCGCAGCAAGATGACGAGCATCATCGCCGAGCTCGGCGGGCGCGTCGTCGGCACCCAGGGGGACTCTTTCCTCGCCGAGCTTCCGAGCAGCACGCATGCCGTGACCGCCGCCCTGAGAATCCAGGCCGTCCAGGCCTCCGCCGGCGAGCCGGCATCGACGAGGCTCACCTATCGCATCGCGGTCAATCTCGGCGACGTTTACGACGTCGACGGAGACATCCACGGCGACGGCGTGAACATCGCGGCTCGCCTGCAGGCCCTGGCCGAGCCAGGGAAGATCCTCGTGTCGGGTGCCGTGCACGATCTGGTTCGCGACCGGGTCGATGCCGACTTCGTCTTCGCCGGCGAGCATCGCCTGAAGAACATCACCGGCCGGATACGCGCTTACAGCCTAGAGCCCAAGAGGCCACCTTCGGGCCAGGCTGCACCCGCCGCCGAGGCGCTCCAGAACTATGAGCGTCCATCGGTCGAGATCCAGAGATTCCGCGTGATCAGTGGCGGCAGGACCGCACGCAAGGCCTGCGATCTCGTCGCCGAGGAGCTGACCTCGATGCTCTCCTCGATCTCGGGCATCCTCCTGATACGGGGAGATCTCGCCGACAGGAACGGCGACCAGGTTCGGTCTTCGAGTCCGCACCACTATCGGCTGACCGGCTCGGGCGTGACCGGAGACGGCCGCCTGCGGCTCAGCATTCAGCTAGTCGAAAGCGCGACCGGTCGCATCGTCTGGAGCGATCGCAGCGATACCGATCTCGACCTCGTATCGCGCATGCCCGACGTCATCGCGCGCGAAGTCACAACGGCGCTGCAGGTCAGCCTGACCGAAGGCGAAAGGGCGCGCCTTTGGAACAGCGGCACGAGCGACACGCGCGCGTGGCAGCAATACCAGCGAGGCCGCGAGAAGGCGCGCGAGATCACGCGCACCGGCCATCGCGAGGCCGAGCGCCTGTATCGCACGGCGCTCGCCTACGATCCCAGCTATCTCGCGGCAACCGTGACGCTCGGCTATTGCCTGATGGACGACATCCGTCACGGCTGGAACACCGATCCGGCACGGACCATGCCGATCCTGCAGGCTCTTCACCGCCGCGCTCTTCTGCTCGGACCGACCTACCCCGACACGCACGGTCTCGGCGCCTATATCCTCGTCCTCGATCGCCGATACGACGAGGCGATCGCCGCGATGAAGCAGGCCATCGCGCTGTCGCGCGGCGATTCCGAGCTGATGGCGATGCTCGGGCAAGTCTATGCCTATGCCGACCGATTGGACGAGGCGACGCTCTGCTACGAGCGCGCGGTCCGCATGAATCCCTACGCGCCTCTTTGGCTGCGGCACAATCTCGCCTGGGCATACTGGCAGTCTCGCCGCCTCGAGGAAGCGCAGAACGCGTTCGGCGAGGTTCTCAAGCGCAACGCCGGCTTCGTGCGTTCGCTCGTCGGTCTCGCGAGCGTCCAATGCCTTCTCGGCAATCTCGAGGCCGCTCGCGCGACCGCGGCGGAAGTCATGCGTCTCGATCCGCTGTTCTCCGTCGACGAGTGGGCGGCCAGGCTTCCGAATGCCGACACCGCCTGGGTGAACGAGACCAGAGAGAATCTGCGGCTGGCCGGCCTCAAATAGGACGACGGCCGTATCGGCTCTCTCATCCTCCCCCAGCGATCTCCGCCAGCGCATCCTCGTCCAAGATCGTGACCCGGCGGTCGACGAGCTCGATCAGCTTCTCCTTCTGCCACTCGCCCAGCTGCTTGTTGACGCTTTCGCGGGTGAAGCCGAGCTGGTTGGCGAGCTCGCGCTGCGAGAGCACCGGTGTGCACATGCGGCCTCCGGCGCCATCGGGCTTGGCGACGCGGAGCAGGCGCTTGGCGAGGCGTGAGGCGAGATCGAGGAACAGCAGATCCTCGATCTGCTCGGTCGTTCGCCGAATCTTCTCGGAGAGGATCGCCATCAGCCGGATCGCGACCGAAGGATTGCGCTCGAGGAAGGGGAGAAAGTCGCGGCGGTCGATGACCAGGAGGCGGCAATCGACGGCCGCGACCGCATCGGCCGAGCGATCGCGGCCGTCGAGCAGCGCCATCTCGCCGAACACCTCCCCGGGCTCGATCAGGTTGAGGATCGCGTCGCGGCCGTCGGCGGCGCCCGCGCGGATCTGCACCTGACCCGCCAACACCGCCATCATCCCGCGACCGGGCGAGCCCTTGCGGAAGATCACCTGGCGGGCGCGATAGCTCTCGATGCGAGCGAAGGCGAGGATGCGGTCGAGCTCGTCGCGCGAAAGCTGGCCGAAGAGACCATGGCTTTCGAGAATCCGCCGCTCGCCTTCGCCAGACCCTACAGCCATCTGCCCGATCCACCTCTCGAGCGGAGGATGCCACCCCGCTCCCCGGCGCGAGGCTAGCGGAGCAGGCAGCCCGGCGTCGCGGACGATCTGCATTGACGCGCCCATCAGTGGCAAAGGCTCGGCAGTCCCGCGATCAGCTTCACCAGGTCGGACTGGCGGGCGGCGCCGGTCTTGGCGAAGATCGCCTTCATCTGCGTCGATACCGTGGAAAGACGCACGCCGCGCCGGTCGGCGATTTCCTTCGGCCGCTGGCCGTCCATCAGAGCCAGGGCGACGCCGATTTCTGAATCAGTGAGACCGAAGCCGACCCGCAGCTGGCAGCCATAGCTGGGCGTCGGCCGCTCGAGATCGCCAACCAGCACCAGCGCCACCTTTCGGCCCGGACCCGTCTCGAGAGCGGCGATCAGCAGGATCAACGGCGTACCGGCGGAGGGTCTCCCGATCGTCACCACCTCGTGGGGCGAGCGGTCGCCACGGGCCGGGCCGGCGATCGCCTCGGCGATCGCAGATTTGAGAGCGCGGGCGTCGGCGGCGCGGACGGCCGAGAGCGCGTGGCCGCGGACGCAGAGCCCGTCACCGGAGGCAAGGATGCGCTCGGCCATCGCGTTGCGGGTGATGATCTCGCTGTCGGTGTCGACCACCAGCACCGCCTGGGCGAGCCGGTCGATCGCATGCTTCAGAAGGTCGTCCAGGCTCGGCATCGGCTGGGCGTCACGCAGACCGCGCCAGACGGACGTCGTCGCCGGGTGATTGCTGACCTTGGCATCCATCCCTCTCTCCCTCGTCCCCGGGCGGCCCGCCATCGGGTCGCCTCCCCGACGATGGAGATACCCCGACCGGGGGATGCACCCTGTGAAGCGCTTCACAGGCAACGAGATATTCTTCTCGCGGCGTGAAATCCTTGCCCCTGTAACGGCACGGGGCTCAGGAGGGTCTTGCTCGCATGGAAACAGGCTTCGACCGCCGCTATCGCCTGAGAGGCCGGCGCGCGCTGGTGACCGGCGCCGCCACCGGCATCGGGCGGGCGATCGCCGTGCGCTTCGCCGAGGAAGGCGCCGAGGTCGCGATCAATCATCGCGACGGCGGCGACAGTCCCGCCGCGGCGCTGACCGAGGCGGAGACCGCATCGCGGAAGGCAGGCTTCACCGCCGCGCGACACCTGGCGCTCGCCGCCGATGTCGCGGACAAGGAGCAGGTGGACGCGATGGTGGCAAAGGCGATCGCCTCCTGGAGCGGACTCGACATCCTGGTCAATAACGCCGGCATCCAGTCCTTCTCGCCGAGCGAGGATCTCGACGAGGCCGAGCTCCGCCGCATTCTCGACGTCAACCTGATCGGCGCCTGGAACTGCGCGCAGGCGGCGATACGTCACTTCCTCGCCGCCCAAAAGCCAGGCGTGATCCTGTCGAACTCGAGCGTGCACCAGATCGTGCCGAAGCCGGGCTACCTCCCCTACTCCCTGAGCAAGGCCGGGCTCGCCAACCTGACGCGCACGCTCGCGCTCGAGTATGCCGACCGCCGCATCCGCGTGAACGCAGTCGGGCCGGGAGCGATCGAGACGCCGATCAACAAGGGATGGACCGGCGATCCGGGGAAGCGCCGCGCGGTCGAGAGCCACATCCCGATGGGGCGCGCCGGCGCGCCCGAGGAGATCGCCGCGGTCTTCGCCTTCCTCGCATCCGACGAGGCGTCCTACATCACCGGCCAGACGATCTATGCCTGCGGCGGCCTGACCCTCTTCGGCGAGTTCCGCTCCGACTGGTCCTCGCAGTCCGGATAGGCTCGCCGGACGCGCTTGACTTGAGGGGTACCCCTCACTATGGTCCGCCGCCGCCGACGACCCCCTCTATCGGGGCGGGCGGCAGACGGTTGCGAAGAGCGCCACGCGAACAGATAAACGTCCTGAGATAACAATAGTTTAACCTAGAGCCGACTGGCATCAGCCGGGCCGCGGCCGGGTCAACTCAGTTGTTGGGATCTAAGAGGTTTGGGACTGCGCGTCATGGAGATCGCTGATCTCGTCACCCCGCCCGGCATCGTGCCGAGCCTGAAGGCGACCAGTAAGAAGCAGGCTCTGCAGGAACTCGCGAAGAAGGCGGCGGAGCTTTCCGGCCTCGACGAGCGCGAGATCTTCGACGCGCTGATCGAGCGCGAGCGCCTCGGCACCACCGGCGTCGGCATGGGCATCGCCATCCCGCATGGACGCTTCGCCAAGCTGACCGGGCTGGTCGGGCTCTTCGCCCGCCTCGACAAGCCGATCGCCTTCGATTCGGTCGACGAGCAGCCGGTCGACCTGATCTTCCTGCTTCTGGCCCCGGAGGCTGCCGGCGCCGACCATCTCAAGGCGCTCGCCCGCGTCTCCCGGCTGCTGCGCGACAAGTCGATGTGCGCCAAGCTGCGCGGCTGCGACAGCGCGGATGCCATCTACGCGCTGCTGACCGAAACCCAGGCCTAGGCGGCCTAGGCGCGCTACCGGACTACCGCCGACGGTGCCGGCGGCGTTCGATCTCCTGCTCGGCGTCGCGGTCGACCCGCGCGGCGATCGCCTTCTTCTGTCCGTCGTCCAGATCCTGGAATGCCGCCTCGGCCAATAGCAGGTCGAGCGCGTCGTCGGACTCCATCGCGCGCGCCAAATAGCGACCGGCGTCGCTTCCAGGGCCCAATACAGCCTCGATCGCGGCAAGCAGGATCTGGTGAGCAGTCGCCATTGACGCTCAGGTTTACGCTTAATTTACGAATAATACCCTAAAATCTTGGAGCAATTTTCCAAAAGGCTCGACAGGCGCTTAGATTTCAACGTTAGATGTGGACTTAGCAGCGTCGCGGTATTCTGTGACGTTGCTCCTAAAAAGGGGGCTTTCGGGTCGGACCGGTGAGTGGCACCTACAATTTCGAGCGAATCAGTCTTCTGATCGCCGATCCGAGCAAGTACATGCGGAGCCTCCTCGTCGGGCTGGCGCGGAGCTATGGCTTCCGCACCATCTACGAAGCCACCGACGGCGAGTCGGCCCTGAACCACATGCGCGAGCGCCACGTCGACATCATCGTGACCGATGGGCCGATGGCGCCTCTGGACGGCTACGAACTCACCAAACAGATCCGGAATTCGCCGGAGACGCCGAACCCCTTCCTGCCGGTGATCATGGTCTCCGCCCATACCGAGCTCGGCCAGGTCAAGCGGGCCCGGGATGCCGGCGTGACCGAGTTCCTGGCGAAGCCGATCTCGGCCAAGACCCTGCTCGTGCGCTTCTGCTCGGTGATCGACAATCAGCGCGCGTTCGTGCGCTCGGCCAAGTTCGTCGGCCCGGATCGTCGCCGGCACGTCGACCAGGCTTTTCAGGGCAAGGAGCGGCGCGGCGTGCCGCAGCCTGCGGCGCCTGCAGGCGAGACACCCCCGCATCCGGAAGGGCTGCCGCCAGGAGGCAATCTGAGCCAGCAAGAGGTAAAAACCCTGCTCAAGGACGGCGAAGGCAAGAACGCGGCGTAGATTGGAGCTTAAGGTGACAGGCGAGGAAAAAAAGGTCGTAGGCGAGGTGGCGAAGGCGGACGTCTTCACGCCCCCGAACCTCTTGAAGGTCCGCGCCTCCGCGCCCGGCGGCAAGACCATGGACGAGATGGTCGAGGCCGGCATGAACGTCGTCGCCGGCGCCGCCAAGAACTACGCCGAAGTCGCGATGGCGGACGTCAACGAGATCGACGGCATCGCCAGCGCCATGCGCAAGGCGCCGGGCCAGGCCGACCACTTCCGCCCCGAGCTGATGCGCGTCGGCCTCAACCTCAAGGGCCAGGCCGGTACCATGGGCTACCCGTTGCTGACCGAGGTCGCGACCTCGCTCACCGACTTCCTCGACGACCTGAAGAAGTTTAATCGCAAGCTCGCCGACGATCCCAAGACGGCGCTGCCCGCAGTCCAGCTCCACGTCGAGGCGCTTCGCCTCCTGATGGCCAAGGACGTCAAGGGCAAGGGCGGCCCGACCGAGCGCGCGCTGATCGACGGCCTCAAGCGCATCGTCTCCAAGGCGCTCCCGGAAAAGGGCGCGGCTTAGATGCGAACCTACGCGATCGCGTCGTAGGCGGCGATCGCGGCGGTGTTGACGATGTCCGAGACCGTGGCGCCCATCTGGACGATCTGCACCGGCTTCGACAGGCCGATGATCAGCGGGCCGACGATGGTGGCGCCGCCGAGCTTCTGCATCAGCTTGTAGGCGATGTTGGCCGAGTGCAGCGCTGGCATGACCAGCACGTTCGCCGGGCCCTTGAGCCGGCAGAACGGGTAGAGCTTGCGCAGATCGTCGTCGAGCGCGACATCGGCCGACATCTCGCCGTCGTATTCGAAATCTACCTTGCGCGAGTCCAGGATCTCGACCGCGTCGCGGATGCGGTAGGATTTCTCGCGGTTCGGGTTGCCGAAATTCGAGAAGGAAAGCAGCGCCACGCGCGGCTCATGCCCCATCTGGCGCGCCTTGGCCGCAGTCTGGATGGCGATGTCGGCGAGCTCCTCCGGCGTCGGCAGCTCGTGCACGTAGGTGTCCGACATGAACACGGTGCGCCCGCGCGTGACCACGATGGAGAGCGCGAAGGCGCGCTCGCCTTCCTTGGGATCGACGACGCGCGTGATGTCCTGATAGCAGGTCCAGAAATTGCGCGTGGTGCCGGTCACCATCGCATCCGCATGGCCGAGCGCCACCATGCAGGAGGCGAAGACGTTGCGGTCCTGGTTCACGCGCCGCTGGCAGTCGCGATAGAGATAGCCCTTCCGCTGCAGGCGCGCGTAGAGGAACTCGGTGTATTCCTTGTTGTGCTTCGAGAGCCTGGCGTTGTGGATCTCGAGGTCGTGGCCGTCGAGCCCGGCCTGCTGGATCGTCTGTTGGATCCGCTCCTCGCGCCCGACCAGGATCGGTGTGCCAAAACCTGCGTTGCGGAAGGTGATCGCGGCGCGGATGACGCGCTCCTCTTCGCCCTCGGCAAAGACGACGCGCTGCGGATTGGCGTGCACCTTCTCGAAGATGCCCTGCAGGCTCGCCGCGGTCGGATCGAGGCGTGCCGAGAGCGTCCGGCGATAGGCCTGCATGTCCGCGATCGGCTTTCGCGCCACGCCCGAATCCATGGCCGCCTGCGCCACCGCCGCGGAGACATGCGAGATCAGCCGCGGATCGAAAGGCGTCGGGATCAGGTAGCCCGGCCCGTATTTGAGCTTGCGGCCGGAATAGGAGCGCGCGACCTCGTCCGGCACGTCCTCACGCGCCAGTTCGGCCAGCGCCTTGGCGGCGGCGATCTTCATCGCGTCGTTGATCGAGCTGGCGCGGACGTCGAGGGCACCCCGGAAGATGTAAGGGAAGCCCAGCACGTTGTTGATTTGGTTGGGGTAGTCGGAGCGGCCCGTGGCGACGATCGCATCCGGGCGGACAGCGCGCGCATCCTCGGGCGTGATCTCGGGATCGGGATTGGCCATGGCGAAGACGATCGGGTTCTTCGCCATGGACTTGACCATGTCCTGGCTGATCGCGCCCTTGGCCGAGAGGCCGAACACGACATCGGCGCCCTTCATCGCATCGGCGAGCGAGCGCGCCTTGGTCGGCACCGCATGCGCCGACTTCCACTGGTTCATGCCGTCGGTTCGGCCCTGATAGACGACGCCCTTGGTGTCGCAGATGATGACGTGCTCATGCGGCATGCCCATCGCCTTGAGCAGCTCGATACAGGCGATCGACGAGGCACCGGCGCCGTTGACCACCATCTTCGTGTCCTTGATGGTGCGGCCGGTGACGTCGAGTGCGTTCAGCAGCCCGGCGGCGGCGACGATCGCGGTGCCGTGCTGGTCGTCGTGGAAGACCGGGATGTCGAGGAGCTCGCGCAGCCGCTGCTCGATGACGAAGCATTCCGGCGCCTTGATGTCCTCGAGGTTGATGCCGCCCCAGGTCTTGCCGAGATAGCGCACGGCATTGACGAACTGGTCGACGTCCTTGGTGTCGACCTCGAGGTCGATGCCGTCGATATCGGCAAAGCGCTTGAAGAGGACAGCTTTGCCTTCCATCACCGGCTTGGCGCCGAGGGGCCCGAGATCGCCGAGGCCTAGCACCGCGGTGCCGTTCGAGATCACCGCCACCAAATTCCCCTTGGCCGTGTAGTCGTAGGCCTTGTCCGGGTCCTTGGCGATATGGAGGCAGGGGTGGGCGACGCCCGGGGAATAGGCCAGCGACAGGTCGCGCTGGGTGGTCAGCGGCTTGGTCGGCGTGATCTCGATCTTGCCGCGGCGGCCGCTCGCATGGAGCTCCAACGCCTCCGCCTCGGTGACGCGGCCTTCGGAACTCATGAGCGTATTCTCCCGGGGGGTCTTTTTTCGTTTTGGGGCACGTATTCTGAGGCAACTAAGCCCTTGAGCGCAAATCGCCGCCCCTGAGCGAAACGGCTGTTTCGCCAAGGGTTCAGACGTCAGCCCTGGGGCGGGAATTCGGGATACCGGGGCAGCCCGTCCTCGATCTTGAGCCAGGGGAGGTGCCGGCTCTCCCAATAGCGAAGGGAGGGCGGAAGGTCCTCCGGCCGGTCGAGGCTGCCGATGGCGATGTCGATCAGCCCGGGGATGAAGCTCGCAGTGAAGCTGATCTGGGTGCCGCAGGCTTGGCAGAAACCGCGGCGCGCCTCCGGCGAGGAAGCGTGAAAGGCGCGGCCGTCCTTCGAGAAGACGACCATGTCCTCCGGGTACATCGCCCAGGCCACGGCGGGCGCGGCGTGCGCCCGACGGCACATCGAGCAATGGCAGAGCGCGGTGAACAACGCCTCGCCCTCGATCTCGTAGCGGACGGCGCCGCACTGGCACCCGCCTTCGCGCTTCGTCGCCATGAAGCCTCCGTCTATTTGGAGCGGAGCTTACGCCGAACCAGCGTCGACCAAAGCCGGAAGAGCGACGGCCGCTGCGGCTCTTCGTCCTCGTCGACGAGGAAGCCCGCCAGCGTCACCTTGCCGTTCTCGGTGCGCCGCGCGACCAGGCTTGCGGGGCCGAAGGGCAGATGATCGCCGATCTGCGGGTGATCCTCGAAGCGGTTGGAGAAGTATTCGGCGATGGTCTCGTCCGCCCGCTCGCCCTCTGGCAACGGGATGCCGTAAAGGGCGCAGACTTGGCCGAGCTGAGCCGCGCCCTCGAGCAGGAACTCGCCCGCCTCGCGGTCGCGCTCGGCCTCGGTCGAAGGCGTGAACAGCTGGTCGAGGCGCTGCACCTTCCGGAGCGGCACGAGGAAGTAGGCGTAGTCCTCCTCGACCAGGCGTCCGGCCTCGGCCGGTTCCAGGATCTGGCCCTCGCGGATCACCAGCACCGGCTTCGCCCAGTCCGGCACGCGGCCCTGGGCCAGGACCGCGGAGTCCGCCTGCACCGGATATCCGACCAGCTCCTGCTTCAACTGGCCGGGCAGGTCGATCTCGATGCGCTTGGATTCCGGCGTCGTGCGCGGCAGCGCCAGGCGAAGCCAGAGCGCCGCCGGCTTGATCGTCCAGCCCTGGACGACCAACGAGATGAGGACGACGAAGAAGCCGACATTGAAGAAGAGGCCAGCGTTCGACACCCCGGCCAGAACCGGGATCGAGGCAAGGAAGATGCTGACGGCGCCGCGAAGCCCGACCCACCCGACGAAGAGAATCTCGCGCTTCGAATAGCCGAAAGGGCTAAGGCAGACCGCGGCTGCTACCGGACGGCCGACCAGCATCAGGAAGGCGGCGATGGCGATGCCGGGCACGGCGTAGTTAATCAACTGGTGTGGCGTCACCAGCAGGCCCAGCACCATGAACATCATGATCTGGCAGAGCCACGTCGCTCCGTCGTGGAAGGACAGCACGCTGGCGAAGGCGCGCACCGGCCGGTTGCCGACGACGAGTCCCGCGAGGTAGACGGCAAGGAAGCCGGAGCCGTGGATCACCGAGGTGACGGAGAAGATCGCGACCGCGCTCACCACGACGAAGATCGGATGAAGGCCGTGCGGCAGATCAGCGCGGTTGGTCATCCAGACAATGGCGCGGCCGCCGAGATAGCCGACCAAGCCGCCGATCAGGAAGGCGCGCGCGAGCTCGGCGAAGACGCGGATATCGGCCTCGCCCTTGCCGATCGTCAGGATCTCGACAAGGAGGAACGTAAGGAAGACGGCGACCGGATCGTTGGTGCTCGATTCGACCTCGATCGTGGAGGTCACGCGCTGGCGAAGCTCGAGCCCGCCGGAGCGCAGCAGGAAAAAGACCGCCGCTGCATCGGTGGAGGCGACGATCGACCCCAGCAGAAGGCTCTCGACGAGCGTCAGGTCGAGGACCAGCAGCGCGAAGGCGCCGGTCAAGGTCGCCGTGACGACGACGCCCGCCGTCGCCAGCACCACCGAGGGCGTCAACGCACCGCGGACGGTGACCAGTTTGGTGCGCAGCCCGCCGTCGAACAGGATGATCGCGAGCGCCAGCGACCCGACGAGATAGGTGGTGGCGTAGTCGTCGAACTTGATCCCGCCCGGCCCGTCCTCGCCGGCCAGCATGCCGATGACGATGAAGACGAGCAGCAAAGGGGCGCCGAAGCGCTTGGCGACAAGGCTCGACAGGATGCCGGCGAGAACCAGCACCGAGCCGAACAGCAGCACGAAGTTGAGAAGCCCGAGACTAGCCATCGATGCAGCTATGACACGGGTTCGCCCTTCCGCAAACTCGCGATCCGTCGCAGGCGGATTATTGAGCTGAGCGGGCGCTCACCTCACGATTCCGAGACCCTTCACCCTGCGGAGCAGGGGGAGGTCTAGGGAGGGGCCCTTTCGAGCGCTGTGACTCTTCGCGCGTTTCCGCTAAACCTCGGCCCATGCCCATGGACCAGAGCCCGCCCGCGCCGCCGGCCGATTTGTCGCCGGGCATGGCCCAGTATCTGGAGATCAAGGCGTCTCATCCGGACGCCGTGCTGTTCTACCGGATGGGCGACTTTTACGAGCTGTTCTTCGAGGACGCGGTCAAGGCCTCGGCCGCGCTCGACATCGCGCTGACCAAGCGCGGCCGGCACGAGGGCCAGGACATCCCGATGTGCGGCGTGCCGGTCCATGCTGCCGAGGTCTACCTGCCGCGGCTGATCCGGAAGGGCTTCCGCGTCGCCATCTGCGAGCAGATGGAAGACCCTGCCGAGGCGAAGAAGCGCGGCTCCAAATCCGTGGTCCGCCGCGAGGTCGTCCGGATCATCACTCCGGGCACCCTGACCGAAGACACGCTGCTGGATGCGCGGCGGTCGAATTTCCTGGCTGCCCTCGCCGACGCGCAAGGGAGCCTCGCGCTCGCCTGGGTCGAGGTCTCGACCGGAGAGGTCGGCGCGCGGCCGGTCGATGCGAGGAGTCTCGCCTCGGCGCTGGCCCGCCTCGACCCGTCCGAACTGCTGTTGCCGGACCGGCTGGTCCAGCAGCCGGAGCTGTTCGAGCTGCTGCGCGACTGGAAGCAGGTGCTGGTGCCGCTGCCCGATGCCCGCTTCGATTCGACCAATGGCCGGAAGCGGCTGGAGGCCCTCTATGGCGTCGGCACGCTGGATGCCTTCGGCAGCTTCGAGCGGGCAGAGCTCGCCGCGCTCGGCGCCGTCGTCGACTATGTCGAGCTGACCCAGAAGGGAAAGCTGCCGCGCCTGACCCCGCCGCGACGGCAGAGCGACGGCGGCGTGCTGGAGATCGACCCGGCGACGCGCCGCAACCTGGAGCTCACCCGCACGCTCTCGGGCGAGCGCCAGGGAAGCCTGCTCGACGTCATCGACCGCACCGTCACCGGCGCCGGCGCCCGTCTCCTGGCCGAGCGTCTCGCCGCGCCGCTGACGGATGCGGCCCAGATCGACCGGAGGCTGGACGCCGTTGCCAGCTTCGTCGCCGACGAAGCGCTGCGAAGTGATCTCCGCGGGCTGCTCAAGCGCAGCCCCGACCTCGCCCGCGCGCTTTCCCGGATCACGCTCGGCCGCGGCGGCCCGCGCGACCTCGCCGCCATCCGCGACGGCCTCGCCGCAGCGGCCGAGGTGACGACACGGCTCGGGCGCGCTTCCGACCTCGCCGAGGACATCCGCCTGGCATCGCGCGATCTCGGGCATCACCAGGTGCTGATCGAGCGCTTCGACCGCGCGCTGGCGCCGGAACTGCCGCTCTTCGCCCGCGACGGCGGCTTCGTTGCGCAAGGCTATGCGCCGGATCTCGACGAGCTGCGGTCTCTGCGCGACGAGAGCCGGAAGCTGATCGCCGGGCTGCAGACAAGGTACCAGGCCGAGACCGGCATCGCCTCGCTCAAGATCCGGCACAACAACGTGCTCGGCTACTACATCGAGGCGACGGCGACCCATACCGAGAAGATCCTCGGCAAGCCGGGCTTCATCCATCGCCAGACCATGGCGAATGCGGCGCGCTTCACCACAGTCGAGCTCGGCGAGCTGGAATCCAAGCTCTCCTCCGCCGCCGACAAGGCGCTCGCCGTCGAGCTTCGCCTGTTCGAGGATCTGGTCGGCGAGGTCGGCGCCCGCGCCGAGGCAATCGCGCTCGCCGCCGATGCGCTGGCACGGCTCGACGTGTCATCGGCCCTGGCCGAGCTTGCGGCCGAACGCCGGCACGTGCGGCCCGTCGTCGACGGATCGAACCAGTTCGCGATCAAGGCCGGGCGGCATCCCGTCGTCGAGGCGGCGCTCGCCTCGAGCGGCGATCCCTTCGTTCCCAATGATTGCGATCTCGCCGACAGCCAGCGCCTCTGGCTGCTGACCGGCCCGAACATGGCGGGCAAGTCGACCTTCCTCAGGCAGAATGCGCTGATCGTGCTGCTGGCCCAGATCGGCGCCTTCGTGCCGGCGGAATCGGCGCATCTCGGCACGGTCGACCGTCTCTTCAGCCGCGTCGGCGCCGCCGATGACCTCGCCCGTGGCCGTTCGACCTTCATGGTCGAGATGGTGGAGACCGCGGCGATCCTGAACCAGGCGACGGCCCGCTCGCTTGTGATCCTGGACGAGATCGGTCGCGGCACCGCCACCTTCGACGGGCTTTCGATCGCCTGGGCGACGCTCGAGCATCTGCACGAGGTCAATCGCTGCCGCGCGCTCTTCGCCACGCACTACCACGAGCTGACCGCGCTCGCCTCGCGGCTTGCCGCGCTCGCCTGCCGCACCATGCGGGTCAAGGAGTGGCAGGGTGACGTCGTCTTCCTGCACGAGGTCGCGGTCGGTGCCGCCGACCGTTCCTACGGTCTGCATGTCGCACGGCTCGCCGGCTTGCCGTCGGGTGTCCTCGACCGTGCCGAGGAGGTGCTGCGCGCGCTCGAAACCGGCGAGCGCGCCGGCTCGGCTGCCAAGCTCGCCGACGACCTCCCCCTCTTCGCCGCTGCGCGCCCGCAATCCGGCAAGCTCCGCAAGGAGGAGTCGGCGGTCGAGACCGAGCTGACCACGGTCAACCCGGACGAGCTGTCGCCGAAGGAAGCGCTGGAAGTGCTGTATCGGCTGAAGGGCCTGCTTCCACCGACGCGATGAAGCTCGTCATGACCCTCCTCGTCCGCGACGAGGCGGATATCGTCGCGGCGAATATCCGCCATCATCTGGCGAGCGGCGTCGACCACATCCTCGCGACCGACAACGGCTCGACCGACGGCACGATCGAGATCCTGGAAAGCTTTGCGCGAGACGGCTCCCTCACGCTCCGTCACGACGCCGACGACACGTTCGATCAGGCGCGGATCACGACGGGGATGGCGCTTCTCGCAGGCGAGCGCTTCGGCGCCGACTGGGTGCTGTCCAACGATGCCGACGAATTCTGGGTCGGCCCCTTGCGCGAGACCGTCGCGGCGACACCGGGCAATCTCCTCTTCTGCCGCCGCGCCAACCGCATCGCCGCGCGCGAGGAGGAATGGTCCTTCGCCGCCGCGCGCCATCTCGCCATCGCGCCGAAGGCTGAAGCGCGCGCCGAGCTGCTGCGACCGATCCCGCCCAAGGTGCTGGTACGTGCCGACAACCTGATCCGCCTGACCCAGGGCTGCCACAATGCCGAGATGCGCGATGCGCATCCGGCTCCGGCGCGCGAGATCCTGATCCGCCACTTCGCCGTCCGCGGGCGCGCGCATTTCATCCGCAAGGCGACCGCCGGCGGTGCCGCCTATGCGCGGAGCACCCTCGATCCGCGCCTGGGCGCACATTGGCGGCGCTGGCACACCGAGATCGAGGCCGGCCGGCTCGATGCGCTCTACGCCGAGGTGGTACCCTCCGGCGCCGAGATCGCTGCCGCGCTGTCCGAGGGAACTTTGGCCGAGGATACGCGGTTGCTGCAGATCCCCTGACGCGCCGCGAGGCTTAGGTGGCCGAGAACAAGAAGGTATCGCGGCGGTTCTGGAAGGCACTCGGTCCCGGCCTGATCACCGGTGCGGCCGACGACGACCCGAGCGGCATCGCCACATACTCCCAGGCCGGCGCGCAGTTCGGTTACGGGCTTACTTGGACCGTGCTCCTGACCCTGCCGCTGATGGCGGCGATCCAGATCATTTCGGCGCGCATCGGCTGGCAGACTGGCCATGGCCTTACGCGCAGCATCGCCAGGCACATGCCGCGACCGGTCGTGGTCGCGCTGGTCGCCCTTCTCGTCGTCGCCAACACGACCAACATCGCCGCCGACCTCGCCGCCATGGGCCAGGCGCTGACGCTGGTGATGAAAGGGCCGTCGGTCGCCTATGCACTGCTCTTCGGCGTCATCTGCCTCGCTGCAGAAATCTTCATTCCCTATCACCGCTATGCCGGCTTCCTGAAGTTCCTGACGGTGACGCTCCTCGTCTATGTCGCGGTCGCCTTCAGCGTCGATGTCCCGTGGAGCAAAGTTCTGGTGGCTACTCTGCTGCCGACGCCGACGCTCGACCCCGACGCCATGCTGATGATCGTGGCCCTGCTCGGCACGACCATCAGCCCCTACCTGTTCTTCTGGCAGGCGTCCCAGGAGGCGGAAGAGTCCCGGCTCAGCCATCGGCACGAGGAGGCGACACAGCCGGAAGCGGAGGATCTCTCGCACATCTCGATCGACACCTGGATCGGCATGGCAGCTTCCAGCCTCGTCGCCTTCTTCATCATCGTGACCACGGCGGCGACGCTGCATGCCAACGGCGTCACCGAGATCAACAGCGCCGCCGAGGCGGCCGAGGCACTGCGCCCGATCGCCGGCGACCTCACCTTCCTGCTTTTCGCGCTCGGCATCATCGGCACCGGCCTGCTCGCCGTGCCGGTGCTCGCCGGATCCGCCGCCTATGCCGTCGCCGAGATCTTCGCGCTGCGCGGCAGCCTCGAGCTGCCGCTCCGCCGCGCCCGCGGCTTCTACGCCGTGGTCGGCATCGCCACGCTGGCCGGCGCCGCGCTCGCCGCGACCGGCCTCGATGCGATGACCATGCTGTTCTGGGCCGCGGTCATCAACGGCGTCGTCGCCGTGCCGATCATGCTGGCGATGATGCTGGTCGTCTCCGCCCCGCAGAACGGCGATCGCCTCGCGCTTCCCGCCTGGCTCCGCTGCCTCGGCTGGCTCGCCTCCGCCGCGATGGCGCTGGCGCTCCTCGCCTCGATCTGGTCCTACGTCGCCTGAGGCATCGGCCGCCGCAGAACAGCCCAGACGGCATGCGCGATCACGACCACGGACAGCGCAATGGCGAGCAGCGTGATCTCGCTCGCGAAAATCGTGCCTGCGCAGAGCGCGACGTTCAGCGCCAGATGGACCCACTGGCGCGCGAGAAGCAGCGCCAGCGGGGGAAAGAGGACAGCGACGGCGAGGAGCAGCTCCCGGCTCATCCTCAGTCCTTGAGGAATCCCACGATATCCTGTGTCTTCTTCAGGATCGGCTCGGCGATCTCGGTCGCGCGCTCGCCGCCACGGCGGAGGACGGCGTCGACATGGCCGGGATCGGCCTTGAGCCGCCGCATCTCGGCATTGATCGGCCCCAGCACCGAGACGGCAAGCTCCACCAGCGCCTTCTTGAACTCCGAGAAGGTCTTCCCGGCGAAGCGGCCGAGCGCCTCGGCGGTCGTGATATCCGCGAGCGCGGCATAGATCGTCAGCAGGTTGTCGGCCTCCGGACGGTCCTCCAACCCCTTCACGTCATCGGGAAGCGGATGCGGGTCGGTCTTCGCCTTCTGGATCTTGAGCGCGATCGTATCGGCGTCGTCGGTCAGGTTGATGCGCGCATAGTCGGAGGCATCCGACTTCGACATCTTCTTGGTGCCGTCGCGGAGGCTCATGACGCGCGTCGCCTCGCCCAGGATCATCGGCTCGGGCAGCGGGAAGTGCTCGACGCCGAACATCGAGTTGAAGGCCTGGGCGATGTCGCGCGTCAGCTCGACATGCTGCTTCTGGTCCTCGCCGACCGGAACGCCATTGGCGTGGTAGAGCAGGATGTCGGCCGCCATCAGCACCGGATAGGCGTAGAGGCCCACCAGCGCGTTCTCGCGGTTCTTGCCGGCCTTGTCCTTGAACTGCGTCATGCGGTTGAGCCAGCCGATACGGGCGACGCAGTTGAAGATCCAGGCAAGCTCGGAATGGGCGCGCACGCGGCTCTGGTTGAAGAGGATGTGCTTGTCGGCGTCGATGCCGGCGGCGAGATAGGCGGCCGCGACCTCGCGCGTCGCCGAGCGCAGCTCTTTCGGATCCTGCGGCATGGTGATCGCGTGCAGGTCGACGACGCAGTAGATGCATTTCGCCTGCGACTGGAGCTTCACCCAGTTCTTGAGCGCGCCGAGATAGTTGCCGAGGTGCAGGTTTCCGGTCGGCTGCATGCCGGAGAAGATCAGAGAGACGGACACGGCGCGATGCTCCAGGCTGGGCGGAGGCCGTTTATCCCCGTATCGGGCAATCGGGTCAATGGTTGCGCGGCTTCGCCGGAACCGCTCTGATCGGCCTCACAGGAGAATGATCATGCCCGACAGCGACACCAATACCTGGGGAATCTCGGCCAAGGCGGCCAGGCTGCATCGGGACGCGCTGGTCTGGGACGATCATGGCGGCTTCGCCTTCACCGGCCCCGGCTCGGTCGACGGGCTCGATCGCTGGAGGAACGCCGGCGTCGACTATCTCTCGATCAATGTCAGCTTCGACGTGACGCCCTGGGAGCTCGGCATCGCCGCGCTCTCCTACTACCGCCAATGGGTCCGCGAGCACCCGGAGCTCCTGCTCCAGGTCGAGACCGTCGCCGATATCCACCGCGCCAAGCGCGAGGGCAAGCTCGCCGTCACCTACGACATCGAGGGCATGAACGCGCTCAACGGCGATGTCGGCATGGTCGACCTCTACTACCGGCTCGGCATCCGTCACATGCTCTTCGCCTATAACCGCAACAACCTGGCCGGCGGCGGCTGCCACGAAGGCAATGCCGGGCTCACCGCCTTCGGTCGCGACGTCGTAAGAGAGATGAACCGCGTCGGCATGGTCGTCGACTGCTCGCACACCGCGCACCGCACGACGATGGAGGCGATGGAGGTTTCGACCGAGCCCGTCGTCTTCTCGCATTCCAACGCGCGAAAGCTCTGGGATCACGAGCGCAACATCTGGGACGACCAGATCAAGGCCTGCGCGGCGACCGGCGGCGTCGTCAACGTCACCGGCGTCGGCCGCTTCCTCGGGCCGAACGGCGCCACGGTGCAGCACCTGGTCGAGCACATCGACTACATGGTCGAGATGATCGGGCCGGAGCATGTCGGCATCGGCATGGACACGGTGTTCAAGAAGGACGATTTCGGCGACTTCCTCGAGAAGCACCGCGACTACTGGCCGGAGCATCAGTACGCCAAGGGTGCGGCGATCGGCTACATCCCGCCGGACGACTTCCCGAAGGTGACGCAGGCCCTCGTCGATCGCGGCTACGACGACGCGGCCATCCGCGGCATCCTCGGCGGGAACCTCCTCCGCATCGCGGAGAAAGTCTGGAAGCCGCCTAGCGCCTGAGCGCGCGGCGGAGATCGGCGAGGCTGGCGGCACCGGAGAGCAGCACGAGCGATCCGAAGACGGCGCCGCCGAGGGCGATGAGGAGGCCGAGGCCGAGCGTGCCGACCGGCAGGTACGGCTTCGCCGCCCAGACAACGATGCCCATCGCCAGCGTCACCAGGACGAGCCGCGGCAAGGTCCGGCGCGAGCGCGTATCGAGCGAGAAATGGCCACGGCGCGCCAGCGTCGACCACAACAGCGCTACGTTCACCCAGGCGGCGGCCGAGGTGCCGAGCGCGATGCCGATATGGCCGAGCGGTTTCATGAGGGCCAGGTTGAGCGCGAGATTGACCGCGATCGCGACCATGCCGAGCTTGACCGGTGTCGCCGTGTCCTCGCGCGCGAGGAAGCCCGGCGACAGCGCCTTGACCAGGACGAAGGCAGGCAGGCCGAGCGCATAGGCGGCCACCGCCTGCGCGGTGGCGATCGACTCAGGCCGGCCGAAGGCGCCGCGCTCGAACAGCACGATGACGATCGGCTCGGCGAGCGCGACGAGACCGGTCGCCGCCGGCAGCGCCAGCAGCAGCGCCGCCTCGATCGCGCGGTTATGGCTGGCGAGCGCTTTCGCCGGGTCGGTCTTGAGTTCCGACGAGAGCAGCGGTAGCAGCGCGGTGCCAACCGCGGTGCCGACCACGCCCAGCGGGAGCTGCGAGAGCCGGTCGGCGTAATAGAGATAGGAGACCGCACCCTCGGCGATCAGCGTCGCCAGGATGGTGCCGACGACGAGGTTGAGCTGGGTGACGCCGGCGCCGACGACGCCAGGTCCCATACGCCGGAACAACCGTCGGACCTCCGGCGACAGGCTCGGCTTCGGCAGCACGAGGCGAATGCCTTCGCGCTGGCAGATGACGGCCAGGAACAGGAACTGCAGGATGCCGCCGGCGATGACCGCCCAGGCGAAAGCATGGCCGGTGTCGATGCCGCGGCTGAGCAGCAGCGGCGGCACCGCGAGCAGCGCCAGGTTCAGGAGGATCGGTGCCGCCGCCATCGCGGCGAAGCGGCTATGCGCGTTCAGCACCGCGCCCTGGAAGGCCGTCAGCGAGATCAGCAGCAGATACGGAAAGGTGATGCGGCCGAGCTCGACCACCAGCGCCATCTGCTGCGGCTGGTCGGCGAAGCCAGTTGCGAGCGCCCGCATGATCCAGGGCATCCCCGCCTCGCCGATGATGACGATGACCGTCAGCACCGCGACCATCACAGCCAGCGTGTCCTCGGCGAAGCGCTGAGCCGCGATGCGGCTCTCGACCAGGAGCCGCGCATAGATCGGAACGAAGGCGGCGGAAAACGCTCCCTCGGCCGACAGCGCGCGGAAGAGATTGGGCAACCGGAAGGCAACGACGAACGCGTCCGCCACCGGCCCGGCGCCGAGCAATGCGGCGAATAGCAGGTCGCGCAGGAAACCGACGACGCGGCTGAGCAGCGTGTAGCCGCCGACGGTGGCGATGGAGCGGAGGAGCATCGGCGAGAAGGAGTCTCGCCCCCACCCTAACCCTCCCCCACGCTCCGCGGGGGGAGGGGACACGAGGCGCTCATGCCCCCTCCCCCCGCGGAGCGTGGGGGAGGGTTGGGGTGGAGGGCAACGCTCGTTGCGAGATCAGAATCGTCACTACGCCGCCTAGCCCTTGGCCGGCGCGGGCTTGCGCTTGGCGTCGGCCGGCACCTCGGCCAGGACCTCGAGAAGACGGGCGCGGATGTCGGCCAGGCGCTTCTCGTGCTCGACCTTGAGGCCGAAGACGTCTTTCACATAGAAGACGTCGACGACGCGCTCGCCGTAAGTCGAGATCTTCGCGGTCGAGATCTGCAGGTTGAGCTGGGTCAGTGTGCGCGTGACCTGGAACAAGAGGCCGGGCCGATCCCGGCCATTGACCTCGATCAGCGTGTGCGTCGCGCTCGCCTTGTTGTCGATCAGCACGCGCGGCGGCAGCACCAGCGCACGAGTACGCGGCACCTGCCTGGCGCGGCGCGCCAGCTCCTCGAGCGTCTTGAGCTTTCCGTTCAGCGACTGCTCGATCAGCACCGATAGCTTGGCCAGCTGGTTCGGGCGATCGACCGCCTTCCCCTCGCCATCCTGGATGCCGAAGGTGTCGAGCGCCATGCCGTTGGCGAGCGTGTAGATGCGGGCGTCGACGATGTTGGCGCCGGAAACCGCGATAGCGCCGGCGATGCGCGAGAAGAGGCCGGGATGGTCGGCGGTGTAGATGGTGATCTCGGTCACCGAGCGCTTCGGATCGACCTGGGTGTCGACGGCCAAGGGAGCCTTCTCGGCTTCGGCGCGCGCGACCAGGCGCGCATGCCGTGCGTGGGTGTCGGCATCGAGGCCGAGCCAATAGTCGGCATAACCCTTGTCGAGATGCTCGGAGAAGGCTGCGTCGGTCCAGTCGGGAAGACGATCGCGCAGCGCCGCCTGCGCGCTGCGCACGCGCTCGGCCTTGCCGGCCTCGGCCGAGGTGCCGAGCAGCACCTCCTCCGTCCGCCAGTAAAGCTCGCGCAGCAGCGCCGCCTTCCAGTTGTTCCAGATGTTCGGACCGACGGCACGGATGTCGGCAACGGTAAGGCAGAGCAGCAGGCGAAGCCGCTCCGGCGACTGCACGAGCTGGGCGAAGTCGGAGATCGTCTTCGGATCGTTGATGTCGCGCTTGAAGGCAGTGTTGCTCATCGCGAGGTGATGCAGCACGAGCCAGGCGACGCTCTCCGTCTCCTCGGCGGTGAGCCCGATGCGCGGGCCGAACTTGCGCGCGATCTCGGCGCCAAGCTCGGAGTGGTCCCCGCCGCGTCCCTTGGCAATGTCGTGCAGGAGGAGCGCCACATAGAGTGCGCGGCGCGATTGTACCTTGTGGATCACCTCGGCCGAGAGCGGATGATCCTGGCTGAGCTTGCCGTCCTCGATGCGATGCAGGATGCCGAGCGCGAACAGCGTGTGCTCGTCGACCGTGTACACGTGATACATGTCGAACTGCATCTGCGCGACGACACGGCCGAAATCGGGGACGAAGCGGCCGAAGACGCCGACCTCGTTCATGCGACGCAGGATCCGTTCGGAATCGCGCGGCGCCGCCAGCACCTCGAGGAAGAGACGGTTCGCCTCGGCATTCGCGCGCAGCTTGCCGTCGACGCGATCGAGATGCCGGGTCGCCAGCTGCAGCGTGCGCGGATGGATGTCGAGGTCGTGGGTCTGCGCGACGTGGAAAAGGCGGATCAGCGCGACCGGATCCTTGACGAAGTTATCGTCCGAAGGAACCGCGACGCGCTCGCCTTCGAGGACGAATCCGCCGAGGTCGCGGCGCTTGAGCGAGAAACGCGGCAGCTGGAAGCGCGGGCGGCGCTGGTTCTGGCTTTCGATCGCCGCACAGAGGATGCGCGTCAGGTCGCCGACATCCTTGGCGACCAGGTAGTAGTGCTTCATGAAGCGTTCGACGCCGCGCGTGCCGGCATGGTCGCGATAGCCCATGCGCCCGCCGATCTCGCGCTGCACGTCGAAGGTCAGCCGCTCCTCGGGCCGGCCAGCGACGAGATGCAGATGGAAGCGCAGCGTCCACAGGAAGTGATGCGCCTTGGCGAAGGTACGTGCCTCGGCCTCGGTCACCACGCCCTTCAACACCAGATCCTCGACGCCCTCGACGCGATAGACGTATTTGGCGATCCAGAAGAGGGTGTGCAGGTCGCGCAGGCCGCCCTTGCCGTCCTTGATGTTGGGCTCGACCACGTAGCGCGAGTCGCCGAGCTTCAGATGCCGTTTCTGCATCTCGGTGAGCTTGGCCTCGACGAACTCCTGCGCGGTGTCGGCGACGATCTCCTTGGCGAAGCGGCGCTTGAGGTCCTGGTGCAGCTTCTGCTCGCCCCAGATATAGCGCGCCTCCATCAGCGAGGTGCGGATCGTCATGTCCGCCTTGGAAAGGCGGATGCATTCCTCGACCGAGCGGACGGCATGCCCGACCTTCAGGCCGAGATCCCAGAGCACGTAGAGGATCGACTCGACGATCTGCTCGGCCCTGGGCGTGCGCTTGTAGGGCAGCAGAAAGAGGAGATCGATGTCGGAGAAGGGAGCCAACTCGCCGCGGCCATAGCCGCCGATCGCGACCAGCGCCAGGCGTTCGCCCTCGGTCGGATTGGCGACGGGAAACATCGTGGTCTCGGCCAGATCGAAGAGGACACGCACCACCTGATCGACCAGGTAGGTCGTGGCGGCGGCACAGGCAGGGCCGCTCTTGTCTTCGTCCAGGCGGCGGGCGATCTCGGCGCGCCCCTCCGCCAGGGTCCGCTTCAGGATCTCGACCATGCGCGGCCGGTCGAGCTTGCCCTCCTCGGCGAGTGCGTCGAGCTCGGCCGAGAGCTTGCGGCGGTTGACGATGCGGCGCGGCTCGACAAGGCCCTCGCGGCCGCGCAGGCCCGCGCGCGGGAGCGATTCCGAGGTCTCGGCGAGGGCGGGAAACGCCATAACCTATAGATAAGCGAATTGTTGCGCCTGCGAAAGGTCAGGTCCAGGTCGCGAGATGGCGGATGACGGCCTCGTCGGAATAGGCGCGGCGGAAGGTCTCGGCGCCATGGCGGCGCACCGGCTCCAAGGCCCCGGAGCGGATGCGCTCATGCACCTCGGGAAGGTCGGCGGCGCCGTCGACCTCGATGAAATCTTCGCCCGGCGCGAGATAGAAGAGCGCATCGGGCGTGTATTCCTGAACCAGGAGGCGCTCGCCGCGCAGCACATCGAAGGTCCGCCCGACCTGGATGCGGTCCCCGGTCGAACGCATGGTCAGGCTTAGGCAGGCGGCGGTGCCGAGAAGAGCCTGGAGATAGCGCCGGTAGCTCTCCGCGATGCCGAGTCCGTCCGGCTGTTGGCTGGTCAGCCGGATCGCAAGGTCGGAGCCGCGCGCGAGCTCGGACAGGAGCCAGAAGTAGCGATGATGGTTGTAGTCCTCGATCGCGCCGCAGAAGCCGAGCCCGGCCTCGGGCGGAGGCCCGGCCGCGACCTCGTCGAAAAGGGGGCCGAAGCCCATCGGGAACGGGATCAGGCAGATCTTCCCGGGCGGTATCGGCGCCGTCTCGTGGAGCGTCGGCGCCATCGCCCAGAAGAAGTCGTAGCGATCGGCGCCGCGCGCGAGCTGCTCGTCGAAGCCCTTCCCCCAGGGATCAGGGACGAGGCGGCCGAGCCGCTTTGCGACCTTCCGCAAGCGGTCGAGATGGGCCTGCTGCTTCTCCGGCTCCTTCCGGAAAATTGTGTTCTCATCGACAAGGACAAGGTCGTTCGCGCCGATCTCGCCCGAATCGGTCTCGCCCGGAAGCACGCGGCATTCCACCTCCGCCGTGGCGAAAGCGGATCTCAGCCGCTCGCCCAGGTCGTAGACGCGCGCGGACGGACCGAAGAGCAGAACGATGCGGAGCCTGGAAGAAAGGCGCTTCGCGTAGTCGAAGGAGAGAATTTTCGGCGTCGCGTCTCGACGCGGACAGCGGCGTCCGAGCGCAGCGAACGTTGGATCGAAGCGCTCGGCGAAGTCGAGCAGGAGCGTCGCCTTGTCTCGGTCGAGACGGCCGGTCTCGAGCGCATGGCGGAAGCAGCCGACGACGAGCTTGCGAAAGTCGTTCCCGGCGAAGAGCGGGGATATCGTCCCGTCGAGCCGCGTCATCGCCGATCTGGCGCGAGGGGCGTCGCCGGCATAGGTGGCGAGCAGGAAGTCGATGGCGCCGGAAAGCGGATCGAAGCCCGGATCGGCGGCGAAGCGGGCGAGCGCGGGCGAGGCGGCGCCGGTGGCGATCGGCGCGGATGCGATCCGCAGCCTTCGGCTGAAGGGCCGCTGGACCCGATAGCGCGTCACCCAGTTGAGCGGATTCAAAAAGACGCCCCCGGCCCATCCCCGGCGGTGTCTTACCCTGTTAGAGCATTTTGCGATCAAGATGATAGATATCCGGTGTGTCGGAAGTAGTTCTGGCATTCGCTGGGATGGAATTGATCGAGGATGTGGCCGATGCGGATCCATAGCGCGTCACGAGTTCGTTCTGCA
>Ga0194132_10002628_pt1 | contig 33214 bp, 36 predicted proteins | sample TA2KigOf80mmetaG_FD_148612 | JGI IMG/M metagenome (GOLD analysis project Ga0194132, IMG submission 148612) | Freshwater microbial communities from Lake Tanganyika, Tanzania - TA2015054 Kigoma Offshore 80m | ecosystem: Environmental > Aquatic > Freshwater > Lake | place: Tanzania: Lake... | reverse complement strand
GCGGACCGCAGCCGGGAGGACCGGGCGACAACCGCGCGCCGATGGAACCGATCGCGTCGGAGCCCGCCGCCCCTTCATCGTTCGACGCGCCGCGGGCGGCCGAGCCGGCGACCAGCGTGCCCGTGACCCATCGACACGAATCGCCGGCGACGAGCCACACTCCGGCACCGGATGCGGTTCGCGAATCGGCGCCAACTTCACCGCCGCCGGTGGACGGCGCACCGTCGGCGGCATCGCCGGTGGACGATTCCAAGCCGCGTCGCAAGGGTTGGTGGAGCTTCGGCCGCTAGCACAACGGCGGCGCAACCGACGGAGAGAGGCGCGGAATGGTCCGGCGCGAACCCGGCCTGGTGGCGCACCTGCGCAGCATGGGCGTGCCAACGGCGATCTTCGTCACCGCCAACGATGGCAGCTTCGTCTCCGACGCCCACGGACAGCCCGTCCACCTGCAGACGTTCGTGGACGGGGTCACGGTGAAGCAGAATCGCGCCCCACCGTGGCTGTTGACGGCGTCGGCCGAGATGTTGGGGCGCATCTGCACCGCGCTCGCCGGCGTGCGCGGCCTGCCGGAGGGATTCCCGGCCAAGTGGTTCGCGTTCGACGCGCGCCGCAAGGAGCTCGAGTACGACGCGCTGATCATCGCCTCCTCGCGCAACCGCAAGCTGACCTCGGCATGGCGCAGGGAGATGGCGGACGACCTCGCCTTCAAGCGCTCCGCACGCGCCGACATCGCAAGCATCAAGCTCGGTCCGCGCACCTTCACGCGCGGCGCGACCCACGGCGACTACTCGGTGCGCCAGGTGGTGCTGAACGGCGAGCAGATCGCCGCGGTGGTGGATTGGAGCAGCGCATCGCGCCAGCCCTACGTGTGGGAGGTGCTGCGCTCTTACAGTTACGCCGATCCCGCATCGGCCGACGCCCGCATCGACCTCGACGGCGTGCGCCGCTACGTCAGCACGTTCCTGAACTACGTGTCGCTGACGCACCGCGACCTCGCCAACGCCGCCGACCTCTATTACGTTCAGCTCCTGCGCAGCACGTACGGATACCGTCAGTACCTGCTCGAGGGCGCGCCGCTGGAGCTGCTACGCTTCGCCCGCTGGCGCACGCGCTTGTGCCGGTGGCTACGCAAGCACCGTGGCGACGTCGCCGCGGCATTGAGCGACATCGCGCCCAATCGCGCATAACAACGATAGGGAGAGCGACGTGGCAATCGTCGACGCCAGCGACCTTCTCGCCCACGCCGTCCGGCACACCTACGTGCTGTGCTCGTTCGACGCCACGAGTCTCGATCTCGCCGAGGCGATCGCCGTGGCAGCCGATGCCGAGAACGCACCCGTCATGTTCACCGTTTACGAAGGTGCGCACCTGGCCCACCTGCTCCCGGCGGTGGAGGCGTGCGCCACGCGCATTCGCTCCCCGGCGGCGGTGCGCGCGGTCGTCTCGTCGGCCGAGGCAGCCGCCGCGGCCTTGCGCCTGGGGGCCAACTGCCTGACGGCGACCGCGGACGCGGCCTCCGTCGCGACGACGGCCGAAGCGTGCGGCGCATACGTGGAGCGAGCGATCCGCGCGGTGGGCGACGAGCCGAGCAGCGACGAATGCGCTCGCCTGTGCAACAACGGCGTCCCCGCGATTCACCACGACGGCCTGTTGCCGCGCAGAGCAGCAGAGTTCCTGCGCCCGGGTCGCGAAGGCAGCTACGAGGACACGCTCCGGCAGTTGCGCCAGTCGATTGCCGCAACGGTGTCGGCCTGCCTGCGCCGCAGCGGCAGCGCCGGTCACGCGCCGGCGGCGGCCGCCTGCCGCGCATGGGTCCCGGTCGAGCACACGATCCTGTTCAATGCCTCGGCCGAAGAGGCGGAGGTGCGGCGCATGGCGGCGCGCGGCACCCGCGTGCTGGCGAACGTGCCGGGCGTGCGGCGCGTGTTCGCAGGCCGGGCCGTCACCGACGGCGCCAAGTACCGCTACTGCTGGATCATCCGCTTCGCCAGCGAACGGGTGATCGACTCCTACCGCGCGCATCCCGACCACGTCGCCTTCGCCGACGGCGAGTTTCGCCCGCGCGCGTCGGACCGCATCAGCATCGACTACAAGGAGTTTGGCTGACCGCCCCGGGCGGGCATTGCAGAGGCGGGTGGCCGTCCATACATGCATCACAGCATCCTACCGGAGGTCTCGGTGCGCGCCGTTCCCGCCGTTGCCGCCGCCACTACCGCGATCCTAGGCACCCTTGTCGCCCTGCCCGCCTTGGCCCAGCCCATGCACGATTGGGGCTGGCACGGGCATGGCGGATTCGGCTTGGGGCCGCTGTTCTGGATCCTGGTCCTTGCCGCCATCGCCTGGGTCGTGGTGCGCCGCCGCCGCATGCCGTGGATCGACGTGCCATATGGCACCCAGGGCGCCATGAACATCCTCCGCCAGCGCTACGCCAAGGGCGAGATCAGCGCCGAGGAGTTCGACGAGCGGCGCAAGAAGCTGGCGGAGTAAAGCGAAGCTACCTCCTCCAAGCGACGAGTCGCTCGGCGGCGGCGAGCATCTGCTCGCCGGGCCCGGCGATGGCAAAGCGCAGGAAGCGCTTGCCGCGGTTCGGATCGAAGTCGATGCCGGGCGTCGTCGCCACTCCCGTCTCGCGCAGCATGCGCTCGCAGAAGGCCGAGCTGTCGTCCGTGAGCTTGCCGACGTCGGCGAATATGTAGAACGCGCCGTCGGCCGGCGCGAGGCGATCGAAGCCGGCGCGCGGCAGGCTCTCCAACAACAACCCGCGAGTGCGCGCATAGCGGGCGACCTTCGCATCGAGGAAGGCACGGTCGTCAAACGCCGCAATCGCGGCGATCTGCGACAGAGTCGGCGCCGAGATGTAGAGGTTTTGCGACAGCCGGTCGACCGCCCCGATTAGGTCGGGCGGCACCACCATCCACCCCACCCGCCATCCCGTCATGGCGTAGTACTTGGAGAAGCTGTTGACAACGATCGCCTGCGGCGACGACGCGAGCGCGGTGACCGCGGGCGTCCCGAAGGTGATACCGTGGTAGACCTCGTCGGAGACGAGGCGCACGCCATGCGCCGCGCTCCAGCGCGCGATCGCCGCGATCTCGCCCCCGCTCAGCATCGTTCCGGTCGGATTGGCGGGACTGGCGATGACGAGGCCGTCGAGCGGCAGCGCGGCATCGAGCATCTCCGGCGTCAGCTGGAAGCGCCGGTCGAACTCGGTGGCGATGCCGACCGGCGTCAGACCTAGCGAGGCGATGATGTTGCGGTACGCCGGGTAGCCCGGCTCGGCCACGCCGATGCGTGCGCCGTCGGCGAACGCCGCCAGGAAGCCGAGCAGGAAGCCGGCCGAGGAACCGGTGGTGACGGCGATGCGTTCGGGCCCCACGGCGACGCCGTACGTCTCGCGGTAGTGGCGGGCGACGCGCTCGCGCAAGGCGTGCGTGCCGAGCGCCTCGGTGTAGCCGAGGCGCTCGCCCCGCTCCAACGCGGCGGCGGCGGCCGCAACCGCGCGCGGCGGTGGCCCGCCGCCCGGCTCGCCAAGCTCGAGGTGGAGGACGTCGTGGCCCTCGGTCTGGCGCCGGTTGGCGGCCTTCAACACCTCCATGGCGTAGAACGGAACCACGCGATCGGCGCGCGCCCCCACGAATTAGCTCGATTCCGCCGAACCGGGGCTTGGCCTGATTCCTTGCCGCGTGCGCCGGCTCATGTTATGGCCCCAACTGTGCTATCGCCTTAGGGCGCGAACGACATGGGGGTGGTGCCGGCCGCAGAGTACACAAGCCCACGCCTGACTCGGAGACGCAGTCTTGCTGCATCGACTCCCGCACCGACTCCGCACTGTCCTGTCCGCAGCCGTCCTGCTGTCGCTGGCGCCGTCGCTGCCGCGCCCCGCGTCGGGCGCCGAGCCGGCGCTGATCCGCGACGCCGAAATCGAACATATCAGCCGCACCCTGGCGGCGCCAATTTTCGCCGCCGCGGGGCTCGACCCCGCCCACGTCGAGATCCACCTGGTGGACGACACGCGCCTCAACGCATTCGTGGCCGGCGGCCAGCGCGTGTTCCTCAACACCGGACTGATCCTGGCCGCGCGCGATCCGCTGGAGCTCGCCGGCGTAATCGCCCACGAAACAGGACACATCTCCGGCGGACACCTGGCGCGCACCCAGGACGCCCTGCGCGCCGCCACCGCGCAGTCGGTGCTGACGTTCCTGCTTGGCGCCGCGGCGATGGTCGGCGCCGGCGGCGACGCTGGCGCCGCGGTCATCATGGGCGGACGCGAGATGACGGGGCGCAACCTGCTGCGCTACACGCGCACGCAAGAATCTTCCGCCGACCAGGCGGCGATCTCGCTGCTGATCAAGGCAGGCTACTCGCCGAAGGGTCTCGTCACGTTCATGGAGCTGATGGCGCAGCAGGAGGGCCTACTGGAAGCGCGCCAGGACCCGTACGTGCGCTCGCACCCGTTGTTTCCCGACCGCGTCAGCGCGCTGCGCGAGCGCGCCGCCGCCGTAACCGGTGAGAAGCCGCTGCCGGCGGAAATCACCGAGGGATTCCCGCGCGTGCATGCGAAGATCCTCGGCTTCACCCAGCCGCTCGGCGCCGTCCTGCGCAAGTATCCGCTCACCGACACGAGCATCGCCGCGCGCTACGCGCGCAGCATCGCCTATCACCGCCTGGGACGCATCGAGGAAGCTCTCGCCGAGATCAACCCGGTGATCGCGGCGAACGAGAAGGACGCGTTTGCCCTTGAGCTGCGCGGCCAGCTCCTGCTCGAGCATGGCCGTGTCGCGGACGCCACGGCTGAGTACGGCCGCGCCGTGCTGCTGGCGCCCAACCAGCCGCTGATCCGTGCCGGCTACGCCAGCGCCCTGCTCGCCATCGACGACCCGGGCCGCACGCAGACCGCTATCGAGATGCTGCGCACCGTGCTCAACCAGGAACGCACCTACACCGAGGGCTGGCGGCTGCTCGCCCAGGCCTACGGCAGGAGCGGCGACGTGGGCCAGGCTTCGCTCGCCAGCGCCGAGCAGTACATGCTGATGGGCAGCCCGCGCGAAGCGCTGCGCTTCGCCGAGCAGGCGATCCGCCGCCTCGATGCCGGCTCACCCGCATACCTGCGGGCACAGGACATCAAGCGCTCGGCGGAGAACGCCCGGGACCAATAAGCCACGGCGGCGCGGCGTCTCGCCTCGCCGGACGCGGCGTGATACCCCTCGACCCGTGGACAGTTCAGCAGCTTTACAGGACGACCGCTCATCCGCCTCGCGCATCGGCGCCCTGCGCGTCGAGGGCCTCGGGCTGACCTATGCGTCGGCGATCGGCGAGCGTTTCACGGTTCTCGACATCGACCGCATGGAGATCGAGCCGGGCGCCGTCGTCGGCATCACGGGACCGTCGGGCTCCGGCAAGACGTCGCTCCTGTACGCCCTGACCGGCATCGAGAAGCCCGACCGCGGCTCCATCCGCTGGGGCGACACCGACATCACGCGGCTGTCCGAGCGCGCCCGCGATGGCTGGCGGCGCGACAACGTCGGCTTCGTCTTCCAGGACTTCCACCTCATCCCCGGCATGTCGCCGCTGATGAACGTGCTGCTGCCGCGCACGTTCGACGGATTGTTCATCGGACCGGCCATGCGGCGGCGCGCCCACGAGCTGCTCGAGCTGGTGAGGGCGCCGTCGTCCCGCACATCAGTGGCGCTGCTGTCGCGCGGCGAGCAGCAACGCGTCGGCATCGCCCGCGCCCTACTCAACCGGCCGGGCCTCATCGCCGCCGACGAGCCGACCGCGAGCCTCGATGCCGACAACGGCCGTATCGTCATCGACCTGCTGTTGGGCCAGGCGCAGGCGACCGGTGCCACGCTCGTGATCGTCACGCATGACCCCGCGCTCTTGGCGAGACTGCAACGGGTGTATCATTTGCGCGGCGGCAAGCTGCTGCCCACGTAAGGCGCATGACGAGCACCCGCATTCTCATGGCGATCTGGTTCGGCGCGCTGTTGGCGCTGGGCTACGTCTTCTTCAGCCCGCCGGGCGGCGGCGACGTCGCGCTGCCCGGCCACCGGGCGGTCAGCGTCACCGCCGCGCCACGCCAGGTCGGCGCCGACGGCGGCCGCTGGTACGACTACGAGCCGGCCACCTTCGTGCAGGACGTGGGCAGCGGCCGTACCGTGCTGGTGGCCGTGCACGCCGACTGGTGCGGCGACTGTGCCGTCCAGGGGCCCATCATCACGCGCCTCATCAAGGAGCCCGGATTCGAGACGGCCGTCGGCTACGTCATCGACTTCGACAGCGAGCGGCGCTTCCTGCTCGATCACAAGGTGCGCACCCAATCCACGCTCCTGGTGTTCAGGGGCGGGGCCGAGGTCGGCCGCGCCGTCGGCAACACCAGCGAAAAGGACATCCGCGCCCTCTTCCAGCTGGGACTCTAGGTATCGGCTTGTAGGGGGGGCCCGCGTGTCCCTACATGCAGTGAGGACGTCTGCGTCCGTGGAGGCAATCCCGTGAGCGAGACCACACCGCAGCCCGAGCCCACCACCACCCTGTACGAGTCCGGTAGCGGTTTGTCCGACACCACCATGCCGATGGTGGTGTACGTGCTGCACCTCGTCGGCTTGTTCACCGGCTTCCTCGCCGGCATCGTCGGGGTCGTGCTCGCTTACATCAACCGCGGCGGCGCGCAGGGCACGTGGCTGGAGTCGCACTACACCTATCAGGTGAGCACCTTCTGGATCGGCATCCTGTTCGCCTGCATCGGCGCCGTCACCGTGCCGGTGCTGATCGGCTTCCTGATCCTGCCGGCGGTGTGGGTGTGGGTCGGTGTGCGCGCCATCACCGGCATGAACCGCCTGTCGAAGCGGGACGCGCTCGCGGAGCCGGAAACCTGGCTCTGGTAACCCGCTACACAAAGTTCCAGGTGCGCAGTACCGGGTAGAACGCCGCCCACCCCAAGGCGATGCCGATCAGGGTGTAGCGGTTGAAGTTCCGGATGCCGACGCCGAACAGCGCGTAGAGGAACACCAGCGGCGCCAGGATCAGCGGCGAGAACCACGCCCACAACGGGAACGGCAGGCCTTCGACGCCGTGCGCGTAGGCGACGCCGACGCTGAAGTTGGCCGCCTGCCACGCAAACCACGCGATCAGCGCCAGGCCTCCACCGGCCGACAGCAGGCCGAGCGCATTGGCGCGCGCGCCCCGCCAGCGCAGCACCAGCCCGAGCAGCGAGACGAAAGCACCGATTCCGAACGCCGCCAGCACGAAGTACATGAATGCGCGCTGCACTCCGTCGTGCTCGAACAGCGGCGTGCGCTCGAACACCTCGTTCGGCCGCAGCAGGTGCGTGACGCGGCCGTCCTCATCGCGCAGAAACTTCACGAAGTTGGGGCCGTTCTGGAACAGGTCGAGGCCGACCTTCTGGAACGGCTCTCCGTCAACGTTGATGCGCACGTCGCTCTGGTCCTCGACGCGCACCGACGACAGGAGGCGCAGGAACTTGAGCGGCGTGTCGCGGTCGATGGTGGCGGTGTGGTAGACACCGCCGAAATCGGCGCGGTCGTCGGGCGCGATGTTGCGCGCTTGCACCGGCGGCGGCGGCGCCGGGAACAGCGCCTGGATCATGTCCAGGCTGAAGCCTCGCACCAGTTCGCCCGCCGGGCTGAGGTCGCTAAACCCGCGGAAGGTGCCGGCGTTGGCGGCGATGAACACGGCAAGGCCCAGGTCCGGAGCGATGGTGAGGCTGGCCGAGAAGCCATTGGCAAGGCCGTCGAGCTTCCACACCGCGCGGCCCGCCACCTGGGTCTCGACCAGCGCGAGCGAGCGGCCAGCCATGCTGGCATCGTGCGTCGCGCGACGGCTGGTCAGTGTGCGGTTCAGGTCCTCGCTCCACACGCGCGCGCCGATGTCCGAGCTGCCGCCGCGATGGATCGCCTGCAGCAGGCGCGCCATGTCTCCGGCGGTCGTGACCAGGCCGACCGCCGGATAGGTCTGCGCGTAGTCGTACGGCACCGCCTCGAGCCCGTCGCGCGCCCAGCGGTGGCCGACGGCCATGCGCGACAGCACGCCGGGCGGCACGCGCGGCTCAAAGGTGGTGTTGTCCATGGCGAGCGGACCGAACACCAGCCGGCGGGAGAGCTCCTGCAGGCTCTGACCGCTGGCGGCCTCCAGGGTCACGCCGGCGAGAGACAGCGCGTGCGCCGACGGCATCACCGCCGTTCCCGGCCGCAGCGACAGCGGCGGCATTGCGGCGTTGAGGTACGGCACCAACGGCTGCAATTCGGTTTTCCCCGGCGTGAACTGACCGAGGATACGGTCGCCGAAGCCGGCGCTGTGGGTGAGGAGATCCTGCAGTGTCACCGTCGAGGGACCCTGCACCGTGAGCTTGGCGCGCTCCCATAAGGGATGCACGTCCTGTTGCAGCCGCACGATGCTGCTCTCGGCCGCCGCCAGCGCGGTGGCGGCAGTGGCGATATGCGTCACGCCGCCGAGCCGGATCAGCGTCGCGGCGGGGTCCATCGGCACGCGGCGCTCGGGATCGGCGAAGCCGTAGCCCCGCAGCGTGACGATGGTGCCGTCGAGCAGGATGGCGACGACCACGCCGGGCGCGGCGCCGTCGGCAACGCGGCGGCTGAGGAACGTGTCCGCCCAAGGGTTGACGACCGACGGCGACGGCGACTGCTGCGCGACGGCGGATGAGCTCGCGGCCAGCGCCATCGCGGCGGCGGCGGCGAGCGCCGCGCATGCCCTCCCCCCTCTGGCCACGCGCGCGCCTAGATGAGTCCCGCCAGCGGCGACGACGGGTCGGCGTAGCGGCGCTTCTGCATGCGCCCGGCTAGGTATGCCTGGCGGCCCGCCTCGACCGCGAGCTTCATCGCGGTCGCCATGCGAATCGGATCGCGCGCCTCGGCGATGGCGGTGTTCATCAGCACGCCGTCGCAGCCGAGCTCCATGGCGATAGCGGCATCCGACGCGGTGCCGACGCCGGCGTCGACGATGACCGGCACGTTGGCCTGCTCGACGATGATGCGGATGTTGACCGGGTTCTGGATGCCGAGGCCCGAGCCGATCGGCGCCGCGAGCGGCATAATGGCGGCGCAGCCGATGTCCTCGAGCTTCTTCGCGAGCAAGGGATCGTCGGTGCAGTACACCATCACGTCGAAGCCGTCCTTGATGAGCGCCTCGGCGGCTTTCAGCGTCCCGATCATGTCGGGATAGAGCGTCTTCTTGTCGCCCAGCACTTCCAGCTTCACCAGCGACCAGCCGCCCGCCTCGCGCGCAAGCCGCAGCGTGCGCACCGCCTCGTCGGCGGTGTAGCAGCCGGCGGTGTTGGGCAGGTACGTGTAGCGGCGCGGGTCGAGATAATCGGCGAGCATCGGCTGGCCGGGATCGGCGATGTTGACCCGGCGCACGGCGACGGTGACGACATCGGCGCCGGAAGCCTCGACGGCGGCGCGGGTCTGCTCGAAGTCCTTGTACTTGCCGGTGCCTACGATCAGCCGCGAGGTGAAGCTGCGCCCGGCGACCACCAAGGGGTCGCCATCGGCTTCGAGGGCCGCCGCAGGCTCGTTCTTGGCCTGAAGGCGGGCCTCCGGCCCGGCACCACCTCCGATGAAATGGACGATCTCTAAATTGTCGCCATCCGTGAGCTCGGTGGCACCGTAGGCCGAGCGCGGCACGATCTCGAGGTTGCGCTCGAGGGCGACGCGGCGGGCGTCGAAGCCGAGCTTCGCCAGCAGGGAATCTACATTGAGGGGCGCCGGGAATTCCCTGGCCTCGCCGTTGATGGTCAGTCGCATGGGTCCGATTCTACGTGGGTTGGCCCGGAGTATGGGGTCGCGCCGGACCGCAATCAACTGAGGCTGCGCGCCCCTGTCCAGGGGACGCAGCAGCCGCTCCGCAAGCGCACGGAGGCTCCTCCGTCGACTCGGGACGTAACGACTCGCCTAGTGCATGGCGATGTAGGCGTCGCGCAGCGCGTCGGCTTCGAGCGCCAACTTCTCCAGGCGGTGCTTGACGATGTCGCCGATCGAAACGATGCCGACCAGCTTGTCGCGGTGCACGACCGGCAGGTGACGGGCGCGGTTGACTGTCATGGTCTTCATGACCTGGGTGACGGTGTCGTCCGGCGTGCAGATGAGCACCGCGCGCGTCATGAGGTCGCCGACCGGCACGCGGGGAACGCAAGTGAGCGGAAATCCCCGATCCAGCGCCGACAGCAACCGGTGGGGGTCAGGTGGCGTCAGGACCTACCGCTGATGGGAGGCCGGCTGGTTGCGCCCCGGTTAGCCCAGCCATGGAAACCGCGGCCATTCAGCCTAGATTCCGCTTGGGACCGCCGCGAGCGGCGGTCCCCTGCAGGCCAGAGGAGGAGGTCGACATGGAAGCGAACGCTATTCGTGAAGTCGTCGGCGTTTTTCCGAACGACAAGGTCCCTGCGCGACGCTGCCGACGAGTTGTTGCTGTCGGGCTTTGACCGATCCGCGCTCAGCACGATCGGCAGAGAGGCCGAGGTCGTTCGAGCCACCGGCCGTCGCTACGATCGGGTGACCGAGATCGATGACCATCCGGCGTTACCACGCGCCGCCTACAGCGCGGGCGACTCGCGGGTCGAAGGCGAGGCCGCCCTCGCCGGCGGCGTCGTTTACGTCGCGGCCGTTGGCGCAGCCGCAGTGGCCGCGGCGGTGAGCGGCGATTTCGCCACCGTGCTTTGGGCGGTCATTGCCGGTGGAGCGGCAGGGCTGTTGCTCGGCGGTGTCCTGACCGGCTTGGTGCACCGTATCCACCTGCAGCGTGTGGGCGAACAGTTGCGCCACGGCGGCCGGGCGCTGTTCGCCGAAGCGCACGACGACGTCATGGAGCGCAAGGCGATCAACATTGTGCGACGCCACGGCGGCACCGATGCACACGCGCACAATGTGCCTTTGCCTCCGGGGCTGCTGTCGACGCGCGGCGTTTCGTACGAAGTCAGCTTCATGAATGCCCTTAGGCTGTGACGGCGAGCGAGTTCCATTCGGCTCCGGGCGACGCCGCGCAGGGTTACTGACACGTGACGCGCCCGGTCGGAACATTGAGAGCGCTCGTGGCAAAGAGCAACGCCACGCGCGCCAGTGCAATCAGCAGGAGGGTGCGGGCAGCATGACGCCACCGTTCCATCGGTCCCCGCTCCTGCGGGGCAGCGGCCGCGGCTAACAGCCGCGCCGCAAACTCACTCTCTTACTCAACCGTAGAGGCTCGGCCGTGCCGGATCCGACGGCTGTGCCTTGACAACCACTCGCCATAGGCGAGCGAGGCGATGCCTCCGAGAGCCCCGTGCGCATACCCTGCGCCGGGGCTCTCCCGTGGCGCGCCGGCGCGGCAGGCGGTCGCGTTGCGCCGAGGGGAACTCATGCTATAAACCAGCCCAAGGCCCCGCGTGACGGGCTTCGACCTGACGATCATTGGCCGCGCGCATGGACCTTCCCGTCCTCGTTCTCAACGGCCCCAACCTCAATATGCTGGGAACTCGAGAGCCGGACGTCTACGGCACCGAGACCCTCGCCGACATTCGCGCCAAGACGGAGGGCCGCGCCGCCGAGCGTGGCCTCGACGTCGACTTCCGACAGTCCAACGCCGAGCACGAATTGATCGAGTGGATCCAGGCAGCCAAGGGCTCGTCGGCTGGCATCATCCTGAATGCCGGCGCGTTCACCCATACGTCGCTGGCGATCGCCGACGCGATCGCCGCAGTTGGGCTGCCGGTCGTTGAAGTGCATCTTTCGAACATTTTCCGGCGCGAGCACTTCCGTCACCACTCGCACATGAGCCGCCTCGCCGAGGGCGTGATCTGCGGCTTCGGCAGCGAGGGCTATGTTTTGGCGATCGACGCCATGGCGCACGTGCTGTCGCGCCGGGGCAAGCGCAAGGAGCGCCGTGGCGCGCGCACGGCTGCGGCGAGGCCGGCGCGTGCAACGCGCGGCGGCGCCAAGGACACCAAGAAGAAGCGGAGCTGACATGGCCGACAAGGTGGATCGCGACCTCATCCGCGCACTTGCCGGACTGCTGACGGAGAACAATCTCACCGAGATCGAGTGGAGCGAGGGCGATCGCCGCGTGCGCGTGGTGCGCTCGCTGGCTCCCTCGGTAGTCGCCATGCCGCAGGCGAACGCGGCCTACGCGGCCGCACCACCGGCGGCGCCGGCCGCCAGCGAAACCGCGGCGACCGCGAAGGACTCGTTCGGCAAGGACCATCCCGGCGCGGTGACCTCGCCCATGGTCGGCACGGTCTACGTCGCTCCCGAGCCCGGCGCCAAGCCGTTCGTCACCGAAGGCGCGACGGTGCGGCAGGGCCAGACCGTGCTGATCGTCGAGGCGATGAAGACCATGAATCCGATCCCGGCGCCCCGCCCCGGCACCGTCAAGCGGATCCTGATCAAGGACAGCACGCCGGTCGAGTACGGCCAACTCTTGATGATCATCGAGTAGCGGACGCGAAGGGAAGCGCGCGCCCGTGTTCGAGAAAGTCCTCATTGCGAATCGCGGCGAGGTGGCGCTGCGCATCCATCGCGCCTGCCGCGAGCTCGGCATCCACACCGTGGCGGTGCATTCCACCGCCGACGCCGACGCCATGCACGTGCGCCTCGCCGACGAAGCGGTGTGCATCGGCCCGCCTCCGGCGATGGAAAGCTACCTGAACATCCCGGCGATCCTGTCTGCCGCCGAGATCACCAACACCGACGCCATCCATCCCGGCTATGGCTTCCTGTCGGAGAACGCGCGCTTCGCCGAGATTGTGCGCGAGCACGGCATCACCTTCATCGGTCCGACGCCGGAGCACATCCGCCTGATGGGCGACAAGATCGCCGCCAAGGAAGCCGCCATCCGGCTCGGCATTCCGGTGGTGCCTGGCTCGGACGGCCCGGTCGCCAACGAGATGGAGGCGCGCAGGGTCGCCAAGCAGCTCGGCTACCCGGTGCTCATCAAGGCGACCGCCGGGGGCGGCGGCAGAGGCATGAAGGTCGCCCACTCCGACGACAAGTTGGTCGAGGCGCTGTCGATGGCGCGCTCGGAAGCCGCCAAGGCGTTCGGCAACGATCAGGTCTACATCGAGAAGTACCTCGGCCGGCCACGCCACATCGAGGTTCAGGTGCTGGGCGACTCCCAGGGTCACGTCATCCACCTCGGCGAGCGCGAGTGCTCGCTGCAGCGCCGCCATCAGAAGATCCTGGAGGAGTCGCCCTCCCCTGCGCTCAACGCCGGCGACCGCGACCGGATCGGCGACATCGTCGTCAAGGGACTGACCAAGCTCGGCTACCTCGGTGCCGGGACGGTGGAGTTCCTCTACGAGGACGGCAAGTTCTACTTTATCGAGATGAATACCCGCGTGCAGGTCGAGCACCCGATCACCGAGGCGGTGACGGGCATCGACATCGTGCGCGAGCAGATCAAGATCGCGGCGGGTGCGCCGCTCGGCTACGACCAGAAGGACGTGACCTTCACCGGCCACGCCATCGATTGCCGCATCAACGCCGAGGACCCGAAGACCTTCCGGGCGTCTCCCGGACGGGTCACGGACTACCATCCCCCGGGCGGATTGGGGGTGCGCGTGGACTCGGCGCTATACGCGGGATACAGCGTGCCGCCCTACTACGATAGCCTGATTGCCAAGCTGGTCGTGCATGGGCCTACTCGCAACGAATGCTTGATGCGGCTTCGGCGCTCCCTGGAGGAGATCGTCATCGGCGGGATCGATACGACCATCGACCTGCACCGCAAGCTCGTGGCCAACAGCGACTTCGTGAACGGACAGTACGACGTCCACTGGCTCGAGCGTTCCATGCCGACGTGGCGCTAAGGCAGGCGCACCCCATCTATCCACGGGTCGGCAGATGACCCGCATCACCCTCGACATGCTGTTGCGCGCCTATGCCCAGGGCATCTTCCCGATGTCCGAGAGCCGGCATGACCCGCACATCTCCTGGTTCGACCCGCACAAGCGCGGCGTGCTGCCCATGGAGAGCTTCCGCGTGCCGCGCCGCCTCGCCCGCACCATCCGCGACGCGCCCTACGATGTGCGCACCGACACCTCGTTCCAGGCGGTGGTCGAGGGCTGCGCCAGCCCGCGCCCCGGCCGCTGGACGACCTGGATCAACGATTCGATCATCCAGATGTTCACCGGCCTGCACTCGATCGGCCACGCGCACTCGGTCGAATGCTGGGAGAACGACGAGCTGGTGGGCGGGCTTTACGGCGTGTCGCTGGGCGCGGCGTTCTTCGGCGAGAGCATGTTCTCGCTGCACCGCGACGCCTCGAAGATCGCCCTCGTCTACCTCGTAGCGCGGCTGCGCGCCGGCGGCTTCACGCTGCTCGACACCCAGTTCGTCACCAGCCACCTGCGAAAGTTCGGCGCGGTGGAGATCCGCCGCGCCGAATACCTGAAACGCCTCAAGAACGCCGTCGCCAAGGAAGCAGACTTCCACCGCCTTTCGGCCGGTGCGTCGCCCGACGAGGTACTGATGCTGGCGCGCACCGCCGAGATCGACGACGAGGCCTAGGGAGGCTGCGTTCCGGCTGGCCGCGAGCGCGCGTGCAGGAGCACGCGGGCGGCGAAGCAACATCCGAACGCGAGCGCGACCGCCCAGATGCCGGGCGTTGCCGTGGCGCCGAGCACGGAGGCCGCGCCGACCGCGGCCAAAGTCGCGGCCGCTAGCACGAACGCCGCATGCCGTGCCGCCTGGGCCGTGGCGGCTTCCGTCGTTGCGCCGCGGTCGAACAGCAACGCGACGGCGGTCGCGGCGAGCGCCATCCAGAACAGGCGCGTGTCGTCCGCGCGCTGCATGCGCCACGCTCCGAACGCCAACGGCAGCAGCGCCATCGCCAAGGCGGCGACGGCGAACAGGCGCTGCTGGAGAGTGCGGCGCTGACCGCTCAAGGCGTCAGCGCGCCGCGGCGACGCAGTCGATGACCGAGATGTCGTAGACCGCGTGCTCCATGGCTGCGAGCGCCGGGCTCGAGGCGAACATCCAGCCCGAGTAGGCCAGCACGGGGCCGGCGCCCTGGCGCAGGTCGTAGATCTCGAGGAACACGGAGGTCTCGGGCGGCTCCTCGGGCGGGCGCTTGCTGCAGGTGCGCGCCGTGATGAGCAGCGTGCCGAACCGCACCGACTGGTCGATGGGCGCCCGCAACGTCGAGATGCGCGCCGTCACCTTGTCGAGGCCCTGCAGGACCGCGACCTTTTGCTCCGCCACCTGCGCGGCGGCCGGCGCCGCTAATAGAAGCAACGGCGCCCAGACGGCGCCGAACACGTGCGCGCGCATACCGCTACTTAGGTTGAGCGACGGGAGCCGGGGGCATGGTGATGCCGCCGCCGAGGAACTTGCCGAACAGCTGCTCGAGGCTCACCGAGGCCTGGGTGAAGCGGATCTCCTCGCCGGGCTTGAGCATGCGGTCGTCGCCGCCCGGCACCACGTTGAGATAGCGCCCGCCGAGAAGCCCTTCGGACTCGATGGAGGCGGACGAATCGGCCGGCACCTTGATGGCGTTGTTGACCGAGAACCGCACGATGGCGACGTAGGTCTGCGGGTCGAGGCTTTGGCTCCGCACGGTGCCGATCTTGATCCCGCCCATGCGCACGTCGGCGCCGAGCTCGAGGCCATCCACGCGCTCGAACCGGGCGGCGAGTTCGTAACCGGCGACGGCGCGACTGTCGGTGACCGAGAAGGCGAAGATAAGGAAGCCGACCGCGATCACCACCACCACCGCGCCGAGCAGCGTTTCCAGCGGGCTGTGGTTCATCAGTTGGGCCGCTTGGAGTCGTCGCCCGGCGTCCACGGCTCGTAGTCGCCGGTCGCCTTGGGCCGGCGCGCGCCGGCGCTCAGCGAGCCAGGCGGACGCCATGCCTCATTGGTGCCGGTGAGGTTGGGGACGTGCGGCTGCTCCCAGCGGTGGCGGCGGCGATCGCCGACGGGCGGCGCGGCCACCGTGTGGTGCAGCCAGGCGTGCCACTCGGGCGGCACCTTGGAGGCCTCGACCTCGCCCTTGTAGATGACCCAGCGGCGGCGCCCGCGATCGGGCGATACCTTGCCGCGCTCCTGGAAGTAGCGGTTGCCATAGGCATCGGTGCCGACCCGCTCGCCCTTCCATCGCGTGAACAGGGCGGTGCCGAGTGGCTCGTTGGCCCACCAGGAGAACAGGCGCGAAATCAAACTCATAGGCAGAGTTTATGGCCCGGACCGCGGGTCGCGTCCATACGGCGCTTGCCCGCTCCCGTGGCCGGCGCGCAACTATATTGTGTGGTCGGTCACAATTCGGTCACAGAATGTGGTTGACGCCCCTCTGAGCCGAGTGGCTAGATGTTGGGCCTCGCGAGGCTCCAGCCCCAATTGCTGGAGACGGAGCCTACCAGGGCAACCAGCGGAAGGCCCAGGCGGCATGGTCGATCGTCAGCGTCTCCTCGGACCGGAGCCTCGTTCAGGAAACACGCTCCGCGCCGGACGTCCGCCAGCAGCGCGATCGGCTGCGCGCCGGGACCTTCCGCCTGGATGCCTTCGCGTGGGGCGGGTTCGGTTAGTAGGAGTATCGCGATGAAGTTTGAACCATATCAGTATGTCGCCGAGTTTGTGGGTTTGCCGGGGATGACCGGTTGCGCCACCGCTTTGATCGAGACCGATGACACCGTTCGCGCGACAGATACCGGTGGCGCGATCTACTCCGGTCGCCATGAGTACGACGCCGGGACCGGCATCAATACCATTCGCCTCATGATGAGCGTTCCAACCGGCACAATTCTCGTTTCCGACGGACGCCGCCGCGACGCACCTGAAGTCGTCCCAATCGTCATCAGAATGCGTTACTTCGATCTCGGCCGACCGGTGTCAGTGCAGACGCCATACGGACCTGTAAGCGTGGTCATACGCCGCGCGCTTCCGGTCGCGGCCTAGGAGTTGACCGAAGATGGCAAAGAATCCTCCTCCTGGTGACGGCCACCGCGTTGGCGCGGTGAAGGACCGTACGCAGTTTCAGCATCCGAACGGTCATTGGGTGAAGCGAAACGACGACAGCGGCCGCTTCATGGATGTGAAGGCCGACAAGGACAAGTTCAAAGGCGTCCGAAAAGAGAAATAACGCGCCTCGCCTTCGCAAAAAGAGCCGCGCGCCATTTATTTGGCGGCGCAGCTCTTTGCTTTGCGAATACTCCATCACTTCTACATCCGGTCTGGACCTGATGGCTCGATTCCTGATTGACAGTCCACAGCATGTTGACGAATTCTACCCCTAGTCAAGAATAGCGATCGTCACGCTACATCTGGTGGGGGAAGTCAAATGCGTATCGCTCGTCAGTACACCACCGCTGGTCGGGGCCCTTACGAGCAGGTGCCGTTCCGAACAGCGTCGAGCGAGATTCGCAATCCCGACGGCTCGGTGGTGTTCAAGCTCGACGCGTTCGAGGTCCCCGCCGCCTGGAGTCAAGTCGCCGCCGACGTGCTGGCGCAGAAGTATTTCCGCCGCGCCGGGATTCCCGCCCGCCTGAAGGCCGTCGAAGAGAACGACGTGCCGTCGTGGCTGTGGCGCAAGGTCACCGACACCGCCGCCCTCGAGTCCCTGCCCGCCAACGAGCTTTCGACCGGCGAGAAGGACGCGCGCGCGGTGTTCGATCGTCTGGCCGGCACCTGGACCTATTGGGGTTGGAAAGGCGGCTATTTCGGCTCGGCCGAGACGGACGCCGAGGACGACGCGCGCGCCTTCTATGACGAGATGCGCTTCATGCTGGCGGCGCAGATGGGCGCGCCCAACTCGCCGCAGTGGTTCAACACCGGCCTGCACTGGGCCTATGGCATCGATGGCCCGGCGCAGGGCCACTACTACGTCGACTACCGCAGCGGCGAGATGACGCGCTCGGCCAGCGCCTACGAGCACCCGCAGCCGCATGCCTGTTTCATCCAGGGCATCGAGGACAACCTGGTGGAGGACGGCGGCATCATGGACCTCTGGCTGCGCGAGGCGCGGCTATTCAAGTACGGCTCGGGCACCGGCTCCAACTTCTCGCGCCTGCGCGGCGAAGGCGAGAAGCTCTCCGGCGGCGGCAAGTCGTCGGGCTTGATGAGCTTCCTCAAGATCGGCGACCGCGCCGCGGGCGCCATCAAGTCGGGCGGCACCACGCGCCGCGCCGCCAAGATGGTCGTGGTGGACATGGACCACCCCGACATCGAGAAGTTCATCGACTGGAAAGTGATCGAGGAGCAGAAGGTCGCCAATCTCGTCACCGGCTCACGGGTCAACGAGAAGCACCTGAAGGCGGTGATGAAGGCGTGCCACGCCATGGAGGGCGAGCGCCGCTTCCTGCCGTCCGACAATCCCGAGCTGAAGAAGGCAATCCGCTCCGCGCGCTTGGGCATGGTGCCGGAGAACTACATCCAGCGCGTCATCGACTTCGCCCGCCAGGGCTTCAAGGATATCGACTTACCCACCTACGACACCGATTGGGACGGCGAGGCGTACTTCACCGTCTCGGGCCAGAACGCCAACAACTCCGTGCGCGTCACCGACGACTTCCTCAACGCGGTGCAGCAGGACAAGGAGTGGCAGCTGACCAACCGGGCCAACGGCAAGGTTTCCAAGACGCTGGGCGCGCGCGGGTTGTGGAACCAGGTCGCCGAGGCGGCGTGGCAGTCGGCCGACCCGGGCGTGCAATTCCACACCACCATCAACGACTGGCATACCTGCCCGGCGGGCGGCGACATCCGCGCCAGCAACCCGTGTTCCGAGTACATGTTCCTCGACGACACGGCGTGCAACCTCGCCTCCCTCAACCTGATGACCTTCCGGCACACCGACGGCTCGCTCGACACGGCGTCGTACGAGCATGCCGTGCGCCTGTGGACGCTGGTGCTCGAGATCTCGGTGCTGATGGCGCAGTTCCCGTCGCGAAAGATCGCCGAGCTTTCCTACCGCTACCGCACGCTGGGCCTCGGCTACGCCAATTTCGGCGGCTACCTGATGGCCTCGGGCATCACGTACGACTCGGCTGAGGGCCGCGCCATCTGCGCCGCGGTGACCGCGCTGATGACCGGCGTGTCCTACGCGACGTCGGCCGAGATGGCCGCCGAACGCGGGCCGTTCGCCGGCTACGAGGACAACCGCGCCCACATGCTGCGCGTCATCCGCAACCACGCGCGCGCGGCGGGCGCGCTGGGCGGTAAGTACGAAGGCCTGCACACCGACCCGGTCGCGCTCGACGCCGACAACTGCCAGGACACCGAGCTCGTGGTGGCGGCGCGCGAGGCGTGGAAGCGCGCCCTGGCGCTGGGCACCAAGCACGGCTTCCGCAACGCGCAGACCACCTGCATCGCGCCCACCGGCACCATCGGCCTGGTGATGGACTGCGACACCACCGGCATCGAGCCGGACTTCGCCCTGGTGAAGTTCAAGAAGCTCGCCGGCGGCGGCTACTTCCGCATCATCAACCGCTGCGTGCCGCTGGCGCTCGAGACCCTCGGCTACGACGAGAAGGCCGCCAACGCCATCGTCACCTACGCGGTCGGTCACGGCACGCTCGAAGGCGCGCCGGCCATCGACCACAAGGCGCTGATGGCCAAGGGCCTCCTGCACGACTCGATCGACGCGGTCGAGCAGGTGCTGTCGAACGCCTTCGACATCCGCTTCGCCTTTAACAAGTGGACGCTCGGCGAGGCGTTCCTCACAAAGGCGCTTGCCATCGACCCGGCCAGGCTCAACGATCCGTCGTTCGACCTGCTCACGCACCTCGGCTTCACCGCCAAGGAGATCGCGGCCGCCAACCTCTACTGCTGCGGCGCCATGACGGTGGAAGGCGCGCCGGGGTTGAAGCCCGAGCACCTCGCCGTATTCGACTGCGCCAGCCCGTGCGGTGCGCGCGGCACGCGCTCGCTGAGCTGGGAGAGCCACATCCGCGCCATGGCGGCGGCGCAGCCGTTTGTCTCGGGCGCCATTTCCAAGACCATCAACATGCCGAACGCGGCGACGGTCGAGGACGTGCGCAACGCGTACCTGTTGTCGTGGAAGCTGGCGCTCAAGGCCAACGCTCTCTACCGCGACGGCTCCAAGTTGTCGCAGCCGCTCGCCACCGCCATCGCAGGTGCCGATATCGCCGACGACGACGAGGAAACCGCCGCCGCGCCTGCGGTGGCCCCCGCCGCCGTCGTGGCCGACAAGGTGCGTCAGGCGGCCGAGAAGATGGCCGAAGTCTATGTGGCACGGCGCAAGCGCCTGCCGGCGCGCCGCAAGGGCTACACGCAGAAGGCCACGGTCGGCGGCCACAAGGTGTACATCCGCACCGGCGAGTACGACGACGGCACGCTCGGCGAGATGTTCATCGACATGCACAAGGAAGGCGCCGCCTTCCGCAGCCTGATGAACAACTTCGCCATCGCCGTCTCCATCGCCCTGCAGTACGGCGTGCCCCTCGACGAGTTTGTCGACGCGTTCACTTTCACGCGCTTCGAGCCGAACGGCATGGTCGAAGGCAACGACGCCATCAAGATGGCGACGTCGCTGATCGATTACGTGTTCCGCGAGCTGGCGGTCTCCTACCTGGACCGCACCGACCTCGCGCACGTGAACCCCGAGACGCTGCGGCCGGACGCCATGGGCGGCGGCGAGAGCGAGCAGCGTTCCGCGGCGGTGGGCGAAAGCCCGCGCGTGGACCTTGCCTCCAACGGCTACGTGCGCGGCAATCGCAAGCTGCAGCTGGTGGCCACCACCAGCATGCCGGCCGGCGAAGCGCGCGCCGCGACGATGCTCGCCGCTGACGTGCGCGAAACCGCGCAGATGCACGCCCACGCCCAGACGGTCGTGACCGCGGCGGGCGGCACCATGGCGGTCAGCGTCGAGGCCGAGGGGGTCGGCGTCACGCTGCGGCGCATCGAGGCCAAGGTGAAGGGCTACGAAGGCGATGCCTGCGGCGAATGCGGCAACTTCACCCTGGTGCGCAACGGCACGTGCATGAAGTGCGTGACGTGCGGCGGCACCACCGGGTGCTCGTGAGGAGCACGCCATGCGGGGACACAAACTCAATCAGTTGCTGGAGCGCACCGACGCCATCGCGCGCGCCATGCAGGCGTGCGAGCTGCCGTTGCGCGAGATCAACGTCCGCATCAGAGCCAACTTGGCGACGGCGGCCGATTCCGAAGAGCACCCGCGCCTGACACAGCGGCTGTCCGACCTCTACAGCGAGATGATCGAGGCGCGCGCCGCGGTCAGCGCCTACCTGGCGCGCAAGAGGGCGGCCTGATGCCGGCGCTTCACGCGGTGCTGCACTGCAAATCGGAGATCGATGCCGAGCTGCGCCGCTACGAGGAGCGCCGCCGCGCCCTGGAGGCGCGCCAAGGCGCAGGCCTCACAGGGTTCGACGACCAAGCGACACACGCGCGCCTCGGCGCCTACATCGCCCGGCTCGGCGAATGGCAGGCGCAGGCGCGCTCGGCTCGGCTCGGCTCGGCTAGCCGTGCAGCACGGCGCGGTGCCACGCAATGAGGTATCGAACGCTTGAGCAGGCGCTCTCCTCACTCGGCGCATTTCCGAGCTCCGTCCACGAGGGAAACCAGCCCTGGATTCCCGCGCGGGCGGACGGCGGATGGATGCTGGACCCTTGTCACGGCCAAGGGCTCTCCCGTCCGCGAGTTGCGTAGTCCTTTGGTAGATCCTCCCTGATCGACTAGGCGGGCCGAGCCTCGTGCCCACGAAGGCTCGGCCCGCCCTTTTTTTCAGCGACGCTCGGGCTCGGTGAACGCGTTGATGAACGCGTCGCGGTTCGGCATCTGCACCTTCGGCAGCGTCTGCGCGTTGATGGGGTCGTTCTCCCCGACGATCTCGTTCAGGAACAAGACGTAGGCGACCGCGCCGTACACCTCTTCGTCCTTGAGCGAGAGCGGCGCGTTGTAGGGCATCGCCCGCCGCACATAGTCGAACAAGGTGGTGGCCCACGGCCAGTAGCTGCCGACCGTCTTGAAGGTCTGCTCGTCGGTGAGGGTGCCCCGCCCCCCGACAAGGCGATCGTTGGTTGCGCCCTCGCCGCGCTCGCCGTGGCACGCGGCGCAACGCGTCAGATACACCTGTTGGCCCTGCTTGGCGGTCGCCTGCCCGGCCGGCAGGCCGGTGCCGTCGGGCGGAATGCTGATGTCCATCAGCTTGACGAGGTCGGCAGGCGCCGGCCGACCCGTCTTGGGCGGATCGACGGCCCGAGCTGCGGCGGGCACGAGCAGCGCGGCGCCAATTGCGCCGGCGAGGATGGCCTTACGCCCAGACATTCTTCACCAGCCCGCTGGCGCGGACCTCCCAGCTCGTGATGCCGTTGTAGTGGTAGGCGTTCTTGATGCCCTTCGCGGCGATCAACGCCTCCCGCGTCGGCTGCACCGCGCCGGTCTCGTCTACTGCGCGGCTTTGCAGGATGATCTCGCCGCCATCCCACTGCCATCCCAGGCGGAACCGCGTCAGCGCCCGGCTCGCCACCGGCTCCGCCAGCGCCGCTTCGGCCCAGCTCTTGCCGCCGTCGGCGGAGACGTCGACGCGCTTGATCTTGCCGTTGCCCGACCACGCGAACCCGGAAATCTCGTAGAAGCCCGGACCGCGCATGTTGATGCCCTCGGACGGGCGCGTGATGGTCGACTTCACCTCCATCGGGAAGGTGAACTGCAGCGATTTCCCGTCGGGCATCAGCTCGGTGTACTTCGAGGTCTCGTCCTTGGTGTGGGTGGGTCCCTTGGTGAGCTTGATGCGCGACAGCCACTTGACGCACATGTTGCCCTCCCAGCCGGGCAGCAGCAGCCGCATGGGATAGCCCTGCTCGGGGCGCACTCGCTCGCCGTTCTGGTAGAGCGCGATCATCGCGTCGTCGACGCACTTCGACAGCGGCACGCTGCGACTCATGCCCGCCGCGTCGCTGCCTTCGGCCAGGATCCACTTAGCCGCCGGATCGATGCCGGCCTCGTCGAGCAAGTAGGACAGCGGAACGCCCGACCACTCGGAGCACGACACCAGGCCGTGCATGGTGGCCACCGGACCGACGGGCGGGTTGACGCCCCAGCCGGCGCCGCTGTTGCCGGAGCACTCGATGAAGTGAATGCGCGAAACCGTCGGATATCGCGCCAGCGATTCGACGTCGAACAGCAGGGGCTGGCGCACCAGGCCGTGGACGAGCAGCGTGTGCTTCTCCGGATCGATGTCGGGCACGCCGCTGTGGCTGCGCTCGAAGTGCAGGCCGCTCGGCGTGATGATGCCCTCCAGCAGGTGCAGCGGCGTGCGCGACGAGCCCGCGCCGGGGCTCGGGTAGCTCGGTGCCCGCGCGGTGAACGTGCGTTGCACCGGCTCCTCGAAGCGCGACGGCACCCCGTAGCCGGTGAACGACTTGCCGGGCTTCAGGCGCCAGTCCGGAAACACGCCCTGGGCCGCCGCCGGCGTCGCCGTGCCGAGGCCGCCCAGCGCTGCCGCGCCCGCGGCGAGAGTGCCGCCGCTCAGAAACAAGCGCCGGTGCAGCAGGCCATTCGCCGCGACGCGCTCCGCGCCATCGAACGGCCCGTCATCCTTCTTCTGCCGCATCCCCGCCTCCCAACGTTTCTCTCATGCTCCGCAATCGGCCCGGGCCTGACAATACGTACGGCTCCGCACGGCCCCGATCCCGGGCCTCACCCTACGCGATTCGGGTCCCCCGATCCACACCGGTTCAGCGGTGCAGGTGGCTCCCTACTGGCGAGGTTGTGATCGACCGACCGGCACGCGCCCGGCTACCGTTAAGCATACGCCGAGGGCTCGCTTCCGGGAGGGGAAGCGCACGCCCATCGCCCACTGACCAAAGGGAGGCTTCTTGCCCATGACCCAGCCCATCACGGTCGACCAGAAGTACATCGAGCTTTTCCACGAGTACACGCACGCTCTGATGCCGCGCCGCGTGTTCCTTGATCGCCTGACGCTCATGGCGGGCGGTACGGTCGCCGCGTCGGCACTGCTGCCCCTGATCGAGAACAACTACGCCAAGGCTGCCATCGTCGAGCCGAACGATCCGCGCATCACCGCGACGCGCGAGGAGATCGACGGCGGCGACGGTGTCAAGGTTAAGACTCTGGTCGTCAGGCCGCGCAGCGCGGCCGCCAACGCGCGCCTGCCCACGGTGATCGTCATCCACGAGAACCGCGGCCTGAATCCGCACATCGAGGACGTGACGCGTCGCATGGGCGTCGAGGGATTCCTCGCGTTGGGCACCGACCTCCTGAGCATGGCCGGCGGCTATCCGGGTACCGACGAGGCGGCGGCGCAGATCTTCGGCCAGGTGCAAGCGCCGAAGGCGGTCGCCGAGCTGCAGAACATCGCCAAGCTAGCCGCGGCACGGCCCGATTCGAACGGCAGGGTCGGCGTGGTCGGCTTCTGCTGGGGCGGCGGCCGTGTAAACGACATCATAACCTCGCCGGCGACGCCCGCGAACGTCGTTGCCGGCGTCACCTACTACGGTGGCGGCTCGGGCTGGAACGCCAACGTCGCCAACGTAAAGGCGCCGCACCTGATCCACCTGGGCGCCCTCGACACCGGCACCAACGCCGGCAACAACGCCTACGCCGATGCGGCGAAGGCGGCGGGCAAGAACGTGACGGTGCACGTCTATGAAGGCGTCAACCACGCCTTCAACAACGACACCAACGCCGCCCGCTACAACAAGGCGGCGGCAGACCAGGCCTGGGAGCGCACCATCGCCTTCTTCAACCAGCACCTGAAAGCCTAGGCGGTCTGAACGCGTTCGGGAGCGGGGAGGACTCGGTCCTCCCCGTCTTCGTTTTGGCTGGGCTAGATTGGCTCGGGCAGCGGGGGCTTGATGTCGGTTGTCGTCGTCGAGAACGTCGTCAAGCGGTACGGCGGCGCGGTCGCGCTCGACGGCGTATCGCTCCGCATCGCTCCCGGCGAAGTGTTCGCATTGCTCGGGCCGAACGGAGCCGGCAAGAGCAGCCTCGTCGAGATTCTGGAAGGCCACCGCCGGCGCACTGCTGGCACGGTGGCGGTGCTGGGCTTCGATCCCGAAACCGGCGGGAGCGCAATGCGCGAGCGCGTCGGCATCGTGCTGCAGGAAAGCGGGCTGGAGCCCGAGCTGACCGTCGCCGAGACCGTGCACCATCACGCAGGCCTGTTCCCGCATCCCCGTGCGCCCGACGAGGTGATCGCACTGGTCGGGCTGACCGAAAAGGCACGTGCGCGCGTGCGCACCCTTTCGGGCGGCCAGCGCCGCCGCCTCGACCTGGCGCTGGGGCTGGTAGGCGATCCCGACCTCATCTTCCTCGACGAGCCGACCACCGGCTTCGACTCCGAAGCGCGGCAGCAGGCGTGGGAGCTGGTGCGCGCGCTGCGCACCTTCGGTAAGACCATCTTGCTCACCACCCACTACATGGACGAGGCGCAGGCGCTGTCGGACCGCATCGCGGTGATCGCGCGGGGGCGCATCGTCGCCGAGACGCCGCTCGACGGCATCCCTGCACCGTTCCTGCGCGCCAGTGATTCCGAGTGGGTGGAAGCGACCTGCACCGATCCGGCGCCGGTGCTGCACGCCCTCACCGGCTGGGCGCTGGCACGGCGCATCGAGCTCGACGCGCTGTCGGTCACCCCGCCGACACTGGAGGACGTGTACCTCTACCTGATCGCGGAGAAGACACCGTGAGCGCGGGAAGCCCGAGCCTGTGGGCGATGTTCGTCCGCCAGTTCCTCGTCGAGAACAAGCTGTTCTGGCGCTCGCCCATCCAGGCGTTCTTCAGCCTGATCTTTCCCCTCCTGATGCTGCTGGTGTTCGCAACCTTGTTCGGCAACGAGCGAATGGGCCCGCGCGGACCGACGCCGGCGCAATTCTATGCGCCGTCGCTGGCGGTGTATGGCGCCGTGTCCACCGCGTACTGGAACCTAGCCATCAGCGTGGTGACGGACCGCGAGCTCGGCATCCTCAAGCGGGCGCGCGGCACGCCCCTGCCGCCGTGGCTGTTCCTTTCCGGCCGCCTGGCGTCGTCGGCCTGGGTGGCGTTCCTCGCCATTGCCCTGATGATCGGCGTCGGCGTGTGGGGGTATGGGATCGAAGTCCAAGCCGAAAGACTCGCCGCGGCGCTGCTGACGTTCGTGACCGGGGTCGCCTGCTTCGCGGCGCTCGGCCTGCTGGTGGCGTCGTTCTCCCCCAACGCCGACGCCACGCCGGCGATCACCTCGCCGACCTGTTCCCGCTCAAGCATTTCGCCCGCGCCATCGCCGGCGCCTTCAATCCGGCGTTGAGCGGCAGCGGCTTCGCCTGGAGCGACGCCGGCGGCACCTACGCCATCCTGCCGCACCTGGCTGTGATGGTCCTTTGGGGCGCAGCGGCGGCGGTCCTGGCCGTGCGCTTTTTCCGCTGGGAGCCGCGGCCGGACGTGACCCGCTGAGGCGAGATCACCCAGCCGCTTGACGACGGCCATTACATAACCATATAGTTCTGAAACTAGTTAGTTATGGATAGGCGATGTCGCTCTCCCTGGCCCTCAATCCCACGCTCGACGCCACCTTCGCGGCGCTCGCCGATCCGACGCGGCGCGCCATCCTCGCCCGCCTCGCCGCCGGCGAAGCCTCCGTGGCGGAGCTCGCCGAGCCGTTCGCGATGAGCCAGCCGGCGATCTCCAAACACCTCAAGGTACTGGAGCGCGCCGGCTTGGTGTCGCGCGGGCGCGATGCGACGCGGCGACCGCGCAAGCTCGAGGCGGCGCCGCTCGCCGCCGCGAACGAGTGGCTGGAGAACTACCGCAAGTACTGGGAGCCGGCGTTCCAGCGCCTCGATTCCCTGCTCGAGGAGCTCAAGGCCGGTGAAGCCAAGTCCCGGCCCGCGCGTGCCGCACCCCGCAAACCCAAGCGCAAGTGAAGGAGATCCATCCATGCCGAAGATCGGCGACCTCAAAGTGAGCGCGCACCGCGACACCGAGATCCTCATGACGCGAACGTTCAGCGCGCCGCGCCGCCTGGTATGGTACGCCTGGACCAAGCCCGAGCTGGTGCGGCGATGGCTCCTGGGACCGGACGGCTGGTCGTCGGCGCTGTGCGAGATCGACCTCCGCGTCGGCGGCAAGTATCGCTTCGTCACGCGGCACGAAAAGGGCCACGAGATGGGCTGGGGCGGGGTCTACCGCGAGATCGCTGCGCCGGAGCGGCTGGTGTCGACCGAAGCGTTCGACCAGTCGTGGTACCCGGGCGGATGCGTGAACACGCTGGTGCTCACCGAGCAAGGCGGCAGGACGGCAATGGCGCTCACGGGGAGGTACGACACCCGCGAGGCGCGCGATGCCGCGCTCGCCTCGCCGATGGAGTCCGGCGTCGACGCAAGCTTCGCCCGCATGGAGAAGGTGCTGGCGGAGATCGCCGCCAACCCGGCGCGCGGCGCCTGATCCGAAGCTACGTCGTCGCCTTCTTCTGCATCGCCGGCGGCAGGTGCACGCGGATGTGCACGTCGCGCAGCTGGCGCTCGCTGACCGGCGCGGGAGCGCCCATCAGCAGGTCCTCGGCCTTCTGGGTCATCGGGAAGGCGACGACCTCGCGCAGGTTGGGCTCCTCGGCGAGCAGCATGACGATGCGGTCGATGCCGGGCGCACTGCCGCCGTGCGGCGGCGCGCCGTAGTGGAACGCCGAGAACATGCCGCCGAAACGCTCCTCGACGTCCTTGCGCGAGTAGCCGGCGATCTCGAAGGCCTTCACCATCACGTCGGGCAGGTGGTTGCGGATGGCGCCGGATGAGAGCTCCACGCCGTTGCAGACGATGTCGTACTGGTAGGCGAGAATGTCGAGTGGATCGCGCGTTGTCAGCGCCTCCATGCCGCCCTGCGGCATCGAGAACGGGTTGTGGGAGAAGTCGATCTTCTGCTCCTGCTCGTTGAACTCGAACATGGGGAAATCGACGATCCAGCAGAAGCGGAAGGCATCCTTCTCGATCAGGCCGAGCTCGTTGCCGAGGCGGGTGCGTGCCAGGCCGGCGAGCTGTGCCGCCTTGGCCGGCTTGTCGGCGGAGAAGAAGACGGCGTCGCCGGACTTCAGGTTGGCGAGCTCGCGGATGCTGTGCAGCCGCGGCGCATCGAGCTTCGACGCGATCGGGCCCTTTGCGGCATCGCCCTCGAAGATGATGTAGCCGAGGCCGGGATATCCCTCCTCCTTGGCCCAGTCATTCATCTTGTCGAAGAACGAGCGCGGCTGGCTCGCGGCGCCCGGCGCGGGAATGGCGCGCACGACGCCGCCGGCGTCGATGGCCTTGGCAAAGATGCCGAAGCCCGAGCCCTTGAACGCCTCGCTGACGTCGGCGATGACGATCGGGTTGCGCAGGTCGGGCTTGTCGTTGCCGTACTTGAGCATCGACTCCTTGTAGGCGATGCGCGGGAACGGCGCCGGCGTCACCTTCTTGCCGCCGCCGAACTCGGCGAAGATGCCGTGCATCACCGGCTCGATCGCCGCGAACACGTCGTCCTGGGTGACGAAGCTCATCTCGATGTCAAGCTGGTAGAACTCGCCGGGCGAGCGGTCGGCGCGCGCGTCCTCGTCGCGGAAGCACGGCGCGATCTGGAAGTAGCGGTCGAAGCCCGCCACCATGTAGAGCTGCTTGAACTGCTGCGGCGCCTGCGGCAGCGCGTAGAACTTGCCCGGGTGGATGCGGCTCGGCACGAGATAGTCGCGCGCGCCTTCGGGTGAGCTCGCGGTCAGGATCGGCGTCTGGAACTCGGTAAAGCCCTGCTCCACCATGCGCCGGCGGATGCTGGTGATGACCTGGCTGCGCAGCATGATGTTCTTGTGCAGCTTGTCGCGGCGCAGGTCGAGGTAGCGGTAGCGCAGGCGCAGGTCTTCCGGATAGTCGTGCTCGCCGAACACCTGGATCGGCAGTTCCTCGGCGGCGGACAGGACGTCGAGGGCATTGATGCGCACCTCCACGTCACCGGTCGGTAGGTTGGGGTTCACCGTCTCCTTGCTGCGCGCCACCACGCGGCCCAGCACCGAGACGACGCTTTCGGCGCGCAGGGCATCGACCGCCGCGAAGGTGGTCTCGCCCTGCTCCACCACGCACTGGGTGACGCCATAGTGGTCGCGCAGGTCGACAAACAGCAGGTTGCCGTGGTCGCGCTTGCGGTGCACCCACCCGGACAGCTTCACCACCTGGCCGACATGCGAGGAGCGCAGGTTGCCGGCGGTGTGGGTGCGATACGGGTGCAAGGCCATGGGCGGCGACTCTCTGGAAGGCAAGAGGACGGCTTCCCGGCGGAACGGTTCGGCTGCCGCTTCCGGAACTAGCGGCGGCCCGGCTGGCCGGAAGCGGGCCGGAGCAGCGCACGTCCGGCGTGGCACTGTCAAGGCTGCGCGGCATGGCCGCGACCACGAGGCCGGCCGCGCCGGGGCCCCGCGAGGCCGGCTGGTTCGGCTACCCCGCGGCGGGGCCTTTCGTGTAGAACACGGCGCCATGACCCTTGTCACCACCACAGACGCGCTGGCGGCGGTTTGCCGCCGTCTGGCGGCCGCGCCGTACGTCACCATCGACACCGAGTTCATCCGCGAGACGACTTACTGGCCGCAGCTGTGCCTGGCGCAGATCGCCGATGCCGAAGAGGCGGTGGCCGTCGACGCCCTGGCGCCCGGGATCGACCTGTCGCCGCTGCTCGATCTGCTGGCGCGCAAGGACACCCTGAAGGTCTTCCACGCCGGCCGCCAGGACATCGAGATCTTCCTGCACCTCTCGGGCAAGGCCCCGACGCCGGTATTCGACACCCAGATCGCGGCGATGGTGTGCGGCTTCGGCGAATCCGTGAGCTACGAGACGCTGGTGACGCGTCTCGCCAACGCGCGGCTCGACAAGCACTCGCGCTTCACCGACTGGCGGCGGCGCCCCCTCACCGACCGGCAGCTGTGCTACGCCCTCGACGACGTGGTGCACCTGCGCACGGTGTACGAGAAACTCAGTAAGCGCCTCGACGATACCGACCGCACCGCATGGGTGGCGGAGGAGATGGCGGCTATCACCGATCCCGCCACCTACGTCACCGAGCCGCATGAGGCATGGGAGCGCCTGAAGGTGCGCTCCACCGATCCGCGCTTCCTGGTGGTGCTGCGCGAAGTCGCGGCGTGGCGCGAGCGCGAGGCGCAGACGCGCGACCTCGCCCGATCGCGCGTGCTGCGCGACGAGACCCTGATTGCGGTGTCGGCGCATCCGCCCCGCGATCGCGCCGAGCTCGGCCGCATCCGTGGCATCTCCAAGGGCCTCGCGGAAGGCTCCTCGGGCAGCTCGTTGCTCGAGGCGGTGCAGCGCGCGCTCGCCCTGCCCGACGCCGGCTTGCCTAAGCGCGAGAAGATGCGGCGCGTGCCGTCCGGCATCGGCCCGATGGTGGCGCTCTTGAAGGTGCTGCTGAAGATGAAGTGCGAGGAGCACGACGTTGCCCAGCAGCTCGTCGCCTCCAGCGAGGAGGTGGAGGACATCGCCGCCGGCCAGACCGATGGCCTGCGCTGCCTGCACGGCTGGCGCCAGGAAGTGTTCGGCGAGGACGCCATGCGCCTGGTCTCCGGCGGGGTCGCCCTCGCCGCCCGCAAGGGCAAGGGCGTCGAGCTGGTTCCGTTGCAGCGGCCCCTGGAGGTGCTCCGCGCCAAGGCCGTCGGTGGCTGAGACTACACCTCGACGCTGAGTTCGGGCTTCCGCGTAAACGCCTTGGCAAGGGATTCGAGTCGCTTCTCGATCTTCTCGCCCAACAGCGCGCTCCAGCGTGAGGGCACCGTGAGCTTCAGGGTGTCGGTGCCGAGCGTCAGCCTGGTGGCCGGCAGCACGCCGGCGGCGGCGCCGCAGAACGTGTGCCCCAGGCGCATGGCGCGGCCCAGGCGCGCGGCTCGATCTGCCGTCGCCTCGTCGAGGAGAGCGCGCGCCTGCTCGATGCGCTCGAGCGCTTCCTCATCGCCGTAGCGCACGCCCACCGCCACGGCGACGAAGGCGCGCCCGGGATGGTCGATGCCGACGAACGGCGCATGCAGGATGCTGCTAACCGCCTCTGCCGTGCGGTAATCGGGATGCACCGACCACGCGATGTCCGACAAATGACAGGCGGCCGAGCGCAGGCGCCCGTCGGCAAGCGACTCGTCGGCGAACAGCGGGTCCGACCAGCGGCGCAATTCCTCGCCGACGATGGCGCCGCGCCCGCTGCGGTTGACCATGCGAGTCACCGCCTCGAGCAGTGGATCGCTGTTGCGCGCGCGCGGCGGCAGGCGGTCGTGCACGACGCCCTCGCGCACGCCGTTGGCCGAGAACACGACCTCCTTGGCGTTCGACATGGTGAGGACGCGGCCCAGCACCAGCGCGGCGTGCGGCATGGTGTCGGCACGGCCCTTGTCGATGCCCTGCAGGCCTTGCACCGATTTCTCGGAAAGGCCGGCGATCGCCTCGGCGAGCTTCATCGCCTCGGCCGCGCCCATGCGGTAGTGATGGACGATGTGCAGCGGATAGTTCTTCCGCGCCATGTCGAGGCGGGCGAAGCTGCGCCACGCACCGCCGACGGCATAGAACGTGCGCCCGGCCGCCTCCTTCCACAGCCATTCGAGCTGGCCGAGCGCCGACGTCACCACTTCGTTGGCGCGCGAGCGCGCGACGCCGGACAGCATCAAAGTGCCGAGCGGCAAGGTGACCCCGTCGCTAGGCTTGCTGTTGTCGATCCGGACGAGCTCGAGGCTGCCGCCGCCGAGGTCGCCCATGATGCCGTCGGCGTCGGGGACCGCCGCGGCGACGCCGAGCGCCGACAAGCGCGCCTCCTCGCGGCCGTTTAGGACGCGCACCGCATGACCGGTGCGCTTCTCGATCAAGTCGACGAATTCGGCGCCGTCCTCGGCGTCGCGCACCGCCGCGGTGGCGACAATCTCCGGCAATCCGGCGCCGAGCGCGCCCGACAGCGCCACGAAGCGGTCGATGGCCGCCAGCGCGCGCTTGCGCCCCTCGGGATTGAGGCGGCCCGATTCGCGCAGGCCGCGTCCCATCTGCGCCAACACCTTCTCGTTGAAGATCGAGAGGGGCGCGCGCACCAGGCCCTCGTAGACGACGAGACGCACCGAGTTCGAGCCGACGTCGACAACCGCCAGGCGCCGGTCGCCGGTGCCGGCGGGCTGACGCGGCGTCGGCCGCGTGATCTCAGCGGTTGTGAGAGACAAGCGTCGGGCCCGATCGCGCCTGCCGCAAGGCCTTGCCGCGGCCGGACAGGCTGGGGTTGGTCATGAAGTAGGAGTGCGCCGAGAACGCGTTCGGTCCGGCTGGCAGGCGCGTGTAGTTGCCGTCGGAGTCCTCGATCCACGACTGCGCCTGGTCGCGCAAGAGCGCCCCCATGATCTCGTCCATCACCTGGCGATGCACAGTCGCGTTCTCGATCGGCGCCAGCACCTCGACGCGGCGGTCGAAGTTGCGCGGCATCCAGTCCGCCGATTCGATGAACACCTTGGCCTCGGGATGCGGCAGGCCGTGGCCGTCGCCGAAGCAGACGATGCGGCCGTGCTCGAGGAAGCGGCCGATGATGCTCTTGACCCGAATGTTGTCGGAGAAGCCGGGGATGCCGGGCCGCAGGCAGCAGATGCCGCGCACGACGAGGTCGATGTACACGCCGACCTGGCTGGCGCGGTAGAGCGCGTCGATGACCTGGGCATCCACCAGCGCATTGAGCTTGGCCCAGATCGCCGCCGGTCGCCCGGCGCGGGCGTGGCCGATCTCGGTCTCGATCAGGTGCAGGATGGTGTTGCGCAGGTCGCGCGGCGCGATGACGAGCTTCTCCAGCTTGGGCGGCGGCGCCGTTCCGGTCATGTAGTTGAACACGTGCGCCGCGTCGCGGCCGATGGCCGGATCGGACGTGAACAGGCTGAGGTCGGTGTAGATCTTGGCGGTGATCGGGTGGTAGTTGCCGGTGCCGAGGTGCACGTAGCTCACCAGCGCGCCGCCCTCCTGCCGCACCACCAGCGACACCTTGGCGTGCGTCTTCAGGGTGACGAAGCCGTAGACGACGTGCACGCCGGCGCGCTCCAGGTCGCGCGCCCACTTGATGTTGGCGGCCTCGTCAAAGCGCGCCTTGAGCTCCACCAGGGCGGTGACGTTCTTGCCCGCCTCGGCGGCCTCGATGAGGGCGCCGACGATCGGCGAGTCCTTGCCGATGCGGTAGAGCGTCTGCTTGATGGCTACCACCGCCGGGTCTGACGCCGCCTGGACGATGAAGTCCACCACCGTGCGGAACGTCTCGTACGGATGATGGACGATGAA
>Ga0194132_10002627_pt1 | contig 33215 bp, 28 predicted proteins | sample TA2KigOf80mmetaG_FD_148612 | JGI IMG/M metagenome (GOLD analysis project Ga0194132, IMG submission 148612) | Freshwater microbial communities from Lake Tanganyika, Tanzania - TA2015054 Kigoma Offshore 80m | ecosystem: Environmental > Aquatic > Freshwater > Lake | place: Tanzania: Lake... | reverse complement strand
ACATTTCGAAAGCCTCGTCTCCATCGCCGCAGGAGAAAGCCGGCGGCATCTTACGGGAGTGGAGACCTTCAAACTGTATGACACCTATGGGTTTCCGGCGGATCTGACTCGTCTTATGGCGGAAGAGCGCAATATGACAGTCGACATGGCCGGTTTCGAGCGTGAGATGGAACAGCAACGCAACCGCTCGCGCGCCGGCGCGGCGACGGTGGACATGTCCGAAACCGCCGCACCCGAAACAAGAAAGATTTCCGGAACCCATTCCGAATTTGTCGGATACGACGTCTTTGAAACCGAGGGTGCGGTCGTCGTCACCGTTTTGGATACGGGTGTCGTACTTTCCCGAACCCCGTTCTATGCGGAATCCGGCGGACAGATCGGAGACACGGGGTGGCTGGTTTCGGAAGAGGGCGCCGAATACCGGATCGTGGATACGGTAAAACGGGATGGAGGGATTCTGCACAAACTCGACCCACAGGATATGCGTCCGCTTTTGCCGGGAACTCAGGTAGCCGCACGGATCGACACGGAACGCCGACGAGCGATCATGCGCAACCATACGGCTACCCATCTGTTGCACGCCGCGCTACGCAACGTACTAGGAACGCACGTACATCAACGCGGTTCCGAAGTGGCCGATGATCGGCTTCGATTCGATTTTACCCATTTTTCTTCGGTAGCACCGGAAGAACTGGATACGGTAGAACGTACGGTCAACGAAAATATCTGGGCCAATGCACAGGTACAATGGTTTGAGACCGATCTTGAGGAAGCCCGAAACATGGGCGCGATGGCTCTTTTTACGGAGAAATACGGCGACCGGGTGCGTGTGGTAAGGATAGGGGATGTCAGTCTGGAATTGTGCGGTGGATCACATCTGCGGGCGACCGGTGAAATCGGTCTTTTTCGAATCGTGCGTGAATCCGGCATTGCGGCGGGAGAACGCCGTATCGAGGCGCTTACGGGCGAAGCCGCGTACCGGGCGATAAAACACGACACGCGGACGCTTGACGAGGTCGCCGCGTTATTGAAGACCGATCCCGGCGAGGTGACGCGCCGCGCCGGAGCGCTCAACGACCGTATCCGCGAATTGGAACGGGAAGTCCGACGTCTACAGAGCGAATCCGCCCGGAACTGGCTGGACGACATACTGGCGAAGACCGTCATGATCGGCGACATCACGGTGGCGGCATCGCGGGTGGACTGCCCGGATACGGATGCGCTTAGGGCGATGGGTGATGCAGTCCGCGCCAGACTTCCCGGCGAAGCGGTCGGCGCGCTTTTTTCGGTTATCGGAGAACGTCCGGTGTGTATAGCGGTAGTGACCGACGCAGGCATTTCCAATCGCGGGCTTCATGCGGGAACGCTGGCGCGGGACATCGCAGCGATCATGGGCGGCGGCGGCGGCGGCAAAGCGCACATGGCCCAGGCAGGCGGCAAGGACATTTCCAGCATGGACGCAGCGCTTTCAAGGGTTCCAGAAGTGGTCAGTACTCATCTGCAACAGGGATAAATCATCTGCCCATGTCCGTTCTACAATATCTCCAGCGTATTCGTGCAGAAAAAGGCGCCGGCTATCTTGCGCTTCTGGACCCGGACAAGCTGCCTGGTGGTCTGTTGGTGGAAACGGCGGTCCGTTGTGCGGAAAATGGCGCGGACGCCTTGCTGGTGGGGAGCAGTCTGATGCTTGCGCCGGGGTTTGACGAAGCGGTGCGTCAGGTTCGCGCCCATGTATCGGTTCCGGTCCTTCTGTTTCCCGGCGCTGCGCACCATATTTCGCGTCATGCGGATGCCATGCTTTTTCTTTCGTTGCTCAGCGGACGCAACCCTCAATATCTGATCGGAGAACAGGTACAGGCAGCGCCGATCCTTCACGCCTTGAAACTCGAAGCCATAGCAACGGGCTATCTGTTGATCGAGTCGGGCGGTATCACCTCGGCGGAGTTTGTAAGCTACACTCGTCCCATTCCGCGCGACAAACCGTCCATCGCCGCGGCGCACGCGCTGGCGGCGGAGTATCTCGGCATGAAGACGGTATATCTGGAAGCGGGGAGCGGAGCACGGATGCCGGTTCCGGACGAGATGATCCAGACCGTCTGCAAAACGATCTCCATCCCTGTAATCGTCGGCGGCGGGATCCGGACTCCGCAACAGGCGGCGGCTAAAGTGGCGGCGGGGGCGTCTTTTCTCGTGACGGGCAATATCCTCGAAGAAAACACCGATCCCCGGTTGATTAGGGAAATCGCCGAGGCGGTCCATTCGACGCGACGCGACGCCGCGTCTTTGGCGGAACCGCTACTGTGAAAGTAGCGCTGATTCACGACTGGATTACCGGGACGGGGCCGGAAGAAGCCTGTCTGGAAACGCTCTGTCAAATTTTTCCCGACGCGGTAGTGTATACGCTGTTTATAAAATCCGACCGACTCTCGCCAACGCTGACCGGTATGGATATTCGGTCTTCCGGGCTTGAAAAATGGCCCGGTATGCCGGTTCTTTATCGGTGGTACTGGCCGTTTTTTCCTGCTTTTATAGAACATATCGACCTGAGAGGCTACGATCTTGTCATTTCCAACACCCGTTATTTCGCAGGCGGCGTGCTTACCCAGCCGGAGACCTGTCACGTCTGTATTTTGCACCCGACGATCATGACGCTGTGGTACTCGCCCGAGCAAAGCCAAGACGACGTTCTTCCGGGCTATCCGGGGTTGGGGTTTTATCTGCGGCTCTGGTCGATGGTAGCATCGCACAGAGTGGATTATTTTCTTTCCGGCTCCGAGGCGGTAGCCGGGCATATCCGCAAATACTATCGTCGTGAAACACAGGGCTGTATCGATTTTTCTATGCCCCCGCAGGTCTCAGGAACCCCTCTCAGGTCCATATTGGAGACACTTTTTTCTACCTACCGTGCACAGACTCCGGTTTCGTAACTCCCTGTCTTTCCGGCACTCTCCGCCGCCTCGCGGAGAATACTCATTGACAGCGACCTTTAGAAGACATAATGTTATATTGTTTTCTGATTTGTGATGACTGTCAACAACGACGGGGAAACGCCAGGCTATATTATCGGTCGGGAGACGAAGCAAAAGGTTAGAGGGGAGATGCGGGCATGCCTGACCGCAGGTGGCACAGGCTGTTGACAGTTTGTTTGTGGGTTCTGTTGATTGGTGCGACGCTTCCCGTTTTCGCGGGCGGCTACGGAGAGTCGCTTTTGCGGATCGGTGTCGGGGCCAGAGCCTTGGCCATGGGCGGCGCATTCGTTGCGATCGCCGACGACGGGACCGCAGCTTTTTGGAATCCTGCGGGACTGGCGCTACACAGATCGCCACAGATCACCGCCGGTCATGCTTTTCTGTTTAAAACACTGGCCGATCACAGCTTTGTAAACGCCAGCCTGCCCTTGGGGCGGGGTTATACTTTGGGGTTGGGCGGAATCTATTTCAAGGTCGACAATATCCCGGTTTTCGATGCCCTATCCGGAGGCCGGGGCGGAGCAGGCCCGCTTCCGGTCAAAGATACGGAACAGGTGTATATTTTTTCGCTTGCAAAGCGTTACGACCTTGACGCCGGGTCGGAACTCTACGGATCGGTTCCAGTCGAGTTTCCCGTAGCGATAAACGTGAAATATGTCCGCCAGTCTTTTGGAACGGCGTCTTCGAACGGTATGGGTATGGATTTGGGGATTATGGCGAAGATAGGTCTGAGGGAGGCGACGGGGAGCGAAAACGCCGGTCATGTGTCGATGGGGTTGAGCGTTCGAGATATTACGGGAACGTATATCCGGTCAAGCGGTTGGAACGAGACGATCAAACCCGGCGTGCGCATGGGCTTCAGCTATACGAGACCGTTGCCTCCGCTGGACGGAACGCTGGTTGTCACGGAACAGCACAGCCTCTATAACGCCGAGACCTTTCAGATCGGGGCGGAATACTGGTATCGGAATGCGATAGCGGTGCGTCTGGGTGGATATGGAGAACGGTTTACGGCAGGCGCCGGCTTGCTTGTGGGCGGACTTATGGTGGATTATGCCTTTTTCGACGAAAGACTGGGCGAAACCCATCGTCTGGGCGCTTCGGTGAGATTTTAACAAATTGGCTCTTGTATGAGGTTTCTGTGCGCAAACAGTTGATTATCGGAGTGGCGATCAGCGTTGTTCTTTTGTTTTTCGTATTCCGAAACATAGACTTCGGCGATTTTTGGCAGGCTCTGAAAACCGCCAACTATTGGTATCTGATACCCAGCACGGTACTTACCTTCGTGTCTATGGGCATCCGCGCCCTCCGATGGCAGCTTTTGTTCGAACCCATCAAAAGAATAGGCATTCATTCGTTGTTTTCCGCCACCATGATCGGTTTCATGGCCAATAACGTATTGCCGGCGCGGCTTGGCGAGTTTGTCCGAGCCTATATAATCGGTCGTCAGGAAAATATCGCCAAATCGGCCTCGTTCGGAACGATCGTAGTGGAGCGTATCTTTGACGGTCTGGTCCTTCTTTCCTTTCTTATTCTCAGCTTTATAACAAACACTACACTACCTGATTACATCATAATTTTCAGTTATGTGCTGGGCGGTATCTATGCGATGACATTGTTTGTATTGTTTTTTCTGGTAATCCGCCCCACTGAGACGGTAGCCGTATTCAATCGGATTTTGGGGCTTATCTCCGCCTCTATGGCCCAACGGGCGGGGGCGTTGATGAATTCGTTTATCGAGGGATTGCAGATTCTGCGTCAGGGATCGAGGCTGTTGGGCATTTTGGCGTTTTCCCTTTTGCTCTGGGTAGTCAACGGGCTGTCCATCCATATTGCGCTTATCGGGTTTCACATCGCGATTCCGTTTACGGCCACGCTACTTGTTATGGCCATTACCGGGTTCGGCGTGACGATCCCCTCGTCGCCCGGGTTCGTCGGCACGTTTCACGCCTCCTGCGTACTGGGGTTGGCACTGTTTTCCGTATCGCAAACGGATGCGCTCAGTTTTTCCATCGTGTATCACGCCAGCCAGTTTGTTCCGATTACGCTGGTCGGGTTGCTCTATCTTTGGACGGACCATCTTTCGCTTCAGGAAATCCAGCGCGTGGACGTAGTTTAGCGCGAACGGTCATGGACACGGAAGCGGCTGGGAGAAAACATAACCGGATGAATCGAAAAATTTTCGGTATTTTGCTGATCTGTTTTGTATGTATAGGAAATGGGTACGGTCATGCGCAGGAGCGTCGGGTCCGGCCCGGAGACCGGTTGACCGTTACGGTGGTGGGACGAGAGGATTTGAATCGGACCGTAGTGGTGCGGGCGGATGGAACGATACAATATCCCTTTTTGGGCAGCGAAACCATTTCCGGATTTACGCTGGATCAGTTGAGGACACTTATTCTGATTCAATTGACTCGTTCGTTGGGAAGCCCCCCGCAGGCGGTAGACGTCATCTGGTCGGAGGATGCGGCTATAGTAGAGATCAAGATATCCGTTTTGGGACAAGTGGCTGCGCCGGGCCTCGTGCTTATGGACGGCCAGGCAGGTATTCAGGGTGCGCTCAAGGAAGCCGGTGACCTTTTGCCCGGAGCGCGTCGCAACGACATCAAACTCCATCGCACGACCAGTGACGGGGTTATCGTAATTCCCGTCGATTTGGAACGTTTTCTGGAAAGCGGCGATGCAAGTTATCTCCCACCCCTTCAGGAAGGGGACATGCTTGTGGTTCCGGGAGGAACGCTTTCTACGGCGGTGCGCGTGATCGGAGCCGTTACCTCTCCCGGGCTTTATCAGGCCCCGGCGGGAGCGACTGTGTTCGACATGGTGCTTCAGGCCGGGGGATTTGCCGATAACGCGCGGACGGATAATATCCGTCTGATCAAGCCCAATACCGGCGTTTCGGAGGAATACAAGGTCAACATCGGCGCATTTTTCAGAACCGGGCAAAAACCGGCCAGCCCACCGGTCGAAGCGGGAGATGTCATTATCGTCCCCAAACGGCTTATCAGTTACCGGAGTATACTGGATGGCATTCAGGATATAGGCAGCGTGTTTACGATCATATCATTTTTTGTTCTGATCAGCAGATAGTCGCACAGCAGCACGCGTTGCAGTAGCGCCCCAAAGGATGTGGGGCAGGAGACGATGACGATGAACGATATACGGGTTCAGGACTATATCGGTGTCATATACCGCAAAAAATGGATAGTCGTTCTCTCATTTTTTCTGGTTTTCGGTATTTCGCTATACTATGCGATCTCGACGCCTTCGATTTTTCTATCTTCGGCAACCATACGCGTGGATGCTCGATCGCTCAAATCGCAAAAAGGTGGACCAACGGTCGTACAGAACATGGCGCAACCCATCGAGTACTACGATCGTATCTTCAAAACCAATATCTTCCGCCAAGAGGTAATCGACTCGCTCAAGGCCGATACCGAGGTCTGGCTTATCGCGCAACGCGAAAACATCGACTTGGCTGAGTTTCTAAAATATAACCTGGAACTGGAAGCGGATGTCGTACAAACCTTTTTCAAAATTACCGCCTATGGTCCGGACGCCATGCTGACCTATCAGATCGCCCGCATCTCCAGCAGACTGTTTGAAAAACGTATCAACGAAATTGAATCGGAAAGCAACACCGAAGGGGATACCTATCTGGCGGAAAAGCTGGATCTCATTCGTAACAAATTGGGCGAGATCAATACCCAGATTCAGCAATTTTCACGAGAGCATGGCATATTCCCTACCGATGAGACGTTATCCGGCAGGCAGGGTTTTATCGGCATACAGTCAAAGCTGGACGAAATTCAGATCAAGCGAGAACTGACCCAGACCAAGCTGAGACGGTATTATCAACGTCGAGAAGAGATACTGGGACAGCAGAATGTAAAAACGCGCAACCCCGATCTTGACCAAGCGCTCAAAGAAATCCGAAATCTTGCCGTCTCGACGGACAGCCTGGAGGAGATGAAAAGAAAGCTGACCGCAAGCCTTGGTCAGACACATGCGTCGGTTATCGAGGTCAATAAGCAAATTCGGGATCTGCAGACACGCGAACAGGAAATAAACGTGCAGATCAACACCGTAGCACCGGTTAACGAAAACCAACAACTTCCGGCACTTCAAACCAAGATCGTAGATGCCGAACAAGCTTTGTTTGAACTCAGTACGGATGCGGAGTATTACGAACAAAAATTTAATGAAACGACTTCGGAAGGATCGGAGAATATCACCAACGAGTTGGAACTCCAACGGCTTATGTATGCCAAATCGCTGTTGGAGACCAACCACGACGCGCTGATAAAGTTGCAGGAAGAAGAACATTTTCAGCGCGCCACCCAAAGCGGTGGGGTCAAGATGATCGACCCGGCCAGTCTGCCCAACGCCCCGATTCCGTCTACCGTACCCAAAAAGATCATGTTCGGGGCCATAATCGGGCTTTGTCTCGGTCTCGGTTCAGCCTTCTTTCTTGAGTACATGGACTCTTCGCTCAAAACCTCGGAGGATGTTACCCAGTTTCTGGAAATACCGTTGATCGGAGAAATCCCTCAGATCAAGGATGACAAAACCTCGAAACCCGGACTCTGGAACATCCTATCGTTTAAACAGGTCAAAAAGGAAGAAACGTATAACCCGCGGCTTATCGCCCACTTTTCACCCAAAGAGCCTATTCCCGAAGCCTATCGAAACGTACGAACCAGTCTGCAGTATACCTTTGTCGAAGATCCGCTCAAGTGCATCGTGATTTCAAGCCCTAATGCCTCGGAAGGAAAGTCGCTCACCACATCCAACCTTGCTATCGGTTTTGCGCAGTCCGGCAAGAAAATCGTTATCGTCGATACGGACTTGCGGCGACCGGTCATCCACAAGATATTCGACGTCGCCAAAGAGCCGGGCATTACCGAAGTGCTTACGGGTCAAGTTTCGCTTCAGGATGCGCTCAAACCTACCTTTGTGGAAAACCTGTTTATCTTGCCTGCGGGTCATTCGACACCCAACCCCGGCGAGTTGATCAGTTCTCAGCGCATGGACACGGTGCTCGAAGAACTCAAACAGCAGGCGGACCTCATTCTGATGGACTCTCCGCCGGTTATTGCCGCCATAGATGCCGCGATCCTCGGCACCAAAACCCAAGGAATTCTCCTTGTGTTCAATATGGACGAAACCAAACGCGAAGCGGCCCAGTTTTGTATCGAACAGATTCGGCGAGCGGGCGGAAAAGTCATCGGCGGCTTGTTGAACAACATCGACGTAGATCGCCGCTACGGATACTACTACAGCTACCGTTACTACTACCGTTACAAATACTACAGCCGGTATTATTACGGAGAGGATAAAGAGAAAAAAGAAAAAAACGTCTGACAACCCCTGTATATCCCCAAGTGTGCAGCCTGACGCCTCAAGCGCCGACGTCGGGCATCGCTGTTCCGATCCTGTTGGCGCTTCCAGCCTTTGCACGGGAATCGATGTACATTCGTCGCCTATGAACCGTCAGCGGATCAAAGCCATGCCTATTTTCGGCACACGCCCGGAAGCCGTCAAAATGGCCCCGGTCGTCGAGGCGTTGAAGCGCCGACCCGAAACCTTTGATATCAAAATCTGCGTTACAGCGCAACATCGAGAACTGCTGGACCAGGTATTGTCTCTGTTTCGTATAGAACCCGATTTCGATATGGGGATCATGCAGGCAAATCAGAGTCTGTCGTACACGACTTCTACGATACTCACTCGGCTGGAGGACATTCTGAAGGAACATCGTCCGGACTGGGTATTGGTTCACGGCGATACTACAACCTCGATGACCGCGGCGTTGGCCGGTTTTTACCAACGGATACGCGTCGGGCACGTCGAGGCCGGTCTGCGTACAGGCGACCGGTACGCGCCGTATCCGGAAGAAATAAATCGCCGTATTGCGGATACGCTTTCCGACCTTCATTTTGCCCCGACACAAGGCGCCCGCGACAATCTGCTCCGAGAGGGCTATTCGCCGGATACGATTCATGTAACAGGCAATACGGTCATCGACGCTTTGCTCTCCATCATACACCAAGGAGAAGGGCAGACAGCGGGATTGCTAAACTCGCTTGTCATGCCGGGGCGGCGTTTGATCGTAGTAACCGCCCATCGGCGCGAAAATCTCGGCGCACCACTCGAACAGATTTGCCATGCACTGATCGGCTTGGCTCATCACTACAAAAAAACGGTGCAAATCATCTATCCCGTTCATCCCAATCCGCGTGTGCGCGAAACCGTACATCGTCTACTTGGACAGGTAGAAAATATTACCCTTACAGACCCGCTCGAATATCTTCCCTTTGTCCACCTACTAAACAGGGCAACACTGATTCTTACCGATTCGGGCGGTATTCAAGAAGAGGCTCCCAGTCTTGGCGTTCCGGTTCTTGTGCTGCGGGATGTAACCGAGCGCCCGGAAGGTGTCGAAGCCGGCACGCTCAAACTGGTGGGTTCGGATACGCAAGGTATTATGGACGAAACGATCCGCCTGTTTGACGACCCCGTCGAATATCGTAGGATGTCGCAGGCGCAAAATCCATACGGAGACGGCCGGGCAAGCGAGCGTATCGCCCATGTGCTTGCCAAATGGTCGCTTTCATAACGCCCGGCGTCCACCCTCAACTTTCCGTACACAAGATGCACCCGATTTATATCGCCACGACTACCGATCTTGCCGCCTTTTCCGGTCAGGCACTTCGCATGAAACAGTTGATTGCCCACATGGCTCAGCAACGCCCTGTTGCGCTACTGGCCTCTTCGCCGATAAACCTGCCTTTGACAAAAATAGACCAGTTTCCCTGCAATCGACTCGCCATCCGTCGGTTTGACGCACGCTCATTTGGTCTGGGAGGTATTCTTCAAACGTTACGCCTCGCCGGCGCGCTACGCGATTTTCTGGCTCAAGCCCGCATGGTCTATACAGACATGCCACTTGTGCTTTTGTATACGGCTGTCGGGAAACGCCGGATCGCGGGTGTGATCGAAGTAAATGGGATATACAGCGAAGAGTGGATCGAAAAAGGATATGTGAAAAATCGAAGCGATCTCCGCTACCATCTCATGCGTCTTCTCGAAGGCAGAGCGCTTCGGTCTGCGCGTGCCGTCATTGCGGTATCTCCGGGGCTGCGAGAATATCTTGTCCATGAGTTTCGGGTAAACCCGGAACGCATCCATGTCATTCCCAACGGAATCGACACCGCTTTGTTGGAAGCCGGTTCTGCCGAAGCGGCTCCGGCGCTTCCCGATGGTCCGGTAGCGCTATTCGTAGGCTCGTTCCGCCCGTGGCACGGAGTCCAAAATCTGCTCTATGCGCTTCCCCACATGCTTGCCCGCGTACCGTCGCTCAAACTCGTTCTGGTAGGCGATGGCCCGCTCCGTGCCGAATGCGAAACCTTGGCCGACCGATTGGGAATCCGACACGCGACGGTTTTTACCGGTCAACAGCCTCCGAAAATCGTTGCGGGGTATATGGCCGTTGCTCAGGTATGTCTTTACTACCCTAACTATAATGTCAAACGATACGGATTTATGGGCGATCCCATCAAATTGCGCGAATATATGGCCATGGGTAAACCCATAGTAACCGTCAGGATACCCAATTTTGCCGAAATCGTCGAAGAAACCGGCTGTGGTCTTGTCGTAGAAGCCGATCCAGAACGCTACGCAGCGGCGGTGTCCGACCTGATTGAGCGTCCTGAACAGGCTGTCCTCATGGGGCGCCGGGGCAGACAGGCTATCGAGCGGGAGTACGACTGGGCGGTGATATCCGAGCGTATCCTGACCGTCATAGACCAAACGGTAGAGGCGGAGCCGTCTTTGGCCCGGCAGACATGAGTGATAAAAGACTTTACGTTTTGCTGACGGTCGATTGGGAAGCCGATCACGGCAAATGGCACTACGCCCCCTCGCCGGACGATGAGGACTATGGCGGGGTACTGGTCGGAACCGACGGTCTTGTCGGTCTTCTCGACGAATTGGGTATTCCTTGCACTTGGTTGGTGGAGTGCCACATGGAAAACAAAGACCGCGATCTGCCGCGTTTGTTTCCCGAAATCGTACGGGGCTTGAGCCGACGTCCAAGTGACGAGATCGGGGCGCACATCCACTGGATCCGGCGGAAAAATGGAAAAGACATCGTATCTTTGGAACATACCCATTGGGTTGAAGAACAGATACAGTACGCTTCCGAAACATTAAAGACGGCGACGGGCGTTACCCCTGTGTCTTTCCGGGGTGGCGCGTTTTTGCAAGTGCCCCGACTGCCCGAACTGTTGGAGCGATACGGATACCAAAACGACGCCACCTGCATGGAACCGCGTCTTCTGCGCAGACTCTTGGGTAACCCGGCTCAGCCGTACCGCTGTCACCCTGCTTCGACGCTGCGGGCCGGCACATCGGCTATTGTCGAATTTCCCACTCATTTCCGGATTACCGCCCCCTCCACTCGTCCGTTTATAGATCGGTTTACGGTCTTTCATGCAAAAAATTTGATCCGACGATTTCATACCTCTTTTTTGAATCTGTATCTTCATATTGACGAACTTACCCTACCGGGAAGTGGAAGAAACGAAACAGCCCGGCTGGATGTCGGCATGAGGGCAAGTCTGCGAAAGACTCTTTATCGATTGAGACAGGTGAAAGAACTGGATTTTCTTACTATGGACCATGCCCGGCAACTGCTTGTGGATACCCTCCAGCCATCGGAGACGATATGAAAGCCGTTATTCTGGCGGGCGGCAAAGGCACGCGGCTTGCCCCGTATACCGCAGTTCTTCCCAAACCGCTCATGCCGGTGGACGATCGACCTATTCTCGACATCGTCATTCGCCAACTGGGGCGTAGCGGCATCGACGAAATCATCCTGTCGGTCGGATATTTGGCCGAATTGCTGGAAGCCTACTATCGAGACGGCTCCCGTTTCGGTCTTCCCATTTCGTATGCCCGCGAACCGGTTCCGCTCGGTACAGCCGGGCCGCTTTCGCTTATCCATGAACAGTACGGTCTTACAGAAACGTTTCTCATGATGAACGGGGACGTGCTGACCTCGCTCGATTACCGCCGTCTTATCGACTTTCACCACCAGATGGGCGGGGTACTTACCATCGCTATGCACACCAAACAGCAGAAAATCGATCTGGGTGTGATGCACGTCAACGACAGCCATGAGCTAACGGACTATATTGAAAAACCATCGGTAGATTACCGGGTTAGCATGGGGATCTACGTCTTCGAACCAAAAGTGTTGGGCTGTATCGAGTCGGGTGTACGGCTCGATTTTAATCATCTGGTATTGCGTCTGTTGGAACGCAAAGAGCGCGTGATCGCCTATCCGTGCACGGACCTCTGGCTCGATATCGGTCGGCATGACGACTATCAGCAGGCGACGGATCTTTTTATCCAGCGCAGAACGGATTTTATCGGAGAAGAACCGGAATGAAACCGACCGTACTCGTCACCGGTGCCGGCGGATTTATCGGCAGCCATTTGGTCGAAACGCTGATACGCAACGGCGACCCTGTTCGTTGCTTTATAAGGTATAACTCTCGCGGCGACTTTGGGTTTCTTTCGCTCGCGTCCGAAGAGATGCAGAGGCGGATGGAAATCGTACAGGGCGATTTGCGCGACGCCGACGCGGTAGAGCAGGCGGCGAAGGATATGCGCGTCATCTACCACTTAGGCGCGATCATACCGATTCCATATTCGTATGTGCATCCGCGCGAGGTGATCGAGGCCAACGTAATGGGAACGCTGAACGTGCTGACGGCCGCTCGGAAGCAGGGTGGGGTCCGGGTTGTTCATACTTCGACAAGCGAGGTATATGGTACGGCACGGTATGCACCGATCGACGAGGCCCATCCGCTTCAGGGTCAATCGCCTTATGCGGCCAGCAAAATCGCGGCGGATAAGATCGCCGAAAGTTTTCATCTTTCATACGATCTCCCGGTGACGACCGTCAGACCCTTTAACACATTTGGTCCAAGACAATCGACACGCGCGATTATTCCTACACTCATCACCCAGGCGCTTACGGAAGACCGTGTGTTGGTTGGCGATCTTACCCCAGTGCGTGATTTTAATTACGTCGAAAACCTGACCGACGCTTTTGTCCGCGCCGGAACGTGCGACGCAGTCGTTGGAGAGGTGATCAACATCGGGACAGGGAACGAAATCTCCATAGGAGACTTGGCCCGCCGAGTCATCGCCATAATCGGACGAGAGGTCGTCTTGGTGGAGGACAGCCAGCGTTTTCGTCCGCCTCGCAGCGAGGTACGCCGGCTGATTGCCGATGCGCGGCGTGCCGAAACCCTTCTGGGGTGGAAGCCGACGGTATCGCTTGACGAGGGTCTAACGCGCACCATACAGTGGATTTCCCATCATATAGACCGGTATCGTACCGACCGGTATCATATATGAAACCCGGGTGGCTGGTCGGGTTGAACCGCCGGTTGATGTCGCACACGGAAACCGACTGGCAGACCGATTACGTGATGTCGGCCTATACACCGGAGCGGCTGGCATTTTACCGCGAGCGTCTTGCACAAACCGGTCTGTCGCTAAAAGACAGTTCCGTACTCGATGTGGGGTGTGGTCCGGGACAATGGCTTAAGGTGTGCGCCGAGGAACAACCGGCACGGCTGGTCGGTGGCGACTACAGCCGAGAGATGTTGGCATCGGTCCGCAGACTCGGGGTAGAAAAACTCGGTGTTCGTCTCTTCTATGCCGATGCGCTGGCCATCCCGGTGAAGGATGAGCGGTTTGATCTGGTCATCGCCTCGTTGCTGATTTCGTACGTCCCCTCCGATTACCGCCTGATCGGCGAGTTGGCTAGGGTGTGCCGCCCCGGAGGACGAGTACTGATAGGTTTTCACGGACTGGGGTTGTATCTGCACTATGTATTTTCGGAGCGAAAATTCAAATACCTGGCCGTTTTGCCTGTCAGTTGGCTTTCGTTTCTTACAGGCCAAAAATTGCTCTGGAACACCTATCAGACGCTTCCCCGGATTATCCGGATGTTGAACGCACACAATCTTGCCGTCGAAAATGTCCATCACGATTGGTTTTACATGGGATGCCCTTATATCGTCTATGTAGTCGCCAAAAAGAAACACGGTTGAGTGTCAGTATCTGCCGAATCCATACGGATCACGAATCGGATAGGGCAGAAAAAAAACGGTTTACGGAAAACACGAGAGACGGAAATCGCTCAGATAGCTTGGAGACTTAGACTCTTCGAGCCGGACATAGGCCCCGAAGAAATAGAAAGCGTCACACGGGTGATCGCTTCCGGCATGTTGTCCATGGGGGCGGTTACGGAGCAATTTGAAGACGCCTTTTCCAAATTTACCGGTGCGCGTCACGCGTTGGCCGTGACCAACGCCACTGCGGCGCTTCATCTGGCGCATCACGCCATGGGGGTGGGGCCGGGCGACGAGGTGATCGTTCCTGCGTTGACTTTTGTAGCCACGGCAAACAGCGTCCTCTATACGGGTGCAACGCCCGTCTTTGCGGATATCGTTGGTCCTCACGATTTGAATATCGACCCGGAAGACGTTGCACGCAAAATCACCCCTCGCACCCGTGGTATCGTGGCGGTGCATTATGCGGGATATCCGGTCGCCATGGACCGGATCATGGAAATCGCACGGGCGCATGGTCTCTATGTCGTCGAAGATGCCTCCCATGCCCCCGGATCTATGTACCGAGGTCGGAGCGCGGGCACGCTTTCGGATATAGGGTGTTTCAGCTTTTATCCCAACAAGAACATGACGACCGCAGAGGGGGGAATGATCGTAACGGGAGACGACGAGCTGGCCGAGCGTATGCGCAGGGCGCGGTCGCACGGCATGACAACCGTTACCTGGGACCGGATACGTGGACACGCCCATTCCTATGATGTCACCGGTCTTGGATTCAACTATCGGATCGACGAACTGCGTTCCGCGCTTGGTCTCATACAGCTTAACCGTTTGGCCGACAATAACAAGCGAAGACGAGACCTTATGCAAAGGTACTTGACAAACCTCGTCCGTCTCCCTATGATTCAAGTCCCTTTCGGTCTGCCCGATGAACCGGTATCACATCATATCTGCCCGGTTTTGTTGGCAAAAGGGATAGACCGTAAGAGATTTATGGATGGTATGCGCGAAGCGGGAATTCAGACCAGCATTCATTATCCTCCGACGCATTTGTTTTCGTACTATCGGGAAGGCTTTGGATGCCGGGAGGGGATGCTTCCCATCACGGAATCCGTCGCCCGCCAGGAGGTTACCCTACCCCTTTATCCCGGAATGAGCACCGCCGATGTCGAAGAGGTCGTCCTGACCACGGAAAAGATGCTGGAGGCGTCGTTCGCTTTGGAAAGAGGGTAGCTGCGCATGGAAAAAGCCCTCGAAGCGTCTACACCTTCCGGCGCCGGACCCGCGGCTCCGGCCAGTCAGAGTTTCTCCGGAAAAGTCATCCGCAATACGCTGTTCAACGTGTTCGGCATGGTATGGGGTATGGGTATACGCTTTTTTATTACGCCCTATACCTGGCATCATATCGGCAACGATCTCGCCGGTGTATGGTCCGTCGTAGGTATTCTGACGGGCTACTTTGGTCTTCTGGACTTTGGACTGGCTCGGTCGTTCGACAAATACTTTGCGGAGTATTACACCAAACGGGACTGGGCGTGTTTTAACAGAGTTTTCAATATCGGATTGATTTTTTATGTTTTTTTTGCGTTAAGCATCGTAGCGTTGGTTGTGGTAGGGTATCCGTATCTCATGCCCCTTTTGGGGCTTTCGGCGGACCGTATCGGCCAGGAAAATTTTGATACGGCCGTTTTTGCGGTAATAGGTTCGATCGTCATATTTGGGTGGGGCATGGCTACATCGGTATACGGAATGATCATGATCGGGCTACAGCGCATGGACACGCTGAACAAAATCAACATCGGCGCGTCCACGCTAGGTGTCGTGGGGACAGTAATCGCGCTGGAGGGAGGCTATGGTCTTCGGGGTCTGGTGGTGAGCAGCGGTGTAGTGGCTGTGATCAGCACCGTCGTGACCGTTGTGGCCGCAAGCGCGTTGATGCCCGGTTTGCGGCTGAACCCTTTTCTGGCCGAATGGACGATGTTCCGCCAGATGTTCGGTTTCGGAACCAAGCTTCAGGTGGCCAAACTGGCCAATCTGTTGACCTATCAACTCAACAGCCTGCTTGTCTCCCGGTTTCTTCACGTCGGTCTGGTAACGCCGTACTCGTTTGCCGCCGGGTTTATCGGAAGCATACGCAACGTGGTGCTGATGCTTCCATCGGCCGTCATCCCCGCCACGGCGGAACTCGAAGCGCGAAACGAAAAAGAGCGGTCTCTCGAATTTTACGAACGAGGAACGCGCTATCTCGTGCTGATCGGCACACCTATCTGCATGTTTTCCATTATCGCCGCCCCGCTCATCATGCTGGCGTGGCTCGGTCCCGAATATCATCTGGCTCCGGAAGCGACCCGATTGATCCAACTGCTTACTATCGGTTATTACGCCAACCTGAGCACCGGAGTAGCCACGGGCGTGGCTGTCGGTATGGGCAAACCGGAATACGAAATGAAATTCGGAATCGCGCTTGCCGTTTTTACGGTAGCACTTAGCGCGGGATTGGTGCATACTATGGGGTTTTACGGGCCTGGCATCGGTTCGACGGTCTCGCTGACCGTATGCGCGCTGTATTTTTACCGTCTGTTTCACACCTATCTCGGTCAGCCGCTTCTGCCGTTTCTTCACCGGATGTATACCGTGCCCATCGGGGCGAGCCTTGCGGCGGGTTTTCTCGTTTTTATCACCCAACAGGGCGCGGTGGCTCTACTCGACCCGACGCATCGCCCTGCGGCGCTCTTTTTGTTTGGGACGGAAGCGCTGATCTTTTTTGCGCTTTATACCATCTTCGTTCTGAAAACCAGCTATTTAGACTGCTACGACCGGGCACTGTTTCGCCGATACGTGGGAAAATTGAGATTCCTTCAGCCGGTATCGGAAAAGTAAAAAAATACGTACCCGTTTTTCGGGGATAGAATATAAGGGATAGCATATAGAAGAGAGGAGATCGCCCATGTTTGGCATATACAGTCGATTGAGAAGAATGCTCCACAAACCGCGTCCCTACCGATCCATCGTGATCGAATCGACGGATCGTTGCAACCTGCTGTGTGTTACCTGTCCTCGTCTTTCGTACGACTACAAGCCCCGCGATCTTGCCATGGAAGCCTTTATGAAGTTGGTCCCGGCGCTTAAAAACTACGACAACGTAGATTTGACCGGCTGGGGCGAACCGCTGTTGCACAAACAGCTTTTTGAGATGATCCGCATCTCCAAAGAACAGGGTTGTACGGCAGGGTTTATCACCAACGCAACGCTGCTCGACGACAAACGGGGACGCAAACTGCTCGAGGCCCAAGTCAACTGGATGTTTGTTTCGATAGACGGTGCCGATCCGGGGACGTTCTCCGGGATTCGCATCGGCGGCGACCTCGGCAAAGTGGTAAACAACGTTCGGCACTTCGTAAAACTACGCGAAGAGTACAAAACACCAACCTACCACGGGCCTTTTCTGTCCACCACCTTTACCATGAATCGGGCCAACTTTGCCGAAGTACCCGCGTTTGTCGAGCTGGCAAGCGATATCGGCTTTGATCAAATCCACATCAAAAATCAGGATGTGGTCTCCAAACCGGATGATGTCGAACAGATTCTGTTTACTTTCTCGGACGATCAGCCGTCTATTCCTTACGACGAACTCGAAGCAAAATTTAACGAAGCACGGTTGGTTGCCGAAGAACGCGGCGCGCGGTTGCTTTTGCCTACCTTCGAATACGGTTTTACCAACACCTGCGTACCCATGCAGCAGGGTGGCGTCTATGTGGCCGCTACGGGAGACATCTCGCCGTGCGTCAACTTGGGACATCCCACCCCCCGTATGATTCCCGACGGCTCTTATATCAAAAATTCCGGTCTGGTGTTCGGAAACATCCACAAGGACTCGTTCGAAACGATCTGGAATACGTCTACATGGACGACATTCCGGGACGAATTTGGCAGGGGGGTGGTTCCGTCCGCCTGCGAAGGATGTCAGTTGCTCCGAAAAAGCGAATTTCATTTGGTGGAAGGAAACGCCAAAACAGCCACCCTGCGCGAAGTCGCCGTCTGAGGTATGGCCGCCGATACACGTTCCCCCCGCGTACTGATTGTATGCGGGCAACCGCTGCCGCTTCAGGGACAGCCCGCCACGGGCGTGGGGCTGCGCGCTTGGGCCATGGGACAGGGCTTGCGGGCACATGGCATCGACACGGTATACGCGATTCCGCACGACATTCTTCCGTCAACCCCGTCGTCGGACCTTGCCATTTTGCCTTTTGCCTACCACGAACTCGACCGGTGCGTCGAACAAGCGGCCCCGACGGTGGTTTTGCTTACTGGGTGGACATGGGTGAATCTTTTAACTCCCCGCCCCGACAGGGCGCTGGTCATCGATTTGACGGGACCGTATCTGCTGGAAAATCTGTACAGCCGGTTTCAGGATCCGGTGTCGATGCCATGGATAAAAATAAACGCGCTTCAAAAAGCGGATTATCTTCTTTGCGGAGGGCATGTCCAAAAAAACTACTTTCTGCCTTGGCTCATGATGGCCGGATACGATTTGACCGCACCGCCGCTCGACGTAGCCTGTATGGGACTCGATCCCGCCCTGCCGAATCGGATGCCGCCCTTCCCGGAAGAACCCGTTTTTTTGCACGCGGGTCTTTTTCTTCCCTGGCAGGATCCGACCGCTATCCTGCGCCGGCTGGTAAACCGTCTGGAATACCGAAAAAAAGGACGGCTGGTGCTCATAGGGGGCATGCACCCTTCCTATGCCTTTCCCACGGGAAATACAGCGGCCCTGGCCAAGGAAATCGAACGACATCCCCGCGTGGAAGTCATAGGACTGCTTCCCTTCGAGACCTATGTGGAAAAATCGCTGAAGTGTTCGGTAGCCATAGACCTGATGCAACGCAACGTGGAGAGAGAACTGGCGTTTCCGCATCGTACCGTCGTTTCGCTTTGGTGCGGACTACCGGTCATCTTCAACGACTATTCGGAGCTTTCTTCGCCTATCCGCGACCGCAAAGCAGGCTGGACGCTCGACCCCTCGGACCTCGACGGACTGGATCGGGTGATCGACCAAGTGTTGGACGATCCGGACACGACCGCGGCATACGGACAAAATGCTCGACATCTGGTAAAGGAATGTTTTACCTGGGACAGAATGGCGAAGCCGCTTGCGGATTTTTGCCGGAATCCGGTCAAACGTGTCGGCCAGCCCTCTATGCTTGACCAAAGTATCCATCCGCTCGACGATCGCATCGGAAGGATGATGCTCAGATTCAAACAATCTGCTTTCTATCACCGTGTCAAATCGGCCAAAACCCATTCACCGCAGACATAGCGACATGCGCCTACTGATCACGGGCTGCCGAGGACAACTCGGTGTCGATCTGCAACATACACTCAACACGCATAGCCTTGTTCCCTGCAGTCATGAGGAACTCGACATTACCGACGCCGATCAGGTCGAGACGGTGCTTTCCGCTCACCGACCGGATATGGTGATCAACACGGCGGCGTATCACAAAGTGGACGAATGCGAGTCGTATCCGGAAAAAACGTTTGCGGTCAACGCACTCGGCCCTCGCAACCTCGCGCTTTCCTGCCGGGGCTTGGGGATCACGCTAGTACATGTGAGTACCAATTTCGTGTTTGACGGCACGGCGGACAACCCCTACGACGAACAGGATTTGCCCGGCCCGGTAAACGTATACGGGACGGCCAAACTGGCGGGAGAGCATCTTGTCCGTGCTCTATGCCCCCGTCATTTTCTCATCCGCACCGCCGGACTCTACGGACTGTCCCAGCAGCAAAGCGGAGGCGGAAAGGGCTATAATTTCGTCGATCTGATGCTCAAGTTGGGACGCGAACGGGGGCGGGTTTCCGTCGTCTGCGACCAGATTCTGGCGCCCACCTATACGGCGGACCTTGCCGAAACGCTGGCCCGGCTGATCGAAACCGACGCATACGGGACCTGGCACATTACAAACAACGGGGCTTGTTCCTACTACGACTTTACGCGCACCATATATCGGATAGCCGGGATAGACGCCGTCGTCGAGCCGGTTTCTACTGCCGCCTTTGGGGCAAAGGCCCGCCGCCCGCTCTATGGGGTACTCGATAACAAACGGATTCGGACACTTGGCATAAAACCGCTTAGAACTTGGGAGGAAGGACTCAAGGAGTATCTGCACAAACGCTGGGCTTGCGCCTAACTCTCGGATGGTAAGGTAAGACCAGCCGGGGAGGATGCAAAACCGACCATACGGGTACGGAAAACAGGATAGTTTGAGGTTCGGCGTCGTTGTATTACCGCGCGATTCGAGGAGCACGTCGCCTTTCATATAAAGGGTTTATCCCATGATCCATAAAGCCGTAAAAGCACTGGGACTGCTTGGTTCCTCCAAAGGACGGCATGAGTTGAAACGCAAAACCATGCTTCGTCTCCGGAACCACCTGATGTTTCCTATTGCCCGAATGACCGGTGGAGTAAACGTGTTTCCTCCGAAGGTCATCGCCATAGAACCCACCAACCGATGCAACCTGAAATGCGAGTTTTGCGCCCGTATCTACTGGGACGAAGCGGAAAATCCCGAAGACGACATCCCGATGGAACTGTTTGAAAAAATCGTTCCCATGTTGGAAAATTCGCCCAAGGTTATCCTTCAGATCTTCGGGGAGCCCCTACTCAGCAAAACGTTTTACAAAATGCTCGAACGGGTCAAACAGTACGACTGTCACGTGACGTTCAACTCCAATGGCGTACTGCTCAAGCGAAAAAACTGCGAAAAACTGGTCCAACTAGGCGCCGACGAAATCGCAATATCCATAGACGGCACGAGCACGTTCAAGGAAATTCGCGGCATCCCGGTCGAAAAACTTATCGAAAACATCAAAACGCTCCACGAAGTCAAAGCCGAATATGGGGTGACAAAGCCGGAAGTTTCGATTGCCATGGTAGCGATGCGCAAAAACGTCCACGAGACGGTCGAACTGGTGGATGTCGCCGCTTCTCTAAATGTGAAAAACATGTACGTGGCGCACATGGAAGCCCACGCCGACTACCTGATCGAAGAACTTTTGTTCAATCATGTGGAATTGGCGCAGACCCATTTCGAAATCGCGCGCAAACGCGCCAAAGAGGTGGGTGTCAATCTGGTGCTTCCACCGCTTGACAAAACCGAATATTTCTGCCACTTCCCCTTCGATTCGCTGTGGGTCAACTGGGACGGGGCGGTGCGTCCCTGTTGCCGAGCGGTTTATGCCGACACTATTCAGGTCGGCAACCTCTACGAGACTTCATGGAAGGACATTTGGAACGGTCCGCAGATGAAACAGCTTCGCCGTTCGCTCTTGACCGGTGAGGAGATGATCGATTTTTGCGACAAATGTTCGCACCGGGTGTTGTGCAAGGAGAATCTGACCCGCATTCTGCCGCGCGGACACGCTTACGGCGAAGCGCCAAAGACCGAGACGCACACACACGCCGAAACACCGGTCAACGCCTGAACCCAGCGCACAAACCCCACTGCGGACCGATCAAGGATAGATACATGGTGGACCTGACAAGAAAGCTCAAACGTGCGGCGCAACTGCTTCGAGACCCGGAAGAACGCCGGGTCTATTTCGGTCAAAGACAAGCGGTTCGTCGCCCACTCGACTCGGCATGGATCGAAGTAAGCGCCGTATGCAACCTGGACTGCATCACCTGCCCCCGCCAGGAGGGCATTACACCCGAACCGCTCAAACTGATGCCGATGGAGACGTACCACAAGGTGGCGGACGCCATCTTCCCTTATATCCGAAACGTCAACTTTATCGGTCTCGGCGAAAGCCTGATGCACCCACAGATCGACCAGATCATCTCCCATGCCAAATCGAAGTTCGTCGGGGTCAACATGACTTCCAACGGCACGATTATGACGGACAAAATCGCACACAAACTCATCGACTCCGGTCTCGACAGCATAGCCTTTTCCATAGACGGCGGCACCAAGGAGACATTCGAATCCATCCGGGTAAATGCCCGGTTTGACAAGGTGCAACGCAATATCCGGCGTCTGATCGAGGCTAAGAAGGCACTCAATGTTCAGCGCCCTTGGATCGCCATGGGTATGGTGTTGATGAAAACCAATGTCCGGGAACTATCGGATGTGGTGCGTCTTTGTCATGAACTCGAGATTCCTACGCTCAACGCGGAAAACGTATTTACATGGAACGAGGAGATGGAGCGGACGCTTCCGCTATACAACGGCATAAACCCGGAGGAGAAGGAGGCCATAGAAAAAGCCAAACAAACGGCCGCTGAACTCGGCATCAACCTTGAACTGCCGGGATTTATCCTGAAAGAACCCGGTCCGTGCAGCTACCGCCCCCACGAACATTTTGTCGTTACATGGGAGGGCAATCTGCGCCCCTGTTGCAATCTTTTTCATCCGTACGAATACGTGTTTCAGGGACAGAAAAAGTTTGCCCACGAAGCGACGATGGGAAATTTGCTCGAAGAAGATTTTTTGAGCATTTGGAACAAACCCGATTATACGGCGTTTCGCAAGGCCAACGAGACGGGTATAGGGCTTCCGGAAGTCTGCCGAGACTGTCTTTTTTCTCGGGGGTTGTAGCCGTGGCGGAACGACCGCGGGTGTCTGTGGTGGTGGTCAACTGGAATCGCAAGGAATATCTGGCGCGCTGTTTCGAGGCCGTTCTGACCCAGCGTTATCCGAACATAGAAACGATTCTGGTCGATAACGGTTCGCACGACGGCTCGGTCGAACTGGTAAAAGAACGGTTTCCAAACGTCCGTCTTATTGCGCTCGACACCAACCGAGGATTCGCACAAGCTAACAACATCGGGATTTCCGCATCGTCCGGCGTTTTTGTCATGACGCTAAACAATGACACCCAGATGGCCCCCGACTGTATCAGCACGCTTGTGGAAGCGCTTGAGGGGCATCCGGAAATCTATGCCTGCGCCCCCAAAATCATCAGTTTCGACGAACCGCCCTTGATCGTAAACGCCGGTATCGGTGCAAAAGATCACATGCCGACGGACCGGGGCGGAGGCGAGCCGGACGACGGTCGGTACGACCGGGTTGAGGAAGTGTTCGGCCCCAACGCAGGGGCGGGACTGTACCGCAGGATGGTATTCGAAACTCTCGGAGGGTTCGACGAAGATTTCTTTGCCTACTACGAAGACGTAGATCTGGCATGGCGTGCCCGTCTTGCCGGATGGAAGTGCCTGTATATCCCCTCCGCCGTCTGTCGCCATGTTTCCGGAGGCACCAGCAAGTCGCTCCCCTTTTTTACCGAATACCACCTCTTCCGCAACATCGTCTGGCTATATATCAAAGGAATCCCAGGCCCGTTTCTTCGCCCCAGACTACTCCCTTTTCTAAAACAGGAATTTGTCTTCTGGAAAACCCATCTACGGCGTGAAGAGATACGCTGGCTAAGGATGAAATGGGACACGTACCGAAAAATCCCTCGGATGTTTGTCAAAAGACGACAAGTGCAACGCAGTCGGCGCATCGACGACGCGGAGTTCGAGCGCTGGTTTCTGCCCATGCTGCCACGGTAGACTGGCGACCACGGACACACGAAAAACATTCAGACAAAACGCCTTATGTCGGCTAAACCGCGTGTTGCGCTTATTATTTTAAATTGGAACGGTCTGGAAGATACGCTTGCATGTCTCAAGTCTACAGAAGCGATCTCCTATGCGCCGCTGGAGGTGGTCGTAGTTGACAACGGCTCCGAGGACGGCTCGGTCGAGGCCATACGTAGGCAGTTTCCCATGGTACGACTGATCGCCCATCCGGTCAACACGGGTTTTGCAGAAGGCAACAACATCGGAATTCGGGCCGTACTCGACACCGCCGACTATGTTTTGCTTCTGAACAACGATACGACGGTCAGTTCCCATCTACCGGAGATACTAGTCGCCGCCATGGAAAAAGATGAGCGTATCGCCGTCTCAGGCCCTGCCATCTGCTATGCGGATGCACCCCGCACGCTGTGGTGCGCCGGACTGGCCATAGGCAAAGGACGCCTGTTCGGTCTGTCGATCGAAAATACGACGTCGAGTCTTATGTACTGCGGCGCACCGGTCGAAGCACTTCCCGCCGCACCCTACGACGTGGACGCCGTCGTGGGGTGCGCCATGCTCCTGCGTGTCTCCGCAATCCGGGAAACAGGACTTTTGGATGCCAGTCTGTTTATGATCCACGAAGACTTCGACTGGTCGCTTCGCGCGCAAAAAAACGGGTATCGTTGCGTCGTCGTCCCGGAGGTGGGGGTGTGGCATCGGGTTTCGGCCAGCATCAACCTGCAAGACCGAAAGCGACGCGGAAACCCGGCAGGACAGTACTACTGGTACAGAAATTGGCTTATCGTAGTAAGAAAACACTTCGGACGAGGGGCCATGCTCAAGGTGGCGGTGCTGTATGCCTTCCGGCTATTTCCGGCGTTGTTCCTGACCGATCTGATAAAACGCCGATATACCCCTTCGGTATGGATGGCATACGGTCTGTCTCTGGTCGACGCGCTGACAGACAAGAGAAACCGGCGTTTCGTCCGGCAAGTGCCAGCATAGTGTTCAATCGGCTTTTCTTACTGGATGGAGGCATTGTGTATAACCTCGTTTTTTGGTTTCCTCATGCGTATCGGCGTTGATCTACGCCCGCTCCAGACAGCCCATCGAGGAGCGGGGATCGGAACCTACACCTATCATCTTGTTCGTCATTTAATGCAACTGGAAAACACGGACGAGTGGCGGTATTTTGCGCTCGACGGCGTCCCAGTGCCCGGCTTCGAGATTTTCGATACCGTACGTATCCGTCGTCCGCCCTCTTCGCATATTGCCTTCTGGGAACAGACGCTGTTGCCGATAGATATGTGGCGGAGCCGTCTCGACGTGTTTCACGCCACCGGCGCGCTTACACAGGTCTGGGAACTCGGTGTCCCCCTTGTCCAACCCTGCCCCGTGGTCGTCACGGTACAGGATCTTCATCCGTTTATCATACCGCATTTTCGTTTTATCGCGGACGCACGCGCATTCGGTTGGCAGATCAAGGCATTACGAAAGGCTGCGGGTCTGATCGCCGTATCGAACAACACGCGGCAGGACATGGCGCGATATGCGGACATCCCTCCGGAGCGTATCGACGTCATCCCCATGGCGCCGGGGGAACATTTTCACATCATGGAACCCTCGGTCGCCGAAAACCTCCTGCGCCCATACAACCTGCTCGACCCGTTTGTCCTCTACGTGGGCAACTACAACGTACACAAAAACATAGAACTGCTTGTCGAAGCATGGAACCGTCTTCCTCGGTCGGTGCATCTGGCGCTTGTCGGGCGTAGAGAGACCTATCCGGCTTCGCTGACCGACCGTCTTTCCGGAGCAGGAAAAGAAGACCGGGTACGGTTTATCAGCGGATTGCAAAACGAAAGCCCCGAACTGGTAGCGCTGTACAACCGGGCGGCTTTGTTTGTCTTTCCCTCGCTCTACGAGGGGTTTGGTCTGCCCGTAGTCGAGGCGATGCGGTGCGGGTGTCCGGTTATCGCCTCTCGGCGCGGTTCGCTGCCCGAAGTGGTCCAGGATGCCGGGGTGCTGATCGAACCGGAAGACGTCGAAGGGTTGACTGAGGCCATGCAACGGATACTGGACGATGGGGGCTGGCGAAACACCCTGATACGCCAAGGGCTTGAACATGTAAAAAAGTTTTCATGGCCCAACACTGCGGAAAGGACGATGGAAATATATCGGAAAGCAGCGGGAAAGGGATGAACACCGCACGGGTTGGCTCTATCATGGCGATGCTTGCGGGGGCACCCCCTTACGAACGGTTTCGGACGGTTTTGCTGATGCTCGTCGGCGCGCTTCTGCTTTTTCCCAACCTGGATGAAACCTATCTGTGGATGGATGAGGCAGAGACGGCGGTACTTGGCAAGAACATCCTTACCTACGGCTATCCCCGCATGTTTGACGGGCGGAATCTGATGGCCTATTATCCGACGCTTCACAACGAAGCGTACGCCGAAGTGGTGTTGCCGTGGCTTCAGTATTATGTATGCGCGGCCTCTTTTCTGGTGTTTGGTGTCGATACGTTTACCGCGCGGCTACCTTTCGTACTCTGCGGACTTGCCGCCATCGGGCTTTATCCGGCGGTCGTGCGTCGTCTCACACCGGATTTTCGGGTTCAGGCGCTCGCGCCGTGGCTGCTTACCCTCAGCATTCCCTTTTTGCTGTATTTCCGGCAATCCCGATACTACGCCCTGGTTATCCTCGCCACCCTTTTGCTGGTGTGGGCTTATCTGGGTCTCGGTGAAAAGCGGCGTTATGCCGGTATTTATTTTACCCTCGCGGCGATCGCCCTTTTTCATAGCCACTACGTAGTATGTGCTGGCACCCTGATCGGACTTGGGATACACTGGCTTACGGTGTACCGCCGACATATCCCATGGACTACCGTCGCATGGACAGGAGCGGTTTTTCTGGCCGGAACGGTCCCCTGGGTGCTGTATGCAAAATTCTGGACACACGGCTATGCATGGTTCAGTCTTCAGAAGGTAGGAACCTATCTGGGGACGTTGAGCGCGCGTCTTTTCGAAAATTTTACCGCTCCCCTGGTGTTGTCGATAGTCAGATGGTTGGCCTTCGACCGTACGGAACGGTTTTGGCGATGGGTTTGCTTAGCAGGAGGCGTTGTCATGGCGGGAGCCACAATCAATCTCCCTTTTTTTCCTTATCTGACCGCTGCCTGTTTCTTGGCCGCGCTTGGACAGGGTATTCGGAGGGTCTGTCGCCCTGTTGAACACCCGCCTCTACACCTCGTATGGATGCTGCCCGCCGGCGTAATTCTCACACTGGCTCTGCTAAGCCCTTCGGACGAAATACGTTACATGTCCGGTTTGGCTCCGTTGGTCATTGTGGGTGTCGTGTTGTGTTTTTACCGACTTTTCGGGCGATTTCCCCGTTTTGCCGTCGTTTGTCTTGCGCTGGCATGGGGAACCAGTATTTTTAATGCGCTTCCGGCGGCAGCGTTACGCATGTTGCCTTTTTCGGCGTACGAAGCGGGTGTCTTTCTAAGCGAATCGCCGTGGGCGGTCCGGACCGGCATAAACCGCCTGCTGCCCCCGAAGGGTGCATGGTTTCATCGTATGGTGGTGATCGACGAAGCTGTAGAAAAACTGGCTCGGTTTCGTTCGTATCCGCTGGAGTATTTCCATGAATTGACGCACCCCTACGAAGGGGTGATAGAAGGCGTTTCCACCTATCTGAACCGGTACGGAACGCCAGACGATACGGTCATCATCGACTACGGGTCCGTTCCTCTCATGTTTTATACACCGATGGCTTTGCTTCCAGAGCATCTTCTGAGCGACTCGAGTATACGTCCCGACTGGGTTGTGTTGCATCCGGGCTATCATGTTGCGCCATCGCCGGAGGTCCGTACTTTGTTGGAAACCTCGTACCGAAAGATCGACCTGCCCTACCCGAATGCGCTGTGGGACAACCGCCCCGAACTCTGGTTTCATCATTTCCGGCAGCCGGCCGACTCGTCGCGCATCGCCGTGTACCAGCTTATCCGATAAGAGAAAGGGTCGTTCCGGTGGTTGTTGTCGTACTCCCCGCATACAACGAGGCGGAGGGCATAGGCGAGCTGATCGAACGTATCGGCAAGTCACTGGCGCAGACCGACCACCATGTCGTCGTGGTGGACGACGGGAGCCGGGACGGGACCGGTCCCATCGTCTCCGCGTTGGCGGCGCAATGGCCGGTTACCTTGGTGACGCACGAAGTAAACCGGGGGGCGGGACAGGCTATCTCCACCGGCATTCAATATGCCTGCGCGCATTACGGGCCGGAAGACATGGTCGTTACCATGGATGCGGACAACACGCAGAATCCGGATTTGATTCTATCCATGCTGGAAGCTACCGCTTCGGGTGCGGATATGGTCATCGCCTCGCGTTTCGTACCCGGAGGCGGTCAAGCGGGTGTACCCTGGCATCGCAGTCTGCTGAGTCATGGCGCCCGATGGACCTTTATGGCGCTGTTTCCCATTGGCATCAAAGACTATACCAGTTTTTATCGGTTGTATCGAATCGGGCTTCTCCAGCAGGCGATACGCCGCTATACGCCGTTTCTCGAAGCACGGGGGTTTGCGGCGATTCTGGAACTGTTGCTCAAACTGGAACCGCTGAAACCGAAAATTGTGCAAGTGCCGCTTTTTCTCCGATACGATCTAAAAGCGGGGGACAGTAAGATGAAAATTTTCAAAACGCTGGTGGAATACGCGAGGCTGTTGATTCGCGTCAAGCGTCTTACCGCGCGGACGGCCCATGAACATTAATCGTGCAAACGTCCTTGTGACCGGTGGTGCCGGCATGATCGGAAGCCAGCTTGTCGATGCGCTGTCCGCTCGGGGCTGTCAGGTATGGATCGTCGACAACCTGAGTTCGGGTTATCGAGACAACGTACCCGACATACCCGACGAACGGTTTTTTGAGGCGGACATTGCGCAAGACGCTCCGCTCGACGAGATATTTACCCGGTCTTTTGACGTGGTGTTTCATCTGGCCGCGAATTTTGCCAACAAAAACTCGGTAGACCATCCGGAACGCGATTTGTTGACCAACGGGCTGGGTATTCTGAAAATACTCGAACGCTGTCGTCGGTCCGGGGTACGGCGCTTTGTCTATGCCTCCTCTTCCTGCGTATACGGCAACTGCGACGGCCAGATGGACGAGTCTGCCAACGTGTTCGATCCCGGCACGCCCTATGCCATGACAAAGCTGCTGGGGGAACACTATACTCGTTTTTTTACTTCGTTTCACGGGCTGTCCACGGTAAGCCTTCGCTATTTCAACTGCTATGGGCCCAAAGAGCGTCCGGGCAGATACCGAAACGTCATCCCGAACTTTCTGTACACCGCCCTGCTCGGCAACCCCTTGGTCGTTACCGGAAACGGGGATGAAACACGAGATTTCTGCTATGTTGCCGATATCGTTAACGGAACCCTGCTGGCTGCCGAACACGACGAAATATCGGGCGCAGAGTTCAATCTCGCCGCAGGAAGACCGGTAAGCATTCTCGGACTGGCTGAGCAGGTCAATCGGCTGACCGGCAACGACGCCGGGATCACACTGGCCGGACGTCGCGCATGGGACCATGTCACCCACCGACAACCGGCGATCCGGAAAGCGCAGACCTTGCTCGAATACAAGGCTGAAACTCCGCTCGAAAAAGGGCTGGAGCGAACGCTCGCTTGGATGCGCGAGCACTGGGAAAAAATTCGTCGACAGACCGACCTGACACTCTAGTCGCACACCCATACCACGCCGGGCGGGTTTTAAAAACCGTCCTCTTATCCTCCTCGCGCCTCCTATGTGGAACGGAAAACGTATTTCAGTCATCTTTCCCACGTATAACGAAAAAGACTCGATTTATCAGGCTATCGAAGATTTTTTTGCCAACGGCTATGTGGACGAAGTCGTGGTGATCAACAACAACGCGGCGGAAGGCACGGCGGAAGAAGTGGCCCGTACGCGGGCAAGACAGGTGTTCGAAACCCGACAGGGATACGGAAATGCCATACGGCGCGGGTTTCAGGAAGCGGACCCTGCCAGCGATTTTATTATCGTTTCGGAGCCGGACGGTACGTTTTCCGGCGGAGACGTCATCAAACTGCTGGCTTATGCCGACGATTTCGAATACGTGCTCGGCACGAGAACCAGCCGCGAGTTTATCTGGGCAGGGGCCAATATGGGATGGTTTCTCAAGTGGGGCAACTGGGCCGTAGCCAAAATGGTGGAATTTCTGTTCAACACCACCCTGCTTACCGATGTGGGCTGTACCATGCGACTTATCCACCGGGACAGCCTTCGGCGGCTCGAAAATCAATTTACCGTAGGCACCTCGCATTTCGGTCTGGAAATGACACTGCTTGCCATCACCAACCGTCTTCGTCTGGTGGAAATCCCCGTAAACTACCGTAAACGTGTAGGCCGCTCGTCGGTTACCGGAAGCAAAATCAAAGCGTTCAGATTGGGTCTCATGATGATTTTCATGATCTGGGCACACCGGTTGCGAACGCTATGGTAATCCTTGTGCGGCGTTTTGATGCAAATTACGCAAAAGGTTTCCTTCTTACGGGATAATCGGCATGCCATCCCTTCCCGCTCTGTGCGTCGTTATTCCCACATACAACCGTCCCGCTTTTCTGGCGCGTCTGCTCGAATCGCTGGCCGATCAGGACGTTGCCCCGGACCATTTCGAAGTGTTGGTCGTGAGCGACGGTTCTACGGATCATACGCACGAGTATTTGGAAGCCTTCTGCTGTACCCATACGAATTTTCGATGGATGGTACAAAAAAACCAAGGGCCGGCTGCCGCACGCAACACCGGTCTGGCCGTAGCGACAACCGATTGCATCGCCTTTACCGACGACGACTGTATCGCCGCACCCGACTGGGTTCGGCATATCCTCCGATGCTTCAAAGAACAACCCGATGTGCTTGGTATGGAAGGAAAAACCGTCACCCAGCATGAACTAAGAACCCCGTTTACCCACTATGTAGAAGGAAACGGCGAGTGTTACGCCAGTTGCAACGTGGCCTATCGTCGGCAAGCGTTAACCGAACTGGGGGGGTTCGATACCCGTTTTTTCTATGGCAACGAAGACGTCGATCTGGCCTGGCGTATGATGCAACGGGGCCGTATGGTGTTTAACGAAAAAATGGTGATCCTGCACCCCCCGGTTCCGCGTTCCTTTCTGAAATTTGTCCGGCATCCGGAGACCTATGGTGTCGAGATCCTGCTCTATCGCAACCATCCCCAGAGATATCTGCAAACCAAAAAACACAACCCTCTGCACGTCATCTTTATTTCCATAGGACTTCGGTATCTTCCCGGTCAGATCGCATCAAGTCTTCGCATGTCCGGACGGCGTCCGGTCGAGTTTGTCAATGCGCTGGCCGGTCTTGCCTTACAGCGCGTCTGGTTGTTGTGTCTTGCGCCCCGGATGCTGGCTCTGTATTTCGGGGTGATCAAAAAAAATCGTTCTTATGTCTAAAACCCTATCGGACGGACACGCTCCGTCGTCGTTCTACCATTCCGCATGGCCCGTTTCACTCATGCTGCTGTGCGCCGCCATCCTCTACACGGGCAGTCTGTCTCCCAGTACCGGCCACAGCATAGACGACGGCATTCACCTCGTAGCCGCCAAGTCCATGGCGACCGGCCAAGGCCTTCGCATGATCAGCGACCCCGACGCTCCACTTGCTACCCAGTTTCCACCGGGGCACTCGCTGTTTCTCGTGCCCGTGTTGTGGCTCTTTCCCGATCCTCCGACCAACGCCATTCCGTTGCAACTGGTATCGACCGTTTTTGCGTTGTGTTTTGTCTATCTGTCGTGGCTGTGGCTTCGCCGGCATTTCGAACCGAGCGCCGCCCTGCTGATGACGGCGCTCATAGCGTTCAACCCGGAAACCGTCCGCTTTGCAGGTGCGGTCATCGCGGAGATGGGATATGCCGCCTTTACCATGGCTACGTTTCTCTTTTTCGACCGCGCCCTGCCCAACGGACAATCCAACGTCCACCGCAACACGCTTTTGGGTGCAGTCGTCATGATGACCGGGGCCTATCTGTTTCGCAGCGTCGGCATAGGACTTGTCATGGCGGTCGTTGCCACGTTGGCGCTTCGGCGGCGTTGGTACGCCGCCGCGTGGGCGATCGCAGGATTTCTGATCCTCGCCTCTCCGTGGCTGTTCAAAAGCGTGTTGGTAGGAACGCCCGAATACAGAGGACAATTTTGGCTCGCCGATCTGGAAAATCCCGAAATGGGACGCATCGGACCGGAAGGACTGATCGCCCGAATGGTATCGAATGCAGTCTCGTATCTTTCGGAGACCATACCCAATCATTTGTTTCCGTTACTGGGTAGCCAAAGAGTCGTGGAAGGCTTTCAGGGGGCAGAGATGTACCCCGTTCTCGTCGTCGGACGACTGTGTCTGTCCGGTCTGCTCGTCGTCGGATTCTGGAGACGGATTCGTTCCGGTCTTCGAATGCCCGAACTCTATATGTTCGCTTATTTTGCCATGCTCCTACTTTGGCATAATCGAATCCAATGGAAATACATGGCACCCGTCACCCCCCTTCTGTTGTATTATCTCTATACGGGCATCTCCTACACCTTTTCGCGGATATCCCTTCGGCTTCCCCGCATCGGTTTGTCTTATGCCTTCCTAAGTCTGATGCTTGTGGCGTGTCTGCTTAGAGCGCCCGATAGTCTTGCAAAAGGCTGGTGGACCAACGGAACAAACGATCCTTACGCGCTTGCTTATGGGTGGATTAAAAACGAAACACCGCCCAACAGCCTTGTCGTCGGCTTTGATCATTTAGGGTTGTTTCTGTATACCGGTCGAAAAACGATCGCCCCGCTCATGTCTCACGATCCTCAGCAGGTAATGAACTACCTGTCGACCACCGGGGCGCAGTATTTCGTAATCGAACCTCGCCGGGTGTCCAACGAGCGGAGGGGACTCGAAGAGCTGTATCAGCGACCGGTGTTGGAAAAATTTCCAGAGCGCTTTTCTCAAGTCTTTTTCGATCCGGCAAGCCATATCGAGATATACCGGATCGATCTTATGCCGTGACCTGCCATGAATATCCTATATACAATCACGCGCTGTCATCCGGCTATCGGAGGCGCTGAAATTCACGTTCGACAGATAGCGCACGCGCTTTCCGGACGTCATAGCGTTTCGGTCGTCGCGCACACCGATCGCCAGCGGGTGGACCCGATTCGGGCCTGTACCACCGGAGCGGTTCGGACAGATGTCTTTGAGGACGGCCCCGTACGGGTTCACTTCTTGGGGGTCGGTCGTGCGGCCCGGGTTCTGCTGGCTCCGGCGGCGCGGTTGTACCATTATCCGACGACCAAACCCCTCGGCTACCGGCTTTACGCTTCCCTGTTTGCCGGACATCTGGAGCGCTACGTACGCACACACCAAATCGACCTTATACACAACGTGCTGGTGGGAACCGAATACTTGAGTCATCTGTCTTGTGAAACGGCACGCAGATGCGGTATACCTTTTGTAATCACCCCGC
>Ga0194132_10002625_pt1 | contig 33222 bp, 24 predicted proteins | sample TA2KigOf80mmetaG_FD_148612 | JGI IMG/M metagenome (GOLD analysis project Ga0194132, IMG submission 148612) | Freshwater microbial communities from Lake Tanganyika, Tanzania - TA2015054 Kigoma Offshore 80m | ecosystem: Environmental > Aquatic > Freshwater > Lake | place: Tanzania: Lake... | reverse complement strand
GCGTTTACTTGCACGACGGGCACGCCGGCTTCTACCAACCGCCGCGCTAACAGCATGCTCTGACCGCCGATGTGATCGCCGTACATCGTGCGGATGCGCGGGTCTTCTTGTTCGAGATCGTAGGCCCTATTCACCCCCGAGCCGACCAGCATGTCCGCCGCCATTCGGCGGAAACGCCCATAGCTTTCATAATCCTTGGTGTCACCCTGCGCTTCGTCGAAACCTTGCAGTAACGATCGGCGAGTGACGAACCGCTCGCGCGGGACGGTGAGCCGCAAATCCATTTCTTCGTTGGTGTAGCGCGAAACGCCACCGTACGGCTCGCCCGCGGGCGTCTTCAGCATGATCGGATCGTAGCCCTCCCCCAACCAACCGCCGAATTGCCCCTGGATCAAAGCGCCGTTGTCGTAATTCAAGTACGGCATACAGATCGCGCGCGGCGTGCCGTTATTCGCGCCTCGGAATCTGGAAATCATCGCGGTCAGCGACGGCCAGTTTTTGCGGTCCTTGGCAGGTCCATCGGGCGCCGTGTGGCCGGTCATGCTTCGGTACAGGGCGCCACCGTGTCCGCCAATATCGTGATGCATCGAGCGAACGATCGCGAACTTCTCGGTGTGCTTCGCCATCAGTGGAATGTGTTCGCTGAAGTGGATTCCCGTCGTGGCGGTTTTGATGACCCCGAACTCGCCGCGCTGAGCCGCGAGCGCGTCGGGCTTGGGATCCCACGACTCTTGGTGGGCGATGCCACCCCACAGATAGATGATGATGCACGACTTCGCGGGAGTTCGGCGCGTGTTGGCCGCTTGAGCGCGCATCTGGAGGAACGTGGGCAGCGTCAGGCCAGCAAGTCCGACGTTCGACCGCAAGAACTCCCGTCGCGAATAATTGAGATTGAACATCGCGAGTCAGCTCGTGGAATGTGGAATATTGGTAGGACGGAGGGTGCGAACAGCGGATCACTTAATCCAGTTCGGCAGTTCACCATCGCCCGTCTTCTCGCCAGCCAGCAGCCAACTCAGGTTGAACCGCGTCAGTTGCCCGCTGTTCCCTTCAGCCAGGAGGTAGATCCAACCCTCGCCTTTGGTTCCGGGTCGGCCGGCGTCGAGCGACGAATAGGCGAAGGGACCCTTGGTGATCAGTCGCTTCACCGGCCAGGTCTTGGCCCCATCGAAGCTGGCCCAGACCGTACCCTGGTTGCGTGCATCCTTGCTGTCACAATTGCTGAAGATCAGGATGTCTTTGCCCGCGACGGGCAGGCGGACCAAACCGCCCATCAAGCCGTAGGGAGTGTTTTGCGGGCCGTCCGGCAGCACCTCACAGATCGACACGTCCTTCCAGGTTGCACCGCCGTCGGCGCTCCATGCGGTCCATCGGCGGAGCGGGTTTTCTCCCTTCGGTGCCCAGTGCCGACGCGAGTTGTAGTAGATGCGCCCGTCGGAAAGCTCAGCGATGGTCGCCTCGCCGGTCCCGTTGGCAGGAAAGGGCTCGCTGGTCAGCCACGTCTTGCCGCCGTCGTCGCTGTAGATGGCGTTGGTGTAGTGGTTGGGCCACTCGTCCCGCGAGTTCGCTTTGCCGTAGAAGCGTGCCGGGCGAAGGAGGCGGCCCTTGTGCTTGCCGTGTCGCAGGGTGATGCCATGCTCGTTCATGTGCATCTCCGGCTTGTTCCCTTTGCTGTCCGGCTTGATCACCACCTCGACGGTGGACCACGTTTTGCCGTGATCCTTGCTACGGTAGACCGTTTCCGTCGTTGGGGGATGGATCTTCCCCACGAACGCGAAGATCTCGCCAGTGGTTTCGTTCACGGTGACGCCGCCGCCCATGTGACCCTTGCCGACTTCGATCTCCGGCCCCCAGGTCTTGCCACCGTCTTCGCTGCGCTTCACCACGACTCCGCCCCAGACCGCGAGCACCGAACCGTCGACGGAGACAACGACGTTCGGAAACCGACCAGCCTTGAAGATTTGCGTGGTTTCGATCGCCGGCTCGCCCAGGAAGGACTTGAACTCACCCTCCCACTTGTCTTCAGCCGCGAACGAAGGGAGAGCCAGTCCGGTGAGGGCAGCACTCGAACACAGAAACTCCCGTCGTGATAGGTTGAGGGCAAACATTGTCTCGTCCCGGGAGGCGTTGAAGTTTTCGTGGTCCGGCATTCAGGGCATGGGCGAGGGCGTTGTGGGTATCACACGAACGGGGGTTCGTCCTATTGACTCTTCTTCATCACGCAGCCGAAGACACCGCCGGCAACGCCATTGGGTTGAGCCTGAAACTTGACGGTGACTTTGTCCTTCTTCTGCGTCAACTCCGCGGGAATCTTGTATTCCACCTCAAAGAACTCGTTCGGTTTGTTGTTGTTGACGGTCTGGGTGGCAACCTTCTTTCCATCAACCAAGATGTCGAACGTGCGTCGCTTGTCGCTGCCCCAATAGGTGCAGACCAGCGTCATGGGCGCATCGGGGAGAACCTTCATGTCGTAACTGAACGACCCACCATCTCGCGCATGTCGCCAGGCCTTGCCAGCGTGAGTTCCGCTCTGCACCCGGCCTTCTTCCTTGAGATTGTGCTTTTTCTCTGCCTCAGCGTTGCCGATCTCGACCTGATCGACGGGTTTCTGAGCCTCCGGCTTGGGCGGATCTGCCGCCTCGCTTTTTCGCGTCGAAGCGTCCAACCCGAACCACAGCAGCCCAGTGAGAACGACAGCCGACAACGTCTTCATTGTCTCTCCCTTAAACGTGTTCAGGATGCGATCACTCTCTGCGGGAAGTTCGGCGGGACATCGACCGTTGAAAAATCGAGGAGCCGTGCAATTCTCGAGTGCTTGGCAGGTTGTGGCGGGAAGATTCTCGGTAGTGTGGAGTGGTAAACACTACGAGCTTACCCAACCGCTTCGGCTCAGGTCAAGAAGTTTTCTTAGCCATCTTTACTAAAATTAGTTTGCAAAGTTTTGCCGGTTCGATTCGCGATACCAAGTCGAAGGGGGAAATCTTGCCGTCCTTTGCAGAAAAACACTACTCCAAGGGAAACGCAGGGAATCGCAGGGGTTGAGCGAGGCTAGTCGCTCACGTGGTTGTCGAAAAAACGGGTGGTGCGCGCCCATCCGCGGGAGGGGCGACCCGTCCTCGGGTCCGCCGGAGGGGTTGCTGAACTGGGAGGGGTCATCGCTATCCCGAACGGGAGCGGTCTGGGATTTCGTGTCCGGCGTGGAACAAAACGCCCGTAGTCTCCCAAAGTGTGAGTCGTTACTTCAGGCCGCTTTAGGCCGTTCTCTGTCCACCATTAAGTGCGGCCTCCCGCAGCGATTCTATTTTTGGCTTGAGCGCCGCCTGAATGAGTTCCGTAACGGCGCGGTGGTGCGGTGCCTCGAACCGGCCCGCGCGGCGCAACAGGACGACGGCCTCCTCTCCGAACAGCCGGGTGAGGTCACGAACGACCACCGGTGGGCCGTGGCGGTCGGACGTGAGACGCTCGAGGATCAGCGGGCTGACCGAGACGACTGACACCCCGAACCCCTGAACCACGTAATCGAACAGCAGATCACAATTACTGCCGTCGGCCACGACGTTCAACACGTCCGCGACACCCGCCCGGCGGAACACCTCGTCCAACCGCGACCGCGAATTGGCCGCGACACTCGGCAGCACCAGCGGGTATTTGGCGATGGCCCGGACGGTCAGCCGGCTGGCCCTCAACACCGGGTGACCGGCGGGAGCGAGTAACACGAACGGGTAGGCCGTGAGGCGGGTCGTGGCGAGAGACGGTCCCGGCGTCGCTCCGAGCAACCCGACGACCGCTACGTCGGCTTCGCCGTTCTCCAAAACACTGGCGGGCCGCTGTCGACGGACGGTCGATGATCGTGAGGTGCACGTCCGGGTGCCGGCGTCGATATTCGGCGAGCGGTTCACGCAGTACGTTCTTGAGCAACTGGATCGTGGAAGCCAACACCAGTCGCTTCGGGCCGAGGTTCGTCCGACCCTCGAACGCCTCGTGCAGCGAGTCGAACCCAGCGACGAGCGGGCGGGCGAGGTCCGCAAGGGCGACCCCGTCGTCGGTCAACTCGACGGTCTTCCCGTTTACGCGCACGAGTTCCACGCCGAACTCTACTTCGAGCCCTCGGATCTGCTGCCAGACAGAAGGGGTGGCCAGTCCCAGTGTATAAGCGGCACCGGCGAAGCTATTCTGGCCGGCCACCTCGACCAGCGCTCGCAACTGTTGGAACCGCAGCTCCTTGAAAAACTGCCGGGTTGAGCTGCCTGTCTCTTCCATTAGGTGCAGCCTAACGATAGTTAGGAAGATTGTTCAATTTGAATGGTGACCCTGGCCGCTGGATCGGGTACAAGAAATTCCCACCTCGCGCGTCCACACAGCGCGCTTGCTCCCCCGCGAGGTTTCCAACATGAACCACTCTTGGCTGCAGTCCCGGCGGACGTTCCTCCTCGCCGGTGGGTTGCCGTTCTTTGGCGTCAACCTCGCCGCCCGTGCACTGGCTGCACCGACACCGACCGGTAAGCGGAAGGCAGCGAAGGCGGCCATTCTCATCTGGCTCAGTGGCGGCGCGTCGCACATCGACACCTGGGACATGAAACCGGACGCGCCCGTGGAGTATCGCGGCACGTTCAAGCCGATTCCGACCTCTGCGCCGGCGATCCAGTTGTGCGAACACCTACCACACTTGGCGAAACAGGCGCACCACCTCGCGATCGTGCGTTCACTCGGCGACCACCGGCGGGGCACCGGCGACCACCACGCCGGGTACTACTACAACCTGACCGGCCACGCACCGGACCGCACCTTCCATCAACTGCTGAACGCCCGCACGCCGTACCCGACCGACTGGCCGTCGATGGCGTCGGTCGTCGCATCGAAGCGGCCACGGCTGCCGAACCTGCCGTCGGCGATCACGTTGCCGCAAAAAGAGGATGCGCCGCAGTACACACGGCCCGGGCAGTTCGCGTCACGCCTCGGCATCGAGTTCGACCCGGTGTTCGTCGACGGCAGCCGTGAGAAACCGCTCGACTTCCAGGTCCCCGCGCTCGCGTTGTCCGGCGACACCACCGTCACCCGCCTGCAAGACCGCCGCTCCCTGCTGGGCGAGTTGGACCGGGCGCGGGGGTTAGCCGAGCAATCGGCGGCGAACCGCGAGTTCAGCATCCCCCAGCGGAAAGCGTTCACATTGCTGGCGTCGAAGGGCACCCGCGACGCCTTCGACCTGAGGGCGGAACCGGTCGCCGTGCGGGAGCGGTACGGCCCCGGCATCAACTCGATGTCGATGTTGCTGGCCCGCCGGCTCGTGGAGGCTGGTGTGCATTTCGTCACCGTCTTCTGGAAGGGCGACAAGGAACTCGACACGCTGTGCAAAAGCGGCGGCGGGTGGGACACGCACGGGAACAACTTCGGGTGCCTGAAGGACCGCCTTCTGCCGGAGTTCGACCGGCCGTTCGCGACTCTGCTGGACGATCTGCACCAGAAGGGGATGCTCGAATCCACGCTCGTCATCGTGTCCAGCGAGATGGGGCGGAAGCCGAAGGTCGGGGATCCGCGTTCGGGTGGCCCCGGCGGTGCGGGCCGCGATCACTGGACGGCCTGCCAGTCGGTGCTACTGGCCGGTGGCGGCATCAAGGGCGGACAGGTGTACGGCACGTCCGACAAACGGGCCGAGTACCCGGACCAGAACCCAGTTGCACCAGAGCACGTCGCCCGCACCGTGTTTCACGCGATGGGCATCGACGACCTGCACGCCATCGACCGCGAGGGCCGGCCCTTCCAACTGATGGAAGACGGCCGGGCGCTCACCGAACTGTTCTAACTACTCCAAGGTCGTCATGCTCTCCCTGCACGACACCGCTTCGTTATCAGATCCCGTCTCTCGCCGCAAATGGCTTCGCACCAGCGGCCTGAGCGCGTTCGGGTTGTCGCTCCTCGTGATGCTTTCGCCTGCGGCATCTGCCGCTGAGAAGCCCACGCAGTTGATCGGCTACACGCAGGGCCGCGACGACCTCGAAGGTGGGCAGTTCGTCAATTGGGTCACCAATCGCGCTTGCGTGGTATCGGCCGACGGCAAATGGCGAAAGATTCTCGCCGAGGAGTTGACGAAGAACGAGCACACCTGGACGCAGTTCGCGGGCTGGTCACCGGATGGGAAGCAAGCCGTCGTCCTGAGTCTGTGGGAAAGCCCGGAGAACGCGGCGTGGGAGCGGAAGAACAAGACGTTCCGCATGACCGAAGGCTGGCTGGTCGATTCTTGCTTGCTCGACCTGGCGACGAACAAGGTCACGAATCTCACGGCGGTCGACCGTGTCAGCATCTACAACACCGGCCTGTTCTTCTTGCCCGCCGGCCAGGGCTTCGGGTTCACCCCGCTCATCAAGGGGGTGTCGAAGCCGTTCATCATGGACGCCGACGGCAAGAACAAGCGTGATGTCTCCGGCAAGGGCGGCGGGTTCGCCTACGGCTACTCGGCGTCGCCGGACGGCAAGCGGATCAGCTATCACGAGAACTACCAAATCTACATCGCGAACGCCGACGGCAGCGACAAGCGGAAGGTGGAGACGAAGAACCAGTTCAACTTCGCGCCGCAGTGGTCGCCTGACGGGGAGTGGCTGCTGTTCGTCTCCGGCGAGCATTACAACTGCCACCCGTACATCGCGAAGAAGGACGGCACCGGGCTGAAGAAACTCGCGGATCGCGGCGGCTATCGCGGTGTCGTCGAACGGCTCAAGCACCCGGACTTTCACAGCGAGAGCAGCGACGTGCCGGAGTGGTCCGCGGACGTCCGCCATGTGTTTTACACGGCGAAGGTCAGCGAGAGCATCGAACTGATGCGGGTCGATCTCGACGGCAAGGTGACGCAACTGACGAAGTCGAAACCCGGGACGCGCCATTATCACCCGGCCGTCTCGCCCGACGGCAAGTGGCTGTTGTTCGGCTCCGATCGCAGCGGCACGATGCAACTCTACGTCGCGTCCATCGACGGCACGGATGTCTGGCCTATCACGAACGTCCCCGCGGGCTCGTGCGCGATGCACGGTCACTGGCAACCTGCGGGAAAGAAGGACGGCCGCTAACGATCGGCCCTCGCCCACTGGGATTCAAACTCGAAAGGCTCTCGCATGCTCTCCATCCTCAGCCAATCCTCGCCGTCGCAGTGTGACGGCCACACGCGACGGCACTTCCTCAAGATCGGCGGGCTGGCGCTCGGTGGTGCGCGGCGGTCAAGTGATCGGCAGCTCGGATAAGATCGCGGCGTACCCGGCTGCCAGCCCGTTCCGCCCCTCGAACCTCGGGGCCACGATTAACCACTCGCTCGGTGTCGATGCCCGGACGATGATCGCGGATCGACTCAATCGCCCGATGCACTTGAACAAAGGTGAGGTCATTGAGACACTCTACTCGGGACGAGGTTAGTCGTAGCGGCACCGAAGTGAATTCGAGATGGAGCAAAGATATGTCAACCGGATCACGACGGGAGTTCCTCAAGTTCGGCTTATCGGCCTTTGGAACACTGTCGCTTCCGGCGCTGTACCAACTCCGTGCAGCCCCAGTAACGGCGAACGAGTGCACAGCCATCATCATCGTTTGGCTCCGCGGTGGTGGCAGCCATCTCGACACCTATGACCCGAAGCCCGAAGCCCCTTCGGAATATCGCGGACCGTTCCAACCCATCGCGACGCAGACGACCGGGCTAAGCATCACCGAACTGTTGCCTCGACATGCCAAGATTTCGAATCGCTTCACAATCTTGCGGTCGATGGCCCACACGGGCGGGGGGCATCCCGCAGGTTCACTGCAACTGCTCGGCGGAGATCCGGACCCCCAAGACAAACTCAAGCCGATCTTGCCGGACTGGATGAGCGTGGCCCATCGGCTGCGCTACGATCCTCGACGTGCGCTGCCGAACTACATCGGTGTAAACCCGATCGTGAGGTACGACAATTTCACCATCGCCGGGCCTGCATACCTGGGCGAAGCCTACTCCCCGTTCTCGGTTACAGGTGATCCGAATGCGCCGAACTTTAGAGTACCGAACGTCGGCCTATCAGACCCGAACGAACAGGAACGTTTTGCCGGTCGCGCGAAACTCCACGGGAGCTTGGACGCCGTTCGTCACCAGATGGACAGCACTCGACGGAAGGCCGGCATGAACACGTTTCAGGAACAAGCCATCAACTTGCTCACCAGCCCGGAGGCCGCTCGCGCGTTCGACTTGAATCTCGAAAGCCCTAAGTTGCGGGATCGCTACGGTCGCAATACGTGGGGCCAACAATTACTCATGGCCCGCCGACTCGTGGAAGCGGGCGTGGAGATCGTGACGACGGAGTTGTCCGGACCTCTGTGTGGGCGAGTGGAGAACTGGGACGATCACGCGGTGAACCATCACGTCTTTGATGCGCTCAAGTTTCGTGCGCCGTACTTCGATCAAGCGATTTCCGCATTGATCGAAGATGTTTACGATCGCGGCCTCGACAAACGTGTGCTTGTCGTGGTCACCGGCGAGTTCGGTCGGACGCCGAAGATCACATACGTCGCAAGTAGTGGCGGTGGTGTGGCGAGTGCCGCCGCGGGGACGGTGCAACCGGGTCGCGATCACTGGCCGGCCGCGAACTCCATGCTCTGGGCCGGTGGTGGGCTATCGACGGGACGTGTCATCGGTGCAACCGATCGACGCGGAGAATACGTGGTGGACCGGCGAGTGGGGCCGCAAGACTTTCTCGCGACGATCTACCAACATCTCGGCATCGATTACGAGAACGTGACACTCCCCGATCAAACTGGCCGACCGATTCACATCGTGCAGAACGGCAAAGCGATTCCCGAACTCATTGCGACAGGTGTATAGATGATCGTTTTATCCGTAATTCATCAGACCCATACCCCATAGCTCAGCGAGGCTGCTCGATGAGACGCTGATCGTGATGTGCGGCGAAATGGGTCGCACGCCACGAGTCAACGCTGGCACGGGCGAAAGCAAGGTGCCGGGCCGCGATCACTGGGGCGCGGTGCAGACGGTGTTCTTGGCGGGCGGAGGGATTCGGCAGGGCGTCGTGGTGGGCGCTTCGGATCGCAACGGTGCCTACCCGGCTGAAAGTCCGCAACGCCCTGAGAACCTAGCGGCCACCATCTACCACGCGCTGGGCATTCCGTCCACGGCTTCGTGGAAGGACGAACTGGATCGTCCGCACCACATCTACCACGGCGAACCTGTGGCGGGGTTGTTACCGAGCTAAATGAGGATTCACCATGAGCAAGAGCGTGTCCCGCCGTCGGTTCCTGCAAGCCGGGTCGCTACTCAGCCTCGGGCTGGGGCTGTCCGAGGGCGCGCGACTGCGGGCGGTCGCCAGCGACCGCAGCCAGCCGGAGGCCGACACCCCCGTCATCCTCGTCTGGATCACCGGCGGTTTGTAACACATGTGCACATACGACCTCAAGCTCGACGCACCTCCCGAGTATCGCGGGGAGTTCGAGCCGAACCGATCAAGGAGTTGCTGTGATGCTTCGTCGTCCACAATGGTCCCCGTGGGTGCTGTGCATCGCGACATGCCTGGCCCTCGACACCCGCGCCGCCCTCGCCGATGACGTGGACTATCTAAAACAGGTCAAGCCGCTGCTCGCGAGTCGCTGCGGGTCGTGCCACGGTTCGCTCGCCCAAAAGGCGAAACTGCGACTCGATACCGCGGACCTGGTTCGCAAGGGCGGCCGTAGTGGCCCGGCGGTCGTGCCGGGCAAGAGCGCGGAATCACTCCTGATTCGCGCCGCATTGGGGAAGGACCGCGACCGGATGCCGCCGGAGAAAGACGGTGCGGCGCTGACGAAGGAGCAAATCGCACTGCTTTCAGCCTGGATCGATCAGGGCGCGAATGGTCCGCCGGACGAGCCGGTGCCCGAAGACCCACGCAAGCACTGGGCCTTCCAGAAGCCGGTTCGGCCAGCCGTGCCGAAGCTCTCGGGTACTGCCTGGTCCGCCAACCCGATCGACGCGTTCATCCATGAGGAATTCGACCGCCACAATCTGCGGCCGAACGCGGTCGCCGACAAAGCCGTTCAGCTTCGCCGCGTGACGCTCGACCTGACGGGGCTGCCGCCCACGCGGGAACAAGTGCACGCCTTCCTGAAAGACACGTCGCCGGATGCCTACGAGAAGGTGGTTGAGCGCCTGCTGGCAGCGCCCGAATACGGCGAACGCTGGGCGCGTCACTGGATGGACGTGTGGCGGTATTCCGACTGGTACGGCCGCCGGCAAGAAAAGGACTGGCGAAACAGCAGCCCGACGATGTGGCGGTGGCGAGACTGGATCGTCAACTCACTGAACGCGGACGCCGGGTTCGACCGGATGATCCGTGAGATGCTCGCGGCCGACGAGATTGCCCCGGAGGACGATTCTGCACAAGCGGCAACCGGGTTCCTCGTGCGGAACTACTACAGCCTGAACTTCGACACTTGGATGAAGGATCAAGTGGAACACACGGCGAAGGCGTTCCTCGGCCTGACGCTCAACTGCTGCCACTGCCACGACCACAAGTACGACCCGATCTCGCAACAGGACTACTTCCGTTTCCGAGCGTTCTTCGAGCCGATCGGCTTGCGTCAGGACCGTGTGAAAGGCGAACCGGACCCGGGACCGTTCAAGAAATACGACTACGCCAGCAGCGGCAAGGTGATCGATGGTGGCCTCGTGCGTGTGCTGGATGACCGCCCGGACGCCAAGACACGGATGTACAAGCTCGGCAACGACCGCGATTACTTCGCCGACCGCGAACCGGTTTCGCCTGGCGCGCCTGCGTGTGTCGGCGGTGACAAGCTCACGATTCACACGATCACTTTGCCCTCAACAGCGACCTACCCGGGTCTGAAGTCGTTCATCCGCGACGACGAAATGGCACGCCTGACGGCGAACCTGACAGCCGCGAAAGCAATGCTGGCGAAGACGCCCGCCGACGCGCTCGCCACCGCTCGTGTGGCTGCGGCCGAGGCGGAACTGCGGTCTCTGAAGGCTCGCATCGCGGCGGACGACGCTCGATTCCTGAAGGGGCCGGGCAACGCCGACGTGCTCGCGAAGATTGCAGCACGAGCCGAGCGAGAGTCTGCGGTCGCCTTCGCGGAAGTGAAACTGTTGGAGGCCGAAGCGGCTGTCACGGGGGCGAAAGCCAAGAACGACGAGAAGGCGGTAACCACCGCCGAAACACAGTTCGCCGCCTCAAAGAAAGCTGTCGAGGCTGCACGAACCGCGATGAGCAAGGCCGACGCGGTTTACACCCCGCTCAGTCCAACGTACCCGACGACCAGCACCGGCCGTCGAAAGGCGCTCGCCGAGTGGATCGCGTCCCGCGACAACCCGCTGACCGCACGCGTTGCGGTGAATCACATCTGGGCGCGGCACTTCGGTAAGCCGCTCGTCGAATCGGTCTTCGACTTCGGCCTGAACGGCAAACGGCCGAGCCACCCGGCACTGCTCGACTGGCTCGCGGTCGAGTTGGTGGAGTCGAAGTGGAGCATGAAACACCTACACAAGTTGATTGTCACGAGCCGGGTTTACCGACTCTCGTCGGCGGCGGAGAACACCGATAACAAGGGCCGCGATCCCGACAACCGCTGGCTCTGGCACTTCCCGTCGCGACGGCTGGAAGCCGAGGCGGTTCGCGACTCGTTGTTGTTCGTCGCGGGCGATCTCGATGGCACACGAGGCGGACGTGAGATTGAGAACGCGAACCAGCCCGCATCCAGACGGCGCAGCTTGTACTTCTCGTGTCACCCGGAAGTGGGCGGCTCGCCCCGGTTGTTGGAGTTCTTCGATGTGCCCGACCCGTGCGATTGCTACCGGCGTCCGGAATCACTCGTGCCGCAGCAATCACTCGCGTTGACCAACAGCGACTTTGTCCTCCAACGGAGTCAGGCACTGGCCGGCCGGTTGCTCGCCGTGCCCGATGCGAAAGGTGATGATCGTTTAATCGTGGCGGCATTCGAGACCATACTCACTCGCGTCCCGACGCAGAAGGAACTCGCGGCGTGCCGCGACTTCCTGAACGCGCAGATCGAGTTGGTGGCACAGAAGACGACGCCCGAAGCCGCGCGCCGTCGGGCGTGGGAGAGCCTCGCCCGCGTGCTGTTCAATCACCACGACTTCATCACCATCCGCTAGCCGAACCGGGAGACTGTAATGCGTCCGCATCGTCGCACGTTCCTCGCCGACTTCGGCATGGGTTTCACCGGGTTGGCCCTCGGGGCGCTGCTCCACCGCGACGGTGTGGTGCGAGCCGCTGAGATGCCGAGCGGCAAGCCGCACCACCCACCCAAGGCGAAATCCGTCATCTGGATTTTCCTTTCGGGCGGCTACAGCCACCTCGAGACGTTCGACCCGAAGCCGGCGCTGAACAAGTACGCCGGGAAGACGTTCGAGCAGACACCGTTTCCGAACCCGCTCAGGTCGCCACTGCACGATAAGCGGTCGCGGTCGGTGGTCAACGATGCGATCAACGTCCGCGACAAGTACGCTACTGTCTACCCGCTCCAAGTCGGCTTCAAAAAGCACGGCCAGAGCGGCATCGAGGTCGCTGACTGGCTGCCTCATATCGGTAGTTGCGTCGATGACCTCGCCATCGTGCGGAACGTGTGGACGACCGACAACGACCATGCCGCGGAGAACCAGATCCACACCGGTCGGCACAAACTCGACGATAAACAACCGTCGATCGGCAGCTGGACTCATTACGGCTTGGGTACGCTGAACGAGAACTTGCCACAGTTCGTGGTCCTTGGCGGCCCGACACGCGCCGACACGCGCGAATCCATCCAGGCGAACTACCTCGGCCCGCGGTACGACGGTATCCCACTCAACCTCGACGGTGAGCCGTTGCCGTTCGCACAACGGCCCCAAGCAATTCTCCCACAGGAGCAAAAGAACGAGTTCGACCTGATCGCCAAACTGAACGGTCTCTCGGGCGTGGAATATCCGTCGGACGATTCCCTTCGTGCTCGTATCCGGGCTTACGAGTTGGCGTACCGGATGCAAACCGCCGTGCCCGATGCGCTCGACATGAGCAAGGAAACCGCCGAGACGCACAAGCTGTACGGCACCGACAACGCGACGACCAAAGTGGCGGCCCGACGCTGCCTCGCGGCCCGCCGACTCGTCGAACGTGGCGTTCGCTTCGTGCAGTTGTACCCGTCGCCTTACGGCGTGTGGGATTCGCACGCGAAGCTGAAGGAGAACCACGGCAAGCTCTGCCCGCAGATCGACCAGCCGGTCGCGGCGCTGGTGAAAGATCTGAAACGCTGCGGTCTGCTGAAGGACACGCTGGTGGTGTTCTGCACCGAGTTCGGGCGCACGCCGGGGATGGAAACCCGCGGCGGGAGCAAAGAGGGCCGCGACCACCACCCGCACGGCTTCTCGGTTTGGTTCGCCGGGGCGGGAATCAAGCCCGGCATTCTTCACGGCGGGACGGACGAACTCGGCTTCCACGCCATCGAACCCGCCCACTACGTGACGGACCTGCACGCGACCGTGTTGCACCTGCTCGGCCTCGACCCGCGCAAGCTCGAAGTCCCCGGCCGCAAACGACTGGAGATCGACCACGGCCAGCCGATCAAGGGGATTCTGTCATGATTCCCGGGTGCACAGCGACAAAACACGCGTTCCTCACTCTGGTCGTTGTCCTCACCGCGATCGGGCGAAGCGCCGCGGCCGATCCGCCGTGGTACGACGACCGCAAAGACCTGCTCTGGTATAAGGAAGACGCGGGCAAGTTGCAGTCGGTGAAGACCGAGAAGGACTGGGCGCGACGCGTGTCCCACATCCGCGCGAACATGGAACTGGTGATGGGGCGACTGCCGGAGAAATCGAAACTGCCGTTGGACGTGAAGACCGGTGAGACGACCAAGCTTCGCCACTACACGCGGCAGCATGTGTCGTTCGTTGCGGAAGAAGGCGACCGCGTGCCGGGCTGGTTGCTCATTCCACACGGTGCGAGCGAGAAAGAACGCTGCCCCGCGATGATCTGCCTGCCGGGAAGTTCCGCACCCGGCAAGGACACGCCCGCCGGACTCACAACGAGCGCCGATCGCGCTTACGCTCACGAACTCGCGGAACGCGGCTACGTGTGCCTCGTACTCGATTACCCACTCTTGCACAACGCGGAGTACAAGACCGACCCGTACGCGCTGAAGTACGACAGCGCCACGATGAAGGGGATCGTCAACCATCGTCGCGGTGTCGATCTGCTTCAATCGCTGCCGTATGTGGATGCCGACGCCATCGGCGTGATCGGCCACTCGCTCGGCGGGCACAACGCGCTGTTCCTCGCCGTCTTCGATTCTCGCATCAAGGCCGTCGTTTCCAGTTGCGGCTTCAACGTCTTCGCCAAACACAACAAGGGCGATGTGCGAGCGTGGAGCAGCAAGTACTACATGCCGCGCATCAAGACGGTGTACGGCGACAACCCCGCGAAGATCCCGTTCGATTTCACCGAGGTGCTGGCCGCCCTCGCTCCGCGGTCGGTGTTCGCGAACGCCCCGTTGCACGACGCTCCCGACTTCGAGGTCTCCGGCGTGAAGGATTGTTTTACCGCAGCCATTCCGGTCTACCGCGATGTCTTCAAGGCGGCGGATCGCCTCGTTGCGCGTCATCCGAACGCTGGGCACGAGTTTCCCGCCGCTGAAAGACAAGCCGCGTATGCGTTTCTCGACCGACACCTGCGACCAAAGAACGACCCAGTCGAACTGAACCGCGACCTCGCCGCGAGTTGGCCATCGGTGAAGGAACCGCGAGAGGTTCCCGCCAAGGATGTCCCGGAGTTGGGGAAAGGCGACTTCTCTCTCGCGATGTGGGTGAAAGGCGGTGACAAGCTGGACCGACCAACGGGCGATTTGCTCAGCCGTTACGACCCGAAGGCGCGTCGCGGCTACCATCTCACGCTCAAGAGTAGTCCGGGCGTGACCTCGAACCAGCCGAACGACCGGCACCTACAATTTGGCATCGACGACAACCGAGAGTCCGAGTGGCGAGACTGCGGCCGGCCCGGCAAAGCATTGTTCGCGTTCTCAATGGCCGTTCACGAAGGCTCGCTCTACGTAGGCACCTGCGAACCGGGGAAAGACGAATCGGGGCGCGTCTATCGTTACGCGGGCGACCAGAAATGGATCGACTGCGGTGCCCCAGACAAGTCGAATTCCGTCACCGCGATGGCGGTGTTCAATGGGAAGCTCTACGTCGGCACCGGGAAGTACCGCGTTGCCGGTTCGAGCCTGAAGGAGTCGGAGAACCTCACGCTCGGTGGCAAGGTGTTCCGCTACGACGGCTGCACCCGCTGGACCGATTGCGGCCAGTTGCCGCAGACCGAGGCGGTCGGTGGCTTCGTCGTGTTCCAGGGCCAACTCTACGCATCGTCGCTCTACAAACCGGCCGGCTTCTTCCGCTACGAGAACGACAAGAAGTGGGCGGTGCTGGCGGTGCCGGAAGCAATCGACCCAAAGACCACGGAGAAGGGAACGCGGCGCGTCGTCCCGCTCACGATCCACGATGGGCAAATCTACGCTGGTAGTTACGACGGCGGCCATGTGTATCGTTTCGACGGGAAGACGTGGACCGACTGCGGGCAACTCGGCGACAACACTCAGACCTATTCCTTCGCCCAGTACCACGGGAAACTGTACGTAGGCACCTGGCCGAGCGGGCGCGTGTATCGTTTCGACGGCATCAACAAGTGGGCCGACGTCGGTCGTCTCGGCGAAGAGTTGGAGGTGATGGGCATGGCCGTCCACAACGGCCGCTTCATCGCCGGCACGCTGCCGCTGGGTGAGGTCTACAGCTACGAGGCCGAAAAGACGTGGAAGAAACTGGCCCGGCTCGACCTCACGCCGGACGTGAAGTACCGCCGCGTGTGGACGATGGGGGAACACGACGGCCAGTTGTTCGCAAGCACGCTTCCTTCGGGGAAGATCTTCGCGTACTCGGCCGGGCAACAAGCCATGTGGGGGCACACACTGTCCGCGGGGTGGCACCACGTCGCGGCGGTGAAGTCGGCGAATCGGCTGGCGCTCTTCGTGGACGGCGAACGGGTCGCCCAGACGCGACCGTTCGACGCGGCGGACTACCTCGTCGATGCGAACCAACCGTTGCGCCTCGGCACCGGAACCAACGGTCCGCTCAACGGCCCGCTCGCGGACGTCCGCATCTACCGCCGGGCGCTCGGTGTGGCGGAGGTCGAGGCGCTTACGAAGCTCAAACCCAAGGAGTGAAGCATGAAACAGCAACTCTCGCGTCGTGAGTGCCTCGCCCTCGGTGCCGCCGGGTTGATAACGGCGAACCCCTTTTCGGCATTCGCCGAGAAGCCGACGGCCAAGCCCCTGTTGGTGGCCGCGGTCGTGACCGAGTACCGGATCCTCTCGCACGCGGACGTGATCCTCACGAAGATCCTCGAAGGCTGGCACCACGACGGGAAAGACAAGCCGGCACTGAAACTGGTGTCGCTCTACGTCGATCAGTTCAACCAGCACGACATCGCTCGTGAGAAGTGCAAGAAGCACGGCGTGCACATCTTCGACACTATCGAGAAGGCGGTCACGGTCGGCGGCAAGTCGATTCCCGTCGATGGCGTTCTGAGCATCGGCGAACACGGCAACTATCCCACGAACAAACTCGGCCAGCAGTTGTACCCGCGCAAACGCTTCTTCCAGGAGATCACCGACGCCTTCGAGAAGTACGGCCGCGTCGTGCCCGTGTTCAACGACAAGCACATCAGCACGGTCTGGGAGGATGCGAAGTGGATGTACGACCGGGCCGTCAAGCTGAAGGTGCCGTTCATGGCCGGCTCGTCGCTGCCGGTGACGTACCGTAGTCACGCGCTCGACGTACCGATGGGGAGCGAGATCGAGTCGGCCGTCGGCATCGGCTACGGCACTTTTGATAGCTATGGCTTCCATGCCCTAGAGTGCTACCAGGCGATCGTCGAACGCCGCAAGAACGCCGAGAAGGGCGTGAAGTGGGTCCGGTCTTTGGAGGGGAAAGACGTGTGGAAGGCGGTCGATGACGGCTGGGTGACAGCAGACGTCATGAACGCCGTGTACGACGCGATTCCGAAGACGAAGAAGGCCATCCGCGAGGACGACAAGGCGGTGCTGTTCCAGTTCGAGTACGCCGACGGGTTCCGCGGCGCGCAGTTCATGTTGCCCAGCGCGCGATTAACGGGTGTTGGAGTGAAGCTCAAAGGCCAGAAGCCCGTCGCCACCGGTTTCGAGGAGCGACCGAAGCCGTACTACCCGCACTTCGCGTACCTGCTCAAGGCCATCGATAGCATGATCCACACGGGCAAGCCGACCTACCCGGCGGAGCGGACGCTGCTGAGCGGCGGCATCCTCGACCGCGCGCTCACGTCGAAGTTCCAGAAGGGCAAGAAGCTGGAAACGCCGGAACTAGCCATCGGCTACACTCCGGTGGATTACCCGCACGCACCGAAACCCGAACTGCTCGCCGCCCCACCCGAGCGCAAGCAGTAATCGCGCACCCTGATCGCCAGCCGTCTCGATCACCGGTCTCCCGTGAAGGTGACTCGGGGCCAAACCGTCTGCGGAGGATCGTGATGAGATTATTCCGCTGTGAGATCGTCCCGTTATTGGTGGTCGGGCTGTGTCTCGTTGTGGCGGCCGCATCGCAAGAGAAGCCAGCGGCCCCGCCCGCGCTGTTCCAAGAAGACCTGATCCGGGCGAAGTACGGCTACGCCTACGGTATCGCCGCGGCGGATCTCGACGGCGACGGCGACCTCGATCTCGTCAGCTCCGACACCACGGATGACAAGACGCCGAAGAAGGACAACGGCACCCTGCTGTGGTTCGAGAACGACGGCAAGGGCACGTTCACCGAGCACGTGATCGCGAAGAACGAGGACGGTTGGTTCGAGCGCCTCGCGGTCGGTGACATCGACGGCGACGGGCACCCCGATGTTGCCGTGGTGTTAAACCGTGCCGGCAGCATCGTTTGGTTCCAGAACCCCGGTAAGCCCGCAACGCAGTCCTGGAAGCGACACGCCATCGTCAGTGGAGGCCTGCCCGGCGCGTACGACGTCGCGCTCGGCGACTTCGACGGCGACGGTCGGCTCGACGCTGCTGCTTCGAGTTGGACGCGGGGCAACCGCTTCGTGTGGTATCGCAATCCCGGAAAGGAAGGCTTCGAGAAAGAGTGGCCCGTGCGGGTTATCGAAGACAAACTCAGCGAGACGCGGACCGTGTGCGTCGCCGACTTCAACGGGGACGGCCGCCCGGACGTGCTCGGAACCGCCAGCGCGGCCCCGCTCGTGGTCTGGTACGAGAACGTCGGCACACGCGGCGAACTACCCGCCTGGAAGAAACACGTTGTCAGCACGACGGCGGCCCCGGTCCACGGGCGACCGGCGGACATCGACGGAGACGGGGATGCCGACATAGTAATGGCTCACGGCATGCGCGACGGGTTGGCTCCGCGTGCGAAGCACCAAGTCGTCTGGTACGAGAACGTCGGCAAGCCCGGCAAGGGCACGGAGTGGAAGCAGCACGTTGTTGGTGCGTTGGCCGATGCCTTCGAGGCGGTCGCGGCCGACCTTGATGGCGATGGCAGGCTCGACGTCGTGGCCACCGCTTGGGGGCCCGCGGGCCGAGTGGTCTGGTTCCACAACCCGGGCGAGCCGATGAAATCGTGGCCGATGCATCCGTTAAAAAACAAATGGCCAAACGCCAACTCGGTGATTGCGGCGGATCTCAACGGGGACAAAAAGCTCGACATCGCAGCGACGTCGGAGCGGGGGGCGAATGAATTTCGCTGGTGGAAGAATCTGGGCGACCGATAATCGCGTTGATACCGGAGGTTGTGCATGTTGACCGTACTCGGGACTCAACGTCGCACGTGCGACGGCTTCACGCGCCGAGAGTTGCTCCGGGTCGGCGGTGCGGGCCTGTTCGGGCTCAGCCTCCCGCGGCTTCACACGGCCGAGGCGAGTCAGAGCGGCTCGCCAGTGCGGGCTAGGGCAAAATCGGTGATCTTCGTCTTTCTGTTCGGCGGGCCGAGCCAACTGGAAACGTTCGACATGAAGCCGGACGCGCCCAGCGGTATCCGCGGCCCTTTCCGACCAACAACCTCGCGTACACCCAGTCTTCAGATCTGTGAAAAGTTGCCGCGGCTGGCAGCGATGTCGGACAGGTACTGCGTCGTCCGCACCGTCAACCACCGCCAGAACGACCACAACGGGTGCCACTACATCCAAACCGGCCACCCGATGCCACCGGCCCAGCGCGGCGCGGCAATGGTCGACGCCACGGAAAAGGACTGGCCCGCGATGGGGTCGGTGGTGGAATATCTCGATCAGAAGCAAGGGCCGCGCGACTTCCCGTCCTACGTCTACCTGCCCAACCGCCTCGGGCACATTCAGGGCTACGACCGTAGTGGCCAGTACGCCGGTTGGCTGGGCCGATCGTACAACGCGCTGGCTACCGAAATCCGCAAGCGCGACGCGACCGACAACCCGTACTTCCGCGACTGCACCGACGCGGAACTGGATTTCCGAATCGCGGGCCTGTCCGATGAGCCGTCGATGACGCTGGACCGACTGAACCGCCGCCACTCGTTGTTGGCGCAGTTCGAGGCTCGGCGACGCGACACACTCACCGACTCGGAAGCGACCCACGACTGTCTCCGGCAACGCGCCCTATCCCTGCTCACCTCCGAGAAGTTGCGACAGGCGCTCGACGTCCGGCAGGAGCCGGCGCGACTGCGGGACCGTTACGGCCGACACCTGTTCGGGCAGGCGGCGCTCATGGGGCGGCGGATGATCGAGGCCGGCGCTCGATTCGCAACCGTTCTCTGGGACGCGCCGGACGGGTACAGTTGGGACAGCCACCGCACCAATGCCGACGTGGAAAAGTATCTGCTCCCCGGCCTCGATCAGACGCTGTCCGCGCTGATCGAAGACTTGCACCAGCGCGGGCTGCTCGACGAGACGCTCGTCGTGTGCGTCGGCGAGATGGGACGGACACCCAAGCCGGACACCGGCGCGTGGGGGCGGGGGCACTGGAGCTTCTGTTTCCCGGCGCTGCTGGCCGGCGCCGGCATTCGCGGCGGCACGGTATACGGGCGGTCCGACCGGGACGCCGCGTACCCCGTCGAGAAGCCGGTCAGCCCGGAAGATCTGGCCTGCACGGTCTACCACGCGCTGGGGATCGATCCGCACGGCTCCATCCGCGACCGGCAGGATCGGCCGACTGCGATTGTCGAAGGCGGGCAGCCGCTGCGAGAACTGTTCGTGTGACGGCCACCGAGGATCAACCATGCCACCGTTCTTGCCCCGTCACCCCCGTTGCTTCCCGGGCGAGCACCACCTGCTTGGGCGGCGCGAGTTGCTTCGCGTCGGGAGTGTCAGTCTGTTCGGGCTTGGGCTGTCCGCTCTTCTGCGGCTGCAAGCTCACGCGGCCAACCCGCGGCACGGGAAGGCCAAGTCGGTCGTGTTCATCTTCCAGTCCGGCGGCCCCTCGCAGCACGAGACGTTCGACCCGAAGCCCGATGCCCCGGCGGAGATTCGCGGCGAGTACGGCACGACGCAGACGAAACTGCCCGGCGTGCGGTTCTGCGAATACCTGCCGCGTCTGGCCGCGCGAAGTGACCTGTTCTCCGTTGTCCGCACGATGCACCACACGACGGGACGGGAGTTCCGCAACGAGCACAACAGTTGCATGTACCTGCTTCACACCGGCACGACGGAACTGCCGCCGGGCGACACGAACGCGTCCATCGTGAACCCGCGACAGGGCCGGTTCGAGTGGCCCTCGATCGGCTCGCTGCTCGCGTACGCACGGCCGAGCGAAATGATCGGCTTGCCGTCCGTCGTGGAGTTGCCGCGTGCGAACGGCATGAAGTATCCCGGTCGCGGTCCCGGCATCCTCGGCCCGCGATACGCGCGCTGGGGTGTCGATCTCGCTCCCGTGTGCCGCGCGCCCGACGCAGCCGGTTCGTGCCCCAACTGTTTCAGCCACGACGATCCGAACGACCCCGCCCGCGCTCCCGGAAAGGGGCCAAAAGCGTGGTGGGACAACGGCAGTTGTCGGAACCCATCGTTCAAACTGCCTGATATCGGCGGCATTGCAATCGAGGAGTCGCTCCTCCGGGATCGAACCTCACTGCTCCAGCGACTGGACGCCCACCACCGATCGCAATATGCGGCAGAGAAATCCGGCACGTTTTCTTCGTGGGATGCGTCGCGGATGCAGGCGATGAACCTGCTCTCGACGATGTGCAACGGCCGACAGAACCCGTTCGACCTCACTCAGGAGTCGCAACGGGTTCGTGACCAATACGGCCATGAGGAATGGGGGCATGCGTTCCTCGTCGCTCGCCGGTTAGTCGAAGCGGGTGTGCGGATGGTACAAGTGAACCTCCGCGGCTGGGACACTCACCAGAACGCCTTTCGCGACCTCAAGGGCAAACTGCTTCCTTCCATCGACCGCTGCCTGTCGGGGTTCCTCGACGACCTCCATCAACGTGGGTTGCTCGACGAAACGCTGGTCGTGATGTGTGGCGAGATGGGCCGCACGCCGAAGATTTCGCCGATCACAGCAGGTGTGAAGAACGCTTCCGGGGAAGTCTTCACGCCGGGGCGCCACCACTGGGGCGATGTCTTCCCGTGCTTCTTCGCGGGCGGCGGCACACGCCCCGGTCAGGTGATTGGCCAAACGGATAAAGACGGCGGTTTGCCCGTCACCGAGGCGTTCACTCCCGCCGACCTTGCCGCGACGATCTTCCACCTGATGGGCATCGACCCCAACAGCGAGTTTCACGACACACAACGGCGCCGCTACCGTTTCTCGCAGGGAACGCCGATCCGTAGACTACTGGCCTGAGGAGACTCTGTATGTCACGTTCGCGTCGTCGATTTCTGGCCGAGTCCGCTACCGCGGTCGCACTGTTTCACCCGGGGTTACGGGCTCTCGCGGCCGAGCCACCGAAGAAGGTAAGCAGCCCGTTTCTCGAAGGGAACTTCGCCCCGGTGCGCGAGGAATTCACTGAGGAGCGACTCAAGGTCACGGGCACACTGCCGAAGGGCCTCGAAGGGATGTTCGTGCGGAACGGCCCGAACCCGCAGTTCGACCCGATCAGCAGTTACCACTGGTTCGACGGCGACGGCATGGTTCACGGCGTCCGCATTCGGGATGGCGTCGCGAGCTACCGCAACCGCTACGTCCGAACCGAGAAGTACACCGACGAGAAGGCGGCGGGCAAGGCCCTGTACCGCGGGATTCTTGATGTGCCGGACTTGAAGGAACTGGCCGCTGGCAAGAACCCGTACAAAAACCCGGCCAACACCGCCCTCGTTTACCACCACGATACGTTGCTGGCCCTCTGGGAGGTCGGAGAGCCGTACGAACTCACGCTTCCGGAGTTGGGCACCGTCGGGCCAACCACGTTCGGCGGAAAGCTGAAGCAGCCGTTCACCGCCCATCCGAAAGTCGATCCCGTCACCGGCGAACTACTCTTCTTCGGATATGTGCCGAACCGCCCGCTGGTGGTCTTCGGCACGCTCAACAAGAAGGGCGAATGGGTCGGGTCGCAACAGGTGAAACTCGAAAAACCGGCGATGATCCACGACTTTGTTGTTACCACCAACTACGCCCTGTTCCCGGCGTGGCCGCAGACGTTCGACATGGGCCGCATGGTGAAGGGGCAATCGCCGTGGTTCTTCGATAGGGCGCAACCGACTCGCTGGGTGGTCGTGCCGCGGAAGGGCCAGGACAAGCCGAAGGTGTTCGAGGCGAAGACGGGGTTCGCGTTTCACCTGCTGAATGCTTGGCAAACGGGTGACGAGATCACCGTGGTCGGTTGCCGTTACCCGCGGTTCCCGGGGGTCGTGTCGTTCGGGGCGAAGGACGAGGACAAGACGCCGAACACGAGCGTCCCTTACAAGTGGGCCCTGAACCTGAAGACGGACAAGGTGACCGAAGGCCCGCTGCACGACTTCGCTGCCGAGTTCCCCCGGCACAACGACACGCTCGTCGGGCGGCAGGTGCGGTACGGCTACGTCGGCGTCGGCGAGGGAGACTTCTTCGACGGACTGCGCAAGCTCGATCTCAAGAACGGCCAGTTGACCACACACACTTACGGACAGGGGCGTTTCGGGGGCGAAGGGGTGTTTGTGCCGAGGCCGGACGGAAAGAGCGAGGACGACGGCTGGTTGCTAACGTTCTTGTACGACAAAGCGGCCGACCGGAGTGAGTTGCTGGTGATGGATGCGGCGGACTTCACGGCCAAGCCGCTGGCCCGCGTGCATCTGCCCACGCGGGTGCCCTACGGGCTGCACGGCGTGTGGGTCGCGGGAGTGTAGGACAGCCGGCACGGTGAGACTACCGAATCCGGTTCCACGCTCCCCGGGCTGTCGGATGAACCGTTCACGACGTTTGCTTGGAAGGTGACGATGACGAACTTCAATGCAACACCGACCGCCTTCCCGATCACCCGCCGCCACGCCTTGCAAACTGGTGCGATCGCCGTCGGATCTGTAGTCACCAGAAGCGGTTCAGCTGCGGAACCCAAAGCACGCATCAAAATCGGGCAGATCGGCGTGGGCCACGCGCACGCATCGAAACTGTCCGTCTATCGGGCTTCATCGGACTACGAAATCGTCGGGATCGTCGAACCCGACGACGGACTGCGGAGAGCGGCGGAGACGGCGGCCCCGTACAAGGGGTTGAAATGGCTCTCGCGGGATCAGTTGCTCGAAACGCCCGGTCTGCAGGCGGTCCTTGTCGAGACTCGCGTACGTGATCTGCTCGACAACGCGGAAGCGTGTGTCGCAGCTGGCAAACACGTCCACATCGACAAGCCCGCCGGCGAGTCGCTCCCGCAGCTCAAACGCATCTTGGAAACCGCGGCCAAGAAGAAACTGATGGTCCAGATAGGTTACATGTACCGCTACAACCCGGCGGTCGTGCTACTCCGGGAGTTCCTCAAGAAGGGCTGGCTCGGCGACGTGTTCGAGGTTCACGCGGTCATGAGCAAGGTCGTCGATCCGGCGGGGCGGAAGCGGCTCGCGGAGTACAAGGGTGGGTTGATGTTCGAGTTGGGCTGCCACATCCTCGATCTCGTCGTCGGTGTCTTGGGCAAGCCGCAGACCGTCGCGTCATTCAACCGGCACAGCGCGAAACTCGACGACGGTCTTCTGGATAACATGCTCGCGGTACTGAGCTACCCGAAGGCCACCGCGACGGTGAAATCGTCCGCTCTCGAAGTCGAGGGGGGCGACCGACGGCATCTGGTGGTTTGCGGCACCGAAGGCACTTTCCACATCCAACCGCTGGACAACCCCTCGGCCCGCGTGTCGTTGTCGCAAGCCCGCGGGGAGTACAAGAATGGCACGCAGGAGATCCAGTTCCCGAAGTACACCCGGTACGTCGATGACGCGGCTGACATGGCCAAGGTTATTCGTGGCGAAAAGGCGTCCGACTTCGGCGCCGAACACGACCTCGCCGTGCAGGAGACGTTGTTGAAGGCGTGCGAGCTACCTCGGGAAAGGTGATGCACGGCCGTTGCAGAACTCAGAGCGACGAGAGGGAACACAACGTGATGCACAAACCTCACCAGGGCATCGACCGGCGCACCTTTCTCGTCGCGGGTGGAATGAACTGGCTCGGGTTGGCGATGGCTCAAGGGCGCCCGGTCGCGTCGACGCCACCGCGCCGCCCGGCGAAATCGACGATTCTGATCTGGCTCAGCGGTGGCGCGTCGCACATCGACACCTGGGACATGAAGCCGGACGCGCCGGTCGAGGTCCGCGGGCCGTTCAAGCCAATCGCCACGTCGGCATCCGGAATCCGACTTTGCGAGCATTTACCCCTCGTGTCGCGGCAGGCTCATCATCTTGCCATCGTCCGGTCAGTGGGAGGAGGTGTGGCCACGAACGATCATCACGCGGGCTACTACTACCAATTGACAGGGCATGTGCCCGAAGCGGCCTTCTCCAACTCCCGCCAGCCGCTTTCCGACGACTGGCCCTTTTTCGGTTCCGTCGTGGCGGCGAAGCGACCCGCGCATCCGTCGCTTCCTTCGTTGATCTGGTTGCCGGCCGAGTCTGGCGAACCGGGTAGCCGGCGGCCGGGTGCGTTCGCAGCCCGCCTCGGAGTGCAGCACGACCCGTTCTACGTCTACGGTAGCCACACCAAACCGACCGAGTTCCTGTCACCGAGTATCGCACTGTCCGGCGACGTTTCCAAAGAGCGGCTGTCGGATCGCCGCCAGTTACTTCAGTCCATCGATGCCTCATTTCGCGGGATCGAGGGAACGCGAGCGGGTGCGGCCCACGAGGCGCTCAATGACCAAGCGTTCTCGCTCCTGGGGTCTTCGGGAACGCGGTCCGCCTTCGACGTGAGTGCGGAACCCGGCCGCGTTCGCGAGCGGTATGGAAACACGGTCAATGCGATGAGCATGTTGATGGCCCGCCGTCTGGCCGAGGCGGGCGTCCCGTTCATCACGGTCTACTGGTATCACGATTACGAGGAAGACAAGAGACGCGGCTGCCTCGGGGGAGCGTGGGATACCCACTGGAAGAACGCTTCCTGTCTGCGCGACTACCTGTTGCCGGCCTTTGATCGCCCATTCTCGGCTCTGCTGGATGACCTACATCAGCGCGGCCTGCTGGACTCGACGTTGGTGATTGTGAGCAGCGAAATGGGGCGGACACCGCGACTGGGCGATCCGCGATCCGGCGGGAAGGGAGCGGCGGAGCCGGGCCGCGATCACTGGACGCATTGCATGTCCGTGCTGCTGGCGGGTGGCGGCATTCGCGGCGGCCAGGTGTACGGAGCCAGCGACCGCATCGGTGCTTACCCTGCCGACCAGCGTGTCGGGCCCGAACACATTGCGCGGACCGTCTACCACGCGATGGGTATCTCCGACCTGCAGGCAGTGGACCGCGACGGCCGCCCCTTCCACCTGCTGGAAGACGGCCGGGCTTTGACGGAGTTGTTTTGAAAGCAGAGAGGCAAAGGGGAAGACGCCATGGTAGTAACACGACCACGAGAACTGTGTTGCGCGATTCTCGCCCTGTTCGTCGCGACAAATCCCTCGACAGCAGCCGATCAGCCGCCGGCTGTGACGATCGCAAACCCCATGCAACTGCCGGCCGATCCGATCCGCGTGGAGCGCGTTCCCCTCGGTGAATCGGACGACTACAAGCCGTGCATTGCCCAGTTGCCTTCGGGAGAGTTGCTTCTCACGGCGTTCCACCAGCACAAGCGCGACGGCAACAGGGTGATGGAACAAACCCTGCTGTTCCGCTCGAAGGACGGCGGGAAGTCGTGGTCGAAGGCCGAGAAGCTCGACTTACTCGGTCGCGAGCCGTACCTCACGGTGCTGAAGGACGGCACGATCTTCATCACCGGGCACCTGCTCGCCAACGATGTCCGCAACAAGTGGGGCTACACCTGCGGTTTCCTCCACCGATCGACCGACGGCGGGAAGACCTGGGAGTCGATCCGCGTCGAGTCGGAGGGAGTCAAGCCGAAGGCATCCAACCACACGACTCGCAATGTGCTGCAACTGGATGACGGGACGCTCCTGCTCGGCGTCGATTACGACGGTGGCGACGGCCCTTACCTGATGTGGCGCTCAAAGGACAACGGCAAGACGTGGGACAAGACCGGCAAGTGTGAGCCGAAGGACTTCAAGAGCAAGTACGGGTTCTTTGGCGGCGAGACGTGGCTGTGGCAGGCGAATTCCGGCAAGATCTGGGCGCTGGTCCGCGCCGATAGTAACGAACTGCCGATTAAGGACAAACCGATCACGGCCAAGAACGACCAGGCCGACCACTTCATCCTGTTCTCGTCGAAGGACGGGGGCAAGACGTTCGACCGCATCCGCGACTTCGGCGACTACGGCGAGATGTACATGTCGCTGCTGCGGTTGCAGGACAAGCGTTTGCTCTTGACCTTCACCGTCCGCGACCTGAGGCCGCCGTTGGGCGTGCGGGCGATCGTGGGTACGGAAACCGAGGACGGCTTCGAGTTCGACTTCTCGAAGGACCGCGTCGTGCTCGACACTCGCACGCCGGTCGGGAAGTACCAGGGCGGCGGCTTCGGGCCGACTGTGCAACTGAAGGACGGCACGCTGGTCACGTCCTACTCGTACCGGGGCGAAGACGACAAGACGCATCTGGAACTCGTGCGCTGGAAGCTGCCGACTTCGCAGCGAACCACTTATGATCCGAATCTCTTCTTGTTCGTTGATGACCACTGGATCGAGAAGCAACGGGGCCTGAAACGCATTCACAACCAGGCTCGACCTCTGGAGAAACCGATCCTCTGGCCGGATGACCCGAAATCCGAAACCGACTGTGCGTGGGGCAATGTGATCCGCGAGGCCGACGGGACGTTTCGGCTGTGGTATGTCACGATGACCATGGGGCACAAGAACGAGGGGCCCCATGAGATCGCAAAGGCTGGAGTTTGGGGCCGTGGCGAGGATTTCACCTTCCGCCCTCGTTCCGACGCCGACCGGCCAGCCGTCGAATCCATGCTGGGCAAGTACGCCGAGTCGCAGGACGGCATCGTTTGGCGGAAGCCCAAACTCGGCCTGATCGAGTACCGCGGCAACAAGGAGAACAACCTCGTTCTCACCGGTCGTCTTGCAGCGAAACAGACCAACGGCGCGCTGACGAACTTCGATGGTTACAGCATTCTCCGCGATGACAGGGAACCCAATCCGAACCGGCGCTACAAGTTGATCGCCCACTGGGAATCGGTCCATTTCTGGGACAACCACGCGGTGAACGGTTCGCTGGGTCGCCCCAAGGCCTTCATGGATCGCGTCGCGGCCGCGCGCGGCCAGTACATCACCTACAGCCCCGATGGCCTGCGCTGGGAACAACCTTTGGCACGGTTGGACACCCTGCCAACCGCGGGAGGCGACCGACTCCTCGTGGTTCCCGACCATCGGAACAGGCGCTGGATGGCCTATGTCCGTGCGGGAGGCTGGTCGTATCCGTCGTTCAGTTACAGTGGCGATCTGCTCAAGTGGACTTCCGCCCAACCCGCCAAGCAAATCACGCCGGATCTGGTCAAGGCGCCGGCGGTGGAATGCATGATTCCCTTCAATTACGGCAACCAAGATCTCGGCTTTCCCTGCGGCATGGACAAGCCAAAAGGTATGTTCACGGTGATGCTGGCCTCGCGCCATGACGGGAAAGAATGGTCTTGGGCGAACCAGCCCGAGAGCTTCATTCCGATCGGCCCGCCGGGGAGTTATTACGCGTCCGGCGCGGTCCCGCTGCACAATCAACCATTCGTGGTGGGGAATGAGATGCTCATCTATTTCAATGCCTTCTCACGAAATCAGGAGAAGCCGAGTCCATTCGGCACTCGCTCGATCGGTGTGGCGAAATTGCGCCGTGACGCATTCGTCGGATTGCAGGCATCAGCGGCAGGAACCGAGGGAGAGCTGACGACCAAACCCCTGAAGTTAGACGGGGATCGACTGCTGATCAACGTGGAACAGCGGGGCGGCGAGGGGCAAGTGAGTGTGGCTCTACTCGACGACAAGGGACGCGAAATATCCGGGTTCGGTCATGCCGAGTGCCTGCCGATCACAACAGATGCCGTGCGGTCGCCGGTGCGATGGAAGACGAAAACCGACATCCGTTCGCTCCGCGGAACAATCGCTCGCGTGGCGTTGCGGATCCATGGTCGAGTCATTATTTATGCCCTAGCGATGGACGACGCGCGTGACTCGACACAGATTCAAAAGGATAAGTGATCTAGCGAAGTGTTCTTCATCCGTAAGAGTCACCGGAGATTTCTCGTGCCTCACACACGACGTTCCTTCCTTGCGTCCTCCGTCGCCGCGGCAGCGACTCTTGCAACAACCAGTCGCGTCCTCGGTGCGAACGAACGCGTCGGTGTTGCCGTCATCGGCGTCAATGGCATGGGCCACGCCCACGTCAAGACACTCACCGCGCGGGAGGACATCGACTTCGTCGCCCTCTGTGATGTCGATCCGGCCGCGCTGGCCAAAGCCGCGAAGACGGTGACGACCGGCGGCAAGCCGGAACCGAAGCTCATCGCCGACTTCCGCAAGCTCCTCGATGACAAGTCGATCTCTGTGGTGGTGATCGCCACGCCGCACCACTGGCACATGCCGATCGGCTTGCGGGCGATGGCGGCAGGCAAGGACATCTACGTCGAGAAGCCCGCGTCGCACGTCTTCCGCGAAGGGCGGTTGATGCTCGATCTAGCGGCGAAAGAGAAGCGAGTCGTGCAGCACGGTTCGCAGATGCGCTCGAGTGAAGTTACGTCGAAGGCGGCGGAGGTGTTGGCGTCGGGGATTCTCGGCGAGATCAAGATGACGAAGGCGTGGAACTGCCAGCGACAGGAGAACCCGAAGCCGATCGCGGACACGGACGCACCGAAGGGCGTCGACTACGACCTCTGGCTCGGACCTGCACTGAAGCGAGCGTTCAACCGGCACCGCTTCCACGTCTCATGGCGTGTCTTCCGCGACTACGGCAACGGCGACATCGGCGACGACGGCGCTCACGACCTCGACCTTGCTCGGTGGGGACTGAGCGAAACGACGCACCCGGTGAAGATCACCGCTCACGGCAGCAAGGTCGATCTGCGCGAGGGCGTGCGCGAGTACCCCGACAACATGACCGTGACCTACGAGTACGCCAGCGGAAAGGTGCTGATCTACGAGGACCGGCAGTGGACACCCTACGGCTTGCACGGCGTGGACAGCGGTAACGCTTTCTACGGCACGAAGGGCTACATGATCTTCTCGCGCCGCGGATACTTCCAGACGTTCCTCGGCGAGAAGGAAGAGAAAGGCCCGGCGATGGGTGAGAAAGGCCGCGTTGGTTCGCCGCTCGCGCCGCACATGGGCAACTTCCTCGACTGCGTGCGGAGTCGCAAGACGACGAACGCGAGTGCCGAGATTGCCCACCTGTCGTGTGGGCTGATACACCTCGGTGAGATCGCGTACCGAACCGGTCGCGTGCTGAAGTTCGATCCGAAGAACGAGGACTTCCTCGGCGACAAGGAAGCGAATACGTTACTCTCGAAAGAGTACCGCAAGCCGTGGGAAGTCTAACCACCCGACTCATTCAACGCACCCCGTTTCCCACCAACATGAGACCATGCCGATGATGAGCCTGCTTCTCACCATGTCCTTGATAGACTCGGGTGACTGGTCGCAGTTTCGCGGCCCAAACTCCGACGGGTACGCCGCCAAGGTGGAGTCGCCCATCGAGTGGTCGGACACGAAGAACGTCGCGTGGAAAGTTCGCGTGCCCGGCTTGGGTTGGTCTTCGCCCGCCGTCGCGAACGGAAGAATCTTCCTGACAACCGCGGTCCCGAAGGACAAGGGACTCTCGCTGCGGGCGATGGCGCTGGATGCGAAAACCGGCAAGGTCGTCTGGGACCAGGAAGTGCGTGCGGTCGAGAAAGCACCCGCGATCCACGTGAAGAATAGCCACGCTAGCCCGACGCCGCTCGTCCGCGATGGCTCCGTGTTCGTGCACTTCGGCGCGTTGGGCCTGGCACGACTGGCCGTGAGTGATGGCTCCGTCGAGTGGAAGTGCAACGAGCTGGATTATCCGCCTCTGCACGGCAGTGGTGGCTCGCCCGTACTGCACGACGGCAAACTCGTGGTCGTGTGCGACGGCAGCGAGGAGCCGTTCGTGGCGGCTGTCGATGCCACGACCGGCAAAGTCGCGTGGAAGACGCCGCGATCGGTGAAAGCCCGCCTAACGCACTCATTCGTTACTCCAACCATCACTACCGTGGACGGCAAAGCTCAGGTGCTGGCCCCAGGCCCGGACCATTGTGCGGCATACGACCTGGTGAACGGTAAGGAACTTTGGCGTGTGTTGGCCCCCGGTTGGTCCGTCGTGCCGCAGCCAGCCATTGGCCACGGTCTCGTCATCTACAACCGCGACTATGACAACCCCGAACTGCTTGCGGTCAAACTTGGCGGCAAAGGGGACATCACGAACTCGCACGTTGTTTGGCGGATCAAGAAAGGTGCACCGAGCACACCCTCTCCGCTGCTGGTGGGCGATGAGTTGTACTTCGTCTCCGACAAAGGGATCGCGTCCTGCGTGAACGCCAAGACTGGCGAAACCCACTGGTCGGAGCGGCTCAAAGGTAGTTACTCCGCGTCGCCGATCTTCGCGAACGGTCGAATCTTGTTCCTGAACGAGGCAGGCACGGCGACCTGGGTGAAGGTCGGTAAGCAGTTCGAGCAACTCGGAGAGAACCAAGTCACCGGCCGCACGCTCGCCACGCCCGCGTTCCAGGACGGCGCGATGTACCTCCGAACCGACGAGCACCTTTACAAAATCGCAAAGTGAACTTTCGTAGCGTCACTCGATCGACCACGAAAGTACCAATACACAGAGGAGGTCATCAAGTCTCAAACATTGTCCGCCCACAATTTGGCAAAATGTGGTTACGGACTGTCCATTTCTTGCCCCGAGCGGTGGACTTGGAGTATAGGCAATGAGGGCGCGCAAGAACGGTTCACGCGACTGCTCATTCAGCACGAACCGGCCATTCTCCGGCACGGGATGGTCGCGGTACGCAACCGCGCGGACGCCCGCGACGTGTTGCAGGAGTGTTCCGTCCCACTGTGGCGGAACTTCGCTAGGTACGATCCGGAGCGGCCCTTTCTGAACTGGGCTCTCGGGTTCGTGCGGGTCGAGGTTCGCCGGTTTCTCCGGACGGCCCCGCGCCGCGCGCAACTGACGGAACGGGCTGCCGAACTGCTCCTCGAAACCGCGTCTCAATATCAATGTCAACTCGACGCTCGCGAACAGCACCTGCGCCCGTGTATCGACGCTCTCCCCGCCGGAACACCGCGACTTGATCGACGGTTACTACCGCGACTCGGAGTCCGTCGCCGCCCTTGCGACCCGCTCCGGACGGACGGTGGACGGGGTGTCAAGTTGCTCCAGCGCATCCGACTCGCGTTGCACCGGTGCGTCGAGTCCAAACTGCGGGGGGCGGGATCATGGTACCAGCCCTGTGTACATCCAGTGTGGGGGTCGTAACCTGTTCGTGGTTATGCCATTTCCACTCACCACGGATGGGCCGCCATGTTTTTGGGCGAGGTATTCGAGCGGTTCGCGGCCCAATCCCGGGTCAGCGTGATGGCCCGCGCCGCGTTCGAGCACGCGCTCTCGGCCGACGCCGTTGATGCCGTGTTCGAGGAACACGCGGAGCGTCAGTACACCCGCGACCTGTGCCTCAGGTGCATGGCTTGGCTGGACTGGCACGACGGGGCGAGCAGGTTTTTCTGCGCCGCAGTGTAGAGTTCGATCAGTTCGCGGGTGGAGGGAAGGGGTGGCGGCGTTTCGGCCGCCCGCGGGCGTTCGACGGGCGCCAGCAGGGTGCCGCCGCTGACGACGAAATCGCCGGGATCGACGAGCGCGGGGACGTGAAGTTGGCCAGTGTGGAGCCGGTAGAGGGTGAGTTTGATCAGGTGCAGGGCGGCGCCGGCGGCGGACTCGTCTCTCGTTTTGAGGGACTTCTAGTACTCCTTGCCACGGAACCGGAACCGGACGCAGTAGACGTCGCCTTTTTTTCCGAGATCGGTCGTGACGGGGTCGCTTTCCCTTGACGGGACACGTGGTGGATGAGACCGGGGTGGGTCGTCCGATCCCGGTTTGCCACACGGTGCGACACGATCGACATAGGAGGCACTATTGAGGCACCGGCCGCATATTATGGCCGGTGTCCGGCGGTCAAGACCCGCCGCAAGTGCCTGAAAAACATTAGCGAGGACGACGGGACTCGAACCCGCAACCACCGGATCGACAGTCCTACACCGTCGCGTTCTAAACCCAAGCAAAACAAGCAGATCGCGACGCCTGACGACACCGGGCGTACCGCCGGGCGTACCAGCGACACACAGCGAAGGGGGCATCCCCGACGCCGACCTAGCCGCGCTCGTGGCCGCGTGGCCGGCGATTCCCGACCACATCCGCGCTGCCATCCGGGCGCTGGTCGGCACCGTCGCGGGTCCTTCCTGACGGGTTACCGTCCGCGACGGCACCGGGAACAGTCAAGGAACTAGACACAGTTGCTTCACAATCAGACATCAGACAGGGGCCGACGATGAACCGCGATGAACTCGCCGCGCTGGTGTTGGCCGAAGTGGCGCGGCAGTGCGACGCCATCCGCGCCCGACCGAGGCCGCCCGCGTGGCAATCGTGGACCGTGCGAGTGGACGAGGACGACCGC